>JRYK01000075.1_pt1 | contig 160105 bp, 125 predicted proteins | sample 235381 | NCBI WGS metagenome assembly JRYK01 (sample SAMN03074220, study PRJNA261476) | activated sludge metagenome | biome: Wastewater Treatment Plant; feature: Wastewater; material: Activated sludge; isolation source: activated biomass of a wastewaster treatment plant treating hydrocarbon... ... | reverse complement strand
GATAGCTTGCGCTGGCGCGAGCTAATCATAAGTTCGGCCTGTTGGAGTCCGGCTATGCAAATCTCCGCGGCGGGCGCTGGCGTGGGGTCATTAGTCGGGGCAGCCGGTCGAGCGCTGGTGGTGTTTTGCTGGGTCGGTCCGAACGCTGGCATCTTCGCGCTTCCATCGGCAGCCATCGGCTTGCTCGTCGGAGCGATCGCCGGAGCGTTGGGGAAACCCCTCCGCGGGGCATTGGTCGGTTTCATCTTGTCGGCCTTCGTTTTTGAACTGTTTATGTTTTCCTGTGCTTCGGTGTTCGGGGACGTTGCCCGGATCTTCGGCGAGAAGGATGCCGGAACGAAGCTCCTGACCGACGTGTTGCCGTACATGCTGCTCATGGGAGTGGCCGGAGCTGCCGCCGGAGGCATTGGCGGTGCCGTCGGCAGCGCGTCCGTGCGGAGCGGGCAGCAAGGGAACCGTGCCCCAACGCAAACCGAGAAGCCGACTGACCCGGGATAAAGGGTCTTCGTCGATAGCTCGTCGTTCGGCGGGGATGGTGTGCGGCTCGGCGGCGGGGGGCCGGGGTGCCCCCAGCCAAGCGTGCGGTGGTGTGGGCCGAACCAGCCGCTGCAGTGGACCGGGGGCACGACGCGCTTTCTGGGGCGCAACGTCGCTCCTGCCCCCGGCCACTGAGCGGGGTCGTTCGGCGTTCGCCCCGCGGTCGCGGACTGGGGCCGCGGGGCGACGGGGCGGCGGGGGAAAGTCCTTGCGTTCCGCCCGGGGGTGTGTAAGGGGGGGGGCCGGCCCCGGGGGCCTCGTGCGGGCCCCAGCCTGACACCGGAAAATGCCCGCCCGGCGAACGCCGAACCACCGGTTAGACCAACTCGGCATCCATGCCGAGTCGGCCTAACCTCCCGTTGTTGGAGCGTAGAAGGCATCCATGCCTTCCACGCTCAACAACTCGTTCGGCGGCAGAGGGCGATCTGGTGGAACACGACTACTACCAGATACTGGGCGTTCCGCCGACCGCCGATTTGAATGCCATCAAAAAGGCGTTCCGTCGGAAAGTAATTGAGTGCCATCCCGACCGCGGCGGGTCGCACGCTGAGATGGTTCTGGTGAATGAAGCGTGGGAGGTGCTGTCCAACGCAGAACTGCGATCCAGGTACGATGCGGCACGCAACCACGCCAGCGATACCGGCGCTCAAGAGGCTGCGGCCACGGACGCCCAGGGGGCCAGGCGACGTGCTGAGCAGTACCCGCGACGGTGGGCAGATGTCGAGAGCTGGCTCAATCGAGTTGCTGGAGATTTCTCCAGCGCCAGCCACAGTTCAACTCGTTTACTCGGCGAGTGGTACTTTCCGACCGTTCAAGGTAGTTACTCTGGGGTTACGTTCATCGCGGTCGGATTGATCTTAGGCGCAATAATATCTATTTCACAGTTCTACAACTCAACAGCAAAAGACTCTGACAGGCAACTAATATTATTGGGTTGTCTCGGTGGCTGGGCTGGAGCGTGGGTAGGTGCGTGGTTCCATCGAGTGATCGCCGACACGATTAAAGACACCAGGGTCCAGACAGAGAAAGTGGACAAAGAAGACGGATCGCGGCAGTCCTCCGCAGACCATGGTGGAGATCAGCCAGCGCCACGCATCATCCCTTGCGAGAAATGCAGTCAGAAGCTGCGTGTACCTGCCTTGCAATCCGAGTTGCTCGTCACCTGCAAGTCGTGCGGTCAAAAATTCTTATGTCCCCCGGTAACAGGGGAGCACGCGACGGCTGACAATCATCATACTATGCACGGCCCAGAACCGTCCTCTCAACCGCAGCGGCCTAACTCAGGCACCCAGGAATGGACAATTGGGGCGGTACTTGGCGTTACCGCTGCCTTGCTCTTCACAGCAGGCTTTCTCCTTTACCTCGTCTCCGAAGTTGGGGCACTCTGGGGCGATGGAAAGTCGAGAAACTTTTGGGGTAACCTCCGCGTCGGTATCATCTTGGTGGTTGTCGCAGGATTTGGAACTGCAATTTGGATTAATAACACCAAGAAGCGGTAGTGCCAGCGGGGACAGCTTACTCAGATCGGAGGTGTCCAGTGGCGCGAGGCCAGTTCGCGTATCCCGATGACCTGTCGGCCGAGGAATTGGGTATTCTCAAGGCCAGAGAGCAGTTCTTTTGTACCGCTTTCCCTGGTCAATCGCTGCGGTGGGTCAAGGGGGCCGACTCTGTCGGGCGACCCCTATACCATCTGACCCCATACACGTACCCGAGCGAATTGTTGTTTACGACCACACTCGATGAATTACGTGACGAGCAGGAGTTTCGCCTAAAGCAGCGTATTGAGGGCGGCAGGTAGTTCGCCGAACCAACCGCTGCAGCGGACACCCCCTCAGAGCCGGGGGTGCCGCTGAGCGGGGTCGTTGGTCATCGTCGAGTTGAGCCGCGGGCCCGCGGGCGGGTGGACGTTCGCACGGGACATTCGGCTCGAGGGGAGTTGAGCCCGGCCGCCGGTCGAGAAGGGCGCCGAACCAGGCGCTGCAGCAGACCGGCGGGGCATGTAGCGTTTCTCATGGGTCAAGCTCCCCGCGCCCCGCCGGCAGGTGAGCTGGGCCGTTCGGCCGTAAGAGGAGGACACCTTGGCACTCGCCGACTATCTCGCCCGGGACGGCTACCGGCGCGTCCCGCTGGCCCGCAACGGCCTCGGGCACTTCCACGCGGCCGGCTCCTTGGACGGCCGCCCGGTCGCGGTCCTCATTGACACCGGCGCGGCGAGCACGCTGGTCAGTCTCGCCCTGGCCCGGGAACTGGGCCTCGCCCTGGTCAAGTTGCCCATTACCGGGGGCGGAGCCGGAGGGACCAACCTGGAGATTTTCCACGCGCCGAATGCGCAGCTGACGTTGGGCGACGTCGTGCTCCGACCCCGGGCCCTGATGGCGATGGACCTCGCCCACGTCAACCAGGCGCTGGCGATGAAGGGGGAAAGCCCCGTCGAGGCCATCCTCGGTGTAGACGTCTTCGACACGCAGGCGGCAGTGATCGACTACGGGAGTTCGTCCCTATTCCTGAAAGAGTAGGGCACGTGCGTCCCGAGAAGGCACCAAATCACTGGTTCGGCGGCCTTGGGCCGCGAATGGACGGAGGTAGTTCGTGACGCAGTTTCTTGCCATCATGCCGGTCCTCCGGGTTGCCGACCTGCAACGGTCGATCGACTGGTACACAGGCGTGTTGGGGTTCGCCTCCCAGGGCCGGTCCGTCGGCGATGGGGATGGCGAGAATTGTTTCGTCCGGGCCGGCGACGTGGAGCTGCTGCTGTCCACCGGGTCGCATCTGGGCGGTTCGCCAGGGTTCACCGGGACGCTGTACTTCCAGGTCGTCGGAGTCGATCCCCTGTTCGCCCGGGTGAACGGCCGGCCTGAAGTCGTGTGGCCTCTGGAGCAACAAGAATACGGCACTCGCGAGTTTGGCATTCGCGATCCAGACGGTTACTTGCTGGCGTTTGCGGAGCAGTTGCCGCCCGAGGAATAGGGCCGAACCAGGCGACTATGAAGCCGCCGCTGGTGTCAATCACTTTCCGTTCTTGCTTTTGATTTTCTTTTGCCGCACCATCCTTTCACCCAGTCGAGGAGGATGGTGCGGCAAAAAAGATGCGCTGCCAGTCGGCCGTTGCGGGCAACGTCGAAGGAGCAGTGTCTGGGAGTTGCGTCGTCGCGGGCGCCATCGACTATTCGAGCTTCAGCACCGGAGTGCCGGCCCAGCAATCCCAATCCGCCACGCCGCCCATTCGTTACGGTCATCCTCCGGTGACACTGGATTGTCACTTCGGATCGGCCAAGCGTCGAGCTAGCGCCGGGTCAGTTCCTCACGGGTGGTCGCAAATGAACTGAACTCGACTTCGCCGCTTGTCGGCTCGTCAACGCAAGCCGCCGACTTGCATTTGCCCCGGTCGACAACCAAAATACGGTCGGCGTTGTGACTTCGGTCGGAATCGCCGGGAGCAGGCCCCTCGGGTGTCGGGCAAATAGGATGCGTGGTCACTCTCAAGTTACTCATCACCCGCGGCGGCTTGCATGAATTCATTCGGCAAGGGAAGGCTCACCATGACCGCAATTCATGAAATTGCTTCCGATGTCTTCCGGCTCTCTATCTACGTTCCGGATCTCGACATGCAGTTCAATCATTTCCTCGTGCGCGACGAGGAACCACTCCTGTTTCACACGGGATTGAAGGTCATGTTCCCCGCGCTGCGGGACGCCGTCTCCAAGTTGATTGACCCCACCCGGCTGAGGCATGTCGCCTGGAGCCACTTTGAATCGGACGAATGCGGCGCCCTCAACGAGTGGCTGCAACTGGCGCCCCAAGCCCAGCCGGTTTGCACGCTCGTCGGCAAACTCGTGAACGTGGATGATTACTCCATCCGCCCGGCCATCGGCATGACGGCCGATGACGTCCTTTACACGGGCCGGTATCGCTACCGCTTTTATCGGTCGCCCCATATTCCGCATGGCTGGGACGCGGGAGTTCTGTTCGAGGAGACCTGTCGAACGTTGTTTTGTTCCGATCTTTTTCACCACTTCGGCAATGTCGAAGCCGTCACCACGACGGACCTCATCGAGCCAACGCGCCAGGCGATGCACCAGTTGCAGCAAGGACCATTGGCCGGCTACATGCCCTACACGCATCAGACCGAAAGCGTCCTGCGTACTTTGGCCGACCTCAATCCACAAACGCTGGCGGTGATGCACGGCTCATCGTTCAGCGGACCGGCGGGTCGGCTGCTAACCGAATTGGCCGGCGTTATCAAAGAGTACTTTGGTCAAGCTAAACCCGAGGCATGTAGCCAACACGATTAAGGGAGGATCTTACCGGTTGCCGTCGGAGATGGGGGACGATCGGTCCCTGGTTTATGGCATCTTTTTTCAAGGGCGTGGGGAAAGCGGGGAAACTCCGACGTCCCTAAGTGACGGTCGAGCTTTCGAACCTGGTCATGGCGCCCGACGCGTCGGAGCGGTTCAGTTGTCGGTCCGCCCGCTTCCCGGCGATTGTGCATTCCTCCCGCGTGGTAGCGAACGACTCAAATGGGATTTCGCCGCTCGATGCGTCGTAACGACATTCGACCGACTTGTACTTGTCCAAATCGATAGCCAAAATACGCTCGGTGGTTGAGACGGGGGGCAACATCGTCTTGGACAAGCTCTGCTCGGTTGTGAGCGACTTGCGCGTGTGGTAGCTCTCAAGTTGATCACCACCCGCGACGGCTTGTGTGGATTCTTTCGGCGAGGCGGATGGTCAGTCCATGCTGCGGCACCATTTGTTGCTCCTTATCCTCTGTTCGGCCGTGGCGGGCTGCGCGGGGCCGCTTGGCGGTTGGGATGGCGCGAACGGCTTCTGGATCACCCTCTGGTGGCCGACCGCGACCGGAGCTGTGGCCTTCCTGTTCGGGGCGTTCTGCGCCCTGTGAGCGCAGAACACGGGCCGGAACCCCTGGCTCTGGTTCCTGTTTGGGGGCGATGTTCCACGTCGTCACCGTCGTGGTGCTGCTCGCCAAGAACGCCGAGGACCGCAGCCGTGGCTCGCGCGGGCCGGGGGGGGTCAAGCGGAGTGAAGGCCGAACCCGTTTATCGCCTCGCTTGTCCAGAATTCACTCAACGATTCGCAACGCACTTGGACTCCTACCGAGGTCGATGGCGAAAATGGAACCCGACAGACGAAACGCCGATGCAACACTCCTTGTGCGAGCGACTGGAGTTTTGTTCGGCGTTGCGTAGCTGACAGATGACCGCGTCCCCATGACTCGTAGGAATTCTTACGGCGGGAAAAGCCGGGAGGTGCCGATGTTTGACTACCGCGGTGAACTCGACAGGCGTATTGCTCAGTTCGCCAGCTTTCTTCAGCCCATGCACTATCGCACGCATGAGATCGCGCGTGGGTCGTGCTTTATGATCTTCGATGAGCGCCGACCGACAGGACCTTCGGACGCGGCGCTGGTTGAGAAGCGAAAAATCGCTTTGCAGGCCGTCAAATCGGACTTCGACGAATTCGACTTCGTCGCCGGCGACGACAGCGGATCGGACGGCTGGCCCGACGAGGGGTGGCGCGGCGATGACTCGCTGAATCGGTTCGTCCAGTTCAGCTTCGAGAGAAATTGGTTCTGCATCGACATGCCCATCCAGACTCTGTTCCGACCGGAGGCCGAGCAAATTCTCAGGTATCGTAAGGGCTTCTTCTACCTCGCCGACCGCCAGCAATTCACCCTCTACGACGAAGATGTCGAGGGGTTCGACCCGTTCCGCAAGATCTACCTCTACGGGGACGAGGTCGCAGCGGCGGAGGATATGGCGTTCGTCTTTTTCCAGGTTTGGAAGTTCCCGGTCACGTCCCGGCTGTACGTCAGCTCCGCGGCGTTCGGCAGCGAGCACGAGTGGGAGCGGGGCGTTCCGATCGAGTGAGGCGATTACCCAAAACCGGCTCGCGGCCTGCCTAGTCATGCGTTGAGATCGACGCAGGTAGACTCTGAAGTCCCGGGCCGAGGTTCGAATCGTCGCGGACCCAGTGACGGCGCCCGACACGCCGGTGCGTTACAATTCGGCGAACAGCGTCCAGCGCCCTTGCGGTTTCGAACCCAGTCAATGACAATACTGTGGCGCAAGATTCTCAATCGAGCGCTCATTCCTCGTCGATGCCTTCCCGGAGGCGACTGGCGTGAACGGCAGTAGCGTCGTCGGCATCGCGGGGTTGCTCCTGTCGCTGGTGCCGTGGTCGGTCATCGGATTGATGTGGCTCATCGAGCCCGATTGACGCTCGGGAATCTGCGCGTGGTCCACGTGCGCCATCCTGTTCGTCACGCCGGCGGCGCTGGTGACCTCGCTGCGAGGACTGCGGATCGACGCGACGAAATGGCCCGCTCTCATCAGCGTGATTGTCTCCGGAGCGTTGGCCGCGAGGCTCTTCGTTCCCGTTGTTCTGCATTGGATCTCATGACTCATTCGGAGGCCGGCAATGTTCCAGCGTGACCATGTCATTGGCGCGATTCTGATCGCCGCGTTATTGGGGCTGGCGTCGGCAAGCCGCGCCGACGACGCAGGCGCCCGCAAGTCATACGCCGCGACGATTCAGCAGGCGCAGGCGGACCTCGACGCCGGCCGCATTGCCGACGCCCGTCGGCGCCTCGAATCGACGGATTCCGCGTCACGAAGCTGGGAGTACGACTACCTGCTGGCTCGGGCGAAGGCGGCAACGTCGGGCCCCGCCCCGGACCTCATTCACACGATCCCCTGGCCGAAAGTCGAAGCGAGGCACGGCGTGCTCGATGGCGCGAACCGCCAACTGGTCTTCATTTGCCGCGATGGGTCGCTGCACATCCGCGATCTGAAGAAAATCAGCGAAGAACCGAGGGTCGTGAAGCACAACGGCGGTGCCGTCTGGTGCGGCGCCTTCAGTCATGACGGCACGGCATTCGGATCCGGCCACGAGAACGGCGACGTCGTGATCTGGGACGCGAAGACATGGAAGCCCCGGCAGATCGTGCCGGTCGGCGCGAAGAACGCCGTGCGGGAACTCGTGCTAGCCCCAGACGGATCGGCGTTTGCAGCCGAGGGCGCGGCTGAATTGGAACTGTGGACGCTTTCCGAGAACCCGGCGAAGAAAGTCGCGGGCGTCGGCCAGCGGTTGAATTTCGGAGAAGGGCTGGCAATGAGTCCGCGAGGCGACACGCTGGCGACCGGCGGCATGTTCGATGTCGCCGTGTTCGACGCCAGGACCGGCGCGCCGAAAAAATCGATGCGCCATGCGTCATACACGATGGGGCTGGAGTACAGCCCCGATGGAAAGCGGATCGCCAGCGCGCCGCGCGGCAACGTGAACAAGATTCTCGCGGTGTTCGATATCGAAAAGGGCCAGCCGTTGTTTAATGCCGGCCCGTTCGGACACTACGTCGCCGGCCTCGCTTTCACGCCGGATGGCAAACGCATCGCCGCGACCGGATGTGAACATTTGCTGCGCCTTTTCGATGCCGCGACCGGCGACATCGTTCTCGAATTGAAAAGGCCCGAATGCGGCGCCAAGCCGGGCATCAGCCGCGATGGCCGCACGCTTGGCTGGTCGGAGCCGGACGGTTACAAGCTGATCGACCTCGACACAAAGCCAAATTCCGGGCCGTGATTCGAACCTGAGCGGCGGCTTCGAGCCCGAGACCGCGACCAGATTCTGCGTTGAGTCTCAGGATCGTCGTCGGGCTGGTATATTTTCAAGATGCCGTCGCTGATGCCGCTCGCATCGTCCATCACGTTCTCAATTCACCCGTTGTCGGCCGGCGGCGGACTATTGGCTCACTTCGCCGTCGCGGCGGCAGCCCTCGTTCCGATCGCATTGGTCATCTGGCTGTATCGGACCGAGATGACGCTGGTACGCCCGGCGGTGGCCCGGTCGCTCCTGGCGCTCCGGCTGACCGCGGTCGCGGTGGTGCTCGCGGCGCTGCTGTTCCGGCCGGGAATCGGCAGATCCTTGACCGAGACTGTCCGCGGCCGGGTGGTGGTCGCATTCGATCGATCCGACAGCATGGAGGTGACAGATCCACAGCGGCCGCTGATCGAAAAACTCCGACTGGCGCGAGCGCTCCGGCTGGTCGGCGATCTCGCCAATGATCGTAAACTTGACGATTGGATTTCTGCGACTTCCACGAGCACTGCGGCCAGTGACGGTGGAACCAGTGGCAGCCTTGACGAGCAGCACGCGCTGGAGCGCGTCGCGGAGCGCGTGAACGGCTTGACGCGCCGAGACGTGGGCGCCGCGCTGCTCAACAACGCCGGTTGGCTCGAGCGCGTCGAAGCCGATCACGACGTGATGCTGCTCGGATTCGCCGGGTCTGCCGGCTCGCTGCCGCACGACGCGATCAGTCGAGCCGGCGTCAACGGGGCTGCGACAGATCTGAGCGCTCCCCTCGAAGCGGCGCTGGCCGCTGCCGGCGACGCCCCACCCGTCGCCGTCGTGCTGCTCACCGATGGTCGGCATAACGCGGGCGCTCCGCCGACGACTCCGGCCGCCTCGCTGGGCAGATTGGGCGTGCCCGTTCACTCAATCGTTCTCGGCCCTCGAACGCCGCCGACCGATGCCGCCATCCTGCAGGCCCGCGCTCCCGCCGTCGTGTTCCGGGGCGCGGAGGCGATGGTCGAGCTCGGCGTGCAGGTTCACGGACTCAGCGCCCGGACGCTGACCGTCGAACTGCAGCGTCCAAACCGGCCGCCCATTGTCGAACAAATCGCCCATCCCGGCGGATCGAAGTTGCATACGCTGCGCCTGCCGGTCACGCTCGAAGACGCCGGCGAACACCAACTGACCGCCCGGCTGCGGCCCGAACCCGAGGACACGCATCCGGAGAACGACGCGCGGTCCGTCACCATTCAGGTGGCCGACGACCGCGCGAAAGTGTTGCTGATCGACGGCGAGGCTCGCTGGGAGTTTCACTATCTCGCCAGTGCTCTGGCGCGGGATCGCAGCATCGACCTGACCAGCGTGGTATTCTCGCAGCCGCGGATCGGGCGGCCCGCCGACAATCCGCCGGGGCTGCCCGCGCGACACTGGCCGAAAGGCCCCGATGCTCTGGATCGCTACGACGCCGTGATCCTGGGCGACGTCCCGCCGGATTTGCTCGGCCCCGCTGAACGCGCTCAACTCGATCGCTACGTCAGCGATCGCGGCGGCACGCTGATTCTCGTTGCCGGCAAGCGTTCGATGCCGCTGGCCTACCTGCGGCTTCGGCGCGATGACGACCCGATGCACAAATTGATTCCTCTCGACCTGGCGATGCCCGTGGCTGCGAATGACGGGTTTCGAGTGAACCTGACGACCGACGGGCGACAAGCCAGTTTCATGCAGTTGGCGGCCACGGCCGAATCGAGCGAGCAGGTCTGGTCGCAGTTGCCGAAGCACTTCTGGGGCATGTCCGGGCGAGCCAAGCCCGGCGCGACGGTGTTGGCGAGCGACCGCGACCCCGCGGCGACCCAATCGAACGACTCGGCCTTCGACGCTCGTGAACATGCGCTGATTGTGCGGCAGAACGTCGGTTTCGGCCGCGTGCTGTATATCGGCCTCGACAGCACCTGGCGCTGGCGTTTTCGCGCCGGCGATGCCCTGCACCACCGGTTCTGGGGCCAGGTGCTCCGGTGGGCGGCTTCCGACCAGGCGCTGATCGTCGGCAACCGGACGGTGCGCTTTGGTCCGCGCCGACCGCTGGTGCCCGAGGGCGAGCCTGTCGAGATCGGCGTGCGCTGGCTGGATACGACTCGACCGCTGCGCGAAAGCGACCGTGCCGCCGTCCGCCTCTGGCGCCGGCAGCCGGAGCAGGCCGACGCACAAATTGCGGAAGCTCCCCTTCATCGGCCGGACGATCGGCCTCGCGACCTGGAAGCCCGATTTCCCCACCTGCCGGCCGGTGACTACCTGGCCGAACTCGTCATCCCCGAGCGCGCTGCTGACTTGCCGACGCTTCCCGGCACAAACGCGCCCGTCCGAGCCGCCATCCGCGTGTCGCCGGCGGAGAGCGTCGAGCGCCGCGATCTTTCGACCAACATTCCGCTGCTGGAACAGATCGCCAGTCTCAGCGGCGGCCGGGTCGTGATGCCCGAAGATGCATCGGATCTCGCTTCCGAGTTGGCCCGGAAGACGGTGACACGCGAGGTTCACCGCGAATGGCTGTTCGAGCGCTCGTGGGCCATGCTCATCGCCCTGGTGCTGCTGCTCGGCGCGGAGTGGACGATTCGGAAACTCGTCGGGCTGCCGTGAAGCGATCAGGACTCTGCCGCGGCTTGCGCCCGCCGGCGCGTGAACCAGAGTTCGGCGCAAAGAAGTGCGATGACTGCGGCAAACGTCACGCCGGTCAAGGGAGTTGCCGTCAGCGGACCGGCACCGGCCAATGCCTCGTCCGCGGTGCCGACCCAGCGGAGTCCGGGCAGCCACTCGGCCAGCCGCGCGCGATCCGCGTCATCCAGCGGCGTGAGATCCGTCTCGCCCGAATCGGGCAGCACGACGAACCACCGCGCCGGCGCTTGGCCATTCGCGAGCTTGTAAACGCCCGCATCCCAGGTCTCCGTCACGGTGATCTGCCCGCCGACCACGGCCACCGGGCGCTCGGGGCCGATCGGCGGCTGCAGCCGCCAACCATCCGTCGGAACTCGCGGCGGCAGCGTCCAGATAAACGCCTGGCCGGGCGACAGATTCGACTGCGTCGTCCAGGCGCCTGCCAGATAGCCGACGAGTTCATGAATCAGCGGCGCATAGGCGGGTAACTCGACGATGTTGCTCGGGCCGAAATCGTCGAGCCGCACAGCGCTGACGATGACGCGGCCGCGACCAAACCGACCTTCGACGAGCAGCGCCGCATCATTGTTCAGCCTGGCGATCGTCGCCGCCGTGCTGCCGGCCGGGATGGTCAGTTGCCGCCAGCGGGCGAATCGCGCCTCGACGAGCGTGCCGGGGCCGGGCTGGCGGAAGATTCGCAGGGCGGGATGGACGAGATCCGCCGTCCTCGGCGACGGCGGGTCGCGAGATTCGCGGTCTCCGCTGAGCGATCCAACCGCGGCCGGCAGCCAGCCGCGCCCGTTGCGATGCCACTCGGCGTATGCCGCCGTCTCCGCGCGTTCGCCGAGCGCCACGAGAACGCCGCCGCCCTGGTCAATGAACCGCTCGATCGCCGCCGCCTGATTGACAGCCAGCCGCGGGACGTCAACCAGGATCACGACCGACGGCCGTGGGTTTCCACTGTTTGGCGCCGGCGCGAGCATCACCGGATCGAAGTCGCGGCTGGACACGATCCGCACGCGCGCGCTGGGCGCCGGATCACGGGCGGGCGTCAGCGCCTCGCGCAGAAACTCGACGCCGCGGCGCTCCCCGATTCGCTCGTCGCCGTCGATTATCAACACTGACGGCGGCGGCATCACCTCGAATGCCAAGTCCTGTCGATCGAGCTCCCGTCCCTCATCGGCGACCGCGAGAAGCGAAACGGCGTGCGACCCTGGTTCGGCAAACGTCTGTCGAAACGCAATCCCGCCATCCGCGGCTGACTCGCTCGCCGGCATGGCTGGCTCGCCATCGAGCAGCCATCGGAACTTCGGCGGCAACACGTCACCTTGCCCGAGTTGGCGCAGTTCGGAGCGAATCGTTACCGGCCGACCGACGACCGCCAGCGCCCGGCTGATTTGCAGCGGCTCAAGCGACCAGCGCGGCGCGTCCGGTCGGCGATCCGGCGCCAGGTTTGCAATCGCCACCGGGATGCTCACACGGGACGGCATCGAGTTCCAGCGCGTGGCGGCAACCGCATCAACCCATCCGTGCCGCTGGCCGTCTGTCACCACGAAGATCCGGCGGTCGGCCGTTGTTTCACTTTCGAGCACTTGTTGAGCCATTGCCACGGCGGCAGGTCCATTACATCCTCCGCGCGGCCGCGGCAGCGCGAGGACGGCCGAACGCACCGCGTCATGATCGGTGGTCAGCGGCACGACGATGCTCGCCGCCGCGCCGGCGCGCACGATCGCCACCCGTGAGCGCGAGCCGAGTTTCTCGAGCACGTCGTCGACCCAATTGGCGACCGACGGCACGCCGATCGCCATGCTTCCGGAGCCATCCACGACGATGGCAACCGCTCGTTCGGGATGAGGGTGGAATCGAGCGAACCACCCGGCGGTTTCGATGGGCGCGGCCAAGGCGATGACCGCCAAAGCGATCACGCCCATGCGCAGCAGCATGAGGAGCAGTTCGTCCCAGATGAACCGCCGGCGAGTGCGACGGCCGCGATCCAAGAACTGCATCGCCGCCCAGGGCACGATTTCGAACCGCCGCCGGGTCAGCCAATGGATCAGCGGCGGAACGACGACCGCCACCAGGCCCGCCAGCAGGATCGCATTGAGGAATCCGATCGGCACGGCTGATCCTCACGCTCGGCGTCGGGCCAGGTACGCGCCCAAGGCGCGGTCCACGGGTTCATCGGTGCGCAACAAGTGGTAATCCACGCCGATGCCGCGCGAGCGCTCGCGGAGATCGCGGCAGAAATCCTCCATCCGTCGGCGATAGCTGGCCCGCAGCCGGGCGGGATCGACCAGCCGGCGGTCGCCGGCGCGCTCCAGGCTATCAAACCGCGTCGGCCGGTGAAATGGAAACTCGATCTCTTCCGGCGCCAGCACGTGGAACAGCAGCACTTCGTGCTTGAAGTGGCGCAGGTGCTTGAGAGCGAGGATCAGCGCGGGGAGGTCGTCGAAGCAATCGGAGATGACTGCGACTAATCCGCGGCGACGAATTTGCCGGCCGGCCAGTTCGTGCCACAACGGAGACAGCGCCGTCTCCCCGCCCGGCTCGGTCTCCTCCAGCACTCGTAGAATCCGAAGCAGGTGCTTCGGGCTGGCACGCGGCGGAAGAAAGTGACGCAGTCGCGAATCCATGGTTGCCAGGCCCACGGCGTCGAGCTGGTGCAGCATGAGATAGGCCAGGCACGCGGCGACGTGCCGGGCGTAATCGAACTTGCTCGGTCCTTGTCCGCGAAAACCCATGCTGCCGCTGGCATCGACCAGCAGATATGCGCGAAGATTGGTCTCTTCTTCGAATTCCTTGATGTAGTGCCGATCGGTTTTGCCGAGCACGCGCCAGTCAATGCGGCGGATATCGTCACCGCGCGCATACGGGCGGTGCTCCGCGAACTCGACGCTCGATCCCTTGTACGGACTTTTGTGCACGCCCGTGAGGAAACCCTCGACAAGCGTCCGGGCGACCAGACCGAGACCGCCGTAGCGCGATAGCGTCGATGGATCGAAGGGCAGCGGCATTGAGTCAAACCCGTCGCATCGATTGGACCGCCGTTTGCTGCGGCGTGGGCACCGCTTCGAGCAGCCGTGAAATCACCTGATCGGTCGTGACGCCCTCGGCGTCGGCGTTGAAGGTCGTGACGAGCCGGTGGCGCAATACGGGGTGTGCGATTTCGCGCACGTCATCGGTCGTGACGTGCAGGCGGCCCATGAGGATCGCCCGCGCTTTGCCACCGAGGATCAGGTACTGGCTCGCTCGGGGTCCGGCTCCCCAGGCGATCCATTCCGGGACGAAACGCGGCACGTCCGGCTCGCGCGGGCGCGTCGCCCGCACCAGATCGACGGCGTACTGGTAGACGTGATCAGCCACGACGACCTGACGCACCAGATCCTGCATCCGCAGAATCGTCTCGCCGTCGAGGATCGCTTCGGGCGCCGCGGCCGAGCGGCTCGTGGTTCGCTGAACGATCTCGAGTTCCTCGGCGCGAGACGGATAGCCCACCACGACGTTGAACATGAATCGATCCAGCTGCGCCTCCGGCAAGGGATAGGTTCCTTCCTGTTCGATCGGATTCTGCGTGGCGAGAACAAAAAACGGCTCCGGCAACCGATAGGTCTGGCCCGAGGCCGTTACGCTGTGCTCCTGCATGGCCTCGAGCAATGCCGCCTGGGTCTTTGGCGGCGTCCGGTTGATCTCATCGGCCAGAATCATGTTGGCGAACACGGGACCAGGCACGAACACCATTCGCCGCCGGCCAGTGTCGGGATCGTCCTGAAGGATGTCCGTACCCGTGATGTCGGACGGCATCAAATCCGGTGTGAACTGGATCCGCTTGAACGTGAGGCGCAGCACGCGGGAGACAGTGCTGACGAGCAGCGTCTTGGCCAAGCCCGGAACGCCGACGAGCAGGCAGTGCCCGCGGCTGAAAAGGCTGACCAGCAATTGCTCGACGACCTTCTGCTGTCCGACGATGACCTTGGAAATCTCCGCCGTCAGCCGGGTGGACGCGGCGGCCAGATCGCGCACCGCCTGAGCATCGGCCGGCGCCACGGCAGCAGGATCATTCATGCGAGACCTCAGAGAATTCGGCGGGCGGTTCAGGTGAATTATCGCAGGATGTGCCAACACAGTCCCGGAATTCCCTCGTGATGCAATCGCCCGGGCCGCTTTTTCGGGGAATCACCGGAACTTTGCCCCGGCCGCCAGCGTCAATGGAGTGGAAAGCAAGGAGCGGTGACGCTATCCTTGCTTCTCCGAACTCGCTGCCGAGCCGGTGTGGTCGGGTCGCTCCGGCGATCCGATCGATTCGTAAACCCTTCGCCGCTCGAAGCTTGAGATTGGTCATACCATGTGGAATTCACCGGAACTGAATCGCCGACACTTCCTGAAACACGCCGTGGGGCTGTCGGCCTTGGCTGTTCCCGGGATGAGTTTCGTCCAGGCGCTCAAAGCCGCCGCGCCGAGTCTCAAGAAAAACAACAAGAGCCTGATCATCCTCTGGATGGGCGGCGGACCTTCCACGATTGATATCTGGGACCTCAAGCCGGGATCGCCGAACGCCGGAGAGTTCAAACCGATCAAGACCGCTGTCCCCGGCATCGATATCTGCGAGCACATGCCGAACGTCGCCAAGCAGATGAAGAACCTGGCGATCATCCGCTCGCTTTCGACGACAGAGGGCGACCACCAGCGCGGCACGGTGCTGATGAGCACGGGCCGCTCACCGAACCCGCTGACTCAATGGCCGCACATCGGCTCGGTCGCCGCCCAGCAACTGACGCCGAAGGATTTGGACCTGCCGAGTTTCGTGTCGATCGGCGGCACGGCGTCGCGGATCGGGCCAGGGTTCCTCGGCATGACCTATGCACCGTTCACGGTGCAGAACCCGGGGCAGCCGCCGCAGAACATGTCGGCCGGGCGCGACGTGAATATGAATCGCCGGGCCGACCTGTTCCGCGCGATCGAAAACGACTTCGCGAAATCGCGCGGCGCCTCTGGCGAGGCCGCGAAGGCCCACCGCGACATCTACGACAAGGCGTTCGGCCTGGTTTCCGGGTCCGCCGGCAAGGCGTTCAGCCTCGACGACGAGCGCGCGAATGTCGAGAAGTATGGCAATAACAATTTCGGCCGCGGCTGCCTTCTCGCCCGCAAGCTCGTTGAGAAGGGTGCCGTCTGCGTTGAGGTGGATTTCGGCGGCTGGGACAACCATCAGGGCATCTTCCCGGCGCTGTCTGGGCAACGCTTGCCGACGCTGGACAAGGGCATGGCCGCGCTTGTGGAGGATCTGGTCCAGCGCGGCATGTGGCAAAACACCGTGGTGCTCTGGGTCGGTGAATTCGGCCGGACTCCGAAGATCAACCAAAACGCCGGCCGCGATCACTGGGCCCGCTGCTGGTCCGTGGTGCTCGGCGGCGGCGCGATCAAGGGCGGCCAGGTTTACGGGGCGACCGACGCGAACGGCACGTCGGTCAAGGACGATGAGGTGCGCATCGGCGATTTGTTCGCCACGGTCTACAAGGCCATGGGCGTCGATCCGAAAGTTCAGATTCGGGACAATCTTGGCCGGCCGAGCGACATTGCCGGTGAACACGCCAAGCCCATTGCGAAACTCGTTGGATAGTCGGCGTCGCCATCCTCACCGTTGTCCTCGGGCCACCCTTGCGGTGGCCCGAGGTGCTTTTTGCGATTACGAGTCTGGATGAGCCGCGACGCGCAGCGGAGCGAGATACTCCACAGCGCTCCGCTTCGCTTCGCGACTAACCGGATTGCGCCGTCTCCCGCCCATCCACGAACACTCGGCATTTCGGCAAGGCGCTCAAGAACCGCGAGCCGTATCGCGCCGTCAGTACGCGCGGATCGAAAATCACTACCAGTCCGCGATCCGTGCGCGTTCGAATGAGCCGTCCGAAGCCCTGCTTCAGCTTCAGCACCGCCTGTGGCACCGCGTAGTCGAAAAACGCGTTGCCGCCGGCCGCCGAGATGGCTTCCATCCGGGCCTCGATTAGCGGTCGGTCGGGCACGGCGAACGGCAGTTTCGTGATCATCACGTTGGAGAGCGCCTCGCCCTTCACGTCCACGCCCTGCCAGAACGTATCCACGCCAAAGAGCACCGCCCGCTCGGTCGCCCGAAACTGCTCCAGCAAGCGGTTGGCCGGCAGTCCCTCGCCCTGGCAGAGCAGCGCGTAGCCCCGCGACGTCAGCAACTCGCGGAGTTCCGCCGCGGCGCGTTGCAGGAACTTGTAGCTCGTGAACAGGACGAACGCGCGCCCCGCTGTTCGTTCGATGAATTCCGGAATGCGCGCAATCACGGCCGCTTCGTAGTCTCCCGGCTGCGACTTCGGATCCGGCATGTCCTCGAACAAGTACAGCTCGACCTGCTCATCAAACCGAAACGGACTGCCGAGAAAAGCAGTCCGACATCCCTCGAGCCCGAGACGGCGCTGAGCGTGAGTGAATCCTGTCTCGCCGCCGGAACTCAGGGTCGCGCTCGTCAGCACGACTGTCGGTCCACGCGAATAAAGAAGCTCATCGAGCAGCGGCGCGACGTCGATTGGAGCACTGGATAGCAAGAGTCGCTGCCGATGACCCTGGCGCTCCAGCCAATAGACCTGCCCGGGCAGCGCCTGCGATAGCCACTGACTCATGGTTTGCGCGAGAAGCCGGCTCCGGTTGGCCACGGCGGTGAATTCGATCTTTTCCTCATCGGACCGAATCGTTTCGGCGACGCGCTGGACTTCTGCCGAGAGTTTCAGGAGTTCTCCAGACAGCGCATCGCCGACGATGCCCGGCTCAGCCACTCGGCCGGTCTTCGACCGCTTTGCCAGCCAGTCGCCGAGGTCGGCAAAGAACCGCTCGGACGCCTGACGCACCGCCGTCCATTGTCTGTGGACTGCGGCGTCGAACCGATAGGCCAGCAGCCCCGTCCGTTTTCGCGGCGATTCGTGGTACAAGCGATTGAGAACGTGCAGGATCGCGCCTTCGCCGACCGCGATGCCGAGGTGATCCGCCGCGACGTCCTCCAGCGTGTGCGCTTCGTCAAAAATCGCGATCTGGTAATCGGGCAGGATGTTCGCGCCATCGCGCCGCAGCGCCAGGTCGGCGAAAAAGAGCGCGTGATTGACGACCAGCAGGTGCGCGCCCTGCATCGATCGGCGAGCGCGAAAGAAAAAGCACCGTTGGTAATCCCGACAGTCGCTCGCCAGACAGTTGCCGCTATCGCTTTCCACCAGATCCCAGACGATCGGCGACGGCGCGAAATCCAGGTCACTGCGGCTGCCTTCGGCCGTGGTTCTCGACCAGCGACCGATGCGGACGAGTTCATCGTGGGTCGACTGTTCGGCCAAGAGCGACACGGCCTTCTGCTGAGCCACGCGCAGCCGGCGCAGGCTCAGGTAATTGCTCCGCCCCTTGACGAGGGCGACTTTGAACGGCGGCAGGACGGTCTGGAGAAACGGCAGGTCCTTGCCGATCAGTTGTTCCTGCAATCCGATCGTGTGAGTGGATACGACGACCGGGGCATCGTCGTGAGCAAGCGCGTGCAGAATCGCCGGCACGAGGTAAGCGAAGCTCTTGCCGACGCCCGTGCCGGCTTCGACCATGAGATGCCGGCGCTGGCGAATCGCGGCGGCGACGGCCTCGGCCATCTGGCGTTGCTCGCCGCGGGGCTCGTAGTCGGCCAGGCGATGCGCGATCGCGCCGCCGGGGCCGAAGATCGCGTCCAGCGACATGATGTCCATCGGGGCGTCAAACCGTAAAAAGCACAGGCTCCCCGTAGTGTACGGAGAGCCTGTCCCTGACACGATGCGCGGCATCCGAGATTCGATGCCGGGCGCCTGGTGCTTCCTTCAGAGTGCGGCCCGAATCCGGTCGTTCAACCCGCGGCGATCACCAGTAGCGCACCATCCACCAATCGCGGTTGACGGCGGTGCGCCCGTACCACCAGTGCCCGTCTTCCCATTCCAGCTTGATCGCCCGGTAGCCGAGCGGCACTTTCGGGAACGGGTACATCGGCCCGATGAACGGAAACGCCGAGTGCGGGTATTCGTTGGGGTAGGCGACGCGGGAGTAATTGTTGTACGGGGCGTACGTCGGCCAGGCGTACGGCGGCATCGTCGGCGGGGCGAGGGCATAGCCGCCCGGACCGCCATTGATCGGCATCGGATCGGCGCCGAAGCCGCCCATGTTGCCGGGCACCGGCGCGGGAGCGCCAAGCTGCTCTTGCGGCGCCTTGACCTGCTGGATGCTGGCGACCGTCAACGCGTCGCGCACCTGGGCGACGCCCTTGGTGCTGCGAGCGGCATGCACAACCGCCTGGTGCTGGGCCGCATCCGCGACGGCGCCCGACACCTCCACGACGCCGCGATCACACGCGACTTGAATCGTCAGACCGCTCAAGCTCGGATTGCCGGCGATCTTCTCGGCGACGGCGCTGGCGATCTTCTGATCGGCCGATTCAGCCGTCCTCGGTACGGACACGTTCGACAGCGGCCCTTGGGCGTACCCGAACGAGGCGAGGCAAAGCCCGGCCGCGGCCGCAAGACGGTAGGAGAGCTGGAGCGCCACGACGACATCCTCCATGACGATGGAACCGCCAACCCACTGTGGGACGGGCAACTCTTTCCGCGGAATAATCGGCTGTCAAGGAATCGGCCAAAAAACCGGACGGGCGTGGCGGCGTGCCACCGCCTACAACCGCTGCGATCGTCGAGCCTGGCGCGGACGCTATTGCGGTTAGCGTTCGCCCAGACTCCGCGGGCGCGCGAACCGGGCAAGTCGTTGCCGCATCTATCCGACGCGCCTAAGATTCGCTCAAGTATGCGCCGCGCCCGTAGCTCAACTGGATAGAGCATCGGTCTACGGAACCGAAGGTTGCTGGTTCGAATCCAGCCGGGCGTAGTGACGGAACAACTGAAACCCGAAGCAGTTACGCTTACCGTAGGGCGGCCCTACGTGCGGCAGAAAACCCTGAATTCTGCGGAAGACTTCCGCAAAATGGGGAGAGCGTCGCATGTCCGGCCGTCCGCGTTCGATTCCGACCTATCGCCGTCATCGCCAATCCGGTCAAGCCGTCGTGACGCTAACTTCACCGGGCGGCGTCCGCAAGGACATACTGCTGGGCTCGTGGAACACGAAGGCAAGCCGCGCCGAGTATGCCCGCGTCATTGCCGAGTGGGAAGCGGCAGGGCAAGCGATCCCTCTTGACGGTCCCACAGGGGACATCACGATCAACGAAGTGGCGGCGCGGTTCATGCGGCATGCCCGACGGCACTACCGCTACCCGGACGGACGGCCGACCTCGGAGATCCCCAACACGATCTACACGTTGCGATTCCTGCTGCCGACCTACGGCAGTACGCTGGCCGCCCAATTCGGCCCGCTGGCGCTCAAGGCCGTGCGACAGAAGATGATCGAGGCCGGACTGTGCCGCAAACAGATCAATCGGATGGTGGGCAGGCTCCGGCGCATCTTCAAGTGGGCGGTGAGCGAAGAACTGATCCCGCCGAGCGTGCTCGAGGGACTGCGGGCCGTCGCGGGGTTGTTGTTCGGTCGGACCGAGGCCAAAGAATCCGAACCGGTCAAGCCCGTACCCGATGCGTTCGTGGACGCCGTATTGCCGCACGTCGCGCGATCGGTGGCGGGCATGATCGAAATGCAGCGCTGCACCGGCATGAGGCCTGGTGAGGTGATTCAAATGCGCATGATCGACGTCGACACCTCGGGGACGGTGTGGCTGTACAAACCGCCGCGGCACAAAATGTCCTATCGCGGCACGGAACGTATCGTGGCGTTAGGCCCGAAGGCTCAGAGCATCGTTCGGGAGTTTCTGACGTCAAACGTCGAGGCATACCTGTTCTCGCCGCGGCGCGATCACGAGGAGCGCTCCGCCCGTCTGGCGATGACCCGCAAAAGCAAGCGTCAGCCGAGCCAGCAATACGCGGTGCGTCGCAAGCGAAAACCGGCGAAGCAACCGGGCGAGTGCTGGCGCCGGGACAGCTACACGCAAGCGATCCACAACGGTTGCCACAAGGCCGGCGTGCCAGTCTGGGGACCGAACCGGTTGCGGCACAACTTCGCTACGGCGATCCGCAAGCAATACGGACTCGAGGCCGCGCAGGCGATGCTAGGCCATGCCCGGGCGGACGTGACGCAGGTCTACGCCGAACGCAATCAGGCGCTGGCCGAGAAGATCGCGGCGCTGGTGGGTTGATCCGGTATCATTACGGCTAGCCGTGGCCGGGAGTCATGACCCGGCCGGTCCGCGCCGCGGCGCGTTTGTCTCCATTGGCGCGACGCGGCGCGGGCCCGTAGGCGGCGCACAATGGAGTTACCCGACATGGCGAAACCGCGCAAGCGCACGGCTCAAACCGTGCTGGCGGACATCGAGGCACTGAATCGAGTCGAAGTGTACCGCCTGGCCGATCAGTTGGGCCGACTCGCCGACGTGGACGCCATCGAGTTGCCGAGCGGCGTGACCGGCGATCAGATCCGCGTATCGTTCGAAGGCGAGAGTAGTGCGAAACTACTGGTCATACTGCTGGCGGTGAAATCCGCGCGGTCGCAGGCGGTGCTCGGTCGATACCGCGGCGAGGTGCGGAAGAAACTGCCGACACCGGACGCGCACCTGGTCGCACAGTGCCAGCAATGGCACGATGGGCGTGGGCTCAGTTGGGAGACAATTGATAAGAAGCGCGGCGTCGCACTCGGGACGACCGCGAAGCTGATGCAACGCCACCGCGGACGCCAGCGGGGCACGTACCAACCGAGCAAGGCACTTCGCAAAAAGAAGCGGCGTTGACCGAGTAGCCACCCGACCACGGACCGCAGTGCGGTCCGCCGGACCGCACTGCGGTCCGTGGCTGCGCGGTTCGCTGTGGTTTACACTGCCACGCAGACCCGGAGGTTTGCGTGCATGACCGGACATGACTGGCTCACCCTTGCCGAAGTGGCCCGGCTGCTGCCGCGCGGCCGCCGCGGCGCCCCGGTTCACCCGGCGACTGTGCTGAGGTGGATCTTGGCCGGGTGCCGCGCAGTGGACGGCCGCCGCCTGAAGCTGCCGGCCGTGCGCTGCGGCTGCCGCTGGCTCGTCGCTCGCGAGGCGCTCGATCAGTTTTTCGCCGGCCTTGCCGGCGCGCACGCCGCACCGCTGCTGCCGCGGTCGCCTGCACAGCGGGAGCGCGCGGACCGCGCGGCGAGACGGGAACTCGGGCAGATTGGGCTGTGAAAACCGCCGCCGCCACCGCGGGTGAGGTCCGCGGTGGCGGCCAAACGAAAGGACTCGCTGACATGAGCATCTTACCCCCGCTCGGGGCGCGCGACAACGCTGGCAAGCGCCTTCTCGGGGCGGCCGATCTTGAGGCCCTGGGCCTAAGCCCGCGCGAGGTACGGTACATATTGGCGCGCTCCGCCCTAAGCGCCGGCGGCGAGGCGCTCGTCGCGCCGGAGCACGCCGCTCTTCTTTTTGCTGACCTCGCGCGGAGGGAGGCGCGCCGTGAGTAGCCCGCTCGCGATCGCGCGTCGGCTGATCGAGCGCGGATTTACTCCCGTTCCGATCCCGCATCGATCGAAAGCGCCGACGCTCCGCGATTGGCCGCAATTGCGGCTCACCGCCGAGGAAGCCGTGGAACACTTCAACGGCGCGCCGCAGAACATCGGAATCCTGCTCGGCGAGGCGTCGGGGAATCTCGTCGATATCGATCTCGACTGTCCCGAAGCGATCGCCGCGGCAGCGCATCTACTCCCCGCGACTCCCTGGGTGACGGGCCGGGAATCCGCGCCGCGATCCCACTACTGGTATCGCACACCGGCGCCGCTGAAATCGGAAACCTTCGACGATCCGACCGGCGGCGACGGTCCGCACGGTGGGCGCTTGCTCGAGCTCCGCGCGACAGGTCAGACTCTCTCGCCGCCCTCGACGCACCCTTCCGGCGAGCCGGTGATCGCCTACGGAAATCTCCGACTCGACCCAGCACACGTGATCTCGGAAGACCTGGCTCGAGCGGTGCGGCGCGTCGCCGCGGCGGCGTTGATCGCCCGACACTGGCCGAAGGGTCATCGCCACGACGCCGCGCTTGCTCTGGCCGGTGCGCTGCGTCGAGTCAACTGGGCGCGGGACGACGCCGAGCGCTTCCTCGCCGCCGCGGCCGACGCCGCCGGCGACGCCGAGGCGCGCGATCGCACCGCCGCGGTCGAGGCGACGTATACCCGCGACGGAGCGACGACGGGCACCAAGCGACTGACGGAGATTGTCGATCGTCGAATTGTCGATCGAGTGATGGTCTGGCTCGGCGTTCGCTCCCCGAAGACTCCGCGAGTGCGGGAGATCCCGCCGTACTCCCCGTTCCCGGCCGAGGCGCTGCCCTCGCCGCTGCGGGAATTCGTGATCGAGACCGCGGCGGCGCTCGGCGTGGATCACTCGTACATCGCACTGCCAGCGCTGGCTGTCGTCGCCGCCGCGATCGGCAATACCCGCGCGATCCGGCTCAAGCGGGGCTGGCTCGAGCCCTGCTTGCTGTGGACGGCGATTCTCGGCGATTCGGGGACGCTGAAAACCCCGGCATACATGAAAACGGTCGAGCCGCTGCTGGACGCGCAAGCCAAGCTCATCAAGCGGTATCGGGGAGAGCGGGAAGCGTATGAGGCCGAGCTCGACGCCTGGACGCGAGCGCGGAAAAGCAAGCACGCCGAGGACGCCGGCGAGAGGCCCATCCCGCCTCGGCTCGAACGGGTGATCGTCTCCGATACCACGATCGAGCGGCTCAGCCAGAGCCTTGAGGATAACCCACGCGGCGTGTTGCTGGGACGTGATGAGTTGGGCGGTTGGCTGGGTTCATTTCGGCGATACCGCGGTAGGGACGTAGGCTCCGACCTGCAAACCTGGCTCGAGATCTACCGCGCCGCCACGATCAACTATGAGCGCAAGACCGGCGAGCGGAATCTTGTCTATGTGCCGCGCGCGAATGTCAGTGTAACAGGCGGCATTCAGCCGGGTGTTATGGCCCGCGCCATGAGCGACGGGGAGTATCTCGAAAGCGGTCTCGCCGCACGTCTCATAATGGCCATGCCGCCGAAGACGCCGAAGAAGTGGACTGAAGCGGAGATCGACGACGCGACGGAATCGGGTTATCGCGATCTCTTGAACCGCCTGCGAGATCTCGACTGCGAATCCGAGGGCGCGCCTTACGTGCTCAGTCTCGACGCCGAGGCGAAAGCGATATGGATACGGTTTTATAACGCCTGGGCCCGGGAACAGGCCGACTCCGAGGGAGACCTGGCCGCGGCGTTCAGCAAGCTCGAGGGCGCGGCGGCGAGGCTGGCTCTCATCGATCACGTCGTCCGCTGTGTTCACGCCGGCAAAGACGATCGCCGACCGGTGACCGCCGACAGCGTCGAGGCGGGAGCCAAGATTGCGGCATGGGCGGGGGGCGAGGTCCGGCGGATCTACAGTATGTTCGGCGAATGCCCGGAGGACCGGGAAATCCGCCGACTGGTCGAGTTTATCCGGTCTCGAGGCGGTCGAATCACCGTCCGGGCGCTCCAGAGGAGCAATAGCCGTAAATACCCGGATGGGGAATCGGCGAAAGCCGTCCTGGATCGCCTGGCCGAGGCGGGGGTCGGGGACTGGACCGAACCCGAGGTGCCGGCCGGTGGGGGTCATACCCGGGTCTATCTCGCACTGCGCGAGACACCGCGCCCGACGCATGACACTTCCGACNNGTCGGAAGTGTCATGCGTCGGCGCAGCGATCTCGCACCTGACGCAGCCGGTCAGGTTGGAGGGGCCGAGTGTCGGACAGATTGGGCGAGTGTCGGCGCGCCCCCCAGCACCCTGATCGACCGGCCGGAAGACCTGGCGCTGATCACGGCAGGGCTCGACGAGACCGAGCTCGTCGGGATCGACACGGAGACCAGCGGGCTGGACCCCCGGACGCACGAAATCCGGCTCTTGTCCCTGGCCGTGGACGGCATCGACGGTCCGCACGTCTACATTCTCGACCTGAACGCCGTAGACCCCGCCCCGCTCTGGCGGATTTTGAGCGAAAAGACGCTGATCGGCCATAACCTGCAATTCGATCTAGGGTTTCTGGCTCGACGGGGTTTTGACGCTCCCTCGAAGCTCGTCGATACGATGCTCGCTAGCCAGTTGCTCCATGCGGGAGATCGCACCGAGCGGCATTCCCTGGCGGAATGCTGCAAGCGGGAGCTCGGAATCGAGGTCGATAAGACCCTGCAATCGTGCGGCTGGTCGGAAACCCTGACGCCGCAGCATCTTGAGTACGCCGCCCTCGACGCGGAGTTGCCGAGACGGCTATATGCCGCAATCCAGCCGAAACTCGCCGAGGGGGGATTGGTTGAAGTGTTCGATCTCGAATGCCGAGCCTTGCCGACGATTGCGCGACTGGCCGCGGCGGGGGTCGGATTCGACGCCGAGGCCTGGCGGAACTTGGCCGGGGACGCGGAAACCGAACAGGACCGCCTCAAGGCCGAGCTCGACGCGCTGGCGCCGGCTCGAGGTGGCGGGCTGTACGATGCGGCATGGAATTGGGATTCGCCGACCGAGATCAAGACGGCCCTCGCCGCCGCCGGCGTGGCGATCACGGCGACCGACGACGATACCCTCGCCGCCGTCGATCACCCGTTGACCTGCCTGCTCCGTCGCTATCGCTCGGCGGCGAAGCGCGTCGGAACCTACGGCGCCGCTTGGTTGAAACACGTCGCTGACAATGGGCGCGTTTATGCGTCCTGGCGACAGATTGGGGCGGATTCGGGGCGCATGACCTGTCGGGAGCCGAATCTCCAGCAACTCCCCCGCGATCCGCGATATCGCCGCTGCTTTACCGCACCGCAAGGCCGAGTGATCGTGAAAGCCGATTACTCGCAGATTGAGCTCCGCATCGCCGCCAAGATCGCCGACGAAACCGCGATGATCGAGGCCTACAAACGCGGCGATGATTTACACGCCATGACGGCTGAACTTATCATCGGCAATAACACGGTCACTAACACCGATCGGCAGTTAGCGAAGGCGTTGAATTTCGGATTATTGTACGGAATGGGCGCCGTGACACTGCAAGCGTATTGCCGGTCGAGTTACGGGCTCGAGATCATGCTCGAGAACGCGAAGAGATACCGCGCGTCGTTTTTCAAGACCTACCCGAAGCTCCGGCGCTGGCATGCGCGGGCTGGGGGTGATCGTGGCGGGATTGATACGCGCACGATCGCGGGACGGCGCCGGCGGAACGTCCAGCGCTTCACCGAACGGCTCAACACGCCGGTACAGGGAACCGCCGCCGACGGGTTGAAAGCCGCGCTGGCGCTGCTCTGGGAGCGCCGAGCCGAACACCCGACCGCCGTACCGATCCTCGCCGTGCATGACGAGATCGTGATCGAGTGCGACGAGCTCGAGGCCGACGCCGTGGCGAACTGGCTCAAGTGCGCGATGATCGACGGCATGGCGCCCTTCGCCGATCCCGTTCCGGTCGAGGTCGAGGTCACGATTGGCGCAACGTGGGGCGGAGATTAGAGTGATCGCCGCGGATGTATCGATCACGGATGCTGGCTCATGGGTAGGGGGAGCGTCGAATCCTCGGCAGGCGACGCGGAGACCCGGTCCCGCTCCGCGGCGCATTTTTGTCTCATAAGGGAAATTCTGGGCTTCGGGTTCACCGGCTGGACAGTGCCGCGAATCATCGCGCGGCGTTGCCAGCGCGATGCGCTTCAACACCAACCTCAGAACCGTCTACCGCTGCTGTTGCTGGTTCGATCTTGAATTTTGCGGAAGATTCCGCGCGATTCGCGGAAATTCAGGACGTTTAGGCGTTTTTTCACGCGCGCTCGCAGGACTTGCAATTTCCCCTCATGCTGCTAAAATGTCTGAAATCACAGGGTTTTCTGTTGGTGACAACGGGCTGTCAGTCGCCACTACGGAACCGAAGGTTGCTGGTTCGAATCCAGCCGGGCGTAATCAACTCCGACTTTCATTGCGTCTGTTGCAACTCATTGTCCTATCGGATTTTCGGAAGCGTCGACTTGGCTCCGGAGCCAATCGTCCTCGCGGAGCGGCGCTGCCGTTCGGTGCTCAATCTCGCCCCGCTGAGCCGGCTCGTCGCTTGTCACCACGCGAACGTTTGGGCGCTCCAGAGCGGGAATGTCACGGTCAAGACATTCCCCGGTGTCGAGATCGAATTGACTGGCGAGCAGATGGCTGGCGGCGTTTCGTGGAGTGAATTCACTGTCAAACGCGCCGGATAGCACCAGAAAGTCGCGCGCTCGAGTGCATGCCACGTAGAAGATACGCACCGCTTCGTGCCAATCAGCCAGCGCTTCGCGGCGCTGCCGGAGTTCCCACGGCATCGGTGAGAAGAGTCGCGGCTCATGCTCGTCCGGCAGCCGGGGAACGCATCCGAGTTCCGCGTCCCAATCGGCCGCGGCTCGGTGGGCACCGCCGACCTTGGCTCCCACGTCCGGCACGAAAACGACCGGGAATTCCTCCCCTTTGGCTTGATGGATCGTCATGAGCCGTACCACATCGGATTCCTGCGGCAATGTGGCCGCCTGCTCCTCGTGGAGTTCCGTATCGCGGACCATTTCACCCAGCCGGTGGATGAAATCCGCCAGCGCCCCCTGCCCTCCGCGATCGAACTGGCGCGCGAGGTCGATGAGTTTCCACAGATTCGCCAGTTTTCGGTCGCCGAGCTTTTCGAATTGCAGCGCCGCGTCGTATCCGCAGTCGTCCAGCACAACCTGTATTAGCCGCGGCAGCGCCAGCCGATCCTTGAGTGATCGCCAGCGTTGAAAAAAGCGGGCCGCGCGTTCAGCGACTGGACGATCGTCGCTTGGCAAAGCACTCCGACTGTCGGCGTGGTTCAACGCCGTCCACAAGCCATTGGCGTGCTCGCAGAGCAGCGTCAGCGCGTCGTCGCTCAATCCGCACAGGGGCGAGCGGAGTGTGCCGGCGAGACTCAAAGCGTCGTGAGGATTTTCGAGCGCCCGCAACAAGTTGAGCAGATCGTACACTTCCTGCTGCGCGAAAAACGCTCGCCCGCCGACGACGTGAAAAGCCAGTCCGCGGTCATGCAACGCTTGCTCGTAAATGGCGACGTTTGACATGGCACGAAACAGCAGGATGATGTCGCCCAGCCGCGCCGGACGAAGCCGGCCGGAAGTCGAATCGACGACGACCGGTTCGGGTGTTCGCACCATCCGCTCAATGCGCTGCGCGATGCGGCTGGCCTCGGCTCGGCGCGCCTCGTCAGCCGAAACCCCGTCCGCCGGGGTCCAAAGGAACTCCACGATTGGTTCGTCCGTTGGCTGATCGCGCACGGCCGAAAGCGGCTCATAGTCCGCAACGTTGCGACGGAACAGCGCGTTGACAAAACGGATGATTCCGGGCTGGCTGCGAAAATTCCGAGTCAGGCTCAGGCGGACCTCTGGAGCGGCTCGATCGCGCAGCAGATTGAATTGCTCGACATCCGCGCCGCGAAACCGGTAGATCGATTGCTTTTTGTCGCCAACCGCGAACAGCTGCGGCCTGCCGGCGCCGCCCGCGATGCGGCCGATCAGGTCCATCTGGATCGGATCGGTGTCCTGCAATTCGTCGAGCAGAACGAAACGAAAACCCGCGCGAATCGACTCCGCGACGTCCGCCCGCTCGTTCACAAGACGGCGCGTCAGCACCAGCAAGTCCTGGAAATCCAGCGCCGACTGCTTCCGCTTGGCCTCGTCGTAGGCGGTTCGACATTCGATCGTTACCCGGATGAACTGTTGACCGATCTCGGCCGCACGGATCAAGTCGTTGCGATCGGCGATGGGCGATAGCGCGAGCGCATCGAGGTTGTCTCGAAATCGAGCAAGTGCGTCACGGACCGCCTCGTAATCCGATTCTGAATGCCAGTCTTTTGGCTTTTCGGCGCCCTGCACGCGCGCCGTCTGCCGCAACTCCTCGATGAGTTGGGTTCGATTCCCGGCACGAGGCAGCGATTCCATTCCGCGCAGAATCGATTCCATTCGGGCTTGCATGATTGGCCCCGGAGCGCGGGTCCGCCGCAGCGCGCGCAGGCCCTCGCGGATGGCCGGCGTCGTGGCAATGGCGTGCTCGATCCAGTGCTCTTCCAGATCGCGACCGCACTCCAGCCAGTGGTCCACAATCTCAGCAACGGAGCGATCGAGCCAGGACGCTTGAGCATCCGGGTCGCCGTGAGTGAGCAGCCAGCGCAGCGTCGACCGAACCTGAAAGGCGCCGAACGTCTCGATGAGCCGGCGGAGATCGTCCGCCGCGGGCGTCGCCGCCGTCAGGAGAGACTCGAATGCTTCGTCCAGCGCCGCGGAGCGCACATTGCCGGCAAGCGTTTCGTCGAGCACGTCAAACTGAGGATGCAACCCGATGACGAGCGCGTGTCGCCGGAGCAGGCTGGTGCAGAACGAGTGGATCGTGGCGATGTCGGCCGTTTCGAGGTCGCGGAGGTGCTCGTCCCACGGTTCGCGGTCAGCAGCGGCGTCCCGCGCGCGGAGAATCTCCCGCCGGATCCGGCCGCGCATCTCCCTCGCCGCCCGATCGGTGAACGTGATGGCGGCGAGTTGGCCGACCGTCGCCTCTTGTTTGTTCAGATGTTCGAGGTAGCGCTGCGTGAGCACGGCCGTTTTCCCGCAGCCCGCCCCGGACGACAGGACCACGATCGGCGCACGCGCATCGATGGCCGAGCGCTGCTCTTCGGTCGGGTGGAACCGCGAATCAAGCATCGGCCTCCGGCCGCGGCGGGCCGTTCCATTGTTTTCCAACGTGGCGGCTCTGTGCGATGCGGCACACCTGGCCGTAGTCGCACCGAGCCGTGCAGTCGTCCTTGCGCGGATGCAGGGGGAACTCCGCGGCTCGAATAAAGCGGGCCAACGCCAGGATCCACTGAATGAGGCGGCGTCGAACTCGCGGCCAGGCGCCGGCGTCGGCCAGCCACGCCGGACCATTGGGCATGACCGTCTTGATCCGCGTTCCCGTGAACAGCCAGTACGCCAGCCCCAGCGGTCGCAGGCCGGGCAGCGACTGCTCGACGAGCATGGCATAGACCGGCAGTTGGATCTGCAACAGGCTGCGCACGTCCGTCTCGCTGTACCAATCGCCGCGGCCCGTCTTGTAGTCGAAAACGAAAAACCCCTTCGCCCCGTCGGGCAGTTCCGCAATGTCGAGGCGATCGACCCGGCCGGAAACACACGCGCTCTCGCCGCCATCGGCGATGCGCAGCGGGTGGCGCCGCGGCTGCTCGCCGTCGCCGGCAGCCGTGAAATCGAGTTCAAACTCGGCCGGCTGCGGTTCGATGGCGAATTGGCGCCAGGATTCGAGAAACCGCGACCATTGGCTCGCATAACGCTGGGCGGCGCGGTGCAGCCAGCGGCCTTCAAGTCGCCAGAGTTCCCGACCGGCGGCGCTGCCGCTGCGCACGGCCATTTCATCCACGGCCGAGTCGATGTCACGGATCAACTCGTCGGTCAGTTCCTCATCAGGCTGATGCCGTCCGACATCGCGGCGCCGCCGATGCAGCCGAGCCAGCGCGCGGTGGATGACCTGCCCGCGCGGGGCGGGTTCGACCTGGTCGCCTGGATCGCTCAGTGGCGCCAGTCCGAGCACTCGCCCGAGGAAGAACTGAAACGGACAGTTGATGTACGACTCCAGCGCGCTGGGGCTGAAAACGTAATCCGGGCCAAAGCGGTCAGCGACGCGCGTTCGGACGCCGGCGTCGGCGAGCAGCCCATCGAAGCGTCCGAATGTGGTCTCGTGAAATCGCTGGCGCGCCATCGTCTCGACCCGGCGGAGATGATCAAAGAGTTCGCCATCGCGCCGCGGGCGCGATTGGGAATCGAGCAACGCCCAGCGAATGCGGTACTCAGACGGGCACAAGGGCGGATCGGAATCGAATCCCTCGATCAACAACTCCCGCCGCTGCCGCGAAATCGCGCTTTCCGGAAAGAGCGCCAACGCGGCATCGAGAAACGAACTGCGCAAGAGTGCGATACCGCTCTTGTCCGTGGCCGAGTAGCTGAAGGTCAATCTGCGGCGCGGTTTGCCGATCAACTGGAGAAACAGCAGCCGCTCATCCGGCAGGCGATCGGCCGCAATTCGGACGTCCAGGCCCGCGTCACGCAAGTCCCGGCGCTCCGCTTCGGAGTAAATGGGACCGCCGACAGAGAGATCGGGAAAGCTCTGCTCGCCGAGCCCCAGGATGAACATCTGATCGCAGTCCATGGCTCGCGCGACTTCGGCCGTCACTACGCGGACTCGCGGCCGGTCGTGACTCGGCGGCGCCGCCCAGGCGCTCTGCGCCAGCCGCTGCGCCAGGCCGCCGAATGCAATCGAGGACATGCTGACAGGACCGCGATGGAGCCGTTCGTTGACAGCCTGCCATTCACCGAGCGCATCGAAAAGTGCTTCCAGGGCGGCGCCGTCCACGGAAACTCGGCTGAGCCCGAGTTCATCGGCCAGCCGGCGCAAGGCGAGAATGTGTTCGGACACAGTGGCGCGGTCGGATACACTGTCCCACGCGGAAAAGAAGCGCACGAGAAACGGCCGACTGTCGCGGACCATTTCATGCCGCCGCGCCCGAGCGGAATTGGACGCCTCGTCGTCCTCGAGCGCCGGCTCCGGCGCCGTCGCCCAGCGGTCGATGGCCCGGAGGTACGCGTCGCGGCCACGGGGCACGCCGAGTGCGCGGAGCGCGACTTCGGCGCGCAGCGGCGCGTCGGGCGGCTCCAGCGCCTCCGGCCACAGCGGCTGAAACAGCGTACTTCGCAAAAGTGCCGTCGTCTCACGGAATGGAAACCCGTCGTCGCGTAGGCGCCAGGCGCGCAGCAGCGTCGCGACCGCGGGCTTCCTGTAAAGCGGCGGCTTCACGTCGAGGTCCGCCGGGATGCCATACTCCGCAAAGACGTCATCGATGAGGTCCGCGTACTCGGCCAACGATCGCGCCGTGACGAGAATCTGATCCGGCGTGGCGCCGGCGAGTAACTCCGACTTGATGCGGCGCGCCACCATTCGCACTTCACCCCATTCGCCGGGAGCCTCGATCAAGTGGACGTCCGCGGACGAAGCTGCAAGAGCGTCCGGATTTGAGCGAAAGAGGCTTCGTTCAAGATGGTCCAGCGCGGGCGGTCGCGGCGGCGGGGTCCAATGCTCACCGCGATCCAGGCAGACGATGGCCGTCTCCGCCGCCAGTTGACGAATCCGCTCGGCGGCGTCGCGGGCCCGATCGAACGCCGCCGGCCGTTCCTCGTCATCCGGATGGTCGCACGGAAGCGAGACCCAGAGCGCCCCCGCACGTTGAGCGAGCGCCCCGAGCACTTGAATCTGCGGCGGCGTAAAGTCGACGAATCCATCCACGAACACAAGGGTGCCGCCGGCGGGCGATGACCCGCGCCCGGAGCGAATGACCTCGGCGGCTCGGTGCATGAGGGCGCCGCGGTCGAGCAGCTGGCATGCCGCCAGCCGCCGGTCATACTCACCATAGATTGCCGCGACGTCGTGGTGCTTGGGCCCTCCGGGCGTGCGATCCGCCACTGTCCGAAGTTGCTGCGGAGCTACGCCGCGCTCGCGAAACTCACTGATCAGTTCGTAAACGGCGTCGGCGAATCCCGGTCCCTCGGCGGCTTCAGCGAAGTACCGCAGCCGCCGTGCGCGGTCCAGATCGGTCACGCACTCGGCTAAAACCAGGCGCTGCTGCGGTTCGGAGAGCAGCCGCACGTCTGGCGCCGCGGTCCGCACAACTCGCCGGGCCAGATCGAGAAACGTCGTGACGCGATTGCCGCGGGCGGCCATGCCCAATCGAGACGCGACGGCGTCGCATGCCCGCTCGGTGGGCCCAAGCCAAAGCCAATCGCGCCCCGCGGCATCCGCAGTGCGGCACTGGCGCAGCAACTCATCCGTCTTTCCGGCGCCCGCGGAGCCTTGCACGATCACGACGGAAGCGGGCATGGCGAGCGATCCTGGGGTGTCTCACGTCAGCCGCACCCGAACGATGCGGCGCGAACCGAGACGAACAATCATCCCGTCGGTCACAGTCAACGAAGCGCGGGGATCGGCGATCTTCTCCCGGTCTTCGCCGATCGACACGGCTCCTTCTTGCACCTTTTGCCGGGCCTCGTTGTTGCTCTTCGCCAAGCCGAGCACGACGAGCAATCGCGGCACGGCGATCTGGCCGTCGAGCAACTCCCCGACGGGCACGGCGACGTCGGGAATCTCTTCGGGATCCATGCGCTGGGAAAACTGCCGCTCCCACTCGGCCCGCGCTTTCCTGGCCGCGTCTTCGCCGTAAAAGCTTCGCACGATGTCGGCCGCCAGCGTCTTCTTCGCTTCCATCGGATGGACGATGGTGATGTCGCTGCCGCCGTCCTCGCCGAGCAACTGCGCGATTTCCGCCTCCGGCCGATCGGTCAGCAGATGGAACCACTCTCCCATCAAATCGTCGGGGATGCTCATCGTCTTCTGAAACTGGACGGTCGGCGGCTCGCTGACGCCGATGAAATTGCCGAGACTCTTGCCCATTTTCTGCACGCCGTCGAGCCCGCGGAGGATCGGCATGAGGAGGCAGACCTGCGGCTCCTGGCCGGCGGCGCGCTGCAGATCGCGTCCGACACCGAGATTAAACAGTTGCTCCGTGCCGCCAAGCTCGACGTCCGCGCGCACCTCCACGGAATCCTGCCCTTGCATCAGCGGGTACAGGCACTCGTGCAGGTAAATGGGATTCCCTTCCTTGTTCCGTTTCGAGAAATCGTCGCGCTCGATCATCCGCTGCACCGTCATCTGGCTCAAGAGCCGGAGCATGGCGGCGAAGTCGAACCGGCTGAACCAATCGCCGTTGCGGACGACTTCCGCTTTTGAGACGTCGATCACTTTGGCGATCTGCGTCAGGTATGTCTCGGCGTTTCTCTCGATCTGTTCGGGCGTGAGGGCTTCCCGGGATTTGTCGCGGCCGGACGGATCGCCGACCGCGGCCGTGGCCGTCCCGATGATCAAAACGACTTGATGCCCGAGGTCCTGAAACTGGCGCAGCTTTCGGAGCACAACGGTGTGCCCCAGGTGAACGTCAAACCCCGTGGGATCGATGCCGAGCTTGACGCGGAGCGGCCGACCGGCGGCGAGCTTCCTCCGGAGTTCGTCCTCCGGCATGATGCGATCGACGCCGCGGCGGATGACGGCAAGTTGTTCTTCGACGGGACGCATCGAGCGATCCTCGCTCAGACCGACCACTGCAGCCGGCCGGTGGGGCTGAACGCATTGGGATAATGGACAATGTCGGGATCGCGGCGGTTCGGCGGCCAACTGACGGCGACGACGTCAAATCGCGCCGGGTGATCGAGCAGGTCGTGCCGTTGAAGAAATGCGGTCGCGAGTTGCGTCAATTTCCGCTGCTTGGCGGCGTCCACGGAGCCGGTCGGCCGCTCACACTCCGGCTGCTCGGTCGATCGGACTTCGACGAAAATGATCGTCCGCCCGTCGAGTGCGACGAGATCGAGTTCGCCGCCGGGAAGGTGGAGATTGCGGGTGACGATGCGCAAGCCTCGGCGGCGGAGGAAGCGTGCGGCGGCCCGTTCCGCGCGGGCGCCGAACCACCGCCGCCAGATCGGCCAACGCGCTCGGCGTTCCACAGTAGCGATCCCTACTCCGCCGCTGCCTCGCTCTTCTTGCGGGAACGGCTCTTCTTGGCCGGCTCGCCGTTGGCGCTCGGTTCGGCTTCCTTCCGCTCGCGCAGGCGCGTCGCCTTGCCGACCCGATCGCGGAGGAAGTACAGCTTGGCCCGGCGCGTCTTGCCCTTGCGCCTGACTTCGACCTTGGCGATTTTCGGCGAGTGCAGCGGAAACACCCGTTCGACGCCTTCACCCTGGACAATGCGGCGAACCGTGAACGTCTCGCGAACGCCGTCGCCGCGCCGGGCGATCACGATCCCGTTGAATACCTGCACGCGCTCTTTCTCGCCTTCGAGGATGCGGACGTGCACGTCCACCGTATCGCCGATGTCGAACTGCGGCAGGTCGTCGCGCGGTTCGCCCTCGACGAGCGTGAGATAGCGGTTTTTCATGGCTGTCGTCCTTTCGGGGCGGCAGGCGGCTCCCGGCCGCGACTTCGTTGCTCCGCCTGCTCGCGCCGCCATTGGGCAATCGCGGCATGGTCGCCGCTGAGCAGGACGTCCGGCACGCTCATGCCGCGGAACTCGCGGGGCCGGGTGTATTGGGGATATTCCAGTCGGCCGGGCGCTTCACTGTGCGATTCCTCCGCGACGCTGGTTTCGTCGCCGAGCACTCCGGGCACGTACCGCACGACCGTGTCGATCACGACCATCGCCGGCACTTCGCCGCCGTTGCAGACGAAATCGCCGATCGAGATCTCGCGGGGTCGCAAACCCAGCCGGATGCGCTCATCGAACCCTTCATAGCGCCCGCACAAGAGCAGCAAGCGCCGGCGTTGACTCAAATCCCGGACCAGCGGCTGCGTCAGCCGCTCCCCCGCGGGCGTCAGCAGGATCAAGTCGCCGGGATGCGAGTCATCGGCCTGGACGGCTTCGACGGCCGCGAAGACCGGCTCGCACATCAGCACCATGCCGGGCCCGCCGCCGAACGGCCGGTCGTCCACGCTCTTGTGCCGGCCCTCCGCCCAGTCGCGGATGTTCCACAGCCGAACGTCCACCAGCCCTTTCTGAATCGCGAGCTTGAGCAGGCTTTGCGACAGGTATCCCGAGAAGATCTCGGGAAACAGCGTCAGCACGTCGAAGCGCATGCCGGCCCCGGCGACTCAGGCCCCGGGCGGGGCTGCCGCCTCGGCCTGCTTGGCCTCCCACTTGGCCATGTATTTCTTGAACAGCGTCTCGCACCGCTCGGACGGCAAAGCGCCGACGCTCTTCCAGTATTTAATCCGATCCGGCTTCAGGATGACGCGCGCATCTGTGTCCTTCACTTGCGGGTCGTACGTGCCGAGTTCTTCGATCACCCGACCATCCCGCGGCTGACGGCTATCAATCGCCACGATCCGAAAGAACATCCGATGCTTCCGGCCCATCCTTTTCATGCGGATTCGTACAGCCACAGCAGCTCCAAATCATTGAGCAACAAGCAATTAGTGCGCAGCACTCCTCACCGAACACTGACATGTTATAGAAGGAGCGTGCAGCGCCAGCAAGGGCCCGGTTCTTGCCCGAACTCCGCTATCGTTTCCGGCGGTCCTGCCGGCGTTTCTTTTTCCGGTCCTCGGCTCGCTCCTTGGCGCTCTTTCGGTGCCCGGTTCCAATTTTTGACTTGAGCATGTTGGACCCAGGGAGAAACGCGCCCATCTTGCCGAGACTCGACATCGCCTTCATTCGCTGCCAGAGGCTCATGTTGGCGAACTGGCGCATCAAGGTTCGCGCCTGGTTGAATTGATGCAGGAAATGCTTGACTTCGTGCGGTTCGCAGCCGGAGCCGGCGGCAATCCGACGCCGCCGGCTCTGATCGATCAAATCGGGATTGGCTCGCTCCTCCCGAGTCATGGAATCGATCATGCCCTGGACCCGACGGAGAGCCTCTTCGGGGTCCTCGCCCTCGGGGATCATCTCGCTCATGCCCGGCATGCGACTCAAGAGGTCCTTCATGCCGAGCTTGTGAATCTGCGAAAACTGCTTGCGAAAGTCCTCGAGCGTGAGATTGCCCTTGGCCAGCTTTTGCTGTTGTTTTTCGAGCTCCTCGGCGCTGACCTCGGCCTGCACGCGAGCGACTTTTTCGACCAGCCCCATCAGGTCGCCCTGGCCGAGAATTCGCTGCGCCATCCGCTCGGGGTGAAACTCCTCCAACCCTTCGAGCTTCTCGCCGACGCCGACAAATTTGATCGGAACCTGCGTGACCTCCTTGATCGACAGGGCGGCGCCGCCGCGCGTATCGCCGTCGAGCTTGGTCAAGATCACGCCGTTGAGTTCGATCGCCTCGTGAAACGCCTTGGAACTATTGACCGCGTCCTGCCCGGTCATGGCGTCGCAGACCAGAAACACCTGATCCGGCTTGCAGACGCGGTCGATCTGCCGAAGTTCATCCATCGGCATTTCATCGACGTGCAAGCGGCCGGCCGTGTCGAGAATCACCGTGTCGAGCAGATGCGACTTGGCGTAGCTGATGGCATTGCGGCAAACCGTAACCGGATCGCTGCCGGTTTCGCTGTAGACCGGAAGCTTGATCTGTTCACCGAGAACTTTCAGTTGATCGACCGCTGCGGGCCGCTGCAAGTCGGCGGCGACCATGAGCGGCTTGCGGTGAAAATCCCGGTGCAGCCGCAGCGCCAGCTTGCCCACCGTCGTGGTTTTTCCGGAGCCTTGCAGGCCGCACATCATCAGCACCGTCGGCCGATCCTTGGCAAATGGAATCCGGTGCTCGACCGGACCCATGAGCCGTACGAGCTCCTGGTAAACGATCTGGATGATTTGCTCGCTGGGATCGATCCGTGCCAAAACCTCCTGTCCGACGGCTTGCTCCGTGACTCGCTCGATAAAGGTGTTGACGACGTTGAGATTCACGTCGGCTTCGAGCAGCGCTCGACGGACTTCGCGGAGCCCTTCGCGGATATTGGCTTCCGTCAGCCGGCCCTTGCCGCGCAGCTTTTTCAGCGCTTCGCTGAGACCCTTTTGAATGCCTTCGAACATACAGCGAACCCGCGCCTGCGATTGCGGCGGGACGAGTTTCGTCGGACCGCCCGCCGTGCCTATATCGTAAGAGGACCGCCCGTTCCGAGCAACGCAGTCGTTGTCGGCGATGCGAGATCCGCCGCTACCACGGACTCCGGACCGCGGATAACGGACGACCGAACACAGCGCTCATGACCGGGAACCCTCGGGACATTGACTCAACGCGCCGACGGCAGTGGATTGCCGCGATGCTGGGCGTGCCGGAGGATCCCTGGCCGCCGGACCACCGCAGGCTGCTGGGAATCTCGCCCGACGTCGTTGAAATCGGCACAATCGAGGCCCGAGCCCAGGACCTCTCGGCGGCGTTGCGCAGTTACCAGTTGACCGAACCGGATGCCGTGACGGAGGCATTGAATCTCGTCGCGCAGGCGCTGGTGGAACTGACGGGCGAGGCGCAGGCCGCCGCGCAACAGGCTCCGCAGCCGACGCCGGCATCGTCCGCCAAACCCGAGTCGCCGCAGCGCTGGCTCTATCGGCGGCTCGCGCTCGCGCGGCGAATGCGCTCCGCCTGGATGTCGCTGGAACCGTGGTTCGCCGACCCTCAGGCTCGCATCGGCGCCGGCATGGATGCCGTCACCGTCCTGCGCGGACTTTGGACTCTTCGCGATTGTGCCGAGAACAACCTGGCGCCTGATCTGGGCCCCGGCGGTCGCGACGTGCTGCGCGTGGCCCGGCATCGTCGTGCGCTGACCATCTTTCGCCGGCTGTCGATTCATGGCCGCACGCGATTGGCATCGATGTGGCACGCCGGACGGACGGCGCTGGACGCAGAAATCGTCGCACTCCGCGCATCAGTCCGCCGCGGCTCGCCGGGTCGGCGGCGCCTGCGCCGCTGGTACTTTTGGTGGTGCGATCGCGGCCTCGACGCCACGCTCATCGCGCTCGCCTTGCTCGCCCTGAGCATCGCCCTCTGGCGAAGTCGCTGACACTCATCGTGGACGTTCGCGCAACAGGAACGCGATGCGCTGCAGAATGGCCTGCTCGAGATGGCACTCCCGGCCGAGGGGCGCCCAATTGGAGTCGATCGACGTGGCGTCGACGACTTCGTACTGCCGGTCGACGGTGTTATCGGCCTGGAAAGCCGCGGCTCCGGCCGTCGCTCGGATCGGACGCGCCAGGTCCTCAATTTCCTTGTACACCGTGACGTGTACGAGAAAGCCGCCGGAACTCGCCGGTTCAATTACAACCTCGCCGCGGTAGCGGACCGACTGGAGCATCGCCAGCAGGCGCTCGCGCAAGTCGGGCGAGCCAAATTTGAACGGCTGCTCCAGCCCAGGGGCGATCTTCGGGTGCGTGCGAATCGTGCCGTCGTACCGATTGGCGTAAGCGATTTCAAAGTAGTCATCGAGGACGCTGAGACAGGTCTCGAACACGGCGGCATATTCCGCCGGTCCCAGGGCGACATGGATCGGATTCGGGCCGACGGGATTATTACGAACCAGTCCCGGTTCCTCGACGAGCGGCCGGCCCGCGCAGCCGACGCCGCTGACTGCCAGCAGCAGGGCGCTCCCGATCCAACGCAGACAGTTTCTGCCGTTCATGCCAGCACTTTCCGCGCGCACCGACCCCACCGATCGAGCCGAGGTAATGCCAAGTGGACATCGCCACGTCAACGGCAAGGCGGAGCGTGAATCCGGATTCCGAAACTGCCCGGTCCCGGCAGATTGCGGAGTCGAATCAGATTACCTGGCCGCGGATCGACGCGCCATTGCGCGAGGAAGAATGCAGAATCACGAAAACACGACAGCACGAAACCGGATCGTGTCGTGGTTTTCATGCTTTCGTGTTTTCGTGATCCATCGCTCGGGTCATCGATGACTTCAGCCTCCGGAATCTCATTTCGCGAACTCCACGGCCCGCGTTTCACGGACGACCGTGACTTTGATCTCGCCGGGATAATCGAGTTGTTCTTCGATCGCCCGGGCGATGTCGTGACACATTTTGATCGCCTGGGCGTCGGACGTCTGCTGGGCATTGGCGATGACGCGGACCTCGCGTCCGGCCTGGATGGCGTAAGCCTGCTCGACGCCGGGGAACCCGGAGGCGACCGCCTCGAGATGTTCCAGGCGTTTGACGTATTTCTCGAGCGTCTCGCGGCGGGCGCCGGGTCGGGCGGCGCTGATGGCGTCGGCCGCCGCCACCAGTACGGTGTAAACGTGGTCCACGGTGACGTCGTCGTGATGGCCGGCAATCGCGTGCAGGACGTGCTTGTTGGTTTCGCCGTAGCGGCGGGCGAGTTCGGCGCCGATCTTGGGGTGCCCGCCCTCCATCTCGTGGTCCGCCGCCTTGCCGATGTCGTGCAGCAAACCGCACCGCCGCGCCAGCGATCCATCGAGGCCGAGTTCATCGGCAATCATGCCGCACAAATGGGCGACCTCCACGCTGTGCTGGAGGACGTTCTGGCTGTAGCTGGTGCGGAATTTGAGCCGTCCGAGCATTTGCGCCAGTTTCTCATGGAGCGGCGCGACGCCGGCGTCCTCGGCCGCTCGCCGACCCACTTCGAGGACGTGCTTCTCCATTTCGGCCTGCGTCTCCCGGACGACTTCCTCGATGCGCGAGGGATGAATGCGCCCGTCGAGAATCAGTTTGTTGAGCGCCAGCCGCGCCGTCTCCCGGCGCACATTGTCGAACGCTGACACGATGACCACGCCCGGCGTGTCGTCCACGATGACGTCCACGCCGGTGATCTTCTCGAAGGTCCGGATGTTCCGCCCTTCCCGGCCGATGATCCGTCCCTTCATGTCGTCGCTGGGAATATCGACGGTGCTGACGGTGGAATCGGCGGTGTGCTCGGCCGCATACCGATGGATGGCCGTGGCAAGAATGCGCTGGGCTCGTTCTTCGGTCGTGGCGCGGAGTTCCTGCTCAAAACGCTGAATGCGCTCGGCCATGGCGCCGGACAATTGCGATTCCAGGCGTTCGAGCAGGGCTCGTTCGGCCTGCTCGCGCGTGAGTCCGGCGATCTCGTGCAGACGCTCGGTCTGCTGTTGCACCAGCGACTCGGCGTCCTTCAATTTGCGCGCGAGCAGTTCCTGTCGCTCGGCGAGACGCTTTTTCTGGTGTTCAAGCTCTCGTTCGCGCTGGGCGAGCGCGTCGTCCCTCTGCTCCAGGGCGTTTTCCCTTTTTTCGAGCCGCCGTTCCTGGTCGCGAAGGGTATCGAGTTTTTGATCGAATTCGCGGTTGAGCGATTCGCGGCGGGCGATGAGCTCGTCCTTCGCTCGGAGTTCCGCTTCTTTGCTGAGCGTGTCGGCCTGGGCACGGGCGGAATCCAGCAGGTGCTGCGCTCGGGACGTGGCGCCGGTGAGGCGCAATCGATCCTGCCAGCGCGCGAGGGCAAAGCCGCCGCCCAATCCCACGGCCAAGACGACGCCCAGCACCACGACTTGCACGAGCAAGCCATCGGGCATGGGAGCCTCACTTTCGTTCGGTCCCGGCGGCGGTCTTACGGACTGGCGGCGGCCGCGAGCCAGCGGCGTCGCGGCGCCCCAAGCAAGGGAATCGGAGTGAAGCGATCGGCGACAGAACGACAGCGCCTGGTGATCATTGCCCATGGGCCGCCCGGAGACCAGGCCGGCGCCCATTCGCGACCGGGATTGACCGTGCTAGCGGCCATCGCTTCCGGCCGACAGTCGGCGATCGTCACCGTGCGCCCCCGCAGACCGCGGCGGCACACGCAGATCAACCACGACAACCAGGCGAAAATCATGGACTTCTCGATTCGAGTCTGTGCAGAATCCGGCGGACAAATGCTCGCCGTCGTTTGCGCTGTGCTTCGACCCCGTTACCAGCCAATCCCAACGACCGGACACATCGGGCCGTTCATTCGATTTAGGTTCAAAAGTTCACCGACGATTGAGACACGGTGGAAAGCCGTCTCCCGCCCCTCAATCGTCCATCGCCTCGGTCACTTGAGTGGCCGAATTGACTTGGTGTGTATTATGCCGCAAACGCTGGGGGAGCGTCAACGAAATAACCGCGGCAATCGCCAGAGGGAACATTGGATTCGCCAGCGTCATTCCAGCTGAGACCGGAAACCCGAGCGGCGATTTGGGACATGGACGGCACCCTGGTCGATACGGCCGAGCAGCATTTTGCGGCTTGGCAGGACATCGCTCGGGAAATCGGACGACCGTTTTCTCGGGAGGACTTCGTGGCCACCTTTGGGCGGCGAAATCCCGAGATCATTCGAGAAGTGCTCGACCCGTCCGCAAGCGCGACGGCCATTGCCGACATCGGCGAAAAAAAAGAGGCGGCGTACCGCGCCGCCATCCAGCGCGACGGTGTTCGGTTGCTACCCGGCGCACAGGCTCTGATCGAAGCATTGGCGCGGCAAGGCTGGCGGCAAGCGATCGCCTCGAGTGCGCCGCGGGCGAACCTCGACTTGATCCTGGACCTGACGGGAGTGCGAGCCGCATTTGCCGCAATTGTCTCGGCCGAGGACACGACGCGCGGCAAGCCGGATCCCGAGGTGTTCCTGATCGCCGCGAACCGGCTTCAAGCGCCGCCGGATCGCTGCGTCGTGTTTGAGGACGCCGTGGCCGGCGTCGCGGCCGCCCGCGCCGCGGGAATGGCCTGCGTCGCCGTCAGTTCGCCGGGTCACCACTCGGAAGAATCGCTTCTCGCGGCCGGGGCCCAGCGCGTCGTGCGATCACTCGCCGAGCTGTTCGCGGATGACGTCAACGCGCTGCTGGTCGGCGGATCATGAGCCGCGGAACGCTTCGCGCAATAGCGCCAGGCTGCGCGGAACGCCGATCTTCGGGTCGTCCCGACCTTCAAACTCCAGCGAGACGTAGCCGCGATAGTTGGCTCGACGCATGAGAGCGGCGATGCGCGAGTAATCGAGTTCGAGCGTGTACCAGATTCCACCGCCGAAATAGGTCTTCGCCTGCAAGAGCACCGTCTTCGGCGCCAACATCGCCAACTTTTCGTACGGGTCCTCGAGAAAGTTCCCGGTGTCGAGCGTGACTTGGAGCCACGGGGAATCCACGGCGTTGACGACGCGGAGCACGCCCTCCGGCGTTCGGCCCAGTCCCCAGTGATTCTCCAGGCCAAGGATCACGCCGCATTTCTCGGCCACTTTGACGCATTGATTCAGCGAGTCGATGACCCAGCGGAATCCATCCTCGTCGGTGTACCCGGGCAACGGCGGCTCGATGCCCTTGTTCTTCATCAGTTCGTCAAAGTCTTTGCTCGTCTTCCAGGTGCCGGTGTTCACTCGCATCGTCGGAATGCCGAGGTCGTAAGCCATTTCGATCTGGCGGATCGTCAGATCGACGTTTTTGTTCCGCTCGTTTTTGTCGGGGAACAGAAAGCTCTGATGAGTCGAAAAGCCCATTAAGTCGAGGCCGCGAAGAAAGGCGTGACGCTTGATGGCGCGCAGCGCCGACGGAGAGTCGTCCGTCAATTGTCGATGGAGAATCTCGACGCCGTCGAATCCCATCTCGGCCGCGAGGTCAATGCAAACATTGATCGGCCGCAGCGCCTCATGTCGGAATTGCCAGAAGGAGTAGGTGGAGACGCCGATGTGGTTGCCGCGCCGGGGTTCCGGTGGATCGGCTGCGGCAACCGAGTCGACAGAGGCGACGGCGGCGGTTGCAGCCAATGAGCCGTGGAGAAAACGCCGGCGCGTCCAAGTCATGATGCCGCTCCCGGGCGGACGGTCAAGCGAAATTGAAATGGGGAATCCGGCGGACCGACGATGATCGTGTTGTCCCCGGGCTTGAGTTCCGCGGCCCGGCGGCGCGACTTGCCGCCAATCGCTTCCCCGTTGACCACCGCGCCGAGATAGCTGCCTCGATCGCGGACCACGAACGTACCGCGGTCAAATGCGTCGATCGATAAATGGTTCCGCGAGATCAGGAACGGCCGCTCGTCCATCAGCCAGAGGTCATTGAGGTCAAGCGGCTCCGGTTCGTTGGCGTCGGAGGCGCGGCCGATGCGGAACGGCAGCCGCCAGAGCTTGACGCCGTCGTCGCGGAGCGACTGCCGGGCTTTGGGTGTGAGCGGCGTGAGAGTCAGGCCAAAATCGCCGGTCGGTTCGGCTGGCTCGGGTGTCGCGATCTCTTCGACGCGGGCGGCCAGCAGCCGCAGCCGCTCGAACAAACGGGTGAGGTACTGTTTGCAGCGCACCGGTTCGCGGATGAGGGATTGTTCGAATTCAGCGCGCGTCAGAGTTTCGGCGGCGCCGTCGTCGAGAGCGCGGACCGTGAATGCGTGCGGCCGTTCTTCGACCAGCGCCATTTCGCCGAACACGTCGCCGGCGGAGAGCGTGGCGATTCGTTGGCCGTCGGCATTCAACACTTCGACGCGCCCCGAGCTGAGGAGGAACGCCTGTTCACTCGCATCGCCTGGGCGAAAGAAAACGTGACCCGCCGCGAATTTCAGCTGACCCATGACGCCGGCCTCAAAGTTTTGGAAGTCCTCACCGTTCGCGATTTTAGATTACGATCTTCCGCCGAAGCGTGCATCCCTTCACGCAAGCTTCATAGACTGCACTCTGGCCAAGGATGGGGCACTCGCCTTACATCACGAACGGGTTAGGGAATCGCGGTGGGTCCGGGAGGAAGCGGCCGGCGAGACATGCTGGCTGCGACGGCAGTCCGTCGCCGCGAGGGCTCTATGGTCATCGACCGCATTGTCCGATTCCTGCTTCCGCGGCAGGACCGCTTTTTCACCCTGCTGGAGGAGCTGGGCGGGAAGATGACGGCCGCCGCCGAGACTTTCGACGAATTGGTCAAGGCCGGCGGACATGAGCAGTTCGCCGACATTGCGTCCCGACTCAAACCACTCGAGACGGAAGCCGATCTCGTTTGCCATCGAGTCTATGAAGAGCTGGATCGGACGTTCGTCACGCCGATCGACCGAGAAGACCTGGCGGCACTGACGAAGGCGTTGGACGACGTGATCGACGGCATGGAGCACTCCGCCGCGTTTGCGGCTCTCTATCGGTTCGGCACATTAACCGAGCCGATGAAGCAACTCGTGCAGATCACCGTCCGCGCGGCGCGAGAACTCGGCATCGCGGTGAACAACCTGCGAAAATTCAGCGACCCGGAGTCGATTCGCGCACCGACGTTGGCCGTTCATACTCTGGAAAATGAGGCCGACAGCGTCTATCGCCGGGCGATCGAGGGGCTGTTCTCCGATGGGCTCGACTCGCGGGAGCTAGTCCGTCAGAAGGACATGCTGTTTTCGCTGGAAGCCGGGGTGGACGTGTGCGAAGACGCGATGGATGTGATCCGCTCCGTGGTTGTCAAAAATGGGTAGCGCGTTCGCCCTGCTGCTACTGGTCATCGGACTGGCGCTGGCGTTTGACTACATCAATGGATTTCATGACACGGCCAACGCGGTGGCGACCGTGGTCTCCACGAACGTGTTGCCGGGGCGAACCGCGGTGCTGCTCGCGGCCGTGCTCAACTTTCTCGGCGCGTTTACGGGCGTCGGCGTGGCCAAAACAATCGGCGAGGGCATCGCTCGCCCGGCGGACATCACTCAGACAGTGGTCTGCGCCACGCTGATTGGGGCCATCACCTGGAACCTGTTCACCTGGTACTACGGCATCCCGTCGAGTTCCTCGCACGCGCTGATCGGCGGGATTGTCGGCGCGGCGTGGGCCCATGCCGTTCTCGACGGCGTCGCGGCGTGGGACGCCGCCGAGGGACTCGCCACGTCCAGCGGCGTCCGCATCGCCGTCAAGGCCTTGTTCCTGTCGCCGATCTTCGGAATGCTCGGCGGATTCCTGCTCATGATCCTGTTGCTGTGGATTGTCCGAAAACGCAAGCCAGAATCGGTCAACCGCGCGTTTCGCAGCCTGCAACTCGTCTCGGCCTCGTTCATGGCGTTCGCCCATGGCTCCAACGATGCTCAGAAATCGATGGGCGTCATTGCGATGGCCTTGGCGACGTACGCCACCGGCCAGGAGATCATCGACCCGGATGCTCAATTGCACGTCCCGAACTGGGTCATCGTCAGTTGCGCATTGGCCATGGCGCTCGGAACGGCGTCGGGCGGCTGGCGCATCATGAAGACAATGGGTCACAAGATCATCCGGCTGCGGCCGATCCACGGCTTCGCGGCCGAGACCGCAGCGGCGACGGTGATCCTGACGGCGAGCGCACTGAAAGCGCCGGTCAGCACGACGCACGTCATAGCGGCCAGCATCATGGGCGTCGGCGCGTCGCGGCGCGTCTCGGCCGTGCGCTGGGGAGTCGCCCGCAGCATTCTCACGGCCTGGGTGCTGACGATTCCCATTTCCGCTCTGATCGCGGCCGGGGTCTACTGGTTCCTGCACGTGGTTGTGAGGCTCGACGTCCTCACGCGTTGAACGGATCGCAATCTTCGAGGCGCGGAGCCCATCACGAAACTGGACGGAATGAGAATTCGGCACGATTGAGTTTCGTGCTTTCGAAGTATCGTGTTTTCGTGATTCCGTATTACTGTCCCCATGAGCGCGGGTCTGCCGCTTGTTGAAAGCGATCTGCGGGCGCGGCTGTCGTGCGTGCCGGCCGACGCGCCGGATCGCGCCGTGCAGATTGTCAGTTTGATTCTCGCCGACGCCGTCGAACGCGCGGCCAGCGACGTGCACTTCGAACCGACACCCGCCGGGCTCGATGTGCGCTATCGCATCGACGGGGTGCTGCACGCGGCGGCGCGATTGACGAGCGATCTGACGCCGAACCTCGTCGCGCGACTCAAGGTCCTCTCCGATCTGCTCACGTACCGAACCGACATTCCGCAGGAAGGCGCGGTCCGGCCGGGGTCCGTGCCGGGACGAGCCGATCTGCGCGTCAGCACGTTTCCAACCGTGCACGGCGAGAAAGCAGTCGTGCGAATCTTCGACGCCGCGGCGGAGTTGCTCGAGCTGGATCAACTGGGCCTGACGCCTCCGCTGCGAGCCAACCTGGATCGGCTGCTCCGCGAACGCAGCGGCGCGATCCTGCTCACCGGACCCAGCGGCAGCGGCAAGACCACGACGATCTATGCCTGCCTGCGGCGGATCGTGCAGTTCGGCGGCGGACGGCACATTGTCACCATCGAGGATCCGGTCGAGCGCTGGATTCCTGGCATCAGCCAGTCGCAAGTTCGGCCGGGAACGCCCTTCGACTTCGCCCGCGGACTCCGCAGCCTCCTGCGCCAGGACCCGGACGTGATTCTGATCGGCGAGATTCGCGATCCCGAGACGGCCCGTGCCGCGACGGAAGCGGCGCTCACTGGACATCTCGTGTTCAGCACGGTTCACGCGGGTTCGGCATGCGGCGTGTTGGGACGATTGCTCGAGATGGGCGTTGAGCCATACGTCATCACGAGCGGCGTGTGCGCGATTCTGAATCAGCGGCTGCTGCGGCGGATCTGCGCGGCGTGCGGCGGCCGCGCGGACGCTTGCGCCGCCTGTCGTGGCGCGGGGTTTCGCGGCCGAATCCTCGTCGCGGAGCTGCTCACGCTGTCCGCTCCGTTGCGACGCGCGATTCTGGCCAAATCGGACGTCGAAACTCTGGAGCGTGTCGCGGCGGAGGGCGACTGGCAGCCGATCCGTGCGGCGGCCGACGAGGCTGCCGCCGCCGGCCTCACCACTCGTGACGAAATCGAGCGGGTGCTCGGCCCCGAGCGCTGATTCGTTTGGTTGTATCGTCGGGACTCAAGTCGTACGATGCGAGCATGACGGCCGAGGAAATCGCGGCTCTCAACGACCAGATCGCGGCGATGGCCCGAGCGGGGCTCCCGCTCGACGCCGGCCTGGCGAGTCTGGCTCGCGAGATGGGGCGCGGCCGACTGCGCGATTTCATGGACGCCATCGCGGTCGACCTCCGCAACGGCCAGACGCTGCCCGAGGCGCTGGCGCGCCGGCCCAACGTCGTCCCGGAATATTACGCGAACCTGGTCACCGCCGGTATTCGCACTGGGCGGTTGCCCGACATCCTGGCGACGTTGACCTCGTATGCGCGGACGATGGCCACCGTACGGACCATTATCGCCGACGCGCTGTTTTACCCCGCCGTCGTCTTCATCGTCGCGATTGCGCTGCTGCTGCTGTTGATGCTTTTCGTCATGCCGCAGTTTCAGGAAATCTTCCAGGGTTTCCAGATGCGGCTGCCCTGGCTGACCGAGGCGGTGCTCGCCGTCGGCCGGCATCCGTTTCTGACGCTGGTGGCGCCGATATTGGGTCTGCTGACGATCGGGTTTACGGTTTGGGCGATCTGCCGGCGGACCGAGGCGGGTCGTCGCGCTTGGGCGCGGCTCGTTTATGCCGTGCCGATCGTTGGCACCATGATCCGATCCGCCCGATTGGCGGCGTTCGCGGACTTGATGGCAGTGATGACCGAGTACGATACACCCCTGCCCGAGGCGTTTCGCCTGGCGGGAAGCGCATCGGCGGATCCGCTGCTGAGGGCGGAATGCCGGGCGATCGCCGCGGGACTGAGCGAAGGCCACCCGCTTGGCGAGGTGCTGCGCGGCCGAGGGCTGCTCCCGGAATGGGTCGCCTGGATGACGCAGGCCGGCCACGATCGCGGCGCTTTGCCGCAATCCCTGCGGCAGATTGCGGAACTCTATCGACGCCAGGTCGAAAGCCGCGCCGCCCTGCTCCGTGCCACACTACCGGCCATCATCATCATCATCACGGCTGGCGTGCTGACGTCGGCTTTCGCTCTCGCGATCATGTTGCCGATGATCAAACTGCTCGAAGGCCTCGCCAAGTAACCGCGTCATGGGCGATACGTTCAAGTTTCTCCGGCTCGTATTCGCAATCCTCGGGACGCTGGTTGTCCTGACTGCGCTTGTCCTCATTCTGATCAAGCTGGGCCTGGTGCCGTCGCTGCCGCTGGATCTGTTCCTGATGCTCGGCGCCGGGTGGATCGCGTACGCAGTCATTCGCTATCGGCAGATGCGGCGGTCGGAGTTGCTGAGCGTCCTGGCGTTGGCGGCGGAAGCGCGGTTGCCGCTGCCGGCGGCGGCGCGGGCCTACGTCATGGATCGGCCCACCGACGCGCAGGGAAGCTGGGACGTCATCCTGCTGTTCCTGTTTCCGCCGGCATATTGGCTTTGGTACCAGCGTCACGGTTTCGATGCGCGGGTCGAGCGGCTGGCCGAGGCGATGGAGGATGGGCAATCACTGTCCGAGGCGATGGCGGCGATCCGAGGCGTATCCACTGCGGAGGCGCGGGTCGCCGCGGCTGTCGGCGAATCGACCGGCCGGCTCAGCGACTGCCTCCGCCGCGCCGATCGCGAGCCGGTGCTCAACGCCTGGCTCGAAGTCGTGCCGCGACTGCTGTACCCTCTCCTGGTCCTGATCTTCATTCTCGGCATCATGGCGTTTCTGATGATCGCTGTGCTGCCCCGGATCCTGCTGATTTTTCGGGACTTTCGCATGGAGTTGCCGCTGGCGACGCAGCGACTTGTCGAAATCTGGGAGCACCATGAGTCCTGGATCCTTCTGTTCGCCGCGGGATTGCTCCTCACAATCGTGGGCGTCTCAGCGATGATTGCGTTTCCCAGTCTGCGGTGGTACGTGCCGATTCTCAAGTGGACGTACCGCTGGGACGTGCAAGGGTTGATCCTCCGAATGTTGAGCACGATGGTCGAATGGCAGCGTCCGATTCCGGAGTCGCTGGGTCGGTTGGCGTCGGCGACGCGTTTGCCGCGCGCCGTGCGGACGCGTTTACGGCGCGCGACCGCGGCGACCGAGCGTGGCGAGCCGCTCGGCGATGCGCTCGCATCCGCGCAACTCCTGCCGCGATCGATGACGGCCCTGGTTCGTTCCGCGGAGCGCACCGGCCGGCTATCATGGGCACTATCGGAACTCGGCGAACTGCTCTCGAGCCGGGCGGCTCGTTGGGTCCGTCGGGCCTCTTTCGTGATTGCGCCAATGCTGCTGGTCGGCGTCGGAGCCTTGGCCGGCGTGATCGTCGTCGGCGTGTTCATGCCGTTGATCGAGTTGCTGGAGAAGCTGTCGTGAGCCGGGATCCGCGGTCACAACGGGCGGCGTACTCCGTGGTGGAAATGGTCGCGGCGCTCGGTGCCCTCATGGTCGCGGCGGTCGTCGTGGCACAACTCGGCGTGCAGTCGTTGGCCGAACGCCAGCGATCGGTTCGCCGACACGCCGCCATCGAAGCGGCCGCCAACATCCTCGAATCCGCGCGGGCGGCGCCTTGGGAACTATTGACGCCGGAGTGGGCGGCCGGCGTCGGGCTGCCGGCGGCGCTCGCCGAACGGCTATCCGATCCGAAACTGTCCGTGGCCGTCCACCCGGTCCCCGATCGACCCGGGCTGAAGCGCGTCGATGTCGAACTCGCCTGGCAGCCCGATCGCGGCGCCGCCGCCAAGCCGGTTCGCATGTCGGCGCTGTTCGCCCGGCGCGCCGGAGGCGCCCAGCCATGATTCGCGCCGCCGCTTGCCGCCGATCCGGATTCACGTTGACGGAAATGCTGGCCGTCATGGCCATCCTGCCGTTTGTCGTCGGCTTCGGCGGACTGATCCTGTTGCTGGCAATGCGCTCAAGCACAACCGCCGCCGGCACGTTGCGCGGCATCGTCGCTCGGTCGCACTTGGCGGATCGATTTCGTTCCGACGTCGGGCAATCAATCGCCGCACCCGAATCGTGGCGCGAATGGAAGCGGAGTCCGACGTGCCTGATTCTGCAATGGCCCGACGACGACGCCGTCGTGTATCACGTCTCCGGCAAATCGATCGAGCGGCAGTTGGTTCGCGGCGAGTCGATCTTGCGCACGGTGTTTCCGATCGGCAGCGGCGACTCGATTGCCGAGTTCGAGACGGTCGCAGCCGGGGCCCGGCGAATCGTCGTCTTGCGACTTGGGGAACAGCGATTTCACAGTCGGACGTGGGAAATCGAGGTGTCGGCACCGCTGGGAGGAGACCATCCATGATGCGGTCGCCCTCCGACTCCGCGCGCCGCGGCATCGGCATCATGTTCGCCATCGTCGTTCTGGCGGTGTTCGGCGTCGTCTCTGGATGCGCCGTCTGGCAATTCCTGGCCGGGCGGCAGGCGCTCGATCGCCGAGTCGAACAATTGCAGGCGCGGTGGTTGGCGCGATCGGGACTCGAAGCGGCGGCCGAACGACTGCTCGCCGGCGACCTGGCTCCCGCAAGTCAAAAGTTGACTGTCTTCACCGACAGCGACGTCGTGGCGACAATCGAGCCGAATGCCGAATACCCGGGCCGCTTCCGGATCCAGGCCTCCGGCACGGTTATCAATGAGGCCGGCAAGCGATCGCAGGCGGTGCTGCGAGCCATCGCCGAGCGAATCGCTGATCCGCCACGAATTCGCCTGCACATACTCGATGACTCGCAATTGTCCGGCGACTCGGATTCTGGTTTGAGTCCGGGGAAGACGAAATAGAATGTTCGATTGCGTTGCCGGCTGGGCTGGAACGACTGCGAACCGAAAAGGTGACGTATGGAATATCCGAGGCGATTTCGCGCAGGAACTTCATTGATTGCCACGATGGTGGCGCTCGGCGTCGCGCTCGCGGAGCTATCCGCGGATAGTCGGCCGCCGGCGAGCGCGGAAGCGCCGCTGATGCAGTCGCTGCGCTACCGGCTGATCGGCCCGTTTCGCGGCGGGCGGTCGTGCACGGTGACCGGAGTGCCCGGCAAGCCGTTGCTGTTCTACTTCGGCGCGACCGGCGGCGGCGTCTGGCGCACCACCGACGGTGGTACGACCTGGCAGAACATCTCCGACGGGTATTTCGGCGGCTCGATCGGCGCCGTCGCCGTCAGTGAAGCGGATCCGAACGTCATTTATGTCGGCGGCGGTGAGAAGACGGTGCGCGGCAACGTCTCACACGGAGACGGGGTCTGGAAATCGACCGACGCCGGGAAATCCTGGAAGCACGTCGGGCTCAGCGACAGCCGGCACGTCTGCCGCATTCGCATCCACCCGCGGAATTCCGATCTCGTTTACGCCGCGGCCCTGGGCCATCTCTACGGTCCGAACAAGGAACGTGGCGTGTTCCGCAGCACGGATGGCGGCGCCACCTGGAAGCAGGTGCTCTTCGTCAATGACGAAGTCGGAGCCGTCGATCTGGCCCTGGATCCCGCGAATCCGCGAATCATGTTCGCCAGCACCTGGCGCGTGAAACGCACGCCGTACAGTCTGGAAAGCGGCGGACCCGGTTCGGGACTTTGGAAAAGCACCGACGGTGGCGACACCTGGACCGAGATCACGCGGGCCAAAGGCTTGCCGCAAGGCACGGTCGGCATCATCGGCGTCGCGGTGTCGCCGGCCGACCCCGAGCGGATCTGGGCCATCGTCGAAGCCGAGGATGGCGGCGTGTTCCGCTCCGATGACGGAGGCAAATCGTGGACGCGTACCAGCGACGACCGCAATCTGCGGCAGCGCGCCTGGTATTACACTCGCATCTATGCCGCGCCCCGAAATCGCGATGAAGTCTTCGTCGTCAACGTCGGGCTGCACCGGTCTGCCGACGGCGGCAAGACGTGGCAGTCGATCCGCACGCCGCACGGCGATCACCACGATCTGTGGATCGATCCCAACGAGCCAGCCCGAATGATTGTTGCCGACGACGGCGGAGCGCAGGTGACGCAGAATGGCGGCGCGCAATGGACGACCTACCACAACCAGCCGACCGCCCAGTTCTACCGCGTGACCACGGACAATCACTTTCCGTATCGCATTCTCGGCGCGCAGCAGGACAATTCGACGGTACGGATTCTCAGCCGCAGCGATGGGTTCGCGATCGACGAGCGCGATTGGGAGCCGTCGGCCGGATCCGAGAGCGGTTGGCTTGCCGCCGACCCGCTGAACCCCGATGTGGTCTACGGCGGCAACTATGGAGGCTATCTCGGCCGGCTCAATCACCGAACTCGCGAATCGCGCAACGTCTCGGTCTGGCCGGACAATCCGCTCGGTCACGGCGCCGAAGCGATGAAGTACCGATTTCAGTGGAACTTCCCGATCTTCTTTTCGCCGCACGACCCCAAAACGCTGTACGCCGCCGCCAACGTCTTGTTCAAGTCCACCGACGAGGGCCAGTCCTGGACGCCGATCAGCCCGGACCTGACGCGCGACGACAAGTCGAAACAGGTTCCATCGGGCGGGCCGATCACGAAGGACAACACCGGAGTGGAAGTCTATTGCACGGTTTTCGCGGCCGTGGAGTCGCCGCACGAACGCGGCGTGATCTGGTGCGGGTCGGACGACGGTCTATTGCACGTGACGCGTGATGCGGGGAAGTCCTGGCAGAAAGTGACGCCGCCCGAGATGCCCGACTGGTGCCAGATCAACAGTCTGGAAGCGCATCCGACGGAAAAAGGCGGGCTGTACGTCGCCGCCACCAGCTACAAGCGCGACGACTTCCGGCCGTATCTCTTCAAGACGACGGATTACGGCAAGACGTGGACGACGATTGTCGGCGGCATCCCGGCCGACCACTTCACCCGCGTCATCCGCGCTGATCCGAAGCGGCCCGGGCTGCTGTACTGCGGCACCGAGCGCGGAATGTTCGTATCGTTCGACGACGGCGCCCGCTGGCAGCCGTTTCAGTTGAACCTGCCGATCGTCCCGATCACCGACCTGGCGATCAAGAACGATGATCTGATCGTGGCAACTCAGGGCCGCGCCTTCTGGGTTCTGGACGATTTGACTCCCGTGCGGCAGTTGAAGACCGAATTGGCGGACAAGCCGCTGCACGCATTCGAACCGCGGGCGGCGTACCGGCTGCCGGGGGGAGGCTTCGGCGGCGGCGACGATGACGACCGGCCGCCGCCGCGCACCGCCGGGCAAAACCCGCCCAATGGCGCACTGCTGCACATCTGGCTCAAGGACGCCCCGGCAAAGGACGCCGCCGCGCGCATCGAAATCCGCGACGCGGACGGCGCCGTCGTCCGCGAGTTTTCGCCGAAGGCCGAGCGTCCGGCCGATAAGTGGGAACCGAAGAAAGGCATGAATCGCTTTGTCTGGGATCTGCGCGCTTCGGCCGCGGAGTCGTTCCCCGGCATGGTGCTCTGGGGCGGCCTGCCGGCGCCGCGAGTCGTGCCAGGCCGTTACCAGGCCCGAGTCGTCGTCGGCTCGCACGAGCAGTCTGTGCCGATCGACGTACTTGCCGATCCGCGAAGCTCCGCCACGCCCGACGACCGCATCGCCCAATATCGCTTCCTCATTGCTCTGCGCGACAAGGTCACCGAGATTCACCGGACCGTCCGGCAGATGCGCGACGTCCGCGATCAATTGGCCAATCTGCGAAAGCGATTGAAAGAGCGGACGGAATCGGCGGAGATCATTGAGCAGATCCAGAACTTCGAGAAACAAATGACGGCTATCGAGGATGCGCTGCATCAGACCAAGGCCAAGAGTTCCCAGGACGTTCTGAACTTCCCGATTCGGCTGAATAACAAGCTCGTGTCGCTGGCCGGCGCGGCGAGCGACGGCGACCGCCGACCGACCGACCAGGCGTTGCAGGTCGGAGAGGAACTGACCAGACAAGCTGACGCTGAACTGGCAAAGTGGCGCGTGCTGGTCGATTCCGAGTTGCCGCGCTTGAATGCGCTGCTGGCCCAGAAGAAAGTCCCAGGCGTCTTTGCCGACTCGCCGGCGGACAAAAAGCCCTAGATGGGGCGCCGAGCCGCTTGCGGTCCGAGGCCGCGCGCGGCATGATGAGCCGTAGCGTGCGGTCGATCGGCCCACGCCCCAATCGGAGCGAGGACCCGCGCATGTCTCGTTATCCATGCGTTGCCGCGGTCGCCGCATTGCTGCTTGGCGCCGGGTCGACGCAAGCGCAGGCGGAGCGCGTTGTGCTGCGGCCCGAACCGCAGGGTCCCGCGGGAGTCATCACGTCGGTCACGTTCAGTCCCGACGGCAGTCGGCTCTACTCCGCTGGGTACGACAAAGTCATCCGTTCGTGGTCGCTGGACCGCGGCGTCTGGAAGCCGATGCGCATGCCGTTCCGCGTGCCGATCGGTCCTGGATACTCGGGAGCGATCAATGCGCTGGCCGTTTCGCCGGATGGCAACTCGCTGGCCGCCGGCGGAGTCGGCGTCATGCAGGGTCGCGGCGACTTTCGCTCCGTCGGCATGATCTTTCCATCAAGCGGAAAATCGCGGTCTCAACTCGAAGACGAGGGCGCGATTTTCGTGTTCAACGCCAGCGACGACCACGACGTCCGCGTCCTGCGAGGCCACGCCGGCCCAGTTCGGTCTCTGGCCTTTCTGACTTCCGGCAAAGGAACCGGCTTGCGGCTCGTGTCCGCCGCCGAGGAGTTCGCGGATGCATCGCGCGCCGAACTTCGGCTCCGACTCTGGGACGTGTCCGCGCGGACGTTGCTGGCAGAGCAGTCGCTGCCGCTCCACGACTCAAGACTCCCGCCGGGCATCCACGGCTGGAGTATCGGCCCCGGTCCAGCCGATGCGGCGATCGCCATTGCGGCCCACGACGGAAAGTTGCGTCTATGGCTGCCCGCGGCGCAGAAAGTCGTGGAAGCGGATGATGGGCAGTTCAATGCGGCATTGGCGCCCGCCGGTCGCGCCAATGAATTCTGGAGCGCGAGCTTCACCGGCGGCGCCGCCACGCTTCGACTGTGGCGAGCCGGCCCGGACCGGCTGACGAACACCGCGACGATCTCCCTCGCCGCTGAGGATCCGCGCAACGGACCCTTCCTGATTCCCCGGGACCTGGCCATCTTCCCCTCGCAACCGGGCGGCGCGCAGAACCGCGCTGCCATCCTCGCTCGCCGACAGGGTCCGCGACCGTCGGATCGGGATGACGACGCCCTTGTGCTCGTGGATCTCGATGCCCGAGCGGCGATCGGCGGCCCGCGTCCTCTCGGCGCGTTTCCGCAGTCCGGGCATTGGCGTCGCCTGGCGGCATCGCCGGCGGGCCGTAACTTGGCGATCGCCGATGCCGATCGGCAACAGATCCTCGCATTCACGACGGATGCGCTCGCGGCGAATGCAGCCGGCGCAACCCCGCAAGTGCTTCGCGGAGTCGGAACCGACTTCGTCAGCGTGGCCTTCGCCCGAAAAGACAACCGCATCGGCCTGCGCCTGCGTGACGCCGACGGCCAGCGCATGCTGTTCGATTTCTCCGGCCGCGCCGTCCTCTCCGACGACGGAACCTGGCAACCTGATGCTCCCGATGGCGCCGGCTGGACGATGACCCCGGCCCTTGCGAATGGGCGGCTGACGATCGCGGTCGGCGGGCCCAACTTCCCGAATCGCACCGTCACAGTAGCCGAACGCGCGCGCGGTTGGCTGACCGGCGTGATTCATCCGCGGCCGCCGACGAAGGGCGCCGGGCCGCTGCTGGCTGCCGCCTGGTTGGACAGCCGCGGCCAGGCGATGCTCACGATCCACGACCTGGCGACCGGCGCTACGATTCGCCAACTGGCGGGTCACCTGGGGCCAATTCGTTCGTTGGGCTTTTCAACCGACGGCCGGCTGCTCGCCTCCGTGGCCGAAGACCAGACCGCCTGCCTCTGGTCAATGGTCAGCTTGGACCAGGTCGTTGGCAAAGTCGGTTCCCTGCCCGGCGTCCGCGTACGGACTGACGGCCAATCGGTGCGCGTGGTCGAATCCCCGGCCGACAGCGGACTCGCCCGCGATGCTGTGATCGAGAGCGTCGCGATCGGCGAACAGGTTCGACCGGTATCCAACGCAATCGAGTTTTACACGGCTATTTGGCAATCCCGACCGGGCGACGAGGTGGCCCTGCGCGTGCGCGGCGGAGCTGGCGTTGAAACGATTCGCCGGCGCATCGAGCAGGGGACGGACGAACGGAAACCGCTCCTGAGCCTGTTCGTCACGCGCGACGGCCCGCCGGAGCAGCGACATTGGATCGCGTGGACCTCGATCGGTCCATACGACGCGAGCTCACTGCGAGCCGAGGAGCATCTGGGTTGGCATTTCAACCCCGACAAGGTGGAAGCCGGCGAGCCGGTCACCTTCGCCCGCGCCGACAAGTATCGGGATCAGTTCCAGCGCCGGGGCATTCTGGAGCACGTCGTCCGTCGGGGGAACACCCTGGAGGCAATCAAAGATTTCGAAGCGAAGCCGCCGGTGATGGGCGTGCGAATCGAAGGGATCGACCCGGCAGCGCCGATGCTCGGCGACCGACGATTGGTCCGTACCAAGCGACTCCGGCTGGCAATCACTCTGGAGGAGCCGTTCCCGATCGAGCGCGTGACGGAAGTGCGCTGGCGTTGGGACGGAGAAGCGGATTGGCGGCGGCTGGAGACGCCGGCCGACCGCACCTGGTCCGCGGATTTGTCGGCGATGGATTGGTCGAGCGGCCCCCATGCGGTGCGCGTCGAGATGAGCGTGGACGGCGGATCCCGCACGCTGCGATCCATCCAAGCCGTGCATTACCTGCCGCCGCCGCCGACGATCCGATTTGCGGAGTCCTGGCTCACGAAGCACTTTCCGAAGTCCCCGGACGCAGAACTTCACGCTGAAACCAGCGAACCCTCCTTTGCACTGGAAGCGGATGCAACGGCCGGCGAGGGCAGTCCCGGCGTCGCGGTAGCAATTCGAGTCAATGGCGGCACGGAGCAGCCCGCGGAACGACCCGTGCGTCAGAACGTGCCGCTACGAGAGGGGCCGAACACGATCGACATCATCGCGACCAATCGCGGGGCAACCGACGCCTCGCGACCGTGGGAATCGACGGTCCGCTCGCTGCGCGTCGACTACTACCGGCAGGCGCCGCCGCCGCGGCTGAGTCTCCGCGTGCGTCCGGAGTCCGGAGCCGAGCCGCTGACTCCTGCCCGCGACGGCGCGATCATTGTCCGCCGAAATCGATTCATCGTCGAAGGGGTGGTGACGACGGAGGGCGCCAGCCCGGACGTGTCGCGAAACGACCGCATCATTCCCGTGAAGCGGGGCGCTGCCGCGGGACAATTCACGTTCACGGATGAGATTGTCCTACCGCCGCCGGCTGCGGAAGCCGTCGCCTACGAATACGTGGCGCAGGTGCCGCGCGGCGCTGCGAGCCGCGAGGCCATCCGCATCCGATTCCAGCCGGAACTGCCACAGGTCGCCGCCATCGAGCCGCGGGATGGAGCGGAGGTGTTCGCCGAACGCGCGACGTTGCGCGTGTCCCTGGCTCAGCCGGACCCCGATTTCCCCTGCACCGCCGACGTCACGGTGAACGGGGAACGGCAGGCGCGCGATGAGTTGCCGGCAGCCGCCGTGAACTACTCACCCTCTCTAACGCTCAAGCCCGGCGCGAATCGGGTCACGATCCGACTCGCCAACGCGTGGGGCGCGGAACGAGCGCGAACCATTGAGCTCCGTTACTGCCGCCCGCCGGTGATCCAAAGCCTGGCGGCGCCGGCGGTGGCCGACGCGCCGTCCATCCCCGTCCGCGCCGTTGTGGCTTCGCCGAATGAACTTCGCCCCACGTCGGCGACGATCAACGGCCAACTCTACGACCGCGAACTATTTGCCGCGCAAAGAACGGCCGAGAATACGTGGGATGTCGCGATTTCGGGCGTGATCTTGCAGGAGGGAGCCAACGAACTCACGGTGACGATTGCCAACGAGGATGGCGCCAGCCGCGACACTCGGTCCGCGCGGGTTCGATACGATCGCTCACTGCCGCCCAAGCCGATCGTGAGCTTTCCCGGTTATCTGGCCGGCGAGTCCCAGACGGTCCGAGAGCCGCGACTCGCCCTGCCGATCCGCATCGAGTCAACGACGCCGATTCAGCGGATCCGGCTGGATCGAGCCGACGGCACGCCGTTGTTGTCGCGCAGCGCACCGCTGCCGAAAACCGTGCTGGAATCGGTGATGTTGGACATGACGCCGGGACGGCTGACGACGGTGACGCTCACGGCGGTGAACGAGGGCGGCGAAGCGCGCGCCTCGCTGTCGCTCTGGCTTCCGGAGCAGCCGGCGTTCGTGGTCATCGATGAGTTTCGCGAACAGCGGTCGGGGCGAGTCGTCGGCGCAGTTCGCGGCGCCGGAGGAGAGCGGAAGCTCGATGAGCAAGGTCGGCCGATCTTCGCCGATGCGCGCGAGGGAAAACTCACGATCTCCGGCCGCGTCGTCTGGCCGGGCGGAGCGCCCGAGCGCGCCGCCGGCCGAGTCAACGTTCGGGTGCGCGCCAACGCCTTTCAGCAGATTCCCGTCCAGGTCGAGGCGGTTGCGCCGGGGCAATCGCAGTGCCGGTTTTCAGCCACGGTTCTGCTGACCCGGTCGCAGGAAAACGAGATTGTCGTCGACCTGATCGATGCGCAAAAGGCCGACGGCATTCAGGACCGTTGCGTCATCCCGCGCTGCGACGCCCCGGAAATGGGCCGACGGCTGCACCTGCTGGTCATCGGCGCCGGCGTGCGCGACGGCGAAGCGCTCCGCGGCCGGGTCCGCTCGGCGATTCAGGCACGGCTGACCGGCGACCCGCGGTTGGGCGGTCCGCCGCGGTGGCAGGCGCCGCCGATCTTTACCGACGTGCGCGATTATCAACCGCTTGTCGGCGACGTGGACATCGCTGATTTCATGCGCCTGCTTCAGTTCGTCCGCCTTCGGATCGAGCAGATGCATGCCGCCGGCGGCGACGACGAACTGAGCGACGTTGTGCTGCTGTGCTTCGACGGCGAGGAAGACTTCACGAAAGACGGCCATGTGCTAATCACCAGCCGTCAATTCGGAGTGCGAGACGAGTTCCGCGTGCCAGTCAACGGCATTATCCGCGAATTCGAACGAACGCGCGGCGCCCAGGTGCTCCTGTTGGACGTTCGTCGGCCAAACGCGGTGCCTCAGACCGTCGTTCAGACATTTGCCAATTCGCGTCTCGGCGTTCTCCAGGCCGTCCGCTCGGACAAAGACGCCCCGGCCGGGCAACTCCTGGCCCTCCTCCAGGAAAGCTGGCCACGAGCCAATCGCTTGATCACTCTCGCGGAGCACTTGGAATCGCTGCGGCCATCCGTTGCTCCGCAGGTGCGGTTTTTCCGGAATATCGAAGGTCAACTCGCCCTGCTGGAGTTCGGCGGCCTCGCTCCCTGATGACGCATGGCGGCGACCTGTTCAGTCATTTCGAATGGGGCCGACGCGGCGGCGTAATCCGCAAATCTTGCCTGTTCGCTCCAGGCGGACTCGCCGGGCGGCAGAACCCGCAATTTGTGCCAATCGCGGCCAATCGATGCGCGTGCTTTCTCCGATAGCTGCGACAAGACGTGAATCTTCGAACCAATGCTCAAGGTTTCGCCACGGAGGGCGGTATGGAACGGCGCGGACGTTTGTCGCGGCTGCGAGCCGCGATTGTGGCCGGTTTGCCCGTATCGACGATTCTCGGCCTGGCGGCCGGAGTCGGAGCCGAGGAACAATCGAGTTTCCTGTTTCTCCGACGGGGCGGAAGCGGCGCCTGCACGTCCTGGCCACCGGCCTGTCCGCCGCCGTCGTCGCCGTGCGCCCCGTTGCTGACGAAGCCGGAACTGCCATCGACGGGATCCGGCGCTCAGCCCGGAGCACAACCCGGCGCGGCGCCGGGAGACGCCGCCGCCCAGAGCCCGAACGTCCAACTCGGCGCCGAGAGCGCGGGCGCCGGCGGCGGAGACACCTTCGCCGTCGCCGCTCCGAACATGATCGGTGACTTGCTTTATAACAGCCGGTCCGTCCAGTTCGGCTTCCTCCGCGCCAACGGAAATACAAACATCTTCTCATTGGGCAGCACCAGCGCCGTCAATGCGTCGGTGGCGGAGAACAATAGTCCCGTCCCGGCCGACCGGATCTACGTGCGGTACAACTATTTCGCAAAGGCCCAATCGGTCACGGGCATTGGCGACGGCGTCGTGACGCTCGCGCCGCCCGACGGGACTTTCCCCGGCGTCTTCGCCGCGGTGCCCGACACCAAGAAGTACGACACCAATCTGTTCACGTTCGGCGGCGAAAAGACCTTCTTCAACGGGTTGATGTCGATCGAACTCCGCTTACCCGTCGTCACCTCGCTATCGCCACGCAACATCTTTGCCGTCGGCGCTTTTCAAGGATTCAACGGCGGATTTGACGCGAACGGCAATCCGACGTTCGATGTCCTCACGACGCCCGAGAACACGCTCGGCACGACGGGCACCTATTTCGGCAACATGACGGTGATCGGCAAGGCGCTCCTCTGGGCCGACGGCGGCTCGGGACTGTACGTCTCCGGCGGTACCGGCGTCGGCATTCCGACGGCGCCGAACACGCATATCCGCGTCATCGACTATGCCAGCACGGCGGAGACTCCCTCGGCCTCGAGTCAGCGGCTCAAGGACATCAGCATCGACAACGACACGGTCGGGCTGACGCCATTCTTCGCCGCCCTCTGGGCGCCCGGCGACCGATCGTTCTTCACGCAGGGGTTCCTCGCGGTCGATGTGCCGCTCAATCCCAGCCCGATCATTTACGGCGTGCGGCAGATTCGAGGCGAGTTCCCCGCGGCACAGGACGCCTTGAATATGGGGAGCCTTCGGACGCCGTTCTACGTCCGCGATCATATCCGAGAACAGACGCTGATCCACGTCGATTGGGGCACCGGCTACTGGCTCTACCGCCAGCCGAATTCCGATAGCTGGCTGACCGGCATCGCGCCGACGCTCGAAGTGCATTACACCGGCGCGCTGTCCGACGCCGACCGCGTGCAACTTCCCGGCGACGCGTCCGCGCGGCAGTTCGATCCGAATGACCCGATCGGCGCTTTCAATCGCGATGAGCCACAGGTCCCGGAACTCGGACCCGTCGTCGGCAGCCCGCGCAAGCGCGTGAACATCGTGAACTTGACGGCCGGCACAACGTTTCTCGTCGGCCAGCGGACGACCGTGGCCACGGCTTTCGCCGTTCCGGTCACGAATAGCTTCAACAAGACGTTCGACTGGGAATTTCAGTTGCAGTTGAACCATTACTTTGGCGCGGGCCAGCGCCTGGCCCGGATGGCGCCGAATCTCCAGTAAACCGAGTGGAGCGCCGTGGCCGGCAAGGACAGAGAGGGGCTTCGAATCTCAGATTGGATCCAGGTCTGTCCCTGACCGCCGCTGGTTCCGATTTCACCACGGAGACACGGAGAGCACGGGACCGAAGCTGGCGAGAATTGCTCGATTCTGGAAGTTCGTGTTCTTCCTCGGGCTTCGCTGTTTCAGTTGAGCGAGACCGCAACGCGGAATCCGACGTCCGGCCGCGGCTTGCTGAAATAGCGCGACGCCGGCGGCTTGTCGAATTCGAACGGTTCACTTCCGATCATGTACGACTGTCCGCGAGCGACCATGAACAGGCTGAGATTCTCCGGACCGGGCTTGGGCGGGAATGCCTCGCTGCTGAGCGATAATGACGAGGTCCACTCGACGCCGTTGCCGGCCATGTCGCGGCAGTTGCGGACAGTCACGTCGAACGGCGCGGAGCCGATCGGCACGGGTCCTCGCCTGGGGCGATTCACGGCCACGTCCGGATAATCGAATTCGTCGCCGAGGCGGAGCGCCGACCGCTCGCCACGAAACGGTGTCTGGGCCCGACCGAATCCGGCGGCCGCAAGCCATTGTCGGTCCGTCGGCAATTCCGCCAGCGTGGGATGCACCCAACGGGCAAAGGCGTGAGCCTCGAGTACGTTGACTCGAAACACGGGCAAGCGATCGTCCGCGCACCCCAGCGACTTGAACCGCTTCTCGCCGTTTTCCGTGACCTCAATTTCGCCGCCGAGGGTCCATTCTCGCCAGGCGGTAACGACCGGATACTCCGCCTGCAGCCGGGCGACCAACTCTGTGTAAGCCGGCTGACCCTGTGCAGCGTCGGGATATCCGGCCACGAACTTGAACTGACCGTTGGAGACCTTCGTTTCCATCATGTAGAACGTCGGCGGATCGTCGGGCAGTTCCTTCGCGATGAGAACAAAATCGGCAGGAAAATCGCCCATGTCCTTCGTGATCCGGTCGTAAAGTCGCTGGCCTCCGATCCTGACGACCGTTGCGTCAGGATGTTTGCGGAAGCCGTGGGCCTCGGGGTCCCAATCCATTCTCGGCCTGAGTATCAGCCAGGCGAGCAACGCCGCCAGCGGCAGTGCGCCGAGCGCCGCGGCCAGGATCAGCGTCCAGCGCGAACGCTTCGGCGGCGGCAGCAGCAGTTCGATCGGCTCCGGCTCCGGCGGCCGCATCGCTTCCACGAACGCGCGGCAATTCGAAAACCGCTCCTCGGGTTTCTTGCTCAGCGCGCGCAGCAGCGGTCCGCGCTCGAACGGCAGCACGCCCTCGATATTCGGATTCGATTCGGCGTGCCAGACCATCGCTTCGAGGAACGAATTGGCCAGGCAGATCTGCCGCCCCAACCGCAGTTCGGCGTAGCACAGCGCCAGGGCATATTGATCGCTCTCGGCGCGCAACTGGTTCATGAACGTCTCGGGCGCCATGAATGCCGGAGTCCCGGCCACGGTCTGCGATTGAGCGGCATTGCCCGGATTGTGCTTGGCCAGACCGAGATCGGCGACTTTGGCGTGCCCGCGAAGCAACAGGATGTTCGCTGGCTTGATGTCGCGGTGCAGCACCTTGTTGTCGTGGAGAAAATCGAGAGCTTCGGCCGCTTCGGCGAAAATCGGCATGAGCACGTCGGACGGAATGCCAGCTTGCCCGAAGTCCCGCGCCATCTCGGCGAGGGAACTTTCAGCCAGTTCCATGGCGATGTACAGTTGATTGTTGTCGGTCCAGAAATCATGCAACGACAGCAGATACGGATGGTGCAGCTTCGTGATCAGCTTCAGCGCTTCCAATTCGCGGATCGATTCTTGCTGCGTTGCGAGATAGCGAATTTCCTTGATGGCGACTTCGACGCCGCCGGGCGACAGCGCCCGATAGACGACTCCATAAGCGCCGCCGCCGAGGGTTTGCAACAACCGGTAGCCGCGAATCGTCCGCGTTTCGCATGGCGTGGATGGCAGCGTACGCCGCTCGCCCGCGCCGGCGCCGACCGGGGCCGCGGATGTCCCCGGACCGCCGGCGAACGTTGCTGGATCATGCTGATCCGGCCGCAGGTCGTCGCGGTTTGATCGCGGCGGATTGTTCATTCGTCGTTCATTTTGGCCGCGTCGGCCTTCCGGTGACAGCCGGCATGCCCGGTCGTGCCGCGAGCACGCCGAAGTCGGCAGCGCTGACGACGCGAAACTGCGCGAAATTCTACCGATCTTTGCCCGAGCGCACAATCTGGCCTCGGTGGCGTGAGGCGCGACGTCGGACGCTTGACCGCGATGGGAAAGTCGCCATGTTGATGATGGTGTAACCTTCTGTCACCGAACTGATCGCCGCCAGAATCGGAGATTGCCATGTATTCTTCCGAACCCGCCCCGGCCGCCTCGAACGCGCCGAGCCGATTGCGGCTCTGGCCGGCCATTGCGATTGTCGCCGCCATGTGGGCCGCAATCAAGCTGCCGGGGCTAGTTTCCGACGATGCGTTGCTCAAGTTTGCCGGCATGTTCTGGGGCGCGGTCGGCGGCGCCGCCCTGTTCGTGCTCTGGTGGCTATTCCTCAGCCGCGCGCCGTGGCGCGATCGCTGGCTCGGTCTGGCGCTCTTCGCCGCCATTGGCGTTGGGATGTATTTCCTGCTCGATCCGTCGGTCGGCGGATTCGGCGTCATTTTTTACAGTTTGCCGCTGGCCTTCACGGCGTGGATGCTTTGGCTCATTGCTTCGCAAAGGCTGAGCCGGCGCGCCCGACTCGCGGGCCTCGGCGTCGTGTTGGCGGCCGCATGGGGTTACGTGGCGACGCTGCGGTTCGACGGCGTGGACGGCGATTTCAATTCCAAGATTTCCTTCCGGTGGGAAACGACCGACGAGCAGCGATTCCTGGCGGAGCGCGCTCGATCGAAGTCAGAGCCGGGCGCCAGCGCCCCCGCGGCGGTCATCGCGCTGTCGCCTGGCGATTGGCCCGCGTTTCGAGGCGCCAACCGCGACGGCCGGCTTCCCGGCGTGCTCATCGCCACGGATTGGAACGCGGAGCCGCCGAAAGAACTCTGGCGCCGGCGCGTCGGGCCCGGATGGTCGTCCTTTGCGGTCATTGGCAATCGCCTGTTCACCCAGGAGCAGCGCGGCGAATCCGAGGTCGTCGTTTGCTACGATGCCGACACCGGCAACGAAGTCTGGACCCACGCGGATACAGCGCGATTTGAGGAATCGGTCGCCGGTCCCGGTCCCCGCGCCACGCCGACGTTTCACGATGGTCGGATCTACTCCATGGGTGGCGCCGGGCGCCTGAATTGCCTCGAAGCCGCCACCGGGAAACTCATCTGGCGCCGCGACGTGCTGAAAGACGCCGGCGCGAAACTCCAGGAATGGGGTTGTGCCGCGTCGCCGCTGATCCACAACGGCATCGTCGCCGTCTATGCCGGCGGTCCCGACGGCAAGGCCGTGATCGCTTACAAGACCGCGGACGGCGAAATCGCCTGGACGGGTGGCGTCGGCACGCACAGCTATTGCTCGCTGCAATTGTCGCGGCTGCACGGCGTCGAGCAACTCCTGATCGCGACCGACGCGGGGCTGACGGCCTTCGAACCGGCCACGGGCAAGGTGCTCTGGCACGACGATTGGGACACCGGTGGTCAGATCGCCCGCATCGTACAGCCGGCCGTGATCGGTGAATCCGACGTGCTGCTGGGCACGGCGTTCGAAAAAGGAACCCGCCGAGTGCATCTGGAAGTCAAGGACGGCCAATGGTCGCCGTCGCACGTCTGGGAAACGATTGCGTTTAAGCCTTACTACAACGATTTCGTGATTCACGATGACCACATCTACGGGTTCAACGGTACGTTTTTCATCTGCATGTCGCTCGCGGACCAGAAAATCCGTTGGAAGGAGCGCGGATACGGCGCAGGACAGGCGCTGCTGCTGCCCGACCAGAATCTGATCATCGTACTGACGGAAAAAGGCGAAGTCGCGCTGGTCGAGACCAATCCGAACCAGCGCAAAGAGATCGCCCGAATCCCGGCGATTCAGGGCAAGACCTGGAATCATCCAGTCATCGCCCACGGAAAGCTGTTCGTGCGCAACGGCGCCGAAATGGCGTGCTTCGCGCTGAGAAGCAAGAACGCGAACGCCGAGACGAAGTAGTTTTCAGGCGACGTGATCAGGTGAACCGTGACCGAAAGCGATGCGCCGGAACCGATCCCCATTCTCGAACCAGCGCCAGCGCCAGCGCCAGCGCCGGGACCGGTGCCGGAATCGAGCCGAATCGCCGCGCTCGACGTGGCCCGCGGTTTCGCGCTCCTGGGCATCTTCCTGGTCAACATCCAATCGTTCGGGGAACCGGTCGGCAGTTTCATGGAGCATTCGCCGCGGCCGGGGACGCCGTGGCCGGAAGTCCTCGCCTTCTATTTCGTGAAGATCTTCTGCGAAAGCAAATTCTATCCGTTGTTTTCGCTGCTGTTCGGCATTGGCTTCGCGCTGCAATTCGATCGAGCCCAGCGCGCCGGACGGCGGTTTTTTCGCCTCGGCTTACGGCGGCTGTTCTTTCTTTGGGTCTTTGGCGTGCTGCACGCGGTGCTGTTCTGGTACGGCGACGTGCTGCACCTGTACGCCATGGCCGGCGTCCTGATCTTGTTCATGGCCGGCTGCCGCGCTCGGACGCTGGCGATCACGGCGGGCGTGCTTGTCCTGATCGGGTTGATCGGCATCGGCGTTGCCACGGCGTTCATGGGCGCGCCACCCGAACATCCGCCAGCGGTCGCGGATCCAACCCATGTAGACGATCCCTTCGGAACACTGTGGAACGCGCTGGTCCACGACGAATTGAAGGAAGGTCCGGCATCGGCCCTGTGGGTTCAGGTCGAAACGCAGGTTTATCGGGAGGGACCCTATCGGCAACTTTTCCTGATACGACTTCTGACGTGGACGGCGTTTCTGGTTTTCGAGTTCCTCGGCGCGTTTGTATTCGTGGCGGCTCTCTTCTTGATCGGGGCGGCGCTTTTGAAAGCCGGGCTGTTTCAGCCCGAGAACCGCCGCTGGCGAGTACGGTTGCTGCGGCTGGGGCTGTTCGTCGGGCTGCCGCTGGCCGCCGTCGCGGCAATCGTCCCCGTGATTGTGAGCGGCGCCGGCGGCATGGTCGTCGCGGCGATTCTGGTCGCTATCGGCGGGCCGCTGGTAAGCCTGGGGTACCTGACCGGCTGGACGTTGGCCGTGGAGGATGGTCGCTGCCGGCTGGTGACCCGCGCGCTGGCCAACGCCGGCCGAATGGCGCTGACAAATTACCTGATGCAGACGGTGATCGCCACGAGCATTTTCTACTTCTACGGCTTGGCGCTCTTCGCCCGCACCACGCGCGTCGAGCGTCTCGGCATCGTCTTCGGAGTCTACGTGGGGCAACTGCTTTTCAGCGCGCTCTGGTTGCGTTACTTCCAGTTCGGACCGATGGAGTGGCTGTGGCGCAGCCTGACGTATCGCCAGCGGCAGCCGTTCCTCCGCCGCGCGGACGCCGGGACCTGAACGACTCATCGCCGCGCCGGCGCACCGAGCAACGATCGCGTGGCGTCCAGCAAGATCCTCTCGACTTCGGGACTGACGAACGATGAGGTGGGCAGCGTCTCATAGCCCCCTTGATCGTACGCAACGGCGGTCCCGATGTAGCCCGGTCCATAATCTCCGTAGGCGGCCACGGCAACGAATTGTTCTGGCGCCATGGATTGAGCCGCAAGTTGGTATTCGACGAACAATTCGCCAGGGAACGAAAGGATTCGAGCGTCGCCGAGTCGGAGCGCGGCGAGATCGGTCGTGATTCCGGCGCGGCAGCGGCGCAGGAAGGTCAGCCCAGCGGCGGCGGCGGTGCGCTCGCCGATCGGCCGCGAAGCGTCGGCGAGCACATTCAGGAGTCGCGGCTCGTCCAGATGGCGGCTGGGCGGCAGCGCGACGGCGACAGTGCGCCAATCCACGTCCGCTGCGGAAAGGGGCGAGCGGCGCAGCGACTCCCAGGCGCGAGCCATGGCCGCCTCCATTCGCCTGGTAAGGACCGCTCGGTTTTCCGGCGCGCCGTCATTGTACTTGCCCGCCCCGATGTTGCCGCCGGCGCCGTTGAGGTGCAGGTGCGGAACGCCGGTACGCCGCTGCCGTTCATTGCGGGCAAGGCCCGGGAAATCGGGATTGGCCCGGCCCGTGCGATAGTAACTCTGCGGATGCGTGGCGAAAAAAGTCATCGCTGCGACTGGCTGTTCACCATCGAAAAATGCGATCAACTTGAGTTCCGGGTCGATCAGGCCTTCCGGCTCGGCACGGAGCGCGGCGTCTTTCGTCGCGGTGAAGCGGGTCGCACGCACTTTGCCGTCGGCCCCGAGAATTCGGCGATTGGAGGCGACGCGCTCGACCGGGGCGCGTCCCACGCCGAGATGCGTCACCGACCGCATCTCCGCCGTCGCTCGCCGAACCGCCGCGGCCGCTCGATCCATCACGCTCCGGGCTGTTGCGGAATCAAATCGCTGGCCGCCGAGACCGTGTTCGCCCAGCCTGTCCTCGATCTCGAAATCGCACCACGGGGCGTCGTGCTGGTGCAACGTGTGGACGATGACGCGATCGGAGGTTGTACCGGCCGCAGCCGCCAGCTTTTCGCGAAATACCCGGTGCGCTTCGTTGCCCACGCCGATCCAGTCGAGCGCGCAGATGACGATGGGGTTGTCCGCGGAGACGAGCACGATGCCGCGGCAACTCAAGGGCGTTTCGACCATCAACGTCCTGTCGTAGGCCAGCGGGCTGCCGACAGGCGGCGAGGCATCGACGTCGAAGACGCCGACCCGAACCGGCTGCAGGGCGGCCTTCAGAAAGCGGAACGCTTGCTCGCGGTTCTCCGGCGGAAAGTCATGACCACAATCCGGGTGCTCGACGTGCAATCGGCCGCGAACGCCGTGCAAAGCATAAATCGCCTGGGCCGACGCGGCGATCCGATCGACGCTGTCGGCTCGGAAGTTGTCGTCCCGCTTCGGCGCCACGACGAGGATGGGGCGCGGCGCCAGCGCGCCCAGCAACTCGTGGAAGTCAAAGGGACTCCGCTCGAGTCGTCCGCGAAAATCGGCCAGGCGCGGCAGGTACCGCTCCTGGCACCATCCCTGGCCGGGCTTCCAGAGGTCATCCCGACCGCCGTAATAATCGACAAACGAATCGAACCCGCACGAGGAGACGACGGCGCGGATGCGGTCGTCGTGAATAGCTGTGAAAATCGCATTGTGGCCGCCGAGCGAATGCCCGATGACGCCGATGCCGCCGCGCTGGACGAACGGCAGCGATTCCAGCAGGTCGATGCCGCGAAGATTGTCCCACACGGCTTTGAGAGCGCCGCTGCGCCAGCCCAGCGCCCGCAGGTCCGGCTGATAGCTCGCCAGCAACGGATAACTAGGCGCCAGGACGACGAAGCCGCGTTCGGCCAGTTCATTGCCGTAAGCTGGATAGCGTCCGGCCCCGAGTCCGACGACGACGCCGTTGCCGACTCGGTCATCCGTGGGGTGGAGGCACAGCACCGCCGGGACCGGCGAACCTGCGAGCGCCGACTTCGGAATCAACAGAAGCGCGGGCACGCGGCAGCCCGGCTCCGAAGTGTAACTGATGCTCCGTCGAACATAGCCGCCGCAATCCGTCTCCTCGTGAACCTGGAGGTCGAGCGCGCAGCGTTTCTCCGGCCCAGGCAGGTCCCCGGCCACCGCGGCAAACCCGCGCAGAATGTCGTCGCGACGGTGATTCCAATCCTCGACTGAACGAACAGGAAGCACCTGCCCGACAGCATTGCGATAGACGAGAAGATTGTCTTGGGGCAAGCGCTCGTCCGCGGCGATGACGCCAAGGACTCCGGACACCAGCAGCACCGCGAATCTTGAGCCGGTCATGCGGACATTGTAGGCTGTCGCCTACGGCCCCGCGCGGAGCTCCAAGGATGCCGACCCGACTCACGACAGCGAATGGTGTCCTCGCCATTGCTGTCATGCTGGCGGCGTTGATCGATGAGCCGCTGCCGCGCCTTCCGCCGCTGGAACCGCGCGACGCGATCCACTCGTTCGCCGTGCAGCCGGGGTTCCGCGTTGAACTTGTCGCCAGCGAACCGTTGATCCGATCGCCGGTGGCGATCGACTTTGACGAAAACGGGCGGCTCTTTGTCGCCGAGTACCCGGAATACAACCAACAGGGCGCGGCTGGTCCGATCGAGCGCGGCTGCGTCAAGATGCTTCGCGACACCGACGGCGACGGCCAGTACGATCAGGCGACGATCTACGTGGATAATCTGCCGACGCCGGTCGCCCTGGCTTGCTGGAACGGCGGCATCTTCGTGGGCGCTCCGCCCGACTTGTGGTACTGCCGCGACTCACGCGGCGACGGGCGCGCCGACCTGCGCCGCCGCGTGCTCACGGGCTTCGACCGCGACAAGGCCGGCGAAGCGATGCTCAATTCCATGCGCTGGATCCCGGCCAATCGCTACCTGATTGCCACCGGCCTGGCCGGCGGTCGAGTTCGACGCCCGGATCAGCCGGAATCGGCCGGCGTTTCCGTACGGAACCGCAACCTGTTGCTCGACCCGCGCTCGGAGACAGTGTCGGCGACCTCCGGCGGCGGACAGCACGGGTTGACCGTGAGCGACTGGGGCGACGTGTTCACATGCGACAACAGCCGGCCGGTGCTGCACGTCACCTACGACTCTCGCTACCTGGAGCGCAATCCGCTGATGGTCGCTCGGCCGGCACTGGCGGAAATCTATCCGGGCGGGCCGAAGTCGCGGCTATATCGCATCAGTCCGCCGGAACCGTGGCGAGCCGTCCGCACCCGGCTGCGCGTCGAGAAGCGATTTGACGGACCCGACGAAGGCGGCCAGCCGTTCGGCTTCTTCACGGGTGCGTCCGGTCTGACGATCTTTCGCGGCGACGCCTGGCCAAATCGCGGATCGACTGAGGCATTTATCGGCGACGTCGCCAACAACGTCGTTCACCGACTATTCCTCGCCGAGCGCGGGCTGCGCTGGACGGCGGAGCGAGCCGACGCCGATCACGAGTTTCTCGCCTCGCGGGACGTGTGGTTTCGGCCGGTGCAATTCGCCACGGGACCCGACGGCGCGATGTACGTCGTGGACATGTACCGAGCGCTGATCGAGACGATCGAATCGATGCCGCCTGAACTGGTGAAACAGACGGACGTGGCCGGGGGCATCCAGCGCGGCCGCATCTTTCGCGTCGTGCCGGAGGGATTTCGGCGACCGGCCGCGCCACGGCTCGGCGGTGTTCCGACCGGAGAACTTGTGGCGACGCTGAGCGACGCCAACGGCTGGCGGCGCGACACGGCCGCCCGCTTGATCTACCAGCGGCGTGATTCCGCAGCCATCGAGCCGCTCCGCGCGTTGCAGCGAACCGCCGCCGACCCGCGCGCTCGGATGCTCACGCTCCGGTGTCTCGATGGGCTGCACGCCGCGGGTCCGGCTGAGGTCACTCGCGGTTTGTCCGACGCCGATCCGCGAGTTCGCAAGGATGCCATCCTGGTGGCTGAGGATCATGCCGAGGATCCAGCGATTCGCTCGGCATTGACGTCTCTGAGCGAGGACCCGGACGGGCGCGTCGTGCGGCAACTCGCGTTCTCTCTCGGCGGTATCCCCGGAGACCACGCTGAATCCTTGGCGCGAATCCTGCTGCGAAACAGGGATGAATCCATCCAGTTTGCAGCGCTCAGTTCCGCCGCTCGGTGTCGCGCCGAGTTGCTGGACCGGCTGGCGCGCGACGCGGAGTTTGCGTCAAGCACAGCGGGCATGGGCGTCCTGGTGGAACTTGTTCGACAAGCGCTGATCGCGCAGGAGGCAAGCCAGTCGGCCCGAATTGGTGGGTTGCTCGACGCGACAGCCGAGAGTAATCAACGCTTGCTCGAAGCGGCGGCCGACGTCGCACTGGATCTGCCGCGAAATGCGGTCCTGCCAGGCCGGCGCCTGCCCGAGCGTGTCGCGAAGCGCACCGTTGAAGCCCTTGCGATGGCTGAGCGCGAGTCGGCTTCGCCTGCGGAGTCGATCGCGGCGCTGCGCTCACTCGGGCGCGCGGCGTGGAACGACGTGCGGCCCATCGTCGAGACGTGCCTTCGCCCGCAGCGGGCCGCCGAAGTTCAGCGTGCCGCCATAGAACTGATTGGCCGATTCGACGAACCCGACGGGGCCGCCGCCATCCTCACCGTGTGGTCCACGCTGACGCCGCCGGTCCGGGCCACCGCCGCTGACATCCTCCTGTCGCGTGCGCGGTCGCGGTCCGCGCTGCTGGACGCCGTGGGTAGGGGAATCGTTCGCCGCGGCGACATCGATCCAGCGCACGTCCAGCAACTGCTCCGAACGCCTGATGAAACGCTGCGAGCCCGCGCCGCGGCCCTGTTCGCCGGCTCGACCTCATCGGAACGGCTCGCCGTCGTCGATCACTACCGGGCCGCGCTGAAGCGAGCGGGAAACTCCGAGCGTGGCCGGGAAGTCTTCCGCCGCGCCTGCGCCGGATGCCATCGGCTCGATCAGGAAGGCGCCGCCGTTGGACCGGATCTCGCGACGATTCGCGGGCAATCCCAGGAATCAGTGTTGCTCAACATCCTCGATCCGAATCGCGAGGTGCTGCCGAAATACTTTGTTTATAACCTGACGACAATCGCCGGCGTCACCATCACCGGGATGTTGTTGGATGAATCGCCGACGTCGGTAATTATCCGGCGAATCGACGGCACGAGCGTCACAGTTCGTCGAACGGAGATTGATTCGCTCATCAGCACGGGCGTCTCCGCGATGCCGGATGGACTGGAGTCGCAGATCGACGTGGAGGGAATGGCGGACCTGCTCGCCTATTTGTTGAAGCCGCGATGAGCCTCGCCGGAAGGCCACGATCAAGTCATCATGAGGCCCGCCGATGTCACAGGAACTCTGGACGGCCGTGGAAGAATATCTCACGGAGACGCTCGTTCGGCCGGACGCCGCGCTCAACGCCGCGCTCGCGGAGAGCGCTTCGGCCGGGTTGCCGAACATCGCCGTGTCGCCCTGCATGGGCAAGTGGCTGCATCTATTGGCGCGGATTCGCGGCGCGCAATCGATCCTCGAGATCGGAACACTGGGCGGCTACAGCACGATCTGGCTGGCGCGAGCGTTGCCGCCCGGCGGGCGGCTGATCACGCTGGAATCGGAGCCGACTCATGCCGAAGTCGCGCACCGCAATCTCAGCCGCGCCGGGGTAGCCGATCGCGTCGAGATTCGCCTCGGGCCGGCGTTGGCCACCCTGCCCCAACTCTCCGGACCGTTCGATTTCATCTTCATCGATGCCGATAAGTCGGCGATCCCGGACTATTTCCGGCACGCGCTGCGGCTGTCGCGGCCGGGGGCAGTAATCATCGTGGACAACGTGGTCCGAAACGGCGCGGTTGTCGACGCGGCATCGGCCGATGAAAGCGTGCAGGGCGTTCGGCGATTTCATGAGATGGTGGCTTCCGAGCCCCGCGTGAGCGCCACGGCTCTCGCAACCACGAATTCCAAGGGCTATGATGGCTTCACACTGGTTCTCGTTCAGGACAGCGCCCTGCCGTGATGCCCCTTTTCCGTGTGGCCTGGTCATTGATCCGCCAGCGTTGCCCGCGCTGCCACGTGGGGCCGATTTTCCGCGGTTCGATCTCCATGAACGATCCGTGTCCCCACTGCGGCCTCGTCTTTCAGCGCGAAGAAGGGTATTTCCTCGGCGCGATGTACGTCAGCTACGGCTTGTCAGTTCTGGTCATCGGCGTTCTGTACTGGACGCTACTAAGCATTTGGCCGCGATTGGGAGCGCTGCCGGTCCTCGGCATCATCGTGATCCTGTACGCGCCCTTCGTCCCGATCGTCTTTCGCTATTCTCGAGTGATCTGGATGTACTTTGACCGCGCGATCAGCCCGACGGACGTGTCGGCGGGCATCTACGAAAAGGCGCGCCAACTCGACTATCAGCAGCACGCCGGCGAACGTTGAGTCCCCGCCGCCGTTGCATTCTCTGAACGCCATGCCGATCGATCCGCCAGTTTCCGCCGCGAGTCCGCTGGGCGCCGAACGCTCGGCCGGAAGGTTCTCGCGATTCGCGGGCAATCTGCGGCTGGCCCGCCTCGATCGCCATGAGATTGCGGGTTCGCTCGGCGATCTTGGGACGTTTCTGCCGCTGCTCGTCGGCATGGTCGCGCAGAATGGGCTGGATTTCGTCGCGGCGCTGTTCTTCGCCGGAGTCTTCAACATCGTCACCGGCCTGACGTTTGCCATTCCGATGGCGGTCCAGCCGATGAAAGCGATTGCGACGGTGGCGTTGACCGAGGGGCTGACGGCGCCACAGATCGTGGCGGCGGGCGCGGCGGTGAGCGCCGTCGTCCTCGTGCTGGGGCTGACGCGGTTGATCGACGTCGTCCATCGCATTGTGCCGCGGCCGGTGGTGCGCGGACTGCAACTGGCGCTGGGATTGTCGCTGCTGATGAAGGGCATCCAGATGGTCGTGGATACCGGCGTCTGGTGGGCGCCGGATAGCCGGGCCACCGGCGTCGCCGCGGCGGTCGTGGTGCTGATGCTCTTCCATTCGCGGAGAATTCCGGCGGCGCTGGTATTGTTCGGAGCGGGACTGATTCTGGCTGTCGTGGCGCATCCGGAGGTGATTTCCACTCTGGGAATCGGGTTATCGCTGCCACGCTGGCAGCCGCCGACGTGGAACGATTTCGCCACGTCGTTCATCCCGGCGGCTTTGCCGCAGGTGCCCCTGACGACGTTGAACTCCGTCATCGCGGTCTGCGTGTTGTCGGCGGATTTGTTCCCCGACCGCCGGGCAGAGCCGCGAGCCGTCGCGACGTCCGTCGGGATGATGAACCTGGTGGGCTGCTGGTTCGGCGCGATGCCGATGTGCCATGGCGCCGGCGGTCTGGCCGGTCAGTACCGATTCGGCGCCCGGACCAATGGGTCGATCCTGTTCCTCGGCGCCGTCAAGGTCGCTTTGGCTTTGGCGTTCGGCGCCTCGCTGATGGCCTTGTGCCAGGCGTTTCCGCCCAGCGTACTCGGCGTGCTGCTGGGATTCGCCGGAATGGAACTGGCGCTGATCTGCCGGGATCAGACGCAGCGCGGCGATGCGTTTATCATGTTTGGAACGGCGGCCGCCTGTCTTGCATTGAGCAACGTCGCCCTGGGCTTCGCCCTGGGACTCGCCGCGGCGTGGCTGGCCCGCTGCGGCGTGGCCCGGATCGATGCGTGATCGGCACGCGGCTCACACGTTGTCGCCTTCCGTCGAGGTCGCTCTGGCCGCCGTCGAGCCCGTCGCGCCCCAGCGCCAGCCGCGAATCTCCGGCAGGTCGTCCCCGTGCTCGCGGATGTATTCGCGGTGGTCAATCAGTTTTTCGTGAATCGCCTGTTTGAAGTATGCCGCCCGCGCGCCGAGCTGCGGCAATCGATCGATCACGTCTTCCGCAAGGTGAAATCGATCCATGTCGTTGAGCACGCACATATCAAATGGCGTCGTCGTCGTCCCCTCTTCCTTATAGCCGCGGACGTGGAGATTCTTGTGATTCGTCCGGCGGTAGGTCAGCCGATGGATCAACCACGGATAGCCGTGGAATGCAAAAATGATCGGCTTGTCCTTGGTGAAGATTGCGTCGAAGTCGCGGTCCGGCAGCCCGTGCGGGTGCTCGTTCGGGGGCTGCAACTTCATGAGGTTCACGACGTTGACGACGCGGACTTTCAGTTCCGGGAGGTGGCGGCGGATCAGGTCCACGGCCGCCAGGGTCTCGAGCGTGGGTACATCGCCGCAGCAGGCCATGACCACGTCGGGTTCGCAGTCGCGATCGTTGGACGCCCAGTTCCAGATCCCCAGGCCGGCGGCGCAATGCTTGACGGCCTGATCCATGGTCAGCCACTGCGGCGCCGGCTGCTTCCCGGCCACGACGACGTTGATGTAATTCCGGCTGCGCAGGCAGTGATCGGTAACTGACAGCAGGCAGTTGGCGTCCGGGGGAAGATAGACGCGGATGATTTCGGCTTTCTTGTTGACGACGTGATCGATAAACCCGGGGTCCTGGTGCGAGAAGCCGTTGTGATCCTGCCGCCAGACGTGCGAACTGAGAAAGTAATTGAACGACGCGATCGGCCGGCGCCAGGGAATATGATTGCAGACCTTCAGCCACTTCGCATGCTGATTGAACATCGAATCGACGATATGGATGAATGCCTCGTAACAACTGAAAAACCCATGCCGGCCGGTCAGCAGATACCCTTCCAGCCATCCCTGACACTGATGTTCACTGAGGACTTCCATTACCCGGCCGTCGGGCGCGAGCCGATCATCTTCGGGCAGAATCTCGGCCATGTAGCAGCGCGTCGTCACGTCGAGGACGTCTTGCCAACGGTTCGAGTTGTTTTCGTCCGGGCTGAACAATCGGAAGTTCTTGCTGCCGAGATTGAGTTTCATCACGTCGCGCAGAAAGGCGCCCATCACGCGGGCGGACTCGGCCGTGGCGGCGCCCGGGGTGGGGACCGCGACGGCGTAGTCGCGAAAATCGGGCATCTTCAGATCGCGGAGCAAGAGGCCGCCGTTCGCGTGGGGGTTGTCGCTCATCCTGCGCTGCCCCTTCGGCGCCAATTCGGCGAGTTCCGGTTTCAGGCGGCCGGCAGCGTCAAACAATTCCTCCGGCCCATAGCTCTTCATCCACTGCTCGAGAATCCGGATGTGCTCGGGCTTGTCCATGTCGCCCATCGGGACCTGGTGGCTGCGCCAGTAGTCCTCGCATTTCTTGCCGTCGATTTCAGCGGGGCAGGTCCAACCCTTGGGCGTTCGGAGGACGATCATTGGCCAGGCCGGCCGCTTCACGACGCCGTTCGCCCGCGCGTCGGTCCAGATTTGCCGGATCTCCGCGACCACGGTATCGAGCACGTCGGCGAATTGCTGGTGTACGGCCAAGGGGTCACGACCTTCGACGAAGTACGGAGTGTAGCCCATGCCCTCGAAGTACTTTTGAAGCTCGTCTTTCGGGATTCGGGCCAGAAAACACGGATTGGCGATTTTGTAGCCGTTGAGATGAAGGATCGGCAGCACGGCGCCGTCGCGGGCGGGGTTCAGGAACTTGTTGCCGTGCCAGCCGGTGGCCAGCGGCCCGGTTTCCGCCTCGCCGTCGCCGACGACGCAGGCGACGATCAAGTCGGGGTTGTCGAACGCCGCTCCGAACGCATGAGACAACGCATAGCCGAGCTCGCCGCCTTCGTGAATCGAGCCGGGCGTCTCCGGCGCGACGTGGCTCGGAATGCCGCCCGGAAAGCTGAACTGCTTGAACAGCCGCTTCATCCCCTCGGCATCCTGCGTGACATTCGGGTAATACTCGGTGTACGTGCCTTCGAGGTAGGCGTGCGCGACCATCGACGGGCCGCCGTGCCCCGGCCCGATGACGTAGATCATGTTCAGATCATCACGCCGAATGATGCGATTCAAATGCACGCAAATCATGTTGAGGCCCGGCGACGTGCCCCAATGGCCTAGCAGCCGCGGCTTGATGTGCTCTCGCGTCAGAGGTTCGCGCAGAAGCGGATTGTCGAGCAAGTAAATCTGCCCGACAGCCAGGTAGTTCAGCGCGCGCCAGTAGGCGTGGATCTTGCGCAGGTCCTCGGAGGACAGCGGGCCAGCGTGGGAATCCGCACTGGTTGCGGCCGACGTCGGATGTGGAGCCGTCTTGGTCGCCATCGCGGTTCTCCCATTCAGGGGCCGGCGGGAAAGGATCTTGGGGTCATGCTACGATTCCGTAGCCGTGCGCTTTTCGTCTTATCCACGGCGTGACCCGGCGCGGCTGCCGCGCGCCTGGGCCGCATCTCGCAGCAGTGCGATGACGTCGTCATCCTCGACCGGCGAGAAATCCTCGTAGAACTGCCCGATTGCCCAGAAGTCGTCCGGCGCCAGCAGGCAAACGACGTCGTCGCACCAGCGGCGAATTTCCTCGAGGCGATCCGGCGCCGCCACCGGCACGGCCACCACGATTTCTCGCGGACGTTCCGAGCGAACCGTTTGCAGCGCGGCGATCATCGTCGAACCCGTGGCAATGCCGTCGTCGGTCACGATGACGGATCGCCCGGCAACGGGGACCGGCGGGCGAACGCTCCGCAAGACGCGCTTGCGGCGAACGATCTCAGCCAGTTGATTTTGACCCTCGCGCTCGATGTATTCGTCGGTCAGGTGCGGCACGGTCTGCGCATGGTGGTTGAGAATGATCGTGCCGTCTTCACGAATCGCTCCGATGGCGAGTTCCGGCTGCGTGGGAGCTCGCAGTTTGCGCGACAGGACGACATCGAGGTCGGCATTCAATTCCCGCGCCAGCACGGCTCCGATGACGACGCCGCCCCGAGGGATCGCCAGCACGACCGGATTCGTCCAGGACCGCTGCCGAAGTCGGTCTGCCAGTTGTTGGGCGGCATCGACGCGATCGCGAAACATGGTGCACTCCTATCAATCGTCAGGCGCAGCAGCGCCGTGGTGCAGGTGGAGAAGGAACCACTCCGCGGCCAAGCGGGCGACTTCCTCCAGCGTGCCGGGTTCTTCGAAGAGGTGTGTAGCGCCGGCGACGACGACGAGATCCTTGGGACAGCGCAGCCGTCGAAAGGCCTGCTCATTGAGTTGCAGCACAACGTCGTCGAGTTCTCCGACGATCAACAGTGTCGGCGCGACGACCGCGCCGAGATGATCGGCGGCCAAATCCGGCCGTCCACCGCGTGACACCACGGCCTGGACGGCGCTTCCGAGCCGCGCGGCCGAGACCAGCGCCGCCGCCGCGCCGGTGCTGGCGCCGAAGTATCCCAGGCGAAGCTCGCGAGTTCGCGGCTCCCGCGCCAGCCAGCCGGCCGTGAGGTCCATCCGCTCGGCCAGCAGGTCGATATCAAACACCTTGGCTCGATCGCGGGATTCATCTTCAGTCAACAGGTCGAGCAACAGTGTTGCGAGTCCCGCGCGCTGGAGCTCCCGCGCGACGAACTGATTGCGCGGGCTGAACCGACCGCTGCCGCTGCCGTGAGCGAATGCAACCACTCCCCGTGCGCCCACTGGCACATGCAGCACGCCTGACAACACTGCATCGCCGGCGGGTATCTCAACTTCACGACCATGCTGCTCCAGTCCATCGGCCATGATTTGGCCCTCCCGATCAGGGAGTCGGCACGCGCGGCGCCTCGCGGCCGGACGGAGCGACGTCGGCCGTCGAAACAGGCGTCACCGAGGTCTGACCAACGGGCGACAACCGCCAGCGCCGCCGATCCCAACGGGCGATCAGCCAGGTTGCGATCACGGCGGCCACAAGCAAGGCCGCTGCACTCCCGGCGCTCGTCAGCCACTCCGGCCGCACCAGCAAAATGACGCCCAAACCCAGCATCATCAGACCGGACAGCAGCTTGAGCACGCGGCCCTGATATTCGCTCAGCTTGTACGAGCCGAGCGTCAAAACGAACCCCAAGACGATGGCCGCCATCGGCAACACGTAGATCAGGTTGTACGCGGCGAGATACAGATAGTACTGCATCGGCGACAACTCACGCAGCGTGAGCACCCGAGTGTAGATCATCGGGAAGCCCGACGTGCAAAGTAACTCGTAAAGATTGGCGGCAAACGCCAACGCGATCGTGCCAGTGATCAGTGGAATGGGTCCGGACGTCACCAGCAGATGATTCATCCGGCGGAACAATCCGGGCTTGGCGCTCTCGGGAATGGACAATGACGGGCCGTGTTTGAACCAGAAGAAGTCCTTGATGTTGATGGCGGCCGCGACCACGGCCAAGGCGCCGGCGGCCAACGTGATGACGCGGAGATGCCCGAACAGGAAGAACAGATTGAGCCACGCCGCCATGAACAGGAAATACATCACGCCGGAGGCCAGCACGAACACGCCGCCGATGAACAGCATTCGCGCCCGACTATGGTGGTGCACCATCAGACTCAGTAGCAGCAGGAGCACGAAAAACGCGCACGGATTGAACGCATCGCACGCGGCCAGCACGACGGTGAAAGCCGGCAGTGAGAGCGACTGCACGTCGACGTCGCCCCAGACGGGAGCCGAAATGGTTTCGCCCGCGGGCGGCAGATCGAGCGGGAAATCGGGAGGGAGACCTGGCTCGGGTTCCGGCGGCTGCGCCAGCGCGAAGAACACGAGTCGCGGATCGCTCCAGAACGCTTGACCCTTTTGCGGCGGAGCGTCCTTACTTTTCTCCTCGGGTTTCGGCGCCGGTTTTTGATAATGCTTGGTCAGGAAGTCGTGCCACTTCTTCATGTCCGCTTCGATGTGCTTGCCGGTCAGATCGTAGGACAGGTACCCATTGTTCATGTGCCGGCAATAAACAAATGCCGGCGTGGGTCCGACCGGCTTGCCGAGGTTCGCGGCCATCTGCCAGTAGAGCGCGCGATTGCCTTCGTGAGCCGAGATCTCGTACATGATGACCTTGGCCCACGGCAAGCGTTTTTCCAGGTCTCTGGCGAACTCGACCGCGGGCGGGCAGTGCGGACAGGAACTCGACCAGAACAGATAGAGACGGATCGTCACTTCCTTTTTCGCATTGACCTCGTACCACGGATAGCCGGGCGCGGCCTCCTCTCGTTGCGCGTGCGACTTCGATGCGATGCCCGCTAACGCAACGATGACCAAGCCCGAACGCAACCATTGGGAATGCCGGAATCTCATCGTGTCTCCTGGGGTCGGCTCGAAGCGAATGCCATACAGATGGGTGACCATGTCATACCTATGCCTCTGAGCGGACGGTAGCGACACGAATTGGCGTCCACCGCGGATTTCATGGCAACGCATGTGCCGCAATCGTCTCGATTCTGCGATTCGGCGCTTCATCGCATTCCGGCCCGCCGGCTCGCAATCGCCAGAACCGCCGAACTCAGTGCATCGGGCGACCGATTGCGACATTCTGTCCAATCGGCCGGTCGAGTTACGACAATTCGTCAGAAGCCGCAATTCCCACGGCGGCATGACAACTGCGGCGGCTAAGATGATCCGAGTCGGTCGGAGCAACCAGCCGTTGAGACGGGAGACAGTGCGCTCAACGAATCGGACGCTCCTGGCGACGAGGTGGTACACATTTTGCTCGACGCCTGCGGGCGTCGCATTTGGAGCGTCAGGCCATGGCAACCGTTCACACGATTCTGCATCCGACCGATTTCTCGGAGAGGTCGCGGCGAGCCTTTGAGCTCGCTTGCTCTCTGGCACAAATCCACGCGGCGAAGCTGGTGGTGCTGCACGTTGTCGAGGTGGCGATGGTCGTTCCCGGCGGAGTCATGACGCCGCCGCCGCCGGTTGTACCGCAGAGCGAGTGGGACCAACTCAAAGCGCAGCTGGAGGCGATTCGACCCGAGAATCCCGCCGTCTCGGTCGAGCATCGCATGGTCGCCGGCGACGTCTCCACCGGCGTGCTGCAAGTGGCCGACGAAATCAAGGCCGACCTGATCGTTCTGGGCACGCACGGCCGAACGGGCCTCGGCCGCTTGCTCATGGGCAGCGTCGCCGAACAAGTCGTTCGCAAGGCGAAGTGCCCGGTGGTGACGATCAAGGTTCCGTAAGCCAAACACCGCACCGTTGAGGACCAGCGACCCATGACAATCAAGACGATCCTGCATCCGACCGATTTCTCAGAACATTCACGTTCTGCATTCCAATTGGCCGCATCGCTGGCCCAGACGCACGGCGCCCGCGTCGTCGTGCTCCACGTCCAGTTTCCGACGAGCGAGGAAATGGCCGCGGACTTCAAGCTCCGTAAGCCGGATTTCTCGCAAGACCTTGAGCATCGCTTCCGAGAGTATCTCGCTCTGGAGCCGAACCTGAAAGTCGAGCGCGAGGTGCGGGATGGCAAGCCGGCCGTGGAGATTCTGAAACTGGCGGAGTCGCTTCCGTGCGACCTGATCATCATGGGCACTCGAGGTCGAACCGGCATTGCTCACGCACTTCTCGGCAGCGTCGCCGAGGAGGTGATTCGCAACGCGAAATGCCCGGTGGTGAGCGTGCGAGCGTCAGCGGCAACTTGAATCCCGGCCCGACGCGGAGATCAGAGTCATGGCCGGCGAAGCCGCGCAGGAACTGCGCGCGGATACCGATCGGGCGGCGCGGGTCGCTTCCTTGCGGCCCTTGTTCGCGCCGCGGGCCGTGGCTGTCGTCGGCGCCTCGCGCGATCCGGCGAGCATCGGCGGGCGGATTGTTCGCAATCTCGTCGACCACGGATTTGCCGGACAAGTCTATCCGATCAACCCGCGCGCGTCGGCGATCGGCAATCTCCGGTGTTATTCGAAGGTGTCCGAGGCGCCGCCGCCGATCGATTTGGCGGTCATTGCCGTGCCGCACGGCGCCGTGCTCGACGCAGTCGCGGACTGCGCTTCGGCCGGCATCCGCGCGCTGATTGTTATTTCCGCCGGGTTCGCCGAATGCGGCGCCGACGGCCGCGCGCTTCAAACACAACTGCTCGATCTCGTCCGCCGAAACGGCATGCGGATGGTCGGCCCGAATTGCCTCGGACTGATCAACGCCGATCCGACGGTGCGCCTGAACGCATCGTTCGCGCCGGTGTTTCCACCGGCCGGCAACATCGCCATGTCTTCGCAGAGCGGCGCGCTGGGTATCGCCGTGCTGTCGGCCGCCCATCGCTTCGGCCTCGGACTGTCGTCGTTCGTCAGCGTCGGCAACAAGGCCGACATTTCCAGCAATGACCTCCTTGAATACTGGGAGCAGGATTCGCGGACCGAGGTGATCCTGCTGTACCTGGAGTCGTTCGGCAACCCGCGGCGGTTCGCCCGAATCGCGCGGCGCGTCGGCCGATCGAAACCGATCGTCGCGCTCAAGAGCGGGCGGTCGCGGGCCGGCGGCCGCGCAGCCGGTTCGCACACCGCGGCGCTCGCGGCCAACGAAACTGCCGTGGACGCGCTCTTCCATCAATCGGGCGTCATTCGCGCGGAATCGCTCGAAGAGCTATTCGACGTCGCGTCCGTCCTGTCGAAGCAACCGCTGCCGGGAGGGATGCGCGTCGGCATCGTAACCAATGCCGGAGGTCCGGGCATTCTCGCAGCGGACGCCTGCGAAGCTCACGGACTGACCGTGCCGCCGTTTTCAGCAGACCTGCAATCGAGGCTGGCTCAGTTTCTGCCGCGAGCGGCTGGCCTGACGAACCCGGTCGATATGATTGCCGCCGCCACGCCGGATCAATTCGCCCAGACAATCGCAGCCGTCGCCGACAGCGGCGAGATCGACGCGCTCATCGTGGAGTTCGTCGCGGTCGGCATCGCCCGGCCGGACGAGGTCCTGGCCGCCATCCAGCGGGGCCGGGCCGAGGCCGCGACGACGAAGCCATTTCCGATTGTGGCCTGTTTCATGACGGGCGACGGGCACGTCCAGCCGGGCGCTAACATCGAATCGCCGATACCGGTCTTTGAGTTTCCCGAAGCAGCCGCGCGAGCGTTGGGCCGGATCGCAACCTACTCCGCATGGCAGCGGCAGCCGTTGGGAACAGTCCCGCCGATCGCGAGCGCGTGCCCGGACGCTCGGGAGTTCATTCGCGGCGTGCTGTCCGAACGGGGCCCCGGATGGTTGGGAGCGGCTGAAGCGCGGCGGTTATTGACGATCGCGGGTCTCGCGGTCCCGCCGGGCGGGCTGGCGCGCGACGAATCCGAAGCGGTGGCCTTGGCGGAGCGCATCGGCTATCCCGTCGCCGCCAAACTCGCCTCGCGGACCATCGTTCACAAGAGCGACATCGGCGGCGTCCGGCTGAATCTCGCCGATGCCGCCAGCGTGCGCAGCGCGTTTCGGGACATTGCGGCGGCGGCCGCCAAATCGGCGATCCCCGACGCCTTTGACGGCATCCTCGTGCAGCCCATGGTTCGCGACGCCGTCGAAGTCGTCGCGGGGATGACCCACGATCGCCAATTCGGTCCGCTCCTCATGTTCGGGCTGGGCGGCGTCCACGTGGAAATCCTCGGCGACGTGGTCTTTCGAATCACGCCGCTCACCGACCGCGACGCGGCGGAAATGATTCGCTCGATTCGCGGCTACCGGCTCCTTCAAGGCTACCGCGGGCATCCCCGCTGCGACATCGCCGCATTGGAAGACTTGCTCCTGCGGTTGTCGGGGATGGTCGAAGGCGTACCCGAGATCGCCGAAATGGATCTGAATCCGGTGATGGCGATGGCCGACGGGCGCGGTTGCTTTATCGCCGACGTCCGCGTGCGAATCACCGAAGTGTGACGATCTGGCTTTCGAGTCAATGAATCGAATGGCAACGATGTTTCATTCGTTCGATCTGGCGGAGCGCACCGATTGTGGAAATCGGTTTCCCTCCGGGTCACTTTGCGGACGCATCGGCGAGTTCGGACTCGGCGGCGAGAATCTCGCGCGTTGTGGCCAGGACCGTGTCGGGGATCAGCGAAATGCTGTCGATGCCGCAGCGCACCAGGAACCGCGCGAACTCGGGATAGTCGCTGGGCGCCTGCCCGCAGATGCCGATCTTCCGCCCCGCCGCCTTGACGCGACGAATGACGTCCTCGATCGATCGCATCACTGCCGGATTGCGCTCGTCGAACAGATGCGCGACAATGGCCGAATCGCGATCGAGGCCCAGCGTCAACTGCGTCAAGTCATTCGAGCCGATCGAGAACCCGTCGAAGACCCGCGCGAAGTCCTCAGCCAGAATCACGTTGCTGGGGATTTCGCACATGACGTAGACTTCGAGGCCATCCGCGCCGCGGCGCAGCCCCTCTTCAGCCATCACTGCGAGGACTTTTTCACCCTCGGCGACCGTGCGGCAAAAGGGCACCATCAGCTTGACGTTGGTCAGCCCGATTTCCTCGCGCACCCGTCTCATCGCCCGGCACTCGAGCCGAAATCCCTCGCGATAGCGCGGATCGTAATAGCGCGAAGCGCCGCGGAAGCCGATCATCGGATTCTCTTCCTCGGGCTCGAACGCTTTGCCGCCCAGCAGCCCGGCGTACTCGTTCGATTTGAAGTCCGACAGGCGGACGATGACGTCTTTCGGATGGAACGCGGCCGCAATCCGAGCCACGCCCTCGGCGAGTTTGTCCACGAAGTAGTCAGGCTTCCTGGCGTAATCGCGTGTCAATCGAGCGATCTCGTGTTTGTCCGATCCGTCCGGCAGAGAGTCAAACTGAATCAAAGCCAGTGGATGGACGCGGATCGCCGACGAGATGATGAACTCGATCCGCGCCAGCCCGACGCCGTCGCTCGGCAGCGACGCCAATCCGAGGGCTTTGTCGGGATCGCCGACGTTCATCATCACTTTCGTCCGGGGACGGGGAAGCGATCTCGCGTCGACGGTCCGTCGGCGGAAGGGCAGAGCGCCCTCGTACACGCGGCCCGCCTCGCCCTCTGCGCAGGAGACGGTGACCGCCTGCCCGTTCGCCAGCGCGCTGGTCGCCGATTCGGCGCCGACGACGCAGGGCACGCCGATCTCGCGACTGACGATCGCGGCATGGCAGGTGCGCCCGCCGCGATTTGTGACCACGGCGGCGGCCATTTTCATGGTTGGCTCCCAGTCCGGGTCGGTCATATCGGCCACGAGCACTTCGCCGGGACGAAACGTCGGCAGCGACTCCACGTTGCCGATGACGCGCACCGGACCCGCGCCAATTTTCGTTCCCACGCTTCGGCCCTCGACCAGAACGCGGCCTCGGGATTCCAACTCGTAAATCTCGATCGCGGCTGTCGAGGCCATCGCGGAGTGAACCGTTTCCGGCCTCGCCTGGAGAATAAACAGCTCGCCGGTCACGCCATCCTTGGCCCATTCGACGTCCATCGGCGTGGGCTGGCCGGCCTTGGCGGAGTAATGCTCCTCGATCAGGCATCCCCACCGGGCCAGGGCCAATACCTCGTCATCGCTGAGACTCAAGCGAGCGCGATCGTCTTCCGAAACCGGCACGATCCGCGTCTGACGCCCCAGCCGCGCCGCGTAGACCATCTTTTCCTGCTTGCCGCCCACGGACCGCCGGATAATCGGGCGCTTGCCGGGCACGCGCAACATCGGTTTGAAAACCAGGAATTCGTCGGGATCGACGCGACCCTTCACCACGCTTTCACCCAACCCATACGCGCTGTTGATCAGAACGACGTCGCGAAAGCCGCTTTCCGTATCGAGAGTGAACAGCACACCCGCGGCCGCCAGATCGGAGCGCACCATCCGCTGCACGCCAATCGACAGCGCCACCGAGCGATGGTCGAATCCCTTGTCCACCCGGTACGAGATCGCGCGATCCGTGAAAAGCGAGGCGTAACAGTGACGGCAGGCGTCGAGCACGGCATGCCCGCCGCGGACGTTCAGGTACGACTCCTGCTGCCCGGCGAAACTCGCGCTCGGGAGATCTTCGGCCGTAGCGCTGGATCGCACGGCCACGTCGACGCCGGAGCCGAGTTCGCCGTACGCCCGCAGAATCTCGGCCTGCAAGTCCGCCGGCAAAGGCGTGCCCAGGATCGCGTCGCGGATGGCTCTGCCACGACGCGCCAGGTCGGCCAGATTGTGGGTGTCGAGCCCCGAAAGCAGTTCGTCGATGGTCGCCGACAGTCCGCCGCTCGACAGGAGATAGCGATAGCCCTCGGCCGTGACCGCGAATCCGTCCGGAACGCGCACGCCCCGAGGCGTCAACTCGCGCACCATCTCGCCCAGCGAAGCATTCTTGCCGCCGACAAGGTGGACATCGGAAATCGTAATGTCGCGAAACCATCGGATAAACCGGGTGAATGCTGCCATGGCCAGTCCCTCGTTGATGCGCCGAACTGCGACGCAGGCAGCCTACAATGACGCCGAGCGATCGACCAATGGGACGCGACCGATGACGACGCCGGAACACCGTCGCTGGGCCCGGCTCGACGCTGCGATGCGACGCCATCGCCGTGCCGCCGACGCGCTGATCGAGATTCTGCACGCGGCACAGAAGGCGTTCGGGCATCTGCCGCCGGAGGTGTTGCGGCACGTGGCGCGGGAACTGCGCCTTCCGCCCAGCCGCGTGTTCGGCGTCGCCACGTTTTATCACCTGTTCCGCCGGGAGCCGCTGTCGGCCCATCGCTGCCTCGTCTGCCTGGGGACGACCTGTTATATCCGCGGCGCGCCGTCGCTCGAGCGCACCGCACACGACGCCGCTCGAGTCAATCGGAATCTGTCGGTCGGCGCCGTCCGATGCGTTGGCATCTGCGGCATGGCGCCGCTCGTCGTTCTCGATGATCGGGAGATTGGGCCGCTGACATCCGAGAACCTGCGGGCTCGATTGGAGGAATTGACGCCGCATGGATCGCGTGGAACTCGATCGAATCGCTGACGCCGAGCGCTCGGCCCGAAAGCCGATCCGCCTGCGCTGCTGCACCGCGGCCGGCTGCCTGCCGCTGGGCGCCGAGGCAATCCGACGGCGCCTCGACGACCTGATCGCCGAGCGCGGGCTGAGCGATCGCGCCGAAACGGTCAGCGTCGGCTGCCTCCGCCTCTGTGGCGCAGGGCCGCTCGTGCAAGTCGATCCATCCGATGACGTCTGCTGCCGCGTTTCGACTGAATCCGCGCCGCACATTCTCGAATCGGCGCTGAAGGGCGCGGCGGCCGAGGGCGCCGACGCTATTCGCCCCAGTGAGCATCCCTTCTTCCGCTGGCAGCAGCCCGTGGTACTCGAGAATTGCGGTCGAGTGGACCCCGGACGAATTGAATCGTCCATTGCGGCGGGGGGGTATTCAGCACTGGCGCGCGTGCTGCACGAGATGACGCCGAGCGATGTGATTTCAGAGGTTTCGCGCAGCGGCCTGCGCGGTCGGGGCGGCGCCGGCTATCCGACCGGGTTGAAGTGGTCGCAGGTGGCGGCGTCGCCGGGCCGGCATAAGTTCGTCGTCTGCAACGCCGACGAGGGCGATCCCGGCGCCTTCAAAGACCGCACGATTCTAGAAAGCGATCCGCATCGGGTCATTGAGGGGATCATCATCGCCGGCTATGCGGTGGGTGCGCGCCGGGCATTCATTTACGTCCGCGGCGAGTACGAACTGGCGATCGCGCGCCTGGAGCCGGCGCTCCGGCAGGCGCGCCGGTTCGGGCTGCTCGGCCGCCGGATCCTGGGGCAGCCGTTTGCATTTCAGATCGACATTCGCATCGGCGCGGGGGCCTACGTCTGCGGAGAGGAAACGGCGCTGATGGCGTCGATCGAAGGCCGCCGCGGACAGCCTCGACCCCGACCGCCCTATCCATCCGAGTCCGGTTTGTGGGGGCGACCGACTCTCATTAACAACGTCGAGACGATGGCCACCATCGCGCCGGTCCTGCGGCACGGCGCGGAGCGCTACGCCGCGATGGGCACGGGCGCCAGTCGTGGCACCAAGGTCTTTTCGCTCAGCGGATGCGTCCAGCGGACCGGGCTGGTGGAAGTGCCGATGGGCACGCCGTTGCGGCAGATCGTCGAGACGATCGGCGGAGGAGCGCCGCCCGGCCGGTCAGTCAAAGCCGTGCAGACGGGCGGACCCGCCGGCGGCTTCATCCCCGCCGAACTCCTGGATACGCCGGTCGATTATGAAGCCATGGCCGCCGCCGGTTCAATTGTCGGCTCGGGCGGCATGGTGGTTCTCGACTCGGCCACCGACATGGTTGACCTCGCCCGGTTCTTCATGGATTTCTGCCGCGATGAATCGTGCGGCAAATGCGTGCCGTGCCGCGCCGGAACCGTCCAGATGCACACGTTGCTCGAACGGCTCCAGGCCGGCCGCGGATCTCGCGGCGATCTGCATCGCCTCGAACTTCTGGGTGACGTGATGAAGCACACCAGCCTCTGCGGGCTGGGACAATCGGCGCCCAATCCCGTGTTCGGGAGCCTGCGGTATTTCCGACGAGAGTATGAAGATCGGCTGCGGGAAACCGATGAGGAACCGCGCAGCGACTCGGAGCGAAGTGGGGAGGCGGCAGTGTCGTGGCGCGAGAGCAACGCCCGGCAACCCACCGATCTCGCGGCGCTGGTGGAACCCGCGAACCGCTCGCGGTTTCAACTGACGATCGACAATCGCACTGTAATGGCAACCCGCGGTCAGACTCTGCTCCAGGTCGCGCGGGCTGCCGGCATCGAGATTCCCACTCTCTGCCATTTCGACGGCTTGTCGGAGATGGCGGCGTGCCGGCTCTGTCTCGTCGAGATTGCCGGCCGGCCGAAGCTCGCGCCCGCCTGCGTCACCGAAGCCGAGAGCGGGATCTTCGTTGAGACTCAAACGAAGCGGTTGCGCGAGTATCGGCGCGTGATCCTTGAACTGTTTTTCGCCGAGCGAAATCACGTCTGCGCCGTTTGCGTCGCCAATGGGCATTGCGAACTCCAGGACCTGGCGACGCAGCACGGCATGGACCACGCGCGATTCGACTATCGGTATCCCTCGTACTCGGTTGACCTGAGCCACGAGCGATTCGGGCTCGATCCGAATCGGTGCATCCTCTGCACCCGCTGCGTGCGCATTTGCGGAGAGGTGGAAGGAGCCCATACGCTCGAGGTCGCGGGCCGCGGCGCGGATTCGTGGATCATCGCCGATTTCGATCAGCCCTGGGGCGAATCGTCCACGTGTACCGCCTGTGGGAAATGTGTCGCCGTCTGCCCGACCGGCGCCTTGTTCCCAAAGGGGACCGAAGTCGCCGGCCTGCGGCATGCCGATCGACGGCGCCAGCGCATCGAACTGGTCATGCTGGCGAGGGGGACTCGGCAATGAGCCGTCCAAAATCCGCGACCGTCTGGCTCGCCGGCTGCTCCGGGTGCCACATGTCGTTCCTCGACCTCGACGAGTGGCTGATCGAACTTGCCGCTCTGACCGATATCGTTTACTCGCCCTTCGTCGATGCCAAGACGTTTCCCGATCAGGTGGACATGACGCTGGTGGAGGGCGCGGTGTCCAACGAGGAAAATCTCGCCCTGATTCGAACGATCCGCGCTCGGTCGCGCCTGCTGATCGCTTTCGGCGACTGTGCAGTCACCGGGAACGTGACGGCGATGCGGAACACGGCCGGGGGTGCCGCCGCCGCGATCGAGCGCGGTTATGGCTCGGACAGTCGCCCATGGTCCATCGCCGGTGGTTCCGCGCCGGAGGCGACGCTCGAATCAGCCGTCGAAAGGACCACGGAATTCGGACCCCGAACATCCCTGCCGCTCGTCGTCCCGCACCTGCTGCCGCGGGCCCTGCCGGTGCACCATGTCGTCCCCGTGGACGGATTCCTCCCCGGCTGTCCGCCGCCGGCTGGACGCATTCGCGCCATGCTCGAACTGGTCTTGCGCGGCGATCGGCCGATACTCAGCGGTCCGGACATTCGGTTCGGATAGTGCGGGAGGTGAACCGATGCCGCGGCAGATCGTCATCGATCCGGTGACCCGCATCGAAGGGCACGCCAAGATCACGATTCAACTCAACGACGCCGGCGAAGTGGCCGAGGCGCGGTTTCACGTCGGCGAGTTTCGCGGTTTCGAGAAGTTCTGCGAGGGCCGGCCGCTGTGGGAAATGGCCGGAATCACCGCGCGGGTCTGCGGCATCTGCCCTGTCAGCCACCTGCTCGCGTCGTCCAAGGCGGCCGACGCCATCCTTCAGGTTCGGATTCCCCCGTCGGCCGAAAAGCTGCGCCGCCTGATGAACCTGGGCCAGATCATCCAATCGCACGCGCTGAGCTTCTTCCACCTGAGCGCGCCGGACCTGCTTCTCGGGTTGGACAGCGACCCGGTGCGTCGCAACGTCTTTGGGCTGGCGGCCGCGGAACCCGAGTTTGCGCGCGGCGGCATCCGGCTGCGACAGTTCGGGCAGGAGATCATCGAGCGGCTCGGCGGCCGCAAGATCCACCCGACCTGGACGATTCCCGGCGGCGTCCGATCCGCCCTCACTCGCGCCGATGCCGACGAAATCCGCCGGCGCTTGCCGGAATCGATCGATACGATCCTCCGTGCGCTGGAGCGCTATCAGTCATTGCTCGACAACTTTCGCGACGAAATCGCATCGTTCGGTCGGTTTCCAAGCCTCTTCCTGTGCCTGGTCGACGCCCACGGCGATTGGGAACACTACGACGGCGCGCTCCGCGTCATCGACGCCGACGGCGCCGTGGTGGCCGAAGGCTTCGATCCCGCGCGCTTCGAGGAGTTCCTTGCCGAGCAGATCGAACCCGACAGCTATCTCAAGTCGCCGTATTGGCGCGAGCGCGGCTATCCGGCGGGCATGTACCGTGTCGGACCGCTGGCGCGGCTGAACGTCTGCCGCCGCTTCGGCTCGCCGCGCGCCGACGCCGAACTCGATCGATTCCGCCAGCGGTGCGGGCGGATCGCCTGGAGTTCGTTCGAATACCATTCGGCTAGACTGATTGAAATCCTCGCGGCTCTGGAGCGAGTCGGCGCGGCGCTCGGCGATGACGATCTTTACAGCGGCCCGTTGCACGCCGAGGCCGGCATCAACGCCCAGGAAGGCATCGGCGTCAGCGAGGCGCCGCGCGGCACGTTGTTTCATCACTATCGCGTGGATCGCCACGGCGTCATTCAGCACGTCAATCTCTTGATCGCCACGGGTCAGAACAACCTGGCCATGAACCAGACCGTCGCCCAGATCGCACGGCAATTCATCCGAAAGCCATCGATCCCCGAAGGAGCGCTGAATCGCATCGAGGCGGGAATTCGCGCGTTCGACCCGTGCCTGAGTTGCTCGACGCACGCTCTCGGACAAATGGCGCTGTGCGTGACGCTGGTGGATTCGGCTGGGCGAGTGCTTGATGAAGTCCGGAGGACTTGAGGGCGGCGCGTCATGCACGAAGCGAGCTTGATGCAGTCGGCGCTGGATCTGGCGACGGAAGCCGCGCGGCGGGCCGGAGCGATTCGAATCAGCCGGATCAGCCTGCGCGTCGGCGCCGAGTCGGGCGTCGCACCGGAGGCGCTGGCCTTGGCGTTCGAGGTCTTGCGGCAGGGTACGCCGGCGGACCGCGCCGAGTTGAGCATCGAGACTCGTCCCGCGCTCTTTCGCTGCCATGCCTGCGGAGCCGAGTTCGCCGATCCCGGCGCATGTCCCCAGTGCGGCGAGATCAAATCGCACATGATCGGCGGGACGGAATTGGAGTTATCGGCCGTGGAGGTGTTGGACCCGTGAACGAGTGCATTCCGGCGCCCCCGCTGTCGGCCGGCTCACGCCGGACGATCGCCGTACACAAATCGCTGCTCGAGAAAAACGCCGCGGTGGCTCAGCGCAACCGAGAAGCGTTCGCGGCCCAGCGGCTCTTTGTCGCGAACTGGACTTCAGCCCCCGGCGCGGGCAAGACGCTGCTCATCGAGCGCTTGCTGGCGGATCTCGGCCGCCGCTGGCGCATCGGCGTGATCGTGGCGGACCTGGCCACGGACCGCGACGCGGAACGGCTCGGTCGGCACGGCGCCCCCGTCCTGCAGTTGACCACCGGAACCCTGTGCCATCTCGAGGCCGCGATGATCGCCCGCGCCGTCGAGCACTTCCGCCTCGATGAACTCGATCTCCTGATCATCGAAAACGTCGGCAATCTGGTGTGCCCGGCGGCGTACGACCTGGGCGAGTCGCTTCGAGTCGTGGTCAATGCCGTCACCGAAGGTGAGGATAAGCCGGTCAAGTATCCGACGATGTATCGCACGGCCGACGTCGTGCTGCTCAACAAGATCGACCTGGCCGACGCCGCCGGCTTCGATTGGCCGGCCGGCCGACGCTGGCTGGCGCACGCGGCGCCGCAAGCGCGAGTATTCGATGTTTCGGCGCGCACGGGCGCCGGCATGGCGACATGGCATGAGTACCTCGACACAACGATTCGCCGAAGCCGCGGCGACTGAACTCGCCGGCGGAGCCGCCTGGCGCGTGACCATTCGCGGCCGCGTGCAGGGCGTGGGCTTCCGCCCCGCCGTGTATCGGCTGGCGACCGACCTGGGCGCGACCGGCTCCGTGAGCAATTCCGCCACCGGCGTCGAGATTCGTCTCCAGGTCGATCGTCCGACCCTGCGGACATTCCTTCGACGATTGCAGGCGGAACTGCCGCCGACCGCTCGGATCGACTCGATCGACGTCGAACCGTGCGACGCCGTTGCCGCGGAGGGCTTTGCAATCCTTCCGAGCCGCGGAGCTGGTTCGCTTGGCGTGCGCCTGCCGGCCGACGTGCGAATCTGTCCCGATTGCCGAGACGACGTACGCGGCGGGGACCGTCGCCGAGCCGGCTATGCCTTCCCGACGTGCTCAACCTGCGGACCACGGTACAGCGTCATCGAGTCTTTGCCATACGATCGTCCGGCGACGAGCCTGCGAGATTTTCCGCTCTGTGTCCGATGCCGATCGGAATACGAGAGTCCCGGAGACCGTCGCTTTCACGCTCAATCGATGGCTTGCCCAGGTTGCGGGCCGAGGTTGACAGTTCAGATTGGTCGCGATCCGGGCGGAACCAATGACGACGATCAACTGACGGCGATCCATCGAGCGGTGGAGACGTTGCGCGCCGGCGGGATCGTCGCGTTGAAGGGTCTCGGCGGTTACCAGTTGCTGGTTCGAGCCGACGACGCCGCGGCTGTGAGGCGCCTGCGAGAGCGGAAGCGCCGTCCGGCCAAGCCGCTGGCGGTGATGGTCGCCAATCTCGCCGCCGCGGAGACCATCGCGAACCTGAACGACGCCGAGCGGCGCGTGCTCGACGCGCCGGAGAACCCGATCGTAATTGCCGCCCGCCGGACACAAAACTCCGCGATCGCGCCGGACGTCGCGCCGGGGCTGCGAGCCATCGGGGTCTTTTTGCCGACGACGCCGCTGCACGAGATCCTCATCGAACGCCTGGGCGTACCGGTAGTTGCGACCAGCGGCAATCGCTCGGAAGAGCCCCCGGCGATCGAGAACCACGACGCGCACTCTCGGCTCAGCGACATCGCGGACCTGTTCCTGGATCACGACCGGCGCATTATTCGCCGACTCGATGACTCCGTCGTGCGCGTGATCGCCAATCAGCCGGTCGTTCTTCGTTTGGCGCGAGGCTACGCACCTTGTTCACTCGAAGCGCTGGAGGGACGAACGGGCCGGCCGGCTCTCGCGGTCGGCGGCCATCTGAAATCCTCGATCGCGGCATTTACGGGACAGCAGGCCTTGCTGGCCCAACACGTCGGCGATCTCGACGATTCCGCCGCTCGGCGAGAATGGGAGTCGGTCGTCGTCGACTTGCAGCGGCTCCTGCAGTTTCAGCCCGAAATGATCGCCTGTGACATGCACCCCGACTATTTCACGACGCGCTGGGCAGAGAGACGCGGGTTGCCGGTCGTTCCCGTCCAGCATCACCATGCCCACGCCGCCGCGGTGCAGGCCGAGTTCGGCTTGCTCAGCTATGAGTGCCTGGCGCTGGCGTGGGACGGTGTCGGCTTCGGGCCGGATGGGACGCTGTGGGGCGGCGAACTGCTGCGGACGCGGCCGGATGGTGAATTTCAACGTTTGGCATCTCTGCGCCCGATCGCGCTGTTGGGTGGTGAAGCGGCGATCCGGCAGCCGGCCCGCATCGGCTTCGCCCTGCTCTGCGATGCCGTTGGACCGGAGAACATCCTGCGCGACGAATTCTGGCTCCGGCGTCTGCAGCTCGATCGAAGATCCGCCGGCGTCCTGGCGCAGATGGCGCAGCGCGGCACACGGACCATCTGGTCATCGGGCGTCGGACGATTGTTTGACGGCGTGGCGGCGATGGCACTGGGGATTGCGACCGTGAGCTTTGAAGGCGAAGCGGCGCTGCGGCTCGAGGACGCCGCCGACGCTGGCAGCGACAAGCCGTATCCACTGCCGACAATGACGGCGGCCGCGGACCAGCCGGACGGCCCAGGAGTTGCGCTCGGAGACTGGCGGCCGATGATTGCGGAAATTGCCGACGACGTCCGCGCCGGCGTCGAGCCCGGAAAAATTGCCGGGCGATTTCACAGCACCCTCGCGCATTGGGCGGCTGACCTGATCGGCTCGCTCGCCCCCCGGCCGATCGTCCTCGCGGGCGGCTGCTTCCAAAATCGGCGGCTGGCCGAGAATGTCATCGCTCTGACGTCGCGTGCCGGCCGGTCCGTTTTTCTCCCGAGCCGCATTCCACCCGGGGACGGCGGACTCGCGGCGGGACAGCTAGCCGTCGCCATGCAACGCGATCCGAGGAGATGAACGATGTGCTTGGGAATTCCCGGCCGCGTCATGGACATTCATCCGGATGACACCGGCATGTTGTGGGGTTCGGTGGAGTTCGACGGCATCCGTCGGCGCGTCTGCCTGTCCTGCGTGCCGGACGCTGAGCCGGGCGACTACGTCATTGTGCATGCGGGACTGGCGATCAGCCGCATCGACGCCGCCGAGGCCGGGAAAGTCTTCGACCTGGTGCGGACGCTCGAACACACGGACGGCTGGGCGGACGGGACATGAAATACCTCGACGAATACCGGGATGCCGGCGCGGCGCGGACGTTGGCCGCAGCCATCCGCCGAGCGGTTTCGCAGCCGTGGACCATCATGGAAGTCTGCGGCGGGCAGACGCATGGACTCTTGCGCTACGGGATCGACGAGCACCTGCCGCGGGAGATCCGGCTCGTTCACGGCCCCGGCTGCCCCGTCTGCGTCACGCCGATGGAGACGATCGACCGCGCGATCGCCATCGCCGCGCGCCCCGATGTGACGCTGTGCACGTTCGGCGACATGCTGCGCGTGCCGGGATCGACGGATGACCTGGCATCGGCCCGATCGCGCGGCGCCGACGTGCGCACCGTGTACTCGCCGCTGGATGCCCTCGCAATCGCGCGCCGTTGTCCGGATCGGCAGGTCGTGTTTCTCGCGGTCGGATTCGAGACGACGGCACCGGCGACAGCGGCGGCGGCGTGGGCCGCGCGGCAATCCGGCGTGCGCAACTTCTCCCTACTGGTCGCGCACGTCCGCGTGCCGCCGGCGATGCGCGCTATTCTCAGCGAACCCAGCAACCGAGTGCGGGCGTTCCTCGCAGCCGGGCACGTCTGCACCATCATGGGCAGCGAGGAATATCACGAACTGGCGGATGAGTTCCGCGTGCCGATTGTCATCACTGGCTTCGAACCGGTGGACCTTCTGGAAGGAATCTGGCTGGCGGTGAATCAACTCGAGTCGGGCCGGCACGTCGTGGAGAACCAGTACGCTCGCTCGGTCCGTCCGGAAGGCAATCTGAACGCGCGGCGGCTGATCCGCGCCGTTTATCGGATCGCGGATTGTCCTTGGCGGGGGTTGGGCGTGATTCGGCGCGGTGGACTGCGGCTCGCGCCGGAGTTCGCGGAGTTCGACGCCGAGCGGCGGTTTGCCGTCGAACTGCCGCTCGTGGCCCTTGAGTCGGAATGCCGGGCCGGCGACGTCTTGCGCGGATTGTTGCGGCCGGATGAGTGCCCGGCGTTCGGCCTGCGTTGCACGCCGGAGCGACCGCTCGGAGCGCCGATGGTGTCCGCCGAAGGGGCCTGTGCGGCCTACTGGAAATATGGCCGGCGATCGATGGCTGGGGCGACTCCACGTGACACCTGACGCTAACGACCGATTTCGCATCGACTGCCCGACGCCGCGCGGCGATTCGGATCGTATCCTGCTTGCGCATGGCGAGGGCGGGCGGCTCACGCGGCAACTGATTCGCCGGGAGTTGGCACCGGCGTTTGCTCATCCGGCCCTCCAGGCGCTCGGCGATGCAGCGGTGCTCCCCGAACTGGATCGCCCCCTGGTGGTCACGACCGACAGTTATGTCGTGACGCCGCTGTTCTTCCCCGGCGGCGACATCGGGTCGCTGGCCGTGCACGGCACAGTCAACGACCTGGCCGTCGCCGGTGGGGAACCACTCTACCTGTGTCTGGGTCTGATTCTCGAAGAAGGCCTGCCAACGGAAACGCTGCGGCGGATCATCGCCTCGGTGAGCCGGGCAGCGGAGACCTGCGGCGTCGCCATCGTGGCCGGCGATACCAAGGTCGTGCCGCGAGGCGCCGCCGACGCCGTGTTCGTTCACACCACCGGCGTGGGGCGGCTGCGACCGAACATCTCCCTGGATCCGCGGACCATTCAGGTCGGAGACCGCGTGCTCGTCAGCGGAACGATCGGCGATCATGGCATGGCGATTTTGAGCGCGCGGGAGGAACTGGCATTCGAGACTCCGATTGCGAGCGATTCGGCGCCGGTCAGCGAATTCGTGTCGGCCCTGTTCCGAGCCGGCGTCCGCGTGCGCTGGATGCGGGATCCGACGCGCGGCGGCGTGGCAGCGGCTTTGCACGAACTGGCCGATGCCGCCGACATCACCATCGAAATCGACGACCGCGCACTTCCGGTTGCCCCATCGGTGCACGGCGCCTGCGAATTGCTGGGACTCGACCCGATCTTCGTCGCGAATGAAGGCAAGGTGGTCGCCGTGGTGGAGGACGGCGATGCGGATCGGGCGCTCGCCGAGTGGCGGCGCTGCGAAGGCGGATCGCACGCGGCGGTTATCGGCCGCATCGTGACCACCGGGCGAGCCGAGGTCCTCATCCGCACGCCTCTCGGGGGCCTTCGAGTCCTCGACGAGCCGTCCGGGGCGCCCCTGCCGCGCATTTGCTAGGGCTGGACATGAACGACGGCCAAGCGACGCTTGTCATCGGCATCGGCAACCCGCTTCGCGGCGACGACGGTGCCGGGGCGTATGTCGCCAAGCGCGTCGCCGAACAGTCGCTGCGAGACGTTCAGGTCAGGACGGTACACCAGCTCACGCCGGAACTGGCGCCCGTCATCGCCGCCGCCGCGCGCGTCGTGTTCATCGACGCGGCGATCGAACCCGAGTCGGCGCTGCCTCGATGTCACCGCGTTGAAATCGGGGACCGAGGCGCCGGTTTGACCCATCGCGTCGAGCCGGGACAGATTTGTGCGCTCGCCAAATTCATCTATGGTTCCGCTCCGGAAGCGCACGTCGTCTCGGTTCCCATCCGCGCGGCTGGATTCGGCGACGGACTGAGCCGCGAAGTCCGAGACTGCGCCGATGCCGCCCTGGATTTGGTCCTGGCGCTGCTCAGCGAGGGACCGAGGAGCGGTTCTCAATCGCGTTGCTGAGCCCGAGCGTCGGGGTGACAGTAACAACTCGCAATCGGCTTGACGTCGGCGCGCGCCCATGCCTTTTGCACCTGATCGGTCAGCGCGTCGGCTTCGGCCGTTCGCCCGAGCTTTTGCACTGACTGTTGCAGGCCCAACAGCGACCAGCAATTGTTGGGATGGCGAATCAGATCGGCCCGATAGACGGCCTCGGCCTCTGCGGCGCGGCCCTCGGCCAAGAGGAGCGCACCCAATGCATGCCGCACCGGCTGCATCCAGCCGGGTGGTTCATCGTAGCGCAAGTTCTCTTCCATGGTGACGGCTTGGCGCAACAATCGGAATGCGTCATCAGGTCGACCGTCTCGATATTGCAGTTCCGCCTCAGCCATCGTTTTCGCAATCGCGACGGCCTCCTTCGCCGAATTGTTCCCCATTTTCCACGCATCGGTCAGTCCCTGAGCGACATCATCGAGCGCGGCCAACTCCCGGCGGGCTTCGGCAACGCGGCCCAGCGCTGACAGAGCGACCGATCGAGCATAGTGCCGTTCGGCGCGGCTCAAAAGCCTCCATGACTCCGGTTCCGGTTCCGCGAGAATATCGTCCCATTTCCCGAATCGGATCATGACGTGCAAAGCCGTGGGCATGAAGCCGTCCGCGATTTCGACACGGTTCTTCAGAAAATCAGCCGGGATGTTCTTTTCGATTTTGCGTGCGGCATCGATCGCGGTGCGATACTGACCGTCCATCATGGCCGCGTAGGCGAGAAAGTGCACATTGTGCATGAAATACAGGCTGTAGAAATCCGGTTTCGGCGCCAGGGCGAAATACGCTTCGTCGGCGGCGATGGCACGGCGATTGGCCTCCGCGGCGTCGGCGTATCGGCCGACGCGGACGTCGATGTGCGACGGCATGTGGACGAGGTGACCCGAGCCCGGCACGAGATGTCGCAGCCGATCGGCGATCGCAATCGCGCGATCGGGCCAGGGCGACGCCTCCACGGCGTGAATGTACAGGTGCAGCGCTCCCGGATGCAGCGGCGCCCGCTCGAGCGCGCGCTCCAGCACGGCCACAATCTCGAGAGCCCGTCCCTTCGGAGCGCCCCCATGCGTCCACAGGTCCCACGGTTGCAGATTCATCAGCGATTCGGCGTACAGTGTCGCCACGTCGGCATCATTGGGAAATCGATGCCAGACCGATTCCATCGCCGTGGCATAGCGCTCGTCGAGAGGTCGGCGGTCGTCGGGCGTCGGCCACTCATAACGCAGGAAGAGCGCTCGCACCAGCGCTTGTTCGACCGGCGTTTCGTTGTCGAGTGCGGCGACGGCTTTGCGAGCGCACGCGTCGGCCAGGCGGCTCTGCTCCGCGCCCATCTCCGGGTTGTTGATGTGAATTCCGCGAGCATACGCGGCGCCCCACCAGGCCATCGCACAGCCGGGGTCCAACTCCGCTGCCTTCTCGAACGATCGAATGGCCTCATCGTGATTGAACCCGTACAGAAGCTGAATCCCTTGATCGAACCATTTCTGCGCTTCGGGTGAGCTGGTCGTGACTTTTCGCGCATAACCGCTGAAGCCGGGATAGAACCGCGCGGTGATCGGCGTCGGCTCCAGCTCGTGCGACGCCGGTTCAGCGCCAACAATCCAGCAGGCCAAGGCGAAGATTCCGGCGATTCCCACGCGACCGATTGTCCGTTGAACCATGATCCGCGCTCCTTTCTTGCCGCCAACGGCGAATGCACCGGCAGCGTGACCGTCGGCTCATGCCCCGGTCACGCTGCCGTTCAGTGTATGCCGTCACTGAATCAGGATGTTCTTTCCGGAGCCGCCGTCGAGGATATCGTTGCCGGGGCCGCCGATCAGGACATCGTCGCCGTCGCCGCCCAAGAGAATATCGTCACCGTCGCCGCCGATCAGGATGTCGTCGCCGTCGCCGCCGTCGATGATGAGTTGAATGGCATCCGCCTTCAGACCGGACGCATCGACGACATCGTGACCGCCTCGGGCGTTGATCTGAAGCCGGTCGTTGGTGACCTCGGCACCGGTGATGTTGACCCGCGCCGCCAGGCCGACGACCGACGTCTTCGCCGCGTCGCCGAAGGCAAGGATCGCGTCGTTGCCGCTGGTTCCATTCACGATCACCGTGTCGGCTTGCCCATCGCCGGCTCCGTTAACCGCTGCGAGATTCAAGTTCACCTCGACCACGTGAGTTCCCGAGAGATCGTTGACAGTGATCACGTCGGTTCCGCCCAGCGCGTTGAACGTGATCGACTCGGCGCCGTTCAGATCCAAGACAACATTGGCGACGCTGCGAGTGAACCGGACACGACTGCCGACTGCGGCGATATCGATACTCTCAGCGACGTTGGCGCCATTAAAGACGAGCGCGTCGAAACCGTCTTGACCTTCGACGGTGTCGTTGTCGTCGCCCGGGTTCCAGGTGAAGGTATCATCGCCGTCGCCCATGAAGATGAAGTCGTTACCGTCGCCGCCGGCGATTTGATCATTGCCGGCGCCGCCGATCAGGACATCCGCGCCCAGGCCGCCGTTCAAAGTCAGCACCATGCCGCTCGCGCTGAGCATCGACGCATCGATGACGTCATCGCCGGCGAGTCCGTTCAGAGTCAGCCGATCGCTCGCGGGATCCGGAGCGACCACGTTGATCCGGGTTGACAGGCCGGAGACGGTGACGCCGTTCGCATCACCGGCGGCGGCGAACGCATCCGCTCCCTGCGAACCGTTGACCGTGATGGTATCGACTGCGCCGTCGCTGCCGGCCCTCACTCCCCGGAGGTCGATGCCGACCAGCGCGACGCCTGTCCCGTTGAGGTCGCCGACGACGACGTTGTCCGAGCCGCCGAGCACGCGGACATTGAGATTCTCGATTTCATTCAGATCCATTGTGACATTGGCGACATTCCGGAACAGAATCACACGACTGCCATTGGCAACAATGTCGATGTTTTCGCTCGCGCTCGAACCGGTGAAGAGCAGCGTGTCGCTCCCGCCCTGCCCTTCAACGGTGTCGTTCCCGCCGCCGGCATTCCACTGGAACACGTCGTCGTCGGCGCCAAGGAAAGCGATGTCGTCCCCGCCGCTGCCGAGCACGAAATCATTGCCGGCGCCGCCGAGGATCATGTCGGCTCCCTGCGAGCCGAGCAGCGTATCATTGCCCGAGCCGCCGTCAATTTGCAGCTTGATGATGCCGGCCGGCAAGGAACTTGCCGCGACGCTGTCGTTCCCGCCCAGAGCGTTGAGCACCAGGGAGTCGTTGGCCCCTTCGGAATTCGTGATGGTCACACCTGCCGTCAGTCCGCTGACCGAAACCGATGAGCCCGTCCCCACCACTCCGATCGTGTCGATTCCGTCGGTGCCGTTGACGACGATCGTATCCGGCTGGGTATCGCCGGTTGTGCCGCCGATTGCACCAGCCAAGTTCACGCCCACGTGCATCAGGTGCGTGCCCGCCAGGTTGTTCACGATGAGCGTATCGGTGCCGCCCAGAGCGTTGAGATCGATGACCTCAATGTCATTGAGGTCCATCACAATTGACGCGACATTGCGAGTCAATCGCACGCGTTGGCCAAGAGCGGAAACTTCGAAGCTCTCGTTGGCGGCGCTGCCGTTGAAGACGAGCCGGTCGGCGCCGACTTGCCCTTCAACGATGTCGCTGCCGTCGCCGGGATCCCACTGAAAGACGTCATCCCCGGCGCCGAGGAACACGGCGTCGTTACCTTGCTGCCCGTCCAGGAAGTCGTTGCCGTCGCCGCCCAGAAGGACGTCAGCGCCGTTGGAGCCGAGGATGGTGTCGTTGCCCGCGCCGCCGTCGACCGTGATTGAGATCAGGGCGGCGAGGTTGCCGGTCGCGGAGAAACTGTCATCGCCGCCGTGCATGTTGACGATCAGCGATTCGCTTGTTCCGATGTCGATTGAGAAGGGCGCTGGGTTGAGGCGATCGAAGCGGACACGCGTGCCGTTGGCCGTGGTCGTAAATGTCTCGGCTCCGTCGCCGCCATTGATTTCGACGATATCGGCGCCGTTGCCGCCTTCGTTCAGGTCGGTGGCGTCGCCGGGATTCCAGATCATTCGGTCATCGCCGGATTCGCCGAAGACCTGATCCTCACCGTCGCCGCCGATGAGGACATCGTTGTCGCTTCCACCGAACAGGAAATCCGCCCCGCCCATGCCGAAAAGGACATCGTCGCCGGCTTGGCCGAAGATCTGGTCGCTGCCGCTGCCTCCGATCAGCATGTCGTTGCCAGCGCCGCCGAACAAGTTGGATCGCGGCAATGCTCCGTTGGCTTCGTCCAGTGCGATCGTGTCATTTCCCGCCTGGCCGAAGACCTGGATGATCGACGTATTGGCGATCGTCGGCGTCCCGCCCTTGATGGCAACGGCGCCGCCATTGACCAGGATTACGCCGGACGCGTCGCGGCCGACTGAAATCGTGTTGTCGAGATCGTCGCCAATGACGCTGAGAATCCCGCTGGAGTAGTTGGCCGAGATCGCCGGAGTCAGCCGGCGTTCTAATGTGTCCAAGCCCAACCGCGCGCGGGGAGCCGCGGTCTTGCGAATCGGGCGGCGTGAAGCAAACCAACGTGCAAACGTCGAGCGCATCATTTCCAATTCCTCTCGTGACGAATCGAGCACCTGAGTTACGGCCTCACCCGGCGGATTACTCTTCAGAGTCAATCGCAGATTGCCGCGGAAACCCGACAATGAAATCGAGAAAAGCAGGCGGTCGCGGCCGCACCGAACTTTTTCGCGGTTCGCCTCTGCCACAATTCGGCCGAATGCGCTACAATCGCCGATTGACGCCGTGCGGCCATCCGATTGAGGCGCCGTTGTGCCGGAACATCCTGTGACGCTCTGGATTGCGCAGGTGAAGGAGGGCGAGCGCGCCGCGGTGCAGCCGCTGATGGAGCAATACTTTCATCGGCTGGTGGCGCTGGCCCGAGCGCGGCTGCGCGGAATCCCCGGCTTGGTCGGTCACGATGAAGATGTCGCGCTCAGCGCATTCAAGAGCCTGTGTCTCGGCGCGGAGGGCGGGCGATTCCCCAACTTGAACGATCGCGACGACTTGTGGCGGCTGCTGGCCGTCATTACCATTCGCAAGGCCATCGACTTGCAACGTCGGCGGCGCCCCGAGGAACCGATCGGTCCCGACTCGATGTCCGACTTTCTGAGCCGGGATCCGTCGCCGGAGCTCGCCGTCGAATTGGCTGATGAATGCCGTCGATTGCTCGACCGGCTGGAGGATCCGCAGTTGGTCTCCATCGCCATGTGGAAAGTCGAAGGCTTGACCAACGAGGAAATCGCCCAACGCCTGGGATGCGTGGAACGCTCCGTCGAGCGAAAACTCCATCGCATTCGCTTGCTCTGGGAGCCGGAGTTGGCGTCGTGAGCGCTCGCATCGAGACGGGTTATGAGCAGCTCGGGCCGGCGACGGCGAACGAAATCGACCGTCTCTGCGACGAATTTGAATCCGCCTGGAAGCGCGGCGAGCGGCCGGCGATCGAAAACGTCCTCGATCGCGCCAACGGCACTGTCAGGTCAGTGCTCCTCCGTGAGCTCGTGCTGCTTGAGATTGGCTTTCGGCGCCGCGCCGGTGATTCGCCGGCGGCGCGCGATTACGCGGGCCGCTTCGCAGAACTGAGTGACTCATGGCTGAACCGTGCTCTCACCCCGTCGACGCGCGAGTTCACCGGCGCGACGATGCGCTCGGGATTGCCCCCGACCGGTCCCGTCTTGATCCCGGGATTTGAGATTATCGGCGAGCTCGGCCGCGGCGGCATGGGAGTCGTCTACAAGGCGCGCGACGTGCACCTGCAACGGATCGTGGCGCTGAAGACCTTGATCGGCGGCAGCCACGCGGCCGCGGCCGAGCGCGAGCAATTTCGCCGTGAGGCCGAAGCGATCGCGCAACTCGATCATCCGAATATCGTCCCCGTTTATGAAGTCGGCGAAGTCAATGGCTGCCCGTATTTCAGCATGAAATACTACGCCGGCGGCAGTCTGGCGCGGCGGGAGCGTCCGGCGGAGCCGGTCGGTCGCGACATTGCCAACTTGCTGGCGACGACGGCGCGAGCCGTTCACCACGCGCACCTCCGCGGCGTGCTGCACCGCGATCTCAAGCCCTCGAATATCCTTCTGGACGACGACGGCCAGCCGCACGTCGCCGACTTCGGATTGGCGAAGCGCTTTGATCCGCGGGCGGGTCCCGGCGACGCCTCGACGGTTGCCGGCACACCGGGCTACATGGCGCCGGAGCAGGCCGCGGGGCGCGGTGATTTGACCACCGCAACGGACGTCTACGGCTTAGGCGCGATCCTGTACGAGTTGCTCGCCGGCCAGCCACCCTTCGACAGCGATTCGCCCCTTGCCCTGCTCCGCCAGGTCATGGAGGAGCAGCCGCCGCGAATCACCGCGCTGAATCCGCGCATTCCGCGCGATCTGGAGACGATCGCGCTGAAATGTCTCGAGAAGGACCCGCGGCGCCGATACGCCACGGCGCAGGATCTCGCCGACGACCTCGACCGCTGGCGCCAAGGCCGGCCGATCATTGCCCGGCCGACGCCAGGCTGGGAGCGGGTCTGGCGATGGATGCGGCGCCATCCCGTGCCGGCCGGATTGACGTGCCTCAGCATCGCGACTCTCGCGGCGCTACTCGTCGCCCTCATCGTCAGTTACGAGCGCGTCAGCCGCTCGTTGAAGCACGAGCGCGAAATGCGAGTTGAACTGTCGTTGGCTCTCGCCCGAGAACAGAAGCACCTTTACATCGAGCGAATTGGATCGGCGAACCGCCTCTGGATGGCCAATCAAACGGCTCGGGCCGAGCAACTCCTGGATCTTTGTCCGATTCAATTGCGCAATTGGGAATGGCACTTTCTCGATCGCCTTCGCCGGCCCGATTGTGTCAAACTCGCCGACAACGACGTCGTCGTGAGCAGCGTGGCGGAGAGCCCCGACGGATCCATGCTGGCCACGACGGACTTCGATGGCCGCATTCGCATTTGGGATTCCGCAACGCTGACGCTCATTCGGAGTTGGCACGGGCCGCCGTTCTCGCTGCGCACCGCGTTTAGCCCCGACGGTCGGTACCTACTTACGGCCGAACGCTCCGACGAGCGCGATTCGCTGGGCGTCTGGGATGTCTCCAGCGGCGCGTCGGTGCGTCGTATTCGCGGCGGACGCTGGGTCGATTTCAGTCGCGACGGAACGCTGCTGGCGACGGTCGACGATGCGTCCGTTCTCATTTACGAGTGGCCATCGGCGGAACTCAAGTACACATTCAACGGCCATGCGCGCGGCATCTGGATTGCGATATTCGATCACCACGGCCGGCAGGTGCTGTCTACCGGCGCGGACAAGTCGTTGCGATTCTGGAATCTGACGACCGGCCGGCCGGCCCGCGAACCCATGGCGCTCGAGCAGAATTGCTTTTCGCTGAAACTGCTGCCAGAGAACCGACTGCTGGTCGCGCAGCAGACCGATTCCATGATCCTGGATTTGCCATCGGCCCGGGAATTGGAGCGGGCGCCGTCGTCTGTCTTCGGCGCCGATCGAATGGCCGTCAGCGCCGATGGACAACGCTTGGCCTGGCCCTCCCGCGACGGCACCATCCGCGTCTGGAACTGCCAGTCACGAGAAGACGAGTTTCGATTTCGCGGGCAGCCGGCGCATCTGAACAATCTCTTGTTCACTCGGGATGGACGGCGCTTGATTTCGGTGGGCCAGGACTCCACGATACGCGTCTGGGGTTTCAGCCGCGCGACCGACGCCCGAATGCTGTGTCGCGTTCGCGCCGTTGGCGGCCTGGCATTCAGTCACGACGGTCGGCGCATCGCCATCGCGACTTCCAACGCCGGATCGCACGGAATCGAAACCGGCCGCGTGCGCATCCATGACGTCACGACTGGCGACGAACTTCATCGTCTCGACGCGGTCGGCGACGTCGCCTTCAGTTCCGACGACCGCTGGTTGGTGACGAACCGGTCCGATGGATCGGCCGCCCTCTGGGACACGGCGAGCTGGCAGCCGGTGCGTCGCTTCTATTCGCCCGGCGTTCACAGCATGCGAGTGGCGATCAGCCCGGATCGCCGGCGACTCGTTTGCGGCACCGAAAAAGGAATAATCCTGGCGTGGGATCTGACCACGGATGGACCGCCCACGATCCTCGAAGGTCACACCAACCTCGTGACCGCGCTGGCGTTCGCGTCCGATGGCGCTCGGTTCGCATCGTGCGATCGCATGGGTAAGGTCATCCTCTGGGATCGCGATTTGCGTGAGATCTCAACATGGCAGGTCAGCCAGAATCTGCAACGGCTGGCATTTTCCCCAGATGGACGGCGGCTAGCGCTCGCGGGCGGCTCGCAGTATGTGACGATCTGGGACTGTGCCACCGGAACGGAGTTGACCCGCCTGCATGGCCACACCGCATGGGTTTGGGGGCTCGCCTACATGCCAGATGGCGCCCGAATCGTGACTTCGGGCGCCGATGACACAGTTCGAATCTGGGACGCGGACTCAGGACAGGAATTGCTATCACTGCCGGGCGTTCGTTACAACGCCGCTCATATTGCCGTCAGTCCCGATGGTCTGCGCATCGCAGCCGGCGACACTTCCCTACGCTTGTGGGAGATCGACCCGCCATAGGCAGTTCGAAAGCAAAAGAAGGCTCATGCCCTCAGTCGCGATGTTACAGCGCGTTTCACTGTGATGTATTTCTCGGAAGCCGTTTGTCTTTCCGACCGAAGCGAGAAATCTCATCGCGGCCATCCGGGGCGAATCAGAATTCCTCGCTGCGCTTGGAATGAAACTGGCTTCTTGCCTGCTGCACCAATTTGAAGTGTGCTCTTGATTCGACCTGTCACAATGCTGGCGCACGGCCTGTCAGATTGACGCAGTTTCTTCGCGGAAAGAGCAGCTCACATTTTCTTCAAAAGTCTTTCGAGACAAACTTTACGCGCATGGCTAGGCAACAAATTGCCGACAGACCAGTCGGCATGAATCTTGCACTTCATGAATGGCGAAGACAAGGCGGCTGACCGACGATGCATGGGCAACGCCGCGGCCGCCTGCCTGGGAATCGCCCGGAAAGGAGAGCGAGTATGCGCAGTTTGATTCCCTGGCGCCGGACGGACAACTTCCTGGAGCCGTTCCGGCGGGAGATGGATGATCTGTTCCAACGCTTCTTCGGTCCGAACACGGCCGAGTTGGCGGAAGTCGCTCCGACTTGGGCGCCGCGCGTCGATGTTGAAGAGTCGGACAAAGAGATCGTGGTCAAAGCCGACCTGCCCGGCGTCGAACCGAAGGACATCGACATCACCGTGGTCGATGGCTCTCTGGTGCTCAAGGGAGAGAAGAAAGAAGAAAAGGAAGAGAAGAAAAAGAACTACCACCGGATCGAACGATTCGTCGGCCAATTCTATCGGGAGATTCCGCTTCCGCCCGGCGCCGACGCCGACAAGATCACAGCCTCGACGTCGAAAGGCGTGATCGCCGTCACGATTCCGAAGAAGCCCGAAGCGCAGCCGAAGAAGGTCACCGTGCGCGTGCAGGACTGAGGATCGCACGCGGCCTCGAGCAACGCAGCCCGCCGGACGCTCGCCGGCGGGCCGCGCCGCCCGGAGCGGGCATACCTCGGCGAATGCGGCCAGTTTTGATGGCAATCACCAATCGGGCCGGCGGGATTTGAACCCACGACCTCTTGCACCCCAAGCAAGCGCGCTAGCCAGGCTGCGCTACGGCCCGTCACAACTGTTGTACGAAATGACGGCGAAGCGCGGCAGATGGTTCGTGCATCCGCGCGGTCGCGCGCTCGGCTCTCTCCGCTCGCCTCGCGGCTAACGGTCGATGCGCAGTTTCGCCGTGCTGTCGCCGAAACGCGCGGTCGGCGCTCCCATCCGCTCCGCGATGGCGACAAACAGGTTGGTCAGCGGCGTTTCCTTCGGATAGCGAATGTGCCGGCCCGAGGCGATGCCGCCGCCGCGACCGGCCAGCAGAATCGGCAGATCGTCGTGGTTGTGCCGATTGCCGTCCGCGTTGCCGGATCCGTACAGGATCAGGCAGCGGTCGAGCAGCGTGCCGTCGCCCTCGGGAATGGCGCGGAGCCGGGACAGCAGTTCCGCGAACATCGACACGTGGAAGCGGTTGATCAACCGGATCTTTTCCTGCTTGCCCGGGTCGTTGCCATGGTGCGACAAGTCATGATGGCCTTCCGGCACCCCGAGCCACGGATAGCCGCGGCCGCTGGACTCATTGGCATAAACGTGCGTCATCACGCGCGTCGAATCGGTCTGGAACGCGAGAACGACCATCTCGTTCATGAGCCGCACGTGGTCGGCGTAGTTCTTGGGCACGCCAGGTGCGGGCGCCTGGGCGTAGGACGGAGCGGATCGCGGCGTCGCAGCTTCGGCCATGGATCGCTCGATGCGGCGTTCGACGTCGCGCACCGCCGTCAGGTATTCGTCGAGCTTGCGATTGTCGGCCGATCCGAGCGACTGCCGCAGCCGCGCGGCGTCGTCCCGCACCAAGTCCAGGATGCAGCGGCGATACTGCTCGCGCCGGCGGCGCGATTCGATCGCTTCATCGGCCCGGCCATTGCCGAATAGCCGATCGAATACTTGCCGCGGGTTGATCTCCTTGGGCAACGGTTGCGAATCGGTCCGCCACGACACGGTCGAGTTGTAGACGCAACTGTAACCGGAGTCGCAGTTGCCGGCGGAACGGCTCGGTTCGCAGCCGATCTCCAAGGACGGGAATCGCGTCGCCTCGCCGATCCGCTGCGCGAGGAACTGATCGAACGAGATACCGGCTTTGATGTCGGCGCCGTGGGTCTTGCGCGGCTGAGCGCCGGTCAGAAAAGCTGACATGGCGCGGGCGTGATCGCCGGGGCCGTCGCCGTTCGGCCGGGCTTTATCGCAGGTCAAGCCAGACAGGACGAGGACTTGCTCCTTGAGCGGCGCCAGTGGCTCGAGGATCGAGGGCAGATCGCCGAGCGGCCCCTCCGCGGCCGGCGTCCAGGCGGGCATGTGCTTGCCGTTGGGAACGTAGACGCAGGCAAAGCGAATCGGCGTTGCCGGGGCGGCCGTGAGCCCGGCGACTGCCAGCCGCGGGCGCATCGCGTCCAGCAACGGAAGGGCCAGGGCCGTTCCTATCCCTCGCAGCATCGTTCGCCGATCGATGCGAGCGTTCGGCAGCATCATTTCTGAGCGCTCCTTCTCGACGGCAGCCGCGTTTGGAACGGCTCACTGGTGACGATCGCCAAAAGCAGCCCCGACATTCTATCGTCCTGCCGGCGGGTCTGATCGCAGATTGAATCGATTGCCGGCCGATCGATCGGTCCAAGTCCTCGACCCAGAGCGTAGATCAGGAGTTTCTCCGCCAGGCAGCGCCGGAAAGCGTTCGGCTGTGCGCGCAGCAACTGGCGGAGCTCGGCGAGGTCGCGGAACGCCCGCCCATCTGGAAGAGTGCCGGACCCGTCTATTCCGAACGATCCGTCGCGGTCGCGCCAGCCGCCGATGCCGTCGAAATGCTCGAACGCAAAGCCGATGGCGTCCATCTTTTCGTGGCAAACCGAACATTCGGGCTTGGCACGATGCAATTCCATGCGCTGTCGGAGGGAACCGCTGGAGCGGGCGTCGGGCGATTCACTCAATTCGGGAACCTCGGGCGGCGGCGGCGGCACCGGAGCGGCCAACAGATTCTCCATCACGAACTTGCCGCGCTTGACGGGCGAGGTCCGGGTCACGTTCGAAGTCACCGTGAGGATGCTGGCGTGCGTCAGCAAGCCGGCCCGCGGCGTGCCTTGAAGACTCACGCGCCGGAACTCCCGACCGCGAACTCCCGGAATTCCATAATGCCGGGCCAACCGTTCGTTGACAAACGTGTAGTCCGCGTCGAGGAAGTCGCCGATCGGCCGGTCGTTCCGAACCACCGCGTCAAAAAAGTGCAGCGTCTCCTGGATCATGGCCTGGCGCAGCGCCTCGTCGAAGCGCGGGAACTCGTGGGGATCAGGGGCCACGGCTTGCAGGTTGCGAATTTGCAGCCACTGGCCGGCAAAGTTCTCGGCCAACGCCCGACTTCGAGGGTCGGCCAGCATGCGCCGGAGCTGCGATTCCAATCGGCCGCGCAACTCGCCGCGATCGGCCAGAGCCAGAAGTTCCTCATCGGGGCATGACGACCAGAGGAAGTATGACAGTCGCGTTGCCAGTTCGTGCTCGGTGATTGGGTACGGGCTTGCGGCTTCGGGTTGGTCGCGCTCCACCTTGAACAGAAAATGCGGCGACGCCAGGACCGCCTGCAACGCCAACTGAATGCCTTGTTCGAAACTCTCGCCGTGATTCTGGGCTTGTTCAACCAGTCGCACAAGACGATCGATTTCCTCGGCCGTTACCGGACGACGAAACGCTCGCCGCGCGATCGATTGCAGGATCGCCGCCGCCGCGTCCCGTGGAGACGTCGATGGTCCCGGCTGGGCTATCATGATCCGGCGATACGCCTCGGGCATGACCCGATTCATCGACGTCAGTGGGCCGCGAATCTCGACGGCGCCAAGCACGGCGGCGCGCTGTCGCTTTTTCGGATCCGCCGCTTCGGGATTCGACTTTGGATTGACCAAGGCGATCGAAACAGTGCGCGCTCCCGCGCTGGCCTTGACCGTGATTTCACGATCCGGCAAGTCGCGCTGGCCTGAGTAGGGCCGCAGATCGGCCTTGTGTACCTCGGCGCCGTCGATCCGGAGGGCGATCCGCACTGGCACGTCGTCGATGCGGGCGCCCAAGGCTCGGAACAGGATGACGTACTCGCCATCCTTTGGAAACTCGTGCCGGAAGGACACGTCGCCCTCGGCGATCATGACGCCGCGATCCGGCGCCGGCGTCAGAGCATGAGTGGCCCGGAACTCCCGTGGCCGGATTTCGCGCTTCGGCGGCAGCGGCGGCAAATCGCCGGTGAACGCCTTTTGCACAACCGTCTCGGCCGCCGCAAGGTATTTCTCCAGCAGCAGCGGCGACAGCGACAGCACGTCGCCGATGGTGTCGAATCCGTAGCCGACGTCGTCAGCGGGGAAATCCTCCGCCGGCTGAAAATCCAGCGCGAACAGATCGCGAATCGTGGCGTTGTACTCGGCGCGATTGAGGCGGCGGAGAGTCGACCGCGGCTGGTCGTCGGTCCCTCGCGGCAATCGAGCCAGTTCGGCCCGCAACCAGGTGATCACGGCTTTTCGCTGTTCAGCGGTCGGCTGCGGTTTGCCCTTCGGCGGCATCTCGCCGGATTCGAGCCGCTCGACGACAGCCACCCACAGCCGCGGATCGCGGCGAATCGATTCCGCCGATTGATCGTGCAGAGCCAGTCCGCCGCTTTGTTTTTTCTCGCCATGGCACTCGATGCAAAACCGAGCAAGGACCGGGCGAACGGACTTTTCAAATCCGTTTGGAGCTTCGGCGGATAGCCGCGGCGCGGACGCCGTCCAGGCGACGGCAATGCCGACGGAGAGTCCAACAATTGGGAAACGACGAAATGGCATCGGCGAGCTTCGGCGGGATTCCGGCAGGATCTTCTGCTAGTATCCGGCGTTCACTCGTGGCGGGCAAGCCGAATTCAGCGGCGCGAGTTTATTTCGGCTTCTGAAACTTGGTCACTTCGGCGCCGATGACCTTGGCGTAATCGGGCCAGCGATCGACGGCCGTTTGCGACTCGGCCGACAGCCAAGCCTGCCCCAGCGACGTTTCGCCAAGGAGGATCGGCATCGGAGCGCCGCGGATCGGCTTCGGGCCGCCCACCGGCTCCTTATAGAAATCCAGCGAGATGCTGGCGGCGTCGGCCTTGAGCCGCGTCGGCGTGTGGAGAAACACGATGCTGTCGCCGTATCGCGTGACACGCCACCCTTTCGGCGCCGCGGCGTGCAGGCCGACGAGAAGTTTTTGGAAATCGGTGAGCTGGCCTGGCTGAACCGTGACGGTCAGGACGTTCGATGCCGGAACGCCGCCGCGGCTCCGAGTCTGGATCGTGTAGCGGCCGGGACGTTCAATCAGGTACTGATCCACGACGTTCAGCTTTTCAACGATCGTGCGCGTCTGCCCCGGTGGAAGGGTCGTCGCGCCGCCGGTCGTCTGGAAACTCCCGCCGATGTTTGGCGCCTCGCGTCCGTCAGGACCGATGACGAGCAGCGGATTGTTGACCGCCGACTGCTGGCTGTCGAATTGCGCCGGCTGAGCACCGACATTGCGGACTTCGAGCCGAACATGAATAGCTTGACCCAGCGCCGGGTTCGGAGTGGTCAGCGCGAGCCGGCTGGCGAGTCCGTTGACCGCGTCGCCCCAGGGCAATTCTGCATCGCCGGCAATTACTGCGGCTGTTGCCAAAAGCGCCATCGCTGTTAACGCGTTTGAGACGGTCATGATCGGCCCCTTTTGATTGGAACTGAAGACGATTCTACATCGCAATGGTCCCATCGAGCGCAACGACCCAGTAACGTGCTCCGAAATGCAGCTTGCTCACTGTCTCGCCATCGTTGGACGTTCGACACATTCTCAATCCGAGGTCCGAAAATGTGAATTGGTCATATACTGCCGCCATGCCGGAGCTATACGATCAAATCGCCGAGGCCGCCGCCGCGGTTCGTAGCCGGTGGAACGGCGCGCCGACGATCGGCGTGGTCCTGGGCACGGGTCTCGGCGCGCTGGCGCAGGACATTCGGGACTCCACGACGATCCCCTACTCCGACTTGCCGCACTTCCCGCAATCGACCGTCCTCGGTCACGCCGGCGAACTGGTCTGCGGGCAACTGAATGGCCGCCCGGTCGTCGCCATGTCCGGCCGTTTTCACGCCTACGAAGGCTACTCGTTGCAGACGATCACGTTCCCCATCCGCGTGATGAAGGCCTTGGGTTGCGACGTGGTCATTTTGAGTAACGCCGCCGGCGGCTTGAATCCGCAATTCCGCAAGGGCGATCTCATGCTCATCGAGGATCACATCAACCTCATGGGCGACAACCCGCTGATCGGCCCGAACGACGAGCGGCTCGGCGTGCGTTTCCCGGACATGAGCGAACCCTACGACCACGGGTTGCTCGATCTCGCCCGGCGGCTGGCGCTGGACGAGAAGCTGCCGTTGCAGCAGGGCGTTTACGTGGCCGTGAGCGGGCCGAATCTCGAAACCCGCGCCGAATACCGATTCCTGCGCGCGATCGGCGCTGACGCCGTCGGCATGTCCACCGTGCCCGAAGCGATCGTCGCGCGGCATGGCCAGATGCGGGTGCTCGGCTTTTCGGTCATCACAGACATGTGCCTGCCCGACGCGCTGGAGCCGGCGACGCATGCCGCGATCCTGGCCGTGGCCAACGAAGCGGAAGGGAAGCTGCGGCGGCTGGTTCGCCGGATCGTCGAGGCCTTGCCGTGAAGCGCGAGCCGCTCGTGCTGACCTTCGCGATTGTTTTTCCCACCGCGATGGCGTGGCTGTATTTCGTGGTGCTGAGCGGCGGATCCGCCGAGACGACTTCCGGGCCAATCGTGCGCGCGGTGTATGCTCTCGGGAAGCTCATCCAGTTCGGACTGCCGTTCGCTTGGTTGGCGTGTGTGGATCGCCCGGCCCTGCGCTGGTCGGGACCGACCACGCGCGGCCTGGGCGCCGGTGCGATCTTCGGTTTGGCGGTCGCAGCTCTTGCCGCGATCATGTATTTGGGTTTATTGGCCGGCAGCCCCGCACTGAGCGCCGCTCCCGAGGCCATCCGCGCCAAGCTCGCCGAGTTCGACGTCGCGACTCCCAGGCGATTCTGGCTGCTGGCGACATTCCTGGCCGTCGTCAACTCGTTGCTGGAAGAGGTGTACTGGCGCTGGTTTGTTTTCGGTCGGCTGCGCCGATATGTGTCGGTGGCGACGGCCATCGTCATGTCGAGTCTGGCATTCATGGGACACCACGTGATCGTGTTGTGGGTCTATTTTCCGGGTCGCTTTGCCGCCGCCGTCGTCCCGTTCTCGCTGGCGATTGCGTTCGGCGGCGCGGTCTGGGCCTGGCTCTACCATCGGACTGGCTCGCTTCTCGGCCCCTGGCTGAGCCATGCGATTGTCGATTTCGCGGTCATGGCGATCGGATACGATTTGGCGTTTCGTCGATAAACTGTCCCTACTCGCAGGGAGGCCCTTATGAAGATCGCGTTAATCACCGGCGTGACCGGCCAGGATGGCAGTTATCTTGCCGAGCTCCTGCTCGAAAAGGGCTATGCCGTTCACGGCATTGTCCGCCGATCGAGCACGGAGAACTTCGAGCGCATCGCGCACCTGGCCGGGCGGATCACGCTGCACCAGGCCGATTTGCTCGACCAGCTTTCGCTGATCGACGTCATCAAGGAGGTTCGTCCGCAGGAAGTGTACAACCTCGCCGCTCAGAGCTTCGTGCCGACGAGTTGGAAGCAGCCGGTGTTGACCGGCGAGTTCACCGGCATCGGCGTGACACGGATGCTCGAGGCGATTCGCCTGCTGGACCCGAAAGGCATTCGATTCTATCAGGCGTCATCGAGCGAGATGTTCGGCAAAGTCCGCGAGGTACCGCAAACCGAGGCCACGCCGTTTTACCCGCGAAGTCCTTATGGGGTGGCGAAAGCCTATGGTCATTGGATCACGGTGAATTACCGCGAAAGCTACGGGATGTTCTGTTGCAGCGGCATTCTGTTCAACCACGAGGGGCCGCGCCGCGGCCGGGAGTTCGTCACCCGCAAGATCAGCGAGCATGCCGCGCGGATCCAGCTCGGATTCGCCAAGGAATTGCGTCTTGGCAATCTCGACGCCAAGCGCGACTGGGGTTTCGCCGGCGACTACGTCCGCGCCATGTGGCTGATGCTCCAACAGTCGGAACCCGACGACTACGTCATCGCCACCGGGCAGACGCACTCCGTGCGCGAGTTTGTCGAGGAAGCGTTCGGGCATCTGGGCCTCGACTGGCAGCGCCATGTCGTGACCGATCCGGGATTGATCCGCCCGGCCGAGGTGGATCTGCTGGTCGGAAACGCGGCGAAAGCGCGGGCGAAACTGGGCTGGCAGCCGGATGTCGATTTTCGCGGGCTGGTGCGCATGATGGTCGACGCCGACCTGGCGCGCCTGCGACCGAATTAGCCGCGAGCCGGAGTCTTTCGGAGGCGTGCGCGGCATGCGAATCCTCATCACCGGCGTCACGGGATTCGCCGGCGGGCATCTGGCGGAATTGCTGGCGGCCGCCGGCGAGCGCGACCTGCACGGCGTGTCTCGCTCCGCGGTGTGGCCCATACCGCTCGCTCACCTTGAACGTCATGTCCATCTGCATGCCGCGGACTTAGCCGATCTGGAGAGGGTCGAGTCGCTTTTGCGAGACGTGCAGCCGGACCAGATTTATCACCTGGCGGGTTACGCGGCGGCGGGAGCGTCCTTCGCGGAACCGCAAGCGGCCTGGTTCGGCAACGTGGGCGTCGCGCACGCGCTTTTCGATGCGCTGAATCGCAGCCATCTCCGGCCGCGGATCGTGTTCGTATCGTCGGCCCTGATTTACGCGCCGCCCGATTCGCCGCGCGCGGCGCTCGACGAAGCGGCGCCGATCGCGCCCCTCAACCCATACGCCGAGAGTAAAGCCGCCGCCGATCGCCTGGCGGAGGAGGCCGCGACTGTCCACGGCTTCGACGTTGTCCGCGTCCGGCCCTTCAATCACATCGGCCCGCGGCAATCGCCGCAATTCGCCGTCGCCTCGTTCGCGCAACAGTTGGCCCGGATCGAGCTCGGCCTGGCGCCGCCACGACTGGAAACCGGCGATCTCACTGCCCGCCGCGATTTCACCGACGTCCGCGACATGGTCCAGGCCTACAGGCTGGTGATGAAGCACGGCGTGAGCGGGCAGGTCTACAATGCCGGTTCGGGCATCGCGATCAGCGTCGCCGAGATCGTCGATCGGCTGCGGCTCCTGTGCCGCGTTCCGGTCGAAGTCGTGACGGCCGCGGATCGACTCCGTCCCAGCGACGCGCCGGTCTTGATCGCCGATGCCACCCGGCTGCGGCGGTTGACCGGCTGGCGGCCCGCGATTCCACTGGAGCAGACTCTGGCCGACACGCTGGAATTCTGGCGCGCCGTCGAACGAGGAGATTCGACTCCGGCGGCGCAGTCCCCTACACTCCCAGCAATCCCGCATCACGAACCGCCGCCATGATCGCCGTCACCTGGCCCTGGCACGACCTGTCGCCCGACGTGCAGACGACGCTCGTCGCCTGTCTCATCCTGTTGCCGGCACTGACGATCCTGCTGCCGATACTTTTGCCGCCGCCGCGCCGCCGCTGGATCCTCATGCCCGCGATGCTGGGAATGCTGGCCGGCTTCCTGTTGGGCTGTGCCGCGCTGGCCGGCGAGACTTCACCGGGATTGCGTCGCGGGCTGGTCTACAGTGCGTACCTATTTCTCCTCGCCGGCGTCGGACGATGCCTCTTCGACTTCGTCTTTTACGGCGTGTTGCACTGGCTGCACCAACATGTGCCGCGGATTTTCGTCGATGTCTTCCAATGGATCGTTTACGCCATCGCACTGTTCGCGACTCTGATTGCGGCCGGCGTGGAGCCGCAATCCCTGATCGCCGGGTCCGCCGTGCTGTCAGTCGTCCTCGGCCTGGCGCTGAAGGATACGCTCGGCAACCTGTTCGCCGGCATCGCCATTCAGGCGCAGCAGCCGTTCGATCTCGGCGACTGGATTCAGTTTGACACGAATCCATCGCACATCGGCCGGGTGGTGGAGTTCAACTGGCGCGCCATCAAGGTCATTACCCTCGATGACGTCGAGGTCTGGATCCCGAACGCGAAGCTCGGCGACGGATTGATCGTCAACTTCACGAAGCCGCACCGCTATTCGCGCCGATCGGTGTATGTTCACGCCCCGTATCACGCTCCGCCGCGGCTCGTGCAATCACTCATTTTGAACGCGATTGCCGAGGCCAACGGCGTGCTGCGCGACCCGCCGCCATCGGTGGTCACCTATGCGTTCGATGAGCGCGGCGTGCAGTACTGGGTGAGGTTTTTCACGGACCGGTTCGAACTGCGCGATGGAATCGACGGCGGCGTGCGCGACTGCATCTGGTACGCGCTGTCGCGGGGCGGGCTGGCGATTCCGGGAGTGCAGCAATCGGTCGCGCTCCGATCAGCGGAGGCGGACGGCGCCCCGGACGATACCGTCGCCCGCCGGGAACAGGCGCTGCGCGGCGTGGCTCTGTTCAATGAACTGTCGAGCGACGAGCGCCGCCGGCTGGCCGAACTCGCGCAGTCCCGCCTCTACGCTCCGAACGAGATCATTGTCCGCGAAGGCGACGCGGGCGACGAGATGTTCGTGGTGCTGCGCGGCCGCGCGGCCGTGTACAAGAAGCCCGCCGACGCCGAGCGCGTGCCGATCAGCCGGCTCGGCCCCGGCGACATCTTCGGCGAGATGGCCATCTTGAGTGACGCGGCACGCTCGGCCACGGTGCAGGCGCTCGAAGAATGCGAGGTTCTGGCGATCAATGCCGCCGCATTCTGCGAATTGATCCGCTCGTCGCCGCCGCTCGCCGAACGGATTCGGGCGATTGCCAACGAGCGGCAGACGCGGCTGGATGACGCCGTTGAGACGCTCCTGCCGCGCGACTCGCAAGCCGAGCAGCCGCCCTTCCTCCTCCGGCTCCTGGCGCCGCTGCTGTCGCGCGCCGACGACCCACGCTGAATCATTCCCATGCCGCTCCGCGTCTCCCAACTCCGGCTCGGACTCGATGATCCGGACTCGGCCCTGCCCGAGGCGCTGGAGCGGTTGCTCGGGTGTCCAGCCCATGTGCTTCGATGGCGGCTGCTGCGAAAAAGTCTCGACGTGCGAGACAAATCGGACATTCATTTCGTCGTCTCGGTGGAAGTGTCAACGCCGGACGACGACGAAGCGCTGGCCCGTGCCGAGCGGCCGAGTCTCGGCGTGGTCGAGCGCTTTGCCGAGCCGCCGTTCGCCGTGCCCCCGCCCGGCCCAACGCCGCTGCCGCATCGGCCCGTGGTCGTCGGCTCGGGCCCTGGCGGCCTGGCGGCGGGGTACTTTCTCGCCGAGCAGGGCTACCGGCCGATTGTCCTCGAGCGCGGCCCTCCCGTCGCCGAGCGGATCCGGTCCGTGAAGGAATTTGACGCCGGTGGACCGCTCGATCCGGAGAGCAACTACCTGTTCGGCGAAGGCGGCGCCGGCACCTTCAGCGATGGCAAGCTCACCAGCCGGGCCACCGGACCGGACGTCCGCCGCATTCTCGAGCTATTTGCCGAGCACAAGGGCAAACCGGGAATCCTGTATGAGCACCGGCCGCACCTCGGCAGCAATCGGCTGCCGGCAGTCGTGAAATCGCTGCGACGCCACATCGAAGCGCTGGGCGGCGAGGTCCGTTTTCGCACCCGTGTCGTGGACCTCGTCATCCGCGATGGCCGCGTCGCCGGCGTGGAAACATCGGCGGGCTTCCTGCCCGCGGCGGTCGTCGTGCTTGCCATCGGCCACAGCGCCCGCGACACGTATGCAATGCTCGTCGGCCGCGGGATTCCGATCGAACAGAAACCGTTTCAATTCGGCGTGCGCGTCGAGCATCCGCAGGGTCTCGTCAATCGGGTTCAATATGGCGATCGGCCGCTGGAAGGATCCCTCGGCAACGCCGACTACTCCCTGATCGCGCACGGGCGGCACGATCTGTTTACGTTTTGCATGTGCGCCGGCGGGTTCATTATCCCGAGCGTCTCTGAACCCGGACTGTTCTGCACGAACGGCATGAGCTTATCGAAGCGCGATTCGGTGTACGCCAATAGCGGCCTGGTCGTCACGGTGCCGACGAGTGAATTTGGCGGCCCGGACGCGCTGGCCGGCGTCCGGCTCCAGGAGCGCTTCGAACGGATCGCGTATGAACTCGGACGTGGCGAATACCGTTGCCCGGTGCAGCGAGCCAAAGATTTCCTGGCGGAGCGGAATTCTGACGGGAGCATCGCTTGCAGTTATCCGCGGGGCATTGAGCCGGTGGACCTGCGCCGCGTTCTGCCGCCGCTGGTCGCCAATGCAGTGGCCGAGGGACTGCCGCGGATGGACCGCCGGTGGCGGGGCCGGTTTGTGCCCGAGGCGATTCTGGCGGGGCCGGAAGCTCGCGGCAGCGCGCCGGTGCGGCTCGTGCGCGACCAGGCGACGCGTGCCGTTCCCGGCGTCGATGGGCTTTATCCCGTTGGCGAAGGCGCGGGCTACGCCGGCGGAATCGTCAGCGCCGCGGTCGACGGATTGCGAACGGCACGGGCAATCGTGGCAATGTACGCCCGGCCGGGATAACGTCCCGCCGGCAATCAGTGCCTGGCGATCAAGAAAGCCATCGATCCCGCGACAAGTATGATCGCCATCACCAAAAAGAAGATCTTCCAGACGCTGTAGGGCCGCCGACCGACGACTTCGCCCGTCCGGGCATTCACCAGCACCTGGAACAACTGGTTGTGGTAGCGATAACTGGCGATCCAGATCGGCAACAGCAGATGCTTGAACGTGACCCCGCGGTGCTCGGTGGAGAGCGACTCGATCTGTTGGTGATCGCCGCCGATGTCCCGGCGAACCAGTTGTTGAATAGCGCCGGCCATGATGTTGCGAGCAAAACCGAAGCCCTCGTCCAAGCCGACGGCGTAGCGTTCGGTCTTGAACCCGCTCAGATATTCCGCTTTGAACGCGGTGAGGTTGTCCAGGTCCCACGGCGTCAGTTCCGCGACCATGTCCACGGGCATGCTCTTGGACGCGCAGATGAGCACGTCATCGAAGAAATGCTCGACGTCGCCGCCGACGCGCGTCCAGCGCGTGAGCACCACGGTGCGAGTGCGGGTCTGCGGGCGGCCGTCGGAGTCCGTGACCACATAGGTCTGCGTGGCCGTGTAGTTGTCGCCGCGCTGGCCGGTGTAGCGCGTGAACGTCATCGAATCGTACGTCCAGTACGGGACGTAAACTCCGGTCAGGCGTCCGAGATCGGCCAGTTTGCGCAGTTCCGTCGGGGCGAACCATAAGCTGTGCAGCCATTTCTCAAACTCGGCCCGCGCCGCGCGCTGATCGACGTGAAACGGCAGCAGCGATTCAGGCGCGATCATGGCTGCGGCGGATTCGGGCTGGTTCTCGATATGCGTGGCGCAGTACGGGCACTGCTCGGTGACGACGCGGTCCTCCAGCAGCAGCATCGCCCCACAGCCAGTGCAGCGCACTTGCTCCGAATGACCCTGGATCGTGGCCGTAGCGCCGGCGTGATGCTTGAGATAGGACTCATAGTCGTGCTCCGCGACCTCGCCGCCATCGGCCGCGATCGCTTCGACGAATCCGCAATAAGGGCACTGCAGCGCCTGCTGGGACGGGTCGAAGTCGAGCTTGGCTCCGCACTGGCGGCAGGGGAACTTTCGGCCGCCAGGCGAGGTTTGAGCTTCTGAAGGTGGGGTTGTGATCGGCGGCGGCGCGTCCACGGATCGTTCCATCGCACCACGATGTCTCAAAGGATTTGTGCACGTCGCACGTGCCGGCGCTCACCGTCTCCGCGTCTCGGCGACGTCGGGTTGACCTCGGCTCTCGACCCCTTGGATCCCCCGCCGGCGTCACCCATTCGGCGCCTTCGGCAGCGGCGGGGGCACGGCCGCGAGAAGCCCCTGAAGCTCCTCGACTTTCTCGGCGGGTATCCAATCGCGCATGCCGGCACGCCAGACCAGAGTGTCCGCCCGCAGCACGCCCTCGCGCGCCTTGGCCGCCAAGCTCGCCATGTCGAACGGTCCCTGCTGCTGGCCGCCGACGCCGATGTAGAATCCGACGACGGTCGGCATGGGAGGCGGGACGCTGGCATGGCCGGTCGCGCCGGTCATTGCACCGGCCATTTGCGAGCCGATGGCCACGCCGGCGCCCAAGCCGGCGCCGGCCCCCGCCAAGCCGCCGGGGTTTTTGGCCGCGTCGCGGATCGCGTCAGCCGTCTGAAGCTTTGAGTACTGATCCAGGTTGCCGAGCACGCCGATTTTGGCTCGGGTGTCCAGCGCCTTCTCGACTTCCTCCGGCAGCGAGATGTTCTCGACGTAGAACTGGGTCAACGACAATCCCATGTTCGCCGCATCAGCGGCCAGGCGCTCACTCGCCAACTTGCCGATCTTTTCGTAATTCCCCGCGAGATCCAGGACAGGAAGCTTTGCCTGTGCGATCACGTCCACAAACCGTGAGACGATCATGTTCCGAAGTTGGTTTGTGATATCGAACGTCTCGAAACTCGGATCGGTCGCGACCAGTTCCTTGAGAAAGCGCCCGGGATCGCTGACCCGCATGGCATAAGTGCCAAACGCTCGAACCCGCATCGGGCCGAATTCGGGGTCGCGTAACATGATGGGATTCTGCGTACCCCACTTCAGGTCGGTCCATTGCTTCGTCGAGATGAAATAGATCTCGGACTTGAACGGAGAGTTGAAGCCGTACTTCCAGCCCTTGAGCGTGGCCAGAATCGGCATGTTATTGGTGTCGAGCGTGTACATGCCGGGCATGTAGACGTCGGCGAGTTGACCTTCGTTGACGAACGCGGCGGCCTGGCCTTCGCGCACCGTCAGCTTGGCGCCGTACTTGATCTCGTTGTTGTAGCGCGGAAAGCGGTACGCGAGCAGTTCGCTGCCGGACGGCTCGGTCCACTCGATGATGTCGATCAGTTCGCCCTTGAGTTTGTCCCAGAGGCCCATCGCAGTAACTCCCAGACACGAGTGAAATCCGAGCCCTATGGATCAATTGACAAATCGTGCGCGATACAGTTCGAACGCGGCGGCCAAGGCGTCGCGGGCCGTTGGAAACTCGTACTCCGTCGATTCCAGCTCGCTGCCGTCGGGCGCGGCGCGAACGTACGCTTGCCAGAAGAGGTTGTCGCCCATGCGCACGCCGATGACGGCGTCGGTGAGATTCGGGCCGCTGATTTTCCACTGCCCGCCGCCGAGTTCCTCAACCTGCGCCTGGCGCTGCTTGATCCAGAACGGGACATCGAGAGTCATGGTCACGCGCGCCGGCCTCCCAGTTAGCTGCGCAATTCCCGAATCTGATAATGGATTCGCTGTAAGACGGCGTTGATTTGCTGGACGTTGCGTTCGGCGGCGGCCCGACGGAGCGCGGCGGCTTCGCGGAGAAGCAGGTCGCTGCGGGAATCGAGATCCGCCGCTCGGGCCGGGGGCACGTTTTGAGCGCGCTTCAAGAAGCGGGCCGTCTGCTCGAGACCGCGGGCCGCTTCGTCGATGGCCAGCCAGTTATCGACGTAAAACGCCTCGTTCGCCGCCATCACCTGCGCCCGCGCCCGGGCAACGAGGTCCACGAACGGCATGGGAGCGGCGTCATCGGGCAGCGGTGCCACGGCCACGCGTTCGACCGCTTTGCACCCCGTCGTCAGCAGAAGACTTGTGACAATGATGGCGCGCACGTCCCGCTCCGGCGGCAGCCGGCCGGAACGCGGGCTCTCAGCGACCCACGAAGCTCGGGCGATCCACGTAACACTTGACCGAGAGCTTGTCGTCTTCGACGATCGAATACCGCTCTCGAGCAATTGATTTCTGCTCTTCGATGCTGAGTCCGCCCGGCCGGCTCGGCCTTCCGTAGCCTAACGGGCCGCCGGAGGTTTGGCAACCGGCCAACGCCAACAGTGCAAGAATGCTCAGTCGCCGCATGATGAACCGTTCCTTCCCGATGAGTATCCGCGGAATCCCTTCCGATGGTTCAAGGTATCGGCCGAGTCCGCGGCGCTCGACGCCAGGCGAAGCTGAAATTGCCGATCCCGAGCAGTCCGGGACGGCGCCGTCCGCATGGACGGCAAATCCGATACGCCGGCTCGTGGCTCATCGCCATGGACGGAACCCTGGCGGACTGGTGGCGAGCCGCTCGATCCCGTAGACTCAATGCATCCGACAATTCGAACTCGCACCACCTGTTCCGGTGGCTCCTCCGCGGCTTGCAACAAACCCGCCGGACCGGCCATGGCTACGCACGACGACGCCGACGACCTCTTCGCCGACACGCGCATGTCGTTCGGCGAGCACATCGAAGAGTTGCGCACGCACCTGCTGCGCGCCCTGAAGGGGCTGTTGTTTTGCCTCGTCATCGGATTCGTCCTGGACGTGGTCGGTTGGACGCTGGACGTGAAGTGGATCGGCATCGGTCGGCCCATGTTCGACGTGATCACCCGGCCAGTCAAGGAGCAGCTGATCGCCTTTTATGACCGCCGATTGGAGAAACTGAAAGCCGACTCCGCCGATCGAGATTCGGACGCGGCCAATGTGACGGCGCCGAAACCCGTGCGCCTGCGCGTTCCGCCGGAGGCGGTGACGGCATTGACTGGCCGGGCGATGAACTCAGACGCCGCACCCGTCGAAATTCAGGTGGAAATTGCGCCGGTGGATTTGTTTGAGGCGACGAAACAGGTCCAGCAGGTGGTGCGCCCGCCGGAACTCTCCGCACTGAGCATCACCGAAACGTTTGTCGTGTACTTCAAGGTCAGCCTGCTCTGCGGCCTGGTGCTCGCCAGCCCGTGGGTGTTTTGGCAGATCTGGTCGTTTGTCGCGGCCGGACTTTACCGCCACGAGAAGCGACTAGTTCACGTCTATCTGCCGATCAGTCTGTTCCTGTTTATTGGCGGCGTGGTACTTTGCCAGTTTGCTGTCATCCCGCAATCGATCGGCGCGCTGCTCTGGTTCAACGAGTGGCTCGGCATCGCGCCCGACTTGCGGCTGAACGAATGGCTGTCGTTCGCGATCATCCTGCCGCTGTTGTTCGGATTGGCATTCCAGACGCCGCTGGTGATGTTCGTTCTGGAGCGCATCGGGGTGATGACCGTGGCGAGTTACTGGAGGTTTTGGCGAGTGGCGGTGTTTTCGCTGGGAGTGATCGCCGCCATCATCACGCCCACACCCGACGCGGTGACGTGGGTCTGCCTGTGGGGGCCGCTGGTGGCGTTGTATTTTCTCGGGATCGGATTGTGCCTGTGGGCGGAACGCCGCGCGCCGAAACGCGACGACGCCGAGCTGGACGCCCTGATGGAGGTGTGATCGGGACCCCGATCGCCCGTCGCTACATCAAATCGCGGAGCGCATTCCAGGACAGGTAGAGCAACAGGCCGCCAACGATGATGCCGACGATGTCGATCATCAGAAAGGTCGAGCCGCCGCCAAAGGGAAACCCGACCGCCAGGTCGAGGATAAAGAGCAAAAGGAGGAGGCCCGCAACGCTGAGCGAAGCAATGCAGAGCTTTTTTTCCATTGCCGCCCCTCGTGCCGCCATCATCCCGCGTTGCTCCGCGCTCCGCCGGCCGCGGGAGCAATGAAGCCCCTCGAGGCGTTTCCGATCCCAGAAACAATGCAACCTGTTATAGTGCTTTATCGCGCGGTCGCCAGCGGGACTGCGGTCAGAATCGCTGTTCCGTGCGCCACGGCGATGGGCGGCTCCGGTGCAGCCGATACAGCCGATGCAATCGCTTCGATCGCGCCTCAGTCCTTGCCCAAGAGCGGAGCGTCCGTGGGTTTCTCCAGTTGTCGAAAGTCAACGACCGTTTTCTCATTGGCCCGAATCCCGACCGCCCGCTCCTGCTCCTGCACGTCGCCATCGGCGCGCCAGCGCGCGCGGATCTTGTAGAAGTGCGTCATGCCGATCGGAATTCGCGGCGAGAGGAACTGGCGCGTCGTCCCCTGCTGTCGGGTATTGATCGTCTCGAAAAATACCTCCGCGTCGGCCGTGGGCACGTGAACCTCGATCAGCGCCTGGCCCATGCCGTCAAAGGCGAGCGGGAGATTTCCGTAGCCGCCGCCGGCGTAGTGCCGCATTCGCGGTCCGGCCCCGCCAGCGCCCGTGGTTCCCAAGCCGATCCGCGCGCCATTTTGAATCTGGATGTTGTTGTTAAGGCGATAATCGCTGGCGCCAAATGTCCCGGGAACGGAACCGTAGGTCGGCACCGGCGGTCCGTACAAACTGAATCCGTTCGACCACGAGTTCTGATACGCACCCGGAAAGTACCCGAGATAGCCATACGGTCCGAACGGGCGGTAGAACGGGCCGTAGATCTGAGCGTGCAGCGGTGACGCGGTCGCCCAGAAGCAAACGGCTGCCAGCAGCAGATGCGCGCGGCGCATGGATGCTCCCTCCCGGATGCGCAATCGAGTACTCCAGTCTTGCCGATGGCTGGAAGTGAGCCGGCGACCCGCGCATGAATGTAGAATTTGCAAAAACGGGAAGCCGTCATCTCCGGTCGAATCGGCGCAGCCGCCGATTTTCTCTGATTGGGTCAGACCAGCGAACGCTCAGTTGGCCAAGCGCCGTCAAGAACGGAGCGGATCGCGCGCGCCGCTGCCCGCGGATCGTCGGCAGTGGCAACGGCCGCGCTGACGGCGACTCGCCGCCCACCCGCCGCGACCACGTCGCCGATATTTTCCGCCGTCACGCCGCCGAGCACAAACGCCGGCAACGCCGTGAGCGCGGCCGCCTCGCGCACAAACTCCAGGCCTGCCAAGGAATCAAACGACTTCGTGGACGAGGGAAACGTCGGGCCAACGCCGATGTAGTCGGCGCCGTCGGCGATCGCCTGCCGGACCTGCTCAAGATTGTGGGTGCTGACGCCGACGAGCGCGGTCGGCCCCAAAATTCGCCGGGCAGCCCGAACGGGCAGATCGTCTTGCCCGAGATGAACGCCATCCGCGTCCGCGAGCCGGGCAATGTCGGGCCGGTCGTTGACGATCATGAGCGCTCCGGCACGAAGAGTCCAGCGGCGGACCTCGCGCGCCCGCTCGATCAGCCGGCGGTCGTCGAGGTTCTTTTCGCGCAGTTGAACGATATCGACTCCACCGGCCACCGACTCGGCAATGGTCCACTCAAGGCTCGCCCGACACCCGCCGGCGCTCACCAGGAGGTACAGCCGGGCCGCCGCCAGCCGCGATCGCCCGCCCTCCCCGCGTCGTAGAGATCGCTCCAGCGAATACGACCGGTAGCGAATCGCTTCGATCCGGCCCGCGAAATCCGCGCTAAACAACTTGCCGTATTCCTCCAGACTGCGGAGCGCCTCCTGGAACCGCTTGACGTTCGCCGCAATCACGCCATCGATCGAGGTTCGCTGACCCTCGCTCTCCGTGGCGATGGCCACGCCGACGTCATGCTCGGTGTCCCGCGCGGCCAGGAGGTCGCTGGCCGGCACAGCTTCGAGAGCGGCCGCCAGGTCGTGACGCAATTGCTTCAATTCTCGCGCCAGGCCGGCGTCGTCCCGGGAGAACCGAGCGGCATCTTCGAGGACCCGGATCGCCTCCCGCGCCCGGTTGGCCGCGGCGTCCAGAATTCGGGCGGAGTCGGCGCGATCGGTGTGATCGGCAAGGTCCAGCGGTTGATCGGGCGCGATGGCAGTGTCCGTTGATGCCCAGTGGGCGTCCCACTCCATTCTTCGCAATCCGTCGCAGGCCAGTTCCTCGGCCAACACCGGATCGGAGCGAAGCATGGCGGCGGTCACGAGGTCCGTCGTCACGGCCCGCTCCGTGGCGTGGCTGCGGCTCAGCCGGCGGGCGTCCCGAAAGATCAACTCGATGGCGGGCGACCGGGGGATGGGACGAATCGCGTCGGCCGCGCCGCTGCCGCGATGACGAGCTTTCCACCGCGCCAGGTCGAGGCCGTAGCGGACGAGAAGTCCGGCCGCGGCTCCTTCCGCCTCGTCGAGGATGCCGAGCAGAAGGTGGCGAGGTTCGACAGCGGGAGCGGCCAGCCTGTGTGCCCAGGATTCGGCAGCCGATAAGGCCCGCTCCACCGCGGGGGACTGGTCCTCGAAGATCGAGCTCGACATTTTCTCCACCGTGCCGCCCGGCGGTTTTCGGACCATGCCGGCACAACCCGCGCCAGCGCACCAGGCTGTCCGAAGTCGGAAATCGACTCCGATTCCGCTCGCAGGCATCCTAGAGGAATCGGCAAAAGCCGGCCGATGGAAAAGAAGGCCGATCGGCCGCGGGGGTTCATTCTGAACCTGCACCCGCTGCGAGGGATCGCAAATCGGAGCGAGGGCCTTCAGGATGAGTGCAAGCGTGAGCCCGCCCCGCCGTCGTTTCGCATTTGCCGGCGCCGTCGGCGCCTTCTTGGGAACGATCCTCATCGCTCCCGTGATCGCTCAATCCCCCCCCGCGACCCCGGCCCCCAGCACGCTTCAAGGTCCGGTCTTGACGCTCAGCGAATGCCTGCGAATCGCCTACGAGCGGCAACCGACCATCGCCGCGGCTCGTGCCAGCCTGTGCGCGAAAATGGCCGCGAACAAGGGCATCAATGAGCTGCGCGCTCCGACGTTCCTCGCTCCCGATTTGTGCATTCGCCGGCAGCAATCGTGCCGCGGCCTCGATGCCGCACAGGCTGAACTGTACCAGGCCGAATACGACACTGCTTACTCGGTGATGCGAACCTACTTCACGGCCGTCTACGCCCGCCAGCAACTGGAAGTCGCCAACGAAGTGGTCGAAAGCCTCCGCCTCTCGCAGAAGCTGGTCAGCGACATCGTGAACAACCCGGACGCCGGGCCCGACACAAAACTCAATGCCGACACGGTCGCCAAGTTGACGATTTATCTGCGCCTGGCCGAGTCGAAGAAGTCGGAAGCCGCGGTCGGCGTCGAGCGAGCCCTGGCCGCCCTGCGCGAGGCGATGGGATACGGCTGCGAGTGCGGCACGGTGTTTTACCCCGCCGACAGCCGCATGCCGGAATCCAAAGTCGTCCCCTGCAAGGAACAGGTCGTGGAACTGGCGCTGAGCCGGCGCGGCGAACTCGTGCAGGCCCAGGTTGCCGCCGACGTCACCCGGCTGGAGATCGACGCCCAGTGCCGCATCCGCATCCGGCCGAAGGTCAAGACGTTCGCGGCGGCGTCAGACATCCATGCGAAATCGTTGCCGACCGGAGCTCGGAACGGCGAATACAAGCCGGGAGCCGTCGGCGTCGAGATGCCCGGGCTCGTCGCCGGCAAGCGCGACGCCCGCATGCAACAGATCTGCCATTACGCCGAACGAGCCGATGCCGTCGTGGAGAAGACCCGCGGCCTGATCACGCTCGAAGCCGAAGACGCTTATTTCAACTGGAAGGATGCCACGGATAAGGTGGTCGGCACCCGAGAAGCGGCCCGACTCGGCCGCGAACTCGCCGAACGCACCAAGCGCAATCGCGGCGTCGGCAACATCAAGGAAGAAGACCTCCTCCAGAACGACGTCCTGGCCGGTCAGGCTCAGGCCGCCCACAACGAAGCTCTCTTCCACCAGATCCTCGCTCTGGCCAATCTCGAACGCATCACCGCCGGCGGGTTCAATTCCGGGCTTGTCCCGGAGACGGTCGTGAGCACCCACCCCTGACGATTACTCCCAGAAAGGTTGACCCATGCCGCGACGCGCTTTCCTGACCGCCTGCTGCGCCCTGACTGTGGGACTCTTGACGGCGCCGTGGCCAGGACTGGCTCGCGAACTTGCACTGGTTCGAATCGGCATGCCGCAGGCGATGTTTCGGGACGTCAAGCCGGCGATGTTTACCGCCCTCACGAAGCCGTTCTATTCGCTCGTCGAGACGCAAACCGGACTGAAGAGCGAACTCGTGCTCGTGGGCAGCCCGGACGACATGCGGCAGCAACTGGCCAATGGTCAGTTGCATTTCGGCGTGTTTCACGGGTTTGAATTTGCCTGGATGAAGCAGAAGGATCCGCAACTGAAGCCATTGATGGTCGCAGCGCCGACGCATCGGCCGATCAAGGCGTTCCTTGTCGTCGCCGCCGGCAGTCCGGTTCAGTCGGTCTGCGAGTTGCGAGGCAAGACGCTCGCCCTGGCCACCGGCACCAAGGAGCATTCGCGCGTGTTCATCGACCGCTGCTGCCAGGCGGAAGGCGCGATGCCGTCGCAGTTCTTCGGCTCGATCGTCCAGCCGATCAACGGGGAAACCGCTTTGCATGACGTCTGCGACGACAAAGTGCAGGCCGCCATCGTGGATGGCACGGCCATGCAGTGCTTCTCCGATCGTTTCCCGGGCCGCGCCAAGAAGCTCCGTGTGTTGGCCGAGTCTCAGCCGTTCCCGCTGTCGGTCGTCGCGATCCGCGACGGCGCGATCGAGCCGCGAGTGCTCGCCCGGTTCACGGAGGGAATGAGCAAGGCCAACTCGACGCCCATGGGCCGGCAACTGATGGGCCTGATGCAAATGACGGGCTTCGAGCCGGTCCCGTCGGATTACGACCAGCAACTCGCCGAAATCGCCAAGGCGTTTCCGCCGCCGGCCGACGCTCCGAAATAGCAATCGTCTGGGTCATGGGCGAACGGCAGCACGGCGAGGACTGATCGACATTTCCTCGCCGTGCCGCCGCTCGGATTGGATCCATCGCCGATAATTGCAGTTTCTTTCAAGCGATCATCCCTGAAATCCCGTAGAACGTTTCTATACTCCGCCGCGGCGGGCATCGATCCAAGGACAGAAGGAAAAGCATGTCCGCTCCGGCTCTCGCCACGACGGCCCCCCAGCGGGCTGCGCTCTCTCCCGTCGTGCTGCTGCACCACGCACTCAATCTCCTGCCGCTGGCGCTGGTGCACGTCGGCGTCGTCGCCATGTTCTGGACCGGCGGGTCGTGGCTCGAATGGGCGCTTTTGCCCGCCGCCATTTATTTCCGTGGGATCTTCCAGTCGGTCGGCTACCATCGCTACTTTTCGCATCGCAGCTTCAAGACATCGCGGCCGGTGCAGTTCCTAATGGGGTTTTTCTGCTGCGCCAACTTGCAGCAAGGGCCGCTGTGGTGGGCCGTGTACCACCGCCACCACCACAAGCACTCGGACCGCGAAGGCGATCCCCATTCGCCGTTCCACGGCGGCTTCTGGTGGGCGTACTGCGGCTGGCTGTTCGTGCCGCTGGCGCCGGACTGGCGGGCGGTCAATGACCTCCGCCGCTATCCGGAACTCGTCTGGCTCGAACGGTTCTGGCAGCTCCCAGGCGTGCTGGTGGCCGGGCTGTTCTGGTGCATCGGCGGCTGGAGCATGGTGTGCATCGACTTTTGCCTGAGCGCCGTGATCGTGTTTCACCTGACGTTTGTCGTGAACACATTCGGACACTTGATCGGCTCGCGGCGGTACGATACGCCCGACAGCAGCCGCAACAGCTTCCTGCTCGCCTGCCTGACCCAGGGCGACGGCTGGCACAACAATCACCACCAGCACCAGCACGCCGCCCAGGCCGGCATCCGCTGGTACGAAATCGACGGCGCGTTTCGGTTGATCTGTTTGCTCGAACGGCTCGGCATCGTCTGGAACGTGCGGCGGGTTCGGCAGGACGAGTCAGCCAAATTCGTTGCGTGAACGACCGGAATCTGACAGCTCAAGCTCCGCTTTCACACGATCCGCCTCAGTTCGGCCGACCACGCCACCAGCGGGGTCGGTTGCTTGTACAGAACGTAATGGATCGCGTCACGCAGCGCGGTCTCGTTGCGCAGGTAACGATTGGACCCGTTCGTTGTCCACCAAGTATTCGACGCTGCTCTCCGAATCTGCAATTCTGCACGCGCGAGCCATACGCGTGGGAGTCGGCCAGTCTCGGGCGCTGGCCGCCGACTCCGGGATCGCGTCTTCCCACGGCTCGGCGGGAAGATCGTGCTCGATGCGCACTCCGCCATGTTCGTCGCCCGGACGTCGATCGCGCACCGAAGTGACCGAACCGCGTGCATCACTCGGCAGCCAGGAGCCGTCAGTCGTGCTGGTCAGCAACCATGCCCGCATGTCATTCTTCCTTCTATTCGCTTCTTCGAGCCGGCAGCGTGAGCCGCCGGAGTCTTCTGTTATCTCGAACTCCGGTTGCTGATGCTCCCAGTTGGCAAGGAGCCGATGGCTGCCTCCGCAGCCACGCCGCTCGGACCGGTTCCAGATTGCATGTCCGCGGCTAAAATCACCGATTCAGTGCCGATTCCGGCGACGAACGAATCTTGCAGAGAATCCTGGCTTGATGCCAAGCACTGCCATGGCCCAGCGGACGGCCGCTGAATCTCCATCCGGATCGCGGCGCCGACAGCAGCGGCGAAGCTGGGGGATGGCGCTTGCGCTTTTTCTTCTCGCGACGCTGCCGTACCTAGAGACGGCTCGCTATCCGTTCGTCAATCTCGACGACGGCATCTACGTCAGCGCCAACGCGGTCGTCAACAAGGGGCTTTCGCCGGACAACGTGATCTGGGCGTTCACGACCACCACCGCCGGCAACTGGCATCCGCTCACCTGGTTGTCCCACATGGCGGATTGCCAGTTGTTTGGCCTCGAGGCCGGCCGGCATCACATGGTTAACGTCGTCCTGCACGGGCTGAATACGGCCATCCTGTTCGGCGCGCTGCTGACCATGACCGGCGCGCCGTGGCGCTCGGCGCTGGTCGCCGCGCTCTTCGCCGCGCATCCGCTGCACGTCGAATCGGTTGCCTGGATCGCGGAACGGAAAGACCTGTTGAGCACGCTCTTCGGACTGCTCGCGCTGGCCGTCTATGGGCGCTACGTCCGAGCGCCTTCGGTTGGGCGATATAGCCTGGTCGCTTTGCTGTTCATGCTGAGCCTCTTGAGCAAGGCGATGTGGGTCACATTTCCGTTCTTGCTTCTGCTGCTGGACTACTGGCCGCTAGGCCGGCTCCCGTTAGCGAGTTCCGGCGCCGGGCAGCGCACTCGGTCGCTCGTGCTGGAGAAAGTGCCGCTGCTGGTCGTGTCCGGGCTCATCAGCGGTGTGACGGTTCACGTCCAGGGCGCCGCCGGCGCCATCGCGCCGATTGACGCCTTGCCATGGGCACAGCGAATCGGCAATGCGCTGGTTTCTTACTCGGGCTACCTCGGGAAAGCGGTTTGGCCTGTCGACCTGGCTGTGCTTTATCCGTTGCCGGAGCGGATCGACCCGTGGGTGGCGGCTGGGTCCTCCGCTCTCATCGCGCTGCTGACCACCATGGCCGTGTTGACGATTCGTCGGTGGCCCTGGCTGGCCGTCGGCTGGTTCTGGTATCTGGGAATGCTCGTCCCGGTGATCGGGCTCGTGCAAGTGGGCCAACAAGCGATGGCCGATCGATACACCTACATTCCGCTCGTCGGCGTCTTCATCATGATTGCGTGGTCGATGCCCGCGATCCCGCCGGTCACCGTGGCGCGAATCGGGATGATCGGCGGCGCGGCGGCGGCCGTCGCGGCTTCCATCGTATTGACTGTGCATCAGGTCCGAACATGGCGGGATTCGAGGTCGCTCTTCGAGCAGGCCGTCGCCGTGACGACTGGCAATTTCATGGCCCATAATCTGCTGGCAAGCGATTTCGCGCAGCGCGGCGATCTCGCAAATGCACAGCGGCACATCGACGAATCGCTCCGGATTCGACCCAACTATGCCGGCGCGCTCTACAATCGCGCGGTGATGTTGATTCAAACTCGGGACTTCGCCGGCGCCCGCGATCAACTCCGGCACGCACTGCAAACGCAGTCGCTGGATCCAGCGATCTGGAACGCGCTCGGCTCAGTGGAGCTCCGCTTGAAGAATCTCGATGACGCGGTTGCAAGCCTTCGGCGCGCCCTCGAGCTGAATCCGCATTATGCGGAAGCGCATGCGAACTTGAGCATGGCTCTGCTGGCGCTGAACCATCCGAGCGAGGCCGTCGCCGCCGGCGAATCGGCGGTGCGGTTCAGGCCCGATCTCGCCGACGCCCATGCCGCGCTCGCGGCGGCGCTGCTCCGGCAGAGTCGATACGACGATTCGATTCACCACAGCCGACAGGCTCTCGCCCTCAATCCGAACTTGCTCGATGCGCGCATGCGCTTGGGAATCGCCCTGCTCGCGCGGGGCGATGCCGAGGAAGCACTGACCCATTTTGAACACTTGCATCGCCTGTTTCCCAATGACCCAGCGGTGCAGAAGGCCCTGAGCGCGGCTCGCCAGAAGCGCGGGTCCGCGCCTCAACATCCGTGAGGCGACATCGCATCGGTGAAAGTCGGCCGGCTCTGGCTCTAGCGGCGGCATTCCGTAGACCACGTGTAATTCCCGTCGTGCAGGAGGCAGTTGCCGCATGGCCGCCCCGGAAAACATCCAGCCGGTGTCGATCGTCGAGGAGACGCGGCACCGGTATTTGCATTACGCTCTCTCTGTCATCAGTTCCCGCGCCCTGCCGGATGTCCGCGATGGCCTGAAGCCGGTCCAGCGCCGCATTCTGTACACGATGTACCACGATCTGCGGCTCGATCACGATGGCCGACCGACCAAGTGCGCCAAGATCACGGGCGCCGTCACGGGCAACTACCACCCGCACGGGACCGTTCCGGCTTACGAAGCGCTGGTTCGCATGGTGCAGGACTGGGTCATGCGCTTGCCGCTGGTCCACGGCCAGGGGAACTTCGGCTCCGTCGATGGCGATCCGCCGGCCGCCGAGCGCTACACCGAAGCCAAGCTCACCGCCGCCGCGAATTCGCTGCTCGACGAATTGAAGCAGAAAACCGTGGACATGCGGCCCAATTATGACAACTCGACGTCCGAGCCTGTCGTCCTGCCCGCCCAGTTCCCGAACATCCTGGTGAACGGCGTCGCCGGCATCGCCGTGGGCATGGCGACCAACATTCCGCCGCACAACTTCGGCGAAGTGTGCAACGCCTGCGTGTCGATGATTGAAGACCCCGACATCACGACGGCTCGCCTGCTCGAACGCATCAAGGGTCCCGACTTCCCCCTCGGCGGCAAGATCGTCACCGACCGGCGCACGCTGCGCCGAATCTACGAAGACGGCCAGGGCAGCATCAAAGTCCAGGGCGAATGGCACTTCGAAGAAGGCAAGAAACAGCCGCAGATCGTCATCACCTCCATCCCCTACGGTGTCGTGAAGGGCAATCTGGAAAACGAGATGGGCGCGATCATCGAGGCCCGAAAGGTTCCCGGCGTCACCGGATTGACGAACGAATCGAACGAGAAGAACGGCCTGCGGATCACGCTCGACGTCAAACCCGGGACCGATCCGCAACTCGCAATGGCCTACTTCTACAAGCACACCGCGTTGCAGCAGAACTTCGCATACAACATGACTTGCCTGGTCCCGGACGCCGACGGCAAGCTCCAGCCGCAGCGCGTCGGACTCAAGGAGATCCTCCGCCACTTTCTCGATTTTCGCTTCGCCACCGTGCGGCGGCGCTTCGAATACGAACTGGAACAACTCAAGAAACGCATTCATATCCTCGAAGGCTTCGTCATCGTCTTCAACGCATTGGACAAAGCAATCCGTCTGATCCGCGAATCGACCGGTAAAGCCGACGCCGCCGAAAAGCTGATGAAGGCGTTCGACCTCGACGCGGAACAGACCAACGCCATTCTCGAAGCCCAGCTCTACAAGATCGCGCAGATGGAAATCAGGAAGATCCGCGAGGAGTTGCGCGAGAAAAAAGCGCTCGCGGCCGAGATCGAGGATATCCTCGCGTCCAAGCGCCGGCTTTGGACAGTCATCAAACGTGAGATCGAGGCGCTCGGCGAGAAATTCGGCGATCGCCGGCGCACCCGCATGGCCACCGATGAAGACGTGCTCGAGTTCGACGAAGAGGCGTACATCGTCCGTGAGAACACCAACGTCGTGCTCACGAAAGACGGCTGGATCAAGCGCGTCGGGCGGCTGGCCAGCGTCGAAGGCACCCGGGTGCGCGAAGGTGACGAGGTCATCGCCGTCGTGCCGGGCAACACTCTCGATCACGTGATCTTCTTCGCCGACGACGGCACCGCCTACACGATGCGGATGAATGAGGTGCCGGCCAGCACCGGCTACGGCGAGCCGATCTCGAAATTCTTCAACCTCGACGATCAGGTGCGCATAATCGGCGCCGTGACGACCGACGAGCGCTTCGTCCCGGCCGAGACGAAGCCGAAACGCGGCGATCCGCCAGGACCGTACATTCTCGCGGCCACTTCGACGGGGTTGGTGCTGCGAACGCCGATGGCGCCGTACCGGGAAGCCTCCACGCGCAACGGCCGGAGGTTTTGCCGGCTCGACGAGGGTGCCAAGGTGGTGCTGGCCACTGTGCCTCTCGAGGAAACGACCCTATTCCTGGCGTCGCGAAGCGGACACGTCATCCACTTCGAGCTCAGTGAGGTGAACGTCCTGGCGGGCGTTGGCAAGGGCGTGATGGGGATCAAATTGAAGGACAACGACGTGTGCCTCGGCGGCGCTTTGTGCGGATCTCGGCACGATGCACTGGTCGTCGAGACGTCGGGCGGCATCAGCAAGGAGATTCGACGGGGAGCATATCCCGCCACGAGTCGCGGCGGCAAGGGCTACGAAATCGTCAAACGCGCCGACCTCGTGCGCGTCCTACCCGCGCCGATACAATTGGTGGATTGGGACCAATTCGAAGACCAGCCGCCGAAATCCGGTCGAAACGCCGTCGGCAAGAACGGGCAGGCATGACCAGCCGGCAAATGGCGGGGAGACGAATCCATGGCGACCGCTCCAACCCGCGCGACGCTTGACGACCTTTGCCGAACCGAGGGCACGGATGAACTCATCGGCGGAAGGGTGGTGGAAATCATGCCGAGCGGAATGCGACTCGGCGAAGTGGCGAGCAACATCTACTTGCATCCTCGCAATTTCGCGCGAACGACGCGCGGAGGCGTGGCGACCAACGACAGTTTCGGCTATGCGATACGGGAATTGGCGGCGGGCCGCGAGTCACTTTATCCAGACGCCGCTTTTTACAGCGGCCCGTTGCCGTCGGAGACGATGCGCTTTGTAGAAGGTCCACCGACCATTGCTGTTAAGGTGCTCAGCGAAAGCGACTGTGGGCCGGCCGCGGAACTCGAAATGGCCAACAAGCGCAACGACTACTTCGAGGCTGGCACACTCGCCGTTTGGGACGTTGACCCCGTCCCCGAGCAGATCGGGCTCTACACCAAGGACAAGCCGGATCGGCCGATGGTTTTTCGCCGCGGCCAGCCGGCACAGGCGGGTCATGCCGTCCCGAGATGGGCTGTCAGCGCCGATAATGTCTTTGCCACGGATCTCTAATCATCAGGAATGATGTCCACCGCCGCCGCAACCAAATACACCGCCCGCGACATCACGGTCCTCGAAGGCCTTGAGCCTGTGCGCCGCCGGCCGTCGATGTACATCGGCTCGACCGACGCCAAGGGCCTGCACCACCTCGTCTGGGAAATCGTCGACAACGCTGTCGATGAATACCTCAACGGCCATGCCGACACAATTCAGGTGACGCTGCACAAGTCTGGCGACGCGGTGACGGTGCAGGACAACGGCCGAGGCATTCCCATCGATCTCCACCCGAAGCTCAAGCGGCCGGCTCTGGAACTGATCCTGTGCACGCTGCACGCCGGGGGCAAATTTGGCGACACCGACGCCTACTTCCATTCCGGCGGCCTGCACGGCGTCGGCGCCTCTGTCGTCAACGCCCTCTCGAAGAAGCTGATTGCCACCGTCCGTCGCGACGGCTTCGAGTATCAGCAGACCTTTGCCAAGGGCAAGCCGACGTCCAAGGTTGAGAAGATCGGTCGGTTTCGCGGCCACGGAACCGTGATCACGTTTCAACCCGACGAGACGATCTTCAAGACGACGCGCTTCGATCCCGACGTCATCCGCGCGCATCTCGAAGACATGGCCTACATTCACAGCGGTCTCAAGATCGCACTGAAGCTGGAGGCGACCGGCGAAACGTTCGACCTCGCGCATCCTGGCGGTTTGCCCGAGTTCCTCGCCAAACTCGTGGCCGAAGGCCAGAAGCCGACGGTCACCGAATCGGCGTTTCACATCGCGCGCGACGGCGTCGAGAGAATGGAAGCGGTCCTGCAATGGACCGAATCGACGGAAGAGTCGATCCGTTCCTACGTCAACGGCATCCGCACCTCGGCCGGGGGCACGCATGAGAACGGCTTCAAAAGCGCTATCGTGAAAGCGATTCGCAACTACATCGCCACGCATGAGATCAAGATCAAGGGCTTGGACATCACGGCCGATGACATCCGCGAAGGCATTGTGGGCGTTCTGAGCGTCTTTGTCCGCGAGCCGATGTTTCAGGGACAGACCAAGGAGAAGCTCAACAATCCGGAGATGACGGCCAACGTGGAGTCGTTCGTCCGGCCGGCGCTGGAAGCCTGGTTGAGCGGCAACACCACGGCGGCCGATCAGATCGTCGGGCGGATCGTCCTCGCGGCCAAGGCCCGGCTCGCCTCCCGCGAGGCGGCCAGCGAAGTCAAACGCAAAAGCGCCACGAGCCGGCGGCTGAATCTTCCCGGCAAGCTCGCGGACTGCCGATCGACCAACCTCGACCAGACGGAGCTGTTTATCGTCGAAGGCGATTCGGCCGGGGGATCGGCCAAGCAAGGCCGCGACGCCCGATTTCAAGCCGTTCTGCCGCTGCGCGGAAAAATCCTGAATGCGGAGGGCTTGCCCCTCGGCAAAGTGCTCTCGAACACGGAACTCAACGATCTCGTTTCCGCCATCGGCACCGGCGCCGGCGAAAAGTTCCGCATCGAGGGATTGCGCTACGGCAAGATCATTCTCCTGATGGACGCCGACGCCGATGGCTACCACATCACGACCCTGCTGCTGACGTTTCTATTCCGGCACATGACCGATTTGCTGCGCAAAGGGCACGTTTACATCGCGCAGCCGCCGCTCTACAAGATCAAGGTCGGACAAGAGACGCTCTGGGCCCGCGACGACGCTCACAAGGAGGAGATCCTCGCGGGACTCAAAGGCAACGCCAAGCCGGAAATCGGGCGGTTCAAGGGTCTCGGCGAAATGGGCGCGAAGGAACTGGCCGAGACGACGCTCGATCCGCGCAAGCGCGTGCTCCTCCGCGTGCAGATCGATTCCAATCTCGAAGCCGACAAGACGTTCGTGGAACTGCTCGGCAAGGACCCCGCGAGCCGATTCCGGTTCATCATGGAGAAAGCGGCGTACGCGGAAGACGAGGAGCTGGACGTCTAATCGGTCGATAAACCCGCGACGGAGCCGGTTTTCGCGTTCCTTTCTGCGCTCAAACGCACTTCTCTGGGTTGAGTGAATCTCGTACTGCTGGTGCTGCGCGCGGAGATTGCCGATGCTGTCATGTCGCGGAATGGTCCTGGCCGGCATTGTGATCGGGCTGGAGTTCGTTGATGCGAGCCTCGCGCAGGCCCAGATCGCCTACACCGGCGTTAACCTGGCCAGCGCCGAGTTTGGCCAGACCAGTCTGCCCGGGACCTACGGCGTGCATTACACGTATCCGACCAACGCCGAGATCGACTACTTCATCGGCAAGGGCATGAATACGTTTCGATTGCCGTTTCGGTGGGAGCGGCTGCAACCGGCGGCCAACGGCGAGTTGAACGCGGCGGAGGCGGCGCGTGTCGACGCCTTCGTCAACTATGCCACGTCGCGCGGGGCTCACGTGATCCTCGATCCGCATAATTTCGCGCGGTACTATCCGCAGCCGCCGTCCGCTTATCAGAATTCGACCACCGGCGTGATCGGCGGCGACGTGCCGAATTCCGTATTTGCCAACTTTTGGTCTCGCGTCGCCGATCGGTACAAGGGCAACAGCCGCGTCATCTTTAACTTGATGAACGAACCCGCGAATCTGAACACCGATCAATGGGTCGGCGCTGCCAACGCCGCCATCGCCGGGATTCGCCAGACCGGCGCGACCAACCTGATCATGGTCCCGGGCAACCGCTGGACCGGCGCCTGGACGTGGTTCAATACCGATTCCCTCGGCCGTTCGAACGCGGCCGCGATGCTTGACATCGTCGATCCCGGCGCCAACTTCGTCATCGAAGTGCACCAATACCTGGATGCCAACGGGTCCGGCACCAGCAGCACGATCAACAACAACGATCCGATGACCGGCGTTCAGCGGCTGACGCAGTTCACCCAATGGTTGCGCGACAACAACCGCCGCGGGTTTCTCGGTGAATTTGCGGTGGCCAATTCAATCATCGGATCGGGCCCCACTCAGATCGGCGATGAAACACTCGTCAACATGCTGAATTTCATCCACGGCAACAGCGACGTGTGGACAGGCTGGGCCTGGTGGGCCGGCGGTCCCTGGTGGCCCGGTGGTCCCGGCAATCCCGGCGGCACGCCCTACATGTTTCTGCTCGACCCCGCGAATCTCGGCCTTCCGAACCAGCTCGACAAGCCGGCCATGGGTGTGCTCCAGCCCTATTTGGTCGGCATTCCCGAGCCTGGGTCGCTGATCTTCGTCGCATTCGGCGGCGTGGCCGTCAGTTATGTGCAATGGCGCCGGCGGCGCCGACTCACCGCTTCCGACTGAATTCGTCGGAATCGTCCCTCGCGCCTATCCCGTTCGCCTCCAGTGCGATACACTGTCTTCAGCGCCCATTGTTCCGTCGTCGCAGGACTCGAGCCATGTCTCAAGATTCGATTCGCATGGTGTCATTCTTTCTCCAGCAGCAGGACACCGAGCGCGAACCGGATTGGCGTCCAGCGACCGACGTATATCGGACGCGCTACGGCTGGATGGTCAAATTCGAATTGGCGGGAGTCGAGCCGGACGACATCGAAGTCACGGTTCGCGGCCGGTTCATTCGCGTGCGCGGCCAGCGGCGCGATTGCTGTATTGAACCGGGCTGCCGGCAAGTTCACATGGAGATCGCCTACAGCCGCTTCGAGCGCCAAGTCGAACTGCCTGCCAACATTGAATCGCTGTCGTGGCAATGGGAGTTTCGCCACGGGATGCTGCTGGTGCGGGTGATGCGGGGGACGGAGGAGTGACAGCGGAATCGCGGCACGAACCCGTGGCCGGCGCTGTGCCGCCGGCGCCGGAAGGCGGGGTCGTGACGAACGGCCCGCTGCGCGAGCCGGCCGCGCCCCCAAGATCTCTTCCGGTCCTGCCGCTCAAGAATACCGTCCTGTTTCCGACGCTGTTCCTGCCGCTGAACGTCGGTCGGCCGAACTCCGTCGCCGCCGTCGATGCCGCCCTCGATGCCGAGGACAAGACGCTGATCCTCGTCGCCGAACGGCCCGACGCCGCCGAACCGCTCACGTTCGAAGGCATGTACACGATCGGCACTCGCGCTCTCATCAAAAAGATGAGCCGCAACGACGATGTGCTCGAGGTGCTCGTCCAGGGATTGGAGCGCGTGCGGCTGATCGCGTTCGAGCAATCAGAACCCTTCTTTCAAGCTCGCTACGAAATCGTGCCCTTGCCCGAGGACGAAGGCGCGGAAATCGACGCGCTGCAACGATCCGTCCTCGACCTGTCGGCCAAGGCGATCGAACTGGCGCAGCCGCAAGGCCCCGTCAACGTGCAGCAGATGCTGGCCGCCACGCAGAATCCGCTCCGGCTGGCGTACCTGCTGGCGTCGATGCTCGGCTTGGACGTCGTCAAGGAGCAGCAAATCCTGGAGGCGCCGACGCGGCTCGAAGCACTGCGGCTCGTCCACGGGTTCCTCGGGCACGAGGTGCAGGTGCTCGGCTTGCGCCGGCAGATCTCCGAATCGGCACAGTCGGAGATCTCGAAAGAGCAGAAACACTACTACCTTCGCCAGCAGATGCGGGCGATTCAGGACGAGCTGGGGGAGAAAAGCCCCGAACGAGCCGACGTCGACGCGCTGCGCGAGCGCATCGTCGCCGCCGATCTTCCCGATAACGTTCGCACGGAAGCCGAACGGGAACTGTCGCGGCTCGAACGGCTGCCGTCGCAGGCGCCTGATTATCAGGTGACGCGAACTTATCTGGAACTGATCGTTGAGTTGCCTTGGCGGAAATCGACCGAGGACGTCCTCGACTTGACGCGGGCTCGAACCATCCTGGACGAAGATCACTTCGGCCTGAAGGACGTGAAGGAGCGCATCCTCGAGCATCTGGCAGTTCTCAAGCTCAACCCGAGCGCCAAAGCGCCGATCCTGTGCTTCGTGGGTCCGCCGGGCGTCGGCAAGACGTCGCTCGGGCAATCGATCGCGCGGGCTCTGGGCCGGAAGTTCGAGCGGCTCAGCCTCGGCGGATTGCACGATGAGGCGGAGTTGCGCGGCCATCGCCGCACCTACATCGGCGCGATGCCCGGCCGAATCCTGCAAGGAATCCGGCGGGCCGGAGTCAACAACCCGCTGCTGATGCTCGACGAGATCGACAAGCTCGGGCGCGATTTTCGCGGCGATCCGTCGTCCGCGCTTCTGGAGATCCTCGATCCCGCGCAGAATCACACGTTTCGCGACAACTATCTCGATCTGCCGTTCGACCTGTCCCGGGTATTCTTCATCGCGACGGCCAACGACCTCGCGCCGGTGCCGCGGCCGCTGCTCGATCGCATGGAGACAATCCGGCTGTCCGGCTACAGCGAGGACGAGAAGCGCGAGATTGCCCGACGATATCTCATTCCGCGGACGCTTGCGGAAGCCGGGTTGACCGCGGAACAGGTGATCATTCCGGATGACGCACTACGGGCGATCATCACTCGCTACACCCGGGAAGCCGGCGTGCGCAACCTCGAGCGGTCGCTGGCTCGGCTGACGCGCAAGGTCGCTCTCAAGTTCGCGCAGGGCAACACGGAGCCGGTAACAATCCGTGTCGACGAACTGGTCGAATGGCTCGGCCCCGAGCCGTTCCTCCCCGAGGAGATTCGGCACGATCTACCGCCGGGCGTTGTCACGGGCATGGCCTGGACAGAGGCCGGCGGCGAAGTGCTGTTCGTCGAAGCAAGCCTGCTGCCGGATACGAAGGAACTGCGGATCACCGGCCAACTCGGATCGGTGATGCAGGAGTCGGCCCGAGCGGCTCAGAGCTACGTCTGGGGCCATGCCAAGGAACTCGGAATCGATCCGGCGGTCTTCCGCGAGACGGGTGTGCACATTCACGTCCCGGCCGGGGCGGTGCCGAAGGACGGGCCGTCAGCCGGGGTCGCCATGGTCGCTGCGCTCGCCTCGCTGTACACGGGCAAACCCGCTCGGAGCGACACGGCGATGACCGGCGAGATCACGCTGTCCGGCCTGGTGTTGCCAATCGGCGGCGTGAAGGAAAAGATCCTCGGCGCGCGTCGGGCGGGGATTCGCCGCGTCATCCTGCCGAAAGCCAACGCCAAGGATCTACGCGACTTGCCTGAGGACGTTCGACAAACGACGGAAGTCGTCCTGGTCGAGCGGATCGGCGACGTGCTGAAAGCCGCTCTGCCCGCCGATACCGCGTCCGCCCGGCGGCGGCGACGACAACCGGCAAAGCCCAAACCCCGGCGCAAGCGCTGACCGGATTGGCCCGACCCGGCGGCAATCCGTCCCCAATCTGCGTCGTCGCCGGTGTTGGCAACACTCAATCATAGAGACGCGGAGACACAGTGGGTGTGTCTCCTTTGGGCTGTGAGCGCGTTTCACTGTGATGTACCAACCGGAAGCAGTTCGTCATTCCGAGCAAAGCGAGGAATCTCATCGCGTCCAACAGAGGAGAAGTACGATTCCTCGCTGCGCTCGGAATGACACTGATTTCATGGCTACTACACCAATCTGAAGTGCGCAAGTGTTTCGGTCGTTCATGGCCGGCAAATCGGAGTCCGTCGATGACCAATTGTCGTGGAGCGTTGGCTTTGACCGGAATGATCGGGCTGGCGGCGGGCTTCGTCCTCGGGCGCGCCGGTCCAGCGCGCGTCACCGCTCAGGCGCCCGTCGTAACCGCCGTCAACCCGCAGGAAATGCGGCTGCTCGGCAATCTGTACATGATCACTTCCGGCGAGTTCCGGGCCTGCTGCCTCCAGATTTACCGATTCGCGGAGGATCGACTGGCCGAGAAATTGCGTTGCCGCACGAACTGTTCGAAGCCGCCAGCCGTGCTCATGGACCTCGATGAAACCGTCTTCGACAACGCGGGATTTCAGACGGTGCTCTATCGCAATCGGCTCGTGTACCGCGACGAACTGTGGGAGCCGTGGGAACGCGACTTCCCACAGGAAGTCCGCCTCGTGCCGGGCGCCAAGGCGTTTATCGAGCGCGCAGAATCGGCCGGGGTCACGGTCCTCTACATGTCGAACCGAATGACACGCCTTCGCGAGTCCACCATTCGAGCATTGCGGCACAATGGTTTGAATCTGCGCGATATCGAACGGCGACTGCTGCTGAAAGACGCGACCTCGGACAAAACGGCTCGGCGGCAATGGGCGAGCGAGCACTTCGACGTTTTGCTGATCGTCGGCGACAACCTGCGCGATTTCTCCGAATCGTTTCGCGTGACACCGGGCATGACGATCGCCGACCGATTCCGGCTCGTCGATCAGGAGGGCTGCCATTGGGGCTGCGACTGGATCGTCCTCCCGAATTCGTCCTACGGCGAATGGGAGAGGCTGCTGAAGCCCGCGCCGGCCGATCATTTGCCGTCCACGGCCATGCCCAATCCCGAAGGCCGAAACTGATGCGGAGCATCGGATGCCCCGATTGTCGTTGTTGCGAGCGCTGACGCACCGAAACTTCCGGCTCTTTTTCCTCGGCCAGACGCTCTCCCTCATCGGCACCTGGACGCAGGCGACGGCCATGCCGTGGCTCGTGCATCGGCTGTCCGGCGACGAGTTGATCCTCGGCCTCGTGGCTTTTTCGGCGCAGATTCCGAGTTTCTTCCTCCCGCCGCTCGCCGGCGTCATCGCCGATCGGGTCAATCGCCACCGGCTGCTGATCGTCACGCAATCCCTGGCGATGGCCCAGGCGTTCGCGCTCGCGGCTCTCGTGCTGACCGATCGCGTGCAAATCTGGAGTCTCGTGCTCGTCAATCTGACGCTCAGCGCCATCAACGCCTTCGACATGACGGCTCGCCAGGCGTTTCTCGGCGACATGCTGGACAATCGGGACGACCTGGCAAATGCGATCGCTTTGAATTCGTCGATGGTGCATGGCGCGCGGCTGTTCGGGCCGGCCATCGCGGCGCAGTTGATCGCCTGGACCGGCGAAGGCGGCTGTTTCCTGGCGAACGCGCTCAGCTTCACGGCCGTGCTCGGCGCGCTGCTCCTGATGCGGCTGCCGCCGCACCGACCACCAGACGTCCGCGTTCCCTTCTTTCAGGGGCTGCGCGACGGATTCGACTATGTCCGCGGCTCGCCGCCGATCCGCGCCACGCTGATCGCCACCTGCGCGGTCAGCTTGTTCGGCCTGTCGTACGCCCTGCTCTTGCCCGTCTACACGCACGAGTTTCTGGACGGGTCGCCGCGGACGTACGGCTGGTTGATGACGGCGCCCGGCGTGGGCGCGTTCACGGCCGGAGTATTGCTGGCGTGGCGCGGGCTGAAGGGCGTCTTGACTCGCATCGCGGTGTCTCCGGTCACGGCCGGTTTGTGCCTGTGCGGATTTGGCTGGTACCCGTCGTTCGGCTGGGCGCTCGCGCTATTATTCGGCGCCGGGTTCTCGTTCCTAACATTTCTGAATTCGTGCAACATGTTGTTGCAAGGCATCGCGGATGACGACAAGCGCGGCCGCGTGCTGAGCTTCTACTCCATGGCGTTTCTGGGCATGGCGCCGATCGGCAGCCTGGCGGCGGGAGCGCTCGCGAAAGGCATCGGCGTCGTCGGGGCGCTGCAAGTCGCCGGCATCATGTGCATGTTGACCGGGCTGGCGTTCCGCCGATCGAAATCGCGGTGGAGCGCCGAGGTGCGGGCGACTCTCCGGGCCCGGCGATCGCCGCATAAAGAAGCGGTTCGGGTGGGAACGGACCCGGAGCCGCTGGCGCCGCCCTTGGCTACGGAGGTTCCGCCGCCGGTTGCGGCAGCGGCCGCAGACTCACAAACTCGATGAATGCGGTCACGACGCGGCCGCGCCGGCCGGATGCGCGCGGCCCTTCCAGCCCGCCGGCCGACCCAGCCACGATCGCACCGCGGCGTCCCATTGAATCAGCACCAGCATCGCGACTCCGAGGGGGTGCAGAATCGCTCCCAGCCGCGACTGTTGAAATCGAACGACGCCGTGAACCCGCATCGACAATCCCGTTAGACCGGCGATCAGCCCGGACCACGGCTCAACGGCGATCCAAGCCCACGGCAGCACTTGCCCGCCCAGCAGCACCGCCGTGGAAGGTACCAGGGCGCCCGGAGCCGCCAGCCCCTCGCGGGCATTCTTCACCAGACCGCGCCACAGTTCCCGGCCCGAGCGGTACATCCGGCACGTCGCCAGATCCGTGGCGTCGCAAAGATCGGTTCGGAAGCCGGCCCGGCGAAAGGCGCGCGGGAGCGTCAGGCCGTCGTGCAACGACGCCTTGACCGCTTCATGCCCGCCCATGGCTTCGTATGCCCTTCGCCGCGCAAGGAACAACTGGCCGCATCCCGCTGCGAACGCCGGGTTCGATGAACGACGCATCGCCCGCAGCGGCAAAAACCCGAGCAACAGGAAGTGAATCAGCGGGATGACAAGTCTCTCCGCCAGCGTTCCCGTTTCCTGGCGAGGCACCCCGCTGACCAAATCAGCTCCGCTTTGGTCCAGAAACGCTGCCAACCGGGCGCAACCATCCGGCGACAGACGCACGTCCGAATCGACAAACAAGAGCAGATCGTACCGAGCCAGCCGCGCGAGTTGCAAGCATGCGAACTGCTTCCCGCACCAGCCTTCCGGCAATGGCTGCGAACGTTCCAACCGAACCCTCGCATCGCGCCAACGAATGGATTCGACGATCTCGGCCGTGCGGTCCGTCGATTGATCGTCGAGCACGACGACTTCGATCTCGGCGTTGAGCGAACGGAGCGCGGCTTCGACTGCGCTGCCGATCGCACGCTCCTCGTTGCGCGCTGGAATGAGGATCGAAACCGCGGGACGCGAACCGCCCGGCCCCGGTGCCGGTCGGTACAGAAACACATTCGCCCAATACAGCGCCGCTGGAACCAGCGCGAAGGCGAGAATCAGTACGGCAATGGCGACGACGAGCATACTGTCGGTCAATGGTGTTCGGGGCGGAACCGTTCGCCGCGGGTCCACGCGGCAAGCCTCCGCCAGAAGTCGTAGACGCCGCCGACGCCGGCCCGGCCGCCGATCAGCGTTTCGAAGCGGGTCGGATCGCGGCTCATGGCATCGACCGCGAGTTCGTCTTGGACCGCCTCGAGCCGTTCGCCGATCGCAGTCGTCCATTCGCCCGGCGAGCGTTTCGGCGATTCGGCGACGTTCAATGGCTGGCCGAACGCCGTCAGGGCCTCCGGCGTGCGCTGATCCCAGTACAGGACCTCGATAGCGACCGGCACGATTGAGCCGCGCGACAATCGGGACGCGACGTGGCCGACGCCGGCGCGCAGCGCCGCCGGGCGCTCGCGGACGTCCGCGAATCGCCCCTGTGCCATCACCCACAATGAAGCGCGATCGTCCTCGAGAATCGCCAAGGCTGTTCGTAGAAACGTCGCGGCGCCGCCGACCGAATCGGGTTCGACTCCGAAAAGTCCCGCGCGACCCAGGAATCGGTACTGCTTGAGCGCGGCGGCGTCGATCACGCCCCAATCCACGCGATTGGGAAACAGCCTCGTGAGGATGAAGGCGATCAGCGGGTCCCACCAGGACGGATGATTGGTGACGAAGACCGCCGGTCCCTGCAGCGGCGGCGGCGGAGCGCGTCGAGCCAGCCGGACTGCGTGCATGTGCCGCCGGCAATAGCGGCCGGCATACCAGCGGAACCAGCGAAACAGTCGGTCGGATCGCGGCGGCAACCGAACCGCCGGCCGCGCCGGCATCGTGGTGGTCGTCGCCATCACGCCGTCCCCGCCAAGAAGCGCCGCCGCGCCCGAGATTCCTCCGCCCGAAGGTCGCCATCGAGCGTATCGGCCGCGATCCAGCCCGACATCATCACCATCGGCATGCCGGGCCCCGGATGAGCGGCGCCGCCAGCGAGATACAGCCCCGACACGTCGCGACACCGGTTGGCCGGCTTGAACGCGCCCGTCCAGCGCCCATGACTCGCTAATCCGTAGATCGCGCCATTGAGCACCCGATAGCGGTCGTGGATGTCCCGCGGCGTCAAAGTCGCCTCAAAACGAATTCGGTCCTCGATATCGGCCATGCCGCCCGTCGTGGCAAGCTTGTCGAGAATGATCCGGCGATACTTCGGCAGCATGATGGACCAATCGTGGTGCGGCCGCAAATAGGGCGTGTGGACCAGGACATACAGCGCCTCACCGCCCGCCGGCGCAACGCTCGAATCGCTGCGCGCCGGCGCCGCGACGTAACAGGTCGGGTCCTCGGCCGGTTCGCCGCGACCATAGATCGATTCGAATTCCGCATGCGGGTTGCGAGAAAATACAAAGTTGTGATGCAGCAGGTGGTCGTAGCGCCGCGATAATCCAAGATACAGGACGACGCCGGAACACGCTGGTTCCCAAGCTCCCCGACGGTGGAATCGCGCGGCCGCCGGGCCGCCCACCAGTTCCCGCATCGTGCGGACGCTGTCCATGTTCGACACGACGGCTCGAAGCGCGACGGTTTCGCCATCGGCGGTTTCGACGCCCGTCACCCGTCCCCGCCGGTCGCGCAGGATTCTCTGGATCCGCGCGCGGGTCCGAATTTCCACGCCGAGTTCCGCCGCGAGCTTCGCCAGCGCCTCCGGCACGGCCCGGGTTCCGCCGCGGGGATACCAGACTCCGCCGGAGGTCTGCATGTGCGCGATCCCGCACAGCACGGCCGGCGATTCGTCCGGCGACGAACCGACGTACTGCGTGAAGTGATCCAGCATCTGCGCCACGCGCGCGTCGGGGACAAACGACCGCACGGTGCGAGCGACCGTCGAACCCATTCGCAGTGCGAGGACGTCGCGCAGAGTCGTCGCGGAAAACGTGTTCCCGAGATCGAACACGTCCTGTAATCCGCCGATCGACCGCCAGAAGAAGAACCGTTCGGACGTCGCATGAAGCCGGCGAGACAACTCGATGAACTGCCGATAGCCGGCCGCGCTGCCCGCCGAAAAGCGATCCAGGCGGTCGCACATCGCGTCGACGTCGGCGTGCAGATCCAGGACCGAGCCGTCGGAATAAAAGCAGCGCCATTGCGGATCGAGCGGGATCAATTCGAGATGGTCCGCCAGCTTCCGACCGCTCTCGGCAAAGATGCGTTCGAGGACCGCGGGAACGGTGAGGATCGTCGGCCCCATGTCGAACCGGAAGCCATCGCCGTGGAGCACGGCGGCTTTTCCGCCGAGCCAGTCGTTGGCCTCAAACAGCACGACGCGACGACCGCGCCCCGCCAGCGTACACGCCGCCGCCAGGCCGCCGAGTCCGCCGCCGATCACGCCGATGCGGTCCATGGACATTGTCCTGCTCGTCTCAGTCGATTTATGAAATCACTGGCCGACGTACTCTGGCACTTCCAAGGTACTCGGAACATCGATCCAGGACCGCTCGACGCCGAAGTCGTCGAGCAGCAGGCGGGCTGTGATCCGCGCGCTCTCGAAAATGACCGGCAAGCCGCTGCCGGGGTGCGTTCCGCCGCCAGTCAGGTACACGCCGTCGAGATCCTCGAAGCGGTTACGTGGCCGGAGGTGCAGCATCTGGCCCAGGTTGTGAGCCAGGTTGAAGGTCGCGCCTCGATACACGTCGAATTCCTGCCGCCAATCCTCCGGCGTCGTGATCCGCTCGAATCGAATTCGGGATTCGAGATCATGCAGCCCCAGCCGGGCGAGTTGACGGAGCACGACGCGCCGGAACCGGCCGCGCTCGCGCGCCCAATCGATGTTCGGGTGCAGGTGCGAGACCGGCGCGAGGACGTAGAGGGTGCTGCGACCCGGCGGAGCCAAGGTCGGATCGGTCACGCAGGCGTTCTGCACATAGATCGACGGGTCCTCCGACAAGACATGATCGCGCTCGATCTCGCGCAGGTTGCGCTCGTAATCCGCCGCCATGTAAATCGTGTGATGCGCGAGGTGGTCGTAGCGTCCCTCGATGCCGAGGTACATCATGAACGTCGAGCAGGAGAAGCGCTTGCGCACGATGCGCTGATCCGTCCACCGCCGGCGGAGGCGATCGGGCACGAGCCGCGTCATGGCGCCGGCGAAATCGGCGTTGATGACCAGCGCGTCGCACGGATACTCATCGGCGTCGGTCCGTACGGCGACTGCTCGCCGGCCGTGAAACTCAATTTCCCGCACCGGTTCGCCGGTCTGAATCTCGACGCCCATGGATTCGGCAATGGCCGCCATGCGCTCCATCACGGCGGCGCAACCGCCGAGCGGATGGAATACCCCATGCTCGTACTCGAGGAACGCGAGAATCGAGAACAGGCTCGGACACTGAAACGGCGACATGCCGAGGTATTTCGACTGGAACGAGAACGCCAGCCGCACCCGGGGATCGCGGAAATAGCGGCTCAGCTCGGAGTCGAGCGAGTTCCACGGCCGAAGCAATGGCGCCATGCTCAGCAAACGCCGTTGGAGCAGCGATCGCCAGTTCAGGAACGGATTCTCCAGGACATACTGGAAGCGCCGCAGTTTCTCCCGATTGTCGGCGAGAAACCGTCGAACTTGAGCGGCGTCGTCGGGAGAGAGTCGCGCGATTTCGGCTTCCAGACGGCGGATGTCCGGCGTCGCGCGCAAGTCCCCGCCGGCCCCGAAGACCAAGTGGTACTGCGGGTCCATCCGCACCATCGGTAGTTCGTCGTCGAAATCTCGGCCGATCGCCGCGAAAATCCGGCGCAGAGCCAGCGGGAAGAGAAAGAACGTCGGGCCGCGGTCGAAGCGAAATCCGTCAGCCTCGAGAGCCGAGGTTCGGCCGCCGACGGTTGGCTGGCGCTCGAGGATGCGGACTTGAAGCCCGGCCTTCGCCAGCAAAAGCGCCGACGCCAAGCCGCCGGGGCCCGCGCCGACGATCACGACCCGTGGAGCCATGAACCGCCTCGAAACGCCTGAGATTCGACTATTGCGATGATAGGCGGTTTCGCGACGGTCGGGCAAGAACGACGAAAACTCAATCACTGGCCTGCCGAGTCGACCGCGTCGTCCGGCCCTGGCGCGGTGGCCACGGGGGCCTCATTCAGTTCCGGCGTGGCGCCTGGCCCGCAGCCGATCGCCACCGCCGCTAGGATCAGCGCCATGGCGGCGCCGGTGCGCCAATTTGGCGCCTCACGCAGAAACAACGTGCTGAATACGACGAAAACGGAAATCGAAATGGCTTCCTGAATGATCTTCAACTGGGGTGCGGAAAACGCGCCGTGCCCGATCCGGTTGGCCGGCACCTGGAGCGCGTACTCGGGCAACGCGATCAGCCAACTGGCCAGGATCGTCGCGATGAGCGGCGCCGATTTGTACTTCAGGTGCCCATACCAGGCAATCGTCATGAAGGTGTTCGACAGGATCAGCAGGCTGACTGTACGCATGGCGAAGTTTGTCCGATTGGTCGCAAGAACCGGCTAATTCTACTTCGCGGGGGTGATCGTGATCTTGGCCGATTTGCGAAGTTGCGCGACAAGCTGCTCGCGGAGCCGGTTCACGTACACCTCTCGGACTTCCTCTTTCACGTCGTCGAACTTCGTCGCCTGCCCGGTGCGACGGGCGGTCACGAGGATGAGGTGCTGACCGAACGGAGTGGCGACGGGATCGCTGATCTGCCCGGGTCGCAGGGCAAATGCGGCCGCGGCAAAGGGCTCGACCATGCTGCCGGTGCGCGGGAACCAGTTCAGGTCGCCGCCGTCGGCTTTCGATGGACACGTCGAATGGTCGCGCGCCAGTTTGGCAAAGGCGCCTTCGAGCACCTTGAGTCGCTCGGTTTCGCGCGTCAGCGGATCGGCGCTGGGCGGCAGCTTGGCGACGGCGCGATTCGCCTCCGCCTCGAGTTGCTGCTTCATGCCGGCTAGCTGAGCCCGCGCCGCGGCGACGGCCGCGGCGTCGCTCGGCGGCGGCGACAACAAAATGTGCCGCGCGCGCACCTGCGTGCCGTCGAACATCGTGCCGTTCGATTCGTAGAGTTGCTTGAGAACGGCGTCGGTGCCCTGCGCGAGGATGTACTTCTCCCAGCGCAAGTCAGCCACGATCTGCTGTTTGAGTTCCTCGTCGGTCAGCATCATGTCCTTGAGCATCGTGGCATAGTCCTGCCCGTGCTTTTTCAGTTCCGCGTGCAGTTCGGCCATGCGATCCGCGATTTCTTTCGGTTCGATCGAAATCTTCTGCTGGGCCAGGAACTGATCGAGGAGCATGGTGTCGATCAGGTAGTTGATGATCTCCGGCCGGGCCTTGGCGTGCTCGGCCGGCGGCACGCGCTTCAGCCCGCGCTGGACCCAGGTCTCGGGCAGCGGCTGGCCGTTGACGATGGCCGCAGCGGGAGCCGGCGGCGACTGGGCCAGCGCCGGCGCCGTCAGCATCGAGACGCACATCCAAGCCGAAATTCGTCGCAGGTCGTGCATGGAACGTTCAGCCTCCCAATCGATTCAGCCGCCGCGATCGCGCGGGCAGGTTCACTCGACGCCGAATGTACCGCCGCCGCTCCGGCCGGTCGATATGAACTCGTCGCCGATGCGCCCGCGAAACGTGCTATTCTTGTGAGAGTCGAAGGTTCGCCAGATTACCTAATTCCACAGATCGCCAGTCCATGACTGTCCCCGCCGCAAAATTCGAGCACGTTGTCAAGGACTATCGATTGGGGCCGCTCGGCGTCGCGCGGCGGCGAGCGTTGACCGACGTCTCGCTCGAGATTCCATCGGGACAGGTATTCGGCCTGCTGGGTCCGAATCGCGCGGGCAAGACGACGCTGATCAAAATTCTGCTGACGCTCTGTCGTGCCGATTCCGGCCGAGTCGAGCGATTGGGCGCGCCGGTTGACGATCGGCGGACCCTGGCGCGAGTCGGTTACGTCCATGAGAACCACGCATTCCCGCGCTACCTGACTCCCGCGGCGCTGCTGGAGTACTATGGCGCCCTGTCGCTGTCGCCCTACGACGAGGTTCGCCGCCGAGTGCCGGAATTGCTTGAGCGCGTCGGACTGGCCGATCGCGCTCACGACGCGATTCGCACCTTTAGCAAGGGCATGACTCAGCGATTGGGAATCGCCCAGGCGTTGATCAACGATCCGGATCTGCTGGTGCTCGACGAGCCGAACGAAGGGCTCGACCTTGCTGGCCGGCAACTCATGTCCAGCATCATTCGCGAGCAGCGCGAGCGCGGCCGCACGATCATCCTCGTGTCGCACGTGCTGCCGGAAGTGGAACAGTTGTGCGATCGGGCGGCGGTCCTCGTCGGCGGCCGGCTGGTGTTTGGCGGATCGATGGCGGAGCTCCGGCGCGGGCCGGACGGCCAGAGCCGATCGCTCGAAGCCGCCTTGGCGACGATCTACGGGGCGTCGGCCGCATGATTGCCGTCGGGCGCATCATCCTCGACGTTTTTCGGCAGGCGCGAGCGTCGGGCCTGCAAGCGGCCGTTCTCGTCGTGACCGCGCTGGCCGCCGCGATTTGTGTCGCCGCGCGCATTGAACCCTCGTCCGGCGGATTCGTCGTCACATTGCCCGGCGGGATCGCACTTTTCGCGGGCCAATCGTTGCCGGATGTCGTGGCGGGCGCGCAGTTCTGGCTGGCCGCCATCGCCGCGGACACGCTGGGCGTGTTGGCCGCGCTCATCTGGACCGCCGGCTTTCTGCCCGGCTTTCTCGACCCGCGGTCCGTCTCGGTGTTGTTGGCCAAGCCGCCCGGCCGAGCGATGCAGTTCGTCTCGCGGTGGCTCGGCGTCGTTGTGTTTGTCGCCGTGCACGGTGCGATTTTCGTCGGCGCCACCTGGGTCATTCTGGGCCTGCGGAGCGGAACCTGGAGCGGCTCGTACTGGCTGTGCCTGCCGCTGTTGATTGTCCATTTCAGCGCGTTCTACGCCTTTTCGGCGCTGCTGGCGGTGGTCACCCGCTCCGCGGCGGCGTGCATCGTCGGTTCGATCGTATTCTGGGCTCTGTGTTGGGCGATGAATTTCGGCCGACATACGCTGGCGGGCGTCGACGTGCCGGGCGCGTCTGGCGGAATCCATCGCTTGGCCGACTTGGGCTACTGGCTCTTGCCCAAGCCTCTCGATTTCAGCCTGCTGCTGACCCAGGCGCTCGGCGCCGAGCGATTCGCCCCGACCTGGACGCCCCTGGCGGCAATTCGTGACGCCGGGCAACTTTCCACGGGGTCCGTCTTGGGAAGCTCCCTTGCGGCGGGCGCTGTCCTGCTGGCGATCGCGGTGTATGAATTCCGGCACGACGACTACTAACGGCCGGAGAAACCTCGTGATGGATTGGCCAGCCGCACGCGCGGCCATGCTGCTCGACCCGACGGTCGTCAATCTGAACAGCGGCTCGTTTGGCCCGACGCCGCGTCCCGTGTTCGACCGCGTGACGGCGCTGCGCCGCCGGCTGGCGGAAGAGCCGATGGATTTCCTCGTCCGCGAGATGCCGCCGCTCTTGTGGCGAGCGCGGCTGCGGCTCGCCGAATTCCTCGGCACGCGCCCGGAACGGCTCGTGTTCACCGCCAACGTCTCGGCCGCCGTCAATCTTGTCGCCGCGGGCTTGCGTTTGCGGCAACCGGGCGAAATCCTCGTCAGCGACCGCGAGTATGGCGCGATGCACTGGTGCTGGGAGCGGGCGGCTCGCCGGCAGGGCCTCGAACTGCGCACGTTCCGCCTACCCTTGATGCCCAAAACGTCTGACGAGATTGTGGACGCGGTTGCGGCCGCGCTGGCGCCTCGGACCCGGCTCGTGTTCTTCAGCCATGTCTACTCCGCAACCGGACTGATCGTGCCGGCGGCCGAGATCTGCGAACTGGTCCGTCGACACGGCGCGATCTCGGTCGTGGACGGCGCTCACGCGCCGGCCATGATTTCGCTCGGAGTCGACTCGATCCGTTGCGACTTTTACTGCGGCACCTGCCACAAATGGTTGCTGGCGCCGATCGGCGCGGGCTTCCTCATTTTCGGCTCGACGCCGCCGCCGGAACTGGAGCCGCTGCAGGTCAGTTGGGGATACAAGCCGGATCGCGCGCGATTTGATGAGCCGGATGAGTTCGGCTCGACGCCGCGGACCCGCTACCTCGAATTCGAGGGTACGCGGGATCCCTGCGCCTGGCTCGCCGTCCCGGATGCCATCGATTTTCAAACGAACATCGGCTGGGACGCCATTCGCGACCGCATGCGAAAACTGTCGGCTCACGCGCGGCAACGGCTCGCCGACCGGCACGGTTTGCGGTTGACGACCCCGACAGATCCGAGCATGCACGGCGCCATGGCGGCCTATTGGTGGCCGGAAGGGATCAATCCGGAAACAATTCGCCGCCGTCTCTGGGATCGGCGGATCGAGGCTCTCGTCGGCGAATGGCCCGAAGGACCGACGCTTCGCGTCAGCAATCACTTTTACAACACGGAGTCCGAGATTGATCAATTGGCGGACGCGATACCGGAGATTCTGTCCGGCGGCTAGTCGGCCTTGACCGGTCGACGACTCGCGGGTATGGCCCCCGGTCCTCCGTGCGGCCATCGGCTGCCGCACATCCGCTCACGCCCCGCCCGCCATGCCCGCGCCCGATCCCGCAAATCATCCCCGGAACCGCCGCGGCGCCTTCTGGCGCGAAGGCGAAGTGCTGCTGCTCATCGCGCTCGTGGCCGCCGCATACTTCCTGCGAGCGGGCGAACTCACGATTCGCGGCGAAGAGTCGCGCTGGGCGACCGTCGCACAAGGCATGATCGCCAGCGGCGATTGGGTCGTTCCGCGACAATTCGGCGAGCCCTTTCTGAGTCGGCCGCCGCTGGGCAATTGGCTGATCGCGCTGACAACGCTGCTGCGCGGCCAATGCGACGTCTGGGCTATTCGCCTACCCACGCTGCTCGCCATGCTGCTGACGACGCTGCTGGTCTACGCCGTCGGACGATCGTTTCTCGGCCGGCTCGGCGCGTTGTCCGCGTCACTGGCCTTCGCCACGATGGGCGAAGTCCTGCAGATGGGCCGCGTCGCCGAAACGGACCTGCTGTTCACGTTCCTGCTCAGCGCGGCGGTGTTGACCTGGCTCTGGGGCGAAGTGCGCGGTTGGCGGCCCATCTTTCAGTGGGCGCTCGGGTACGGTTTCGCCGGACTCGCGGCACTGGCGAAAGGTCCCCAGGCGCCGGTGTATTTCTTCGGGACGGTCGCAATCTACCTGCTGCTGCGCGGTCAGCTTCGGCGGTTGCTGGACCGCAAACATTGGGTCGGTGTTGGCGTGTTCGCCGGCATCGTGGCCGCTTGGCAGATTCCGTTCACGTTCATGGCCGGCTGGGACGCCACGATCAAGATCTGGACCGGCGACAGCGCCGCCCGATTCACGAACCTGAGCTTCATCGAAACGCTGCGGCACTTGGCAACCTATCCTCTCGAAGTGCTGGGCTGCACCGCGCCGTGGTCGCTGTTCCTCGCGGCATTTCTGAGTCGACGGTTTCGCCGGTCGGTGGCCACGCTGCGACCAGTCGTCCTGCTGTTGGCGATTTACGTTGCGATCGGATTTGTTCCGTGCTGGATCACGCCCGGCGGCATGACGCGCTACTGTCTGCCGCTGTACCCGGCGCTGGCGCTGCTCATCGGACTCGTGGTCGAGCGCGCCGCCGAAACGGCGCTGTCGCCGCGATTGCAGTGGGCCTGGACGTTCGGCTGGAAGTCGTTCGCTGCGGCGTTCGCCGCGATTACCGTGGCCATCGTGGCGGTGACCGTCCTGCCAGTGCCGGCGGCGGCGAAGCCATGGGCTCAATCGTTCAGCGTGTGCGTCGGCTTTGCGGCGGCGGCCGCGATCGGCATTCGGATTCTCGTGGGAATCAATGCCGCCAGCGGCGCGAAGCAGTTGCGCCAAGGAGTCGCAACGCTGGCGATGCTCATGGCTCTGACCTACTCCGGCTTGATCGTCACGGCGCTGGCGGCGCGGAGCAACGACCCGCGGCCGGAAATCGCCGCAGTCAAAGCCCGTGTGCCCGCCGATGCACGACTCGTCGGTTTCAACGACGTGCATCACCTGTTCGCATACTATTTCGGTTTACCGATCGAATTGCAGCCGCTCGAAACCGCCGACGCGGATTGGTTCTGCTTCAACAGCGTTCGCGAATATCGTCCTCGACTGCCGTTCGAGTGGGAGGAAGTCGCGGCCATTCCCGTGGACCGCAATCGCCATGCACAGCCGGAAAACGTGGTCGTCATCGGCCGGCGATTGTCGCCGCTCCGCGCGGCACAGCGAATCTCGAGCGGGGTCAGCGGCTACTGAATCCGCCCCTCCCACGGGCTGGACGCCGTGGCGTACAGCTTCCGAGGAATCCGACCGGCACGGAATGCCAAGCGACCGGCCTCGCAGGCATAGCGCATCGCCCAGGCCATCCGCAGCGGATCCGACGCACCGGCAATTCCCGTGTTCAGCAGCACGCCATCGCAACCCAACTCCATGGCCATCGACACGTCGCTCGCCGTGCCGACCCCCGCATCGACGATGACCGGATAATCCGGGTCGCCGTCCTTGAGATACTCCAGGCAAATGCGAATGTTGTTGGGATTCAGAATGCCCTGCCCCGAGCCAATCGGACTCCCGGCCGGCATCACGCTGGCCGCACCGAGGTCCTTCAACCGGCGCGCCAGCACCGGATCGTCGCTGGTGTAGACCAGCACCGTGAAACCATCTTTGACCAGCGTCGCGGTCGCCTCGAGCGTACCGACGGGGTCCGGCAGCAGCGTCTTCTTGTCGGCGAGGCATTCGAGCTTCACCCACTGCGAGCCGGGATTGCCGAGGTTCGTGAGCAACTCGCGCGCGAGCCGGGCATGGCGAATCGCGTCCTCGGCCGAGAAGCACCCGGCCGTGTTCGGGAGAATCGTGTACCGTTTCAAATCGAGGTAGTCCAGCAGGTTGCGACCTTGGGCGTCCACGAGACGTTCGCGGCGCACCGCCACGGTCGTCACTTCGCAGCCGCTCGCGGCCAGGCACTCGCGCATCAGATCGTAACTGGCGTACTTCCCGGTCCCCGTAAATAGCCGCGAACGAAACCGAAATGGACCGATCGCCAGCGGCTCATCGAACGACGAAGGATGAAGGGTCGCGGATGAATCGCGACGCGTCCGCAACGATGGATCGTCCGTATCTTCGCTGCCGCCGCCGACGAGCGTGACGATCTCGACCTGATCGCCGTCGGCGAGCCGGCACGTCGCCTGAGCCGATCGGGGCACCACGTCCCGGTTGACCTCCACGGCAACGCGTTGCGGATCCATCTTCAGACGAGCGAGCAGTTCTGCGACGGTGGCGGGGCCGTCTAGTCGCATCGGTTCCTGATTGACGGTGATGCATGGCATGCGGCGCGGTTCCTCCGGCGGCGACGTTCTGTTGAAATCCGGCTCGCTCGCCTACATTATCTCAAACTATCTGCCCGCACGGAGACGGCGACGGCCCAATGACCACGCACGAAGTTCCGCACACGCGCATCCCGACTCTCGTTTTCGACACGAGCGCCCAGGCCGTTCGCCACCTCGCCCTGATGATCGAGAGCCTGATCCGGCAGAACAATTCGGCCGGTCGGCCGACAGTCCTCGGGCTGCCGACCGGCTCGACGCCGCTCGGTCTGTACCGCGAACTGATCCGGCTCCATCGCGAGCAGGGGCTCGATTTCTCCAACGTCGTTACGTTCAACCTCGACGAATACTATCCGATGCCGCCGGACGACCCGCACAGCTACCGGCGCTGGATGAAGGAGACCTTTTTCGACCACGTCAACATTCGACCCGAGAACGCGCACATTCCCGACGGCATGATTCCCTTAAACCAGGTGGACGACCATTGCGCCCGGTACGAGCGCGAGATCCGGAAAGCCGGCGGCATCGATCTGCAAATCCTCGGCATCGGCCGGACCGGGCACGTCGGCTTCAACGAACCCGGCTCGACGCGCAACAGCCGCACGCGCCGCGTCACCCTCGACCCGGTGACCCGCCGCGACGCCGCCAGCGGCTTCTTCGGCGAAGAAAACGTGCCGCACCAGGCGCTCACCATGGGCGTCGGCACCATCCTCGAAGCGCGGAAAATCGTGATCCTGGCTTTCGGCGAACACAAGGCGCCGATCGTGCAGAAAGCGGTCGAAGGCGAAGTGACCGACGCCATCGCCGCGAGCTTCCTCCAGCAACATCCGGACGCGAAATTCATACTCGATCGGGCCGCGGCCGGGCAATTGGCCGCGTTCCGCCGTCCGTGGACGGTCGGGCCCGTGGCCTGGACGCCGGAGGCGATTCGCCAGGCCGTCATCTGGCTGAGCCTGAAGGTCAACAAGGCGTTGCTCAAGCTCGACGACGACGATTTCCGCGAGCATTCGCTGTATGAATTGCTGCGTGAATTCGGGCCGGCGGAGAAGCTCGGCCGGCGGGTGTTCGAGGATCGGTTGGCGACGATCTGCGAGCAACCGCTCGGCGACGCGGCCGGTGGACCCCGCCGCGCCCTCGTCTTCAGCCCGCACCCCGACGACGACGTCATCAGCATGGGCGGCACGCTCATCCGACTCGCCGAACAAGGCCATGACGTCCGCATCGCCTACATGACCTCCGGCAACATTGCGGTGTTCGATCACGACGCCCAGCGCTTCGCCGACTTCGCCGCCGAGTTCAACAAGTTGTTCGAAATCAGCGGATCGGCGTCCGCGGCCGTGGTCGAGCGGGTCCAGAAGGCCCTGCGCTCGAAGCCGCGCGGCCATCCCGACGGTGAAGACGTGCTGAAGGTCAAAGCGCTCATCCGGCAGACAGAGGCTCGCGCGGCGGCGCTGGCCTGCGGCGTCCCGGCCGAGAAGCTCGATTTCCTCGACCTCCGCTTTTATCGGACCGGCACGATCGCCAAGGCCCCGATCCACCCGCTCGACATCACGGATATCGAGAAGCTGCTCGAGCGCGTCCGGCCGCACCAGATTTACATGGCCGGCGAAATGTCCGACCCGCACGGCACGCATCGCACATGCGCGGAAGCGATCTTCGAGGCGGTGCGGCGCCTGTCGGACCGCGTCGAGCCGTTCGAGGTCTGGATGTACCGCGGTGCCTGGGAAGAGTACGAGCCGCACGAACTCGAGCGGGTCGTGCCCCTGTCGCCGGACCATCTCACCCGCAAGCGGGAGGCGATCTTCCGGCATCAATCGCAGAAGGACCGCGCGATGTTCCCCGGCGGAGCGGACCGCCGCGAATTCTGGCAAAGGTCGGAGGACCGCAATCGGGAAACGGCACGATTGTACGACGCGCTGGGTTTGCCGGAGTTTTACGCCTTAGAGGGTTTTGTCCAGTGGCGCGGGGAATAAGCGGGCGGCGCCGCGAAGCGGTCGTCGGGAATGGCCGCCGGCCGGTTTTTCGGTAGAGTGTCTCTCCCTTGATTCCCGACCTAAGATAGAAGTGCGGGGGCCCCGGGGGACCCGTCCAGATCACGGGGAGCAACGATGAGCCATTACTCGAAGCGTGCGTCCAACCCTTCCAAGTCTTCGGGAAAGGCCGAAATCGTCCTCGATCTGCCGACCGTCTGCAAGATGCTCCCACTGGTCCGGCAGATCGTCGTCGAATTACTGGAAGTGGAGCAGGCGCACGGCAACCTCCTTTCCGAACGGGCTAAGCTCGACCACGATCGCCTGAAGCTGTCCTGGCCCGAGCGCAAGCGGCGTTACGACGTCCAGGACGACATTGACCGGGCGGAACAGACCCGTCGGGCCTTGGTCCACGAGCTGGAACTGCTCGGCGTGCAGGTCATCGATCCGACTCACGGCCGCGTCGGCTTCCCGACCATCGTGAATGCCAAGCCGGCCTTCTTCTCCTGGCAGCTGGGGGAGGACGAGGTCGGGTACTGGCACTTTGCCGGTGATTCCGATCGTCGTCGGGTGATCCCGCCGAACTGGAAGCTGGACGTGCCGCTGGCGGCTACCAAGCGCAAATAAAGAAGCGATCAAGATTTGCAGTTCTGCGTTGCCGGCGGTTGCTTGTCGGCGCGGCAGGTCATTTCGCTTCCAGCTGAGCGGACTTCTCCGATTAGCGGAACTTTTCCGCAAAAATGTCCTCTCCGGGTTTGCATGGCCGCCGTTCCTGTTCTAGGGTTCTCGTGAGCGGAGCCGGCGGCTCCGGTCCTTAGCGGCGGCATCCGACCCGGTGCCACCTCGAGAAAGGCAAACCCGTCGTGAGGCGGGGGCGCAAAGCTATGGGTCTTACCCGGTCCGAGGGGGGGCCGGATAAGGTCGCCAGGCTACCGAAGGGATGGACGGGACCCGTAAGTAAGTCTGGTACCCAGGCGAGGCGACTCGCCTGGGTTTTTTTTGTTGGCTGACATCAAAATAACAGTCAGAGAAGACTCTCCGAACTTTCGCCCTGGTCCTCCACTGCGGCCTGATCTTGCTCCGCACTCTGGTCACCCTGGGCACCCTGGTTCCCAAACACCGTTCGCCCTGGTTGCACCCCGGTTCCCAAACACCGTTTGGGAACCGATTCCGGCGAAACTCCGCGTCGCTCACGTTCCCGCCACGAGAGAGATCATCGAAACAGAGTTTCGAAGACTGGCGTTCCCAAACAGAGTTTGGGAACGAGAGCGGCGAGGGCGGGAGTTTGGGAACGAGGGACGGCAGCCTCGGTCAAGGATTTCCATCCTCATTGATCACATCAATCAACTCCCGGAGCCGGCCGAGGCTGCGCCGGTCGAAGTGAAATCGCAGCCGCGGCAGATCGCGGATCGACTCCTCGTTCATCTCGACGGGATCAGCCGGACGCACTTCGAACGTCCCATCGACAACGATGTCCTTGAATTCGCCGCGAATCCGATCCAGAAGACGCGGGCTCGGCTCGGACTGCAAGCGCAGCACCAGGTCGCCCTTGATGTAGCGCATGCTGTGATAGACCCGGTAGAATCGCCGGATGACTTCGACCGCCTCATCCACCGAATCGGTGACCGTGTAGATCGACAGGTCAGCCGGGCAGATCATTTTGCG
>JRYK01001034.1_pt1 | contig 167712 bp, 122 predicted proteins | sample 235381 | NCBI WGS metagenome assembly JRYK01 (sample SAMN03074220, study PRJNA261476) | activated sludge metagenome | biome: Wastewater Treatment Plant; feature: Wastewater; material: Activated sludge; isolation source: activated biomass of a wastewaster treatment plant treating hydrocarbon... ... | reverse complement strand
TCTGTATGTCGCCCGAATAGAAGAGGAGTTGACGCAATGGAAGTTCAGACTCAAGGATTGACGCTCGACAGTCGGGCCGTCCTGGCCGAAGTTCTGTCTCGCAGGCCGGAAGTGGCTCGTGGATCCGCGGCGGACCGATCGGTTGTGGTCGACGCTGCTCGTCGCGACGCCGTGGAAGTGCTGGTCCCCGATAGTCGCGCCGAATTGTCTCCCGCTCAGTCGGTCGAAAACAAGCTCACTTCGATGCTGCGAGGAACGGCCATTCCGGTCAGTCACATTCGGCTGGCTCGGCTACGCGGCCGGCACTAATGCGGCGGGCCGGCGGCATCGCTCAACCGGGCGATGCCGCGGCCGGCAGCGGCCGCGCTCGCCCCATCCGCACGTCCACTCGATGAGATTTCCCGTCGTCGTGCAGAGCGACGCGGCCGCCGGGCGCGACTTTGCCGTCGAGCAGGACGCTCGTCACGCCGCGCTCCACGCCGCTGTTTTCGATTCGAAACTCGTAAACGGACTGACCGACGCGCAACGTCACTTCGAATCCCGACCACGACGCGGGGATGCACGGGTTGAACGTCGCCGAGCCGCCGTGCACGGTCAGTCCGAGGATGTCTTCCAGGATGACGCGGTAGAACCAACTGGCCGATCCGGTGTACCACGTCCAGCCGCCGCGCCCTTCATGTCCCGGCGTGTTGTACACGTCCGCCGCGATCACGTATGGCTCGGTGGCGTATCGATCGGCGTGGTCGCGCGAATCCGCCGCGCGGATCGGATTCAGAAGCGCGGCGAGTTCCGCAGCCCGCTGTCCATGCCCCAGCATTGCCGTCGCCTTGATCACCCAGGTCGCCGCGTGCGTGTATTGGCCGCCATTCTCACGCACGCCGGGTAGATAGCCCGCGATGTAGCCGGGGTTCGGCTTCGCCTTGTCGAAGGGCGGATCGAATAGCAGCGTGATGCGGTGGTCCGGCCGAACGAGTCGCGACCACACCGACTGCATCGCACGCTCGGCGCGCTGCGGGTCTCCCTGGAGCGAGATCACGGCCCACGATTGTCCGAGCGAATCGATCTGGCACTCCGCGTTGGCGTGCGAGCCTAAAGGCGATCCGTCGTCGAAGAACGCGCGCAGATACCATTCGCCATCCCACGCGGATTGTTCGACGGCGCTTCGAAGGGCCTCGACGTGGTCGCGGCAGGCTTTCGCCCGCTTGCCGTCGCCGCGAGTCTCCGCGACGTCGGCAAACGCCGGCAAAAACTGCAACATGAACCACGCGAGCCAGACGCTTTCGCCTTTCCCCTCCGCTCCGACTTTGCTGAACCCGTCGTTCCAATCGCAGGTGCCGATGAGCGGCAATCCGTGGGCGCCGACCGCCAGGCTCACGTCAATTGCCCGTGCACAATGTTCATACATCGTGCCGGTTTCGCTCGAGACCTCCGGCCGACCATACACTTCTTCCTGCTCCGGCTTGAGCACGGGCGCCACCAGGAAGGGAATCTCGACGTCCCAGATCGACGCATCGCCGGTCACGTCGACGTAGCGGAGCGTGGAGAACGGCAGCCAGAGCCGATCGTCGGAGCAGCGCGTGCGAGTGCCGCCGCCGCCGGGCGGATGCCACCAGTGCTGCACGTCGCCTTCGAGGAACTGTCGGGCCGCCGCGCGGAGAAGTTGTTCGCGGCACAACTGCGGCGCGGCATACAGAAGTGACAGCGAATCCTGAATTTGATCGCGAAAACCATAGGCGCCGCCGGATTGGTAGAACGCCGTGCGGCCCCACATGCGGCACGAGAGCACTTGATACAGCAGCCAGCGATTGGCGATCAGATTCAATGCGTCGTCCGGCGTGCGAATCTGGACCCGCGTAAGCAGTTGATCCCAGAAGGTGCGGATGGCGGCGAACGCTTCGTCGGGCCGCCCCGGCTCACGGCAGCGATCCAGCAGGGCCCGCGCCGCCTCGGCGTCGGTCGTTTCACCCAGCACAAACACGACGGTCTGGCTCGCGCCGGCCTCCAGCGTCACCTCGACCTGGAGAGCCGCGCAGGCATCCATGCCCGCCTCGGCACGGTTGGATAACGCCGTGCGCTCGAGCGCTGCCGGCCGCGATACCGTGCCATTCCGACCGAAGAACTCGACGCGATCGGCAGTCGCGGTCCGCGGACGCTGCAGCACGTCGGCAAACGCCACGTTGGCGGCGTAATCGAACCGATAGGGGTTGCGCGCGAAAATCGCTCCGCTGATCGGATCGATTTCCGGGACGATGTACATGGCCGTCTTTTCGCGCGGCCCGCCCAAAGCCCAAGTCGCCACGTACCAGGCGGTCAGCTTGCGCGGTCGGCCCGAGCGGTTCGTCAGCTTCAGTACCAAATACTTGACCGGATCGTCCGGAGGCAGGAACACGCGCAGTTCCGATTGGATTCCGTCGCGCACCTGCTCGTAGATCGTGTAGCCCTGTCCGTGGCGGACGCGCGTCGCCGCTCCGTGGCCGCACGGCCGAGGCGTCGGCGTCCAGATTTCACCCGACGACTCATCACGCAAATAAATGATCTCGGCCGGCGGGTCGAGCACCGGATCGTTCGACCAGGGCGTGAGGCGATTGCACTGGCTGTTGCCGGTCCAGGTGACGCCCAGGCCGCTGTCCGTCGCCAGGAAGCCGGCATTGGCGTTGGCAATAACGTTGGTCCAGGGCGCCGGGGGCAGCGCGTTCGGTCGATCGTCGCCCGGCACCGTGATGACATATTCATGACCATCCGGCAAGAACCCGCCATAGCCATTCGCAAAGAGCAGTTCCGGCAGCGGATCGAGTTCGAAGGCATTGGCAACGCGAGTCTCTGGCGGCGGCGGGGCTTCGAAACGCGCCAGGGGTGGGAGCGAAGGCTCCGGCGTCGCGCGTTCGATCTGCTTCTCGAGCGGGCCGTCTTCCCCACGGAACACGGCGCGGGCCACGGTCTTGAGCAGGTTGAGATCGTCCTCTTCCATGCCGGCGCCGCGGCGAAGATACACTCCTCCGGGCCGATCCAGCACGTCGCGAGCGGGGCTGGATCGGATCAGATGTTGCAGCGCTCGATTGAAATCGTCGAGATAACTCGCGGCTTGCTGATCGAGGATCACCAGGTCCGTCGCCAGTCCGTTGTACCGCCAATACGCGTGGGCCTGAAGCAGTTGCCGCACGAGCGTCAGGTCGTCGTCCGCGCCGAGCGTGACGAGCACGATCGGAAAGTCGCCGGAGATGCCGAACTTCCAGAGTCCATCCTGCGCGAATCGGTTCGCTCGGAGCACTTCGGCCGGGGCGCGCATCGTGGGATTCGGATACAAGATGTGCCCGGCGAGGCGCTGCACGAGATGCGATTCCCCGGCCGACATCCCCAGATGCTGCAGTTCGACCGGGGCATGCGCCCAGGCGAGTTCGAAGGCGCGGAGAACGGCGGCCGGGTAGTGGTAGCGGTCGGCCAGTGCTTCCGCCTCCTCTCGGGTCGTGCAAACTGCCGTCGAAAATGACACCGTGACCGACGCCCCCGGCGGCACGGTGACCCGCCGCCGCAAGCTGAAGATCGGATCGATGACCGCGCCCACGTGCCCGCCCAGGCAGGTCCCTGGATCCATGGCCCGTGGCTGGGTGTAGGATCGCCCCCGACCGAGAAAATCGGCGCGCGACGTTTCATACTGCGATTCATCGTCGAACGGCACGTCCGCCGCCGCCACGTGCATCGCCCAGATGTGCGGATCGCGATCGGTCCGCGGACGCCGATGCGCCAGAAGAGCCTTGACCGACGATTGATACTCCGTTTCGACGAACAGCTTTCCGTAAGCCGGATGAGCCAGGTCCGCCGCGTGCGGCATCAGCGCCAATTCCACGAAACTCGTCAGTTCGACCGAGTGTGAGATGTCGTCATGGTTCGTCAGCGTCAGACGCCGGACTTCGGCCGGGTTCTCGGTCGAAACAGTGATTTCCCAGTGCGTCTCCATATCGCCGTCGCGGCGCTGGAACTCGGCCTTGTCGATGGAAAAGACCGCCTTGAAAGTGTCCGGCTTGCGGCAGATCGGAGCATGGCCCGCGGACCAGTACGTGCCGGCGGTGAGATCGCGGATGTAGAGGAACTGACCCCAGGTATCGAGTGTCGCGTCTTCGCGCCAGCGCGTCACGTCGAGATTGCGGTAGAAGCTGCGGCCCGTGCCGGCGACCGTGACAACCACGGAGTATTCGCTGTTGGAGATCAGGTGCGTGCGCGGCACGGCGGAGTCGGGCGAGTCAATGCTGCGGCTGAGCGGCGTAGCCCCTTCGCGCGGCGAGCTGCTCGCCGCCGATGCTTCCTCGGCCAGATCGAGAATCGGCGCTTCCCACGGGATGCGCTCCTGGAGCAGCAAGTCCGTCGCGCGGACCATCGGCTCGGCATGGAACCGGCGGACAAACGGCTCGTCGAGCAGGCCATTGGCCAGCGCGAGAAACCCCATGCCCTGATGGTGTGCCATGTAGCTTCGGACGACGACGTTTTTGCGACCCGGCGGCACGCGATCCCGAGTAAAGTCGATCGCTTCGTAGAATCCGTACGGACCTTCCCCGTCCGCCGCGGCGATGGCGGCGAAATTCGCCACGGCTTCGCGCGGATCGACGATGACCGCGAGCAGCGTCGCGTACGGCGCGATGACCAGGTCCTGTTCGAGGCCGCGCTTCAGTCCCAGACCGGGCACTCCGAACGACATGTACTGATAGTTTTGCTGTGCGTCGGTGAGAGAATAGCCGGATTCCGACATGCCCCAGGGCACGCCACGCTCCTTGCCGTACTCGATCTGCCGGCGGACGATGGCGCGGCGAGTTTCTTCCAGGAGCGTCTGCGGATAACCGCGCAGAAACAGCCGCGGCATCAGATATTCGAACATGGTGCCGCCCCACGACACCAGTGCGACCGAGTCGCCGACGCGCGTCACCGGCCGGCCCAGTTGGAACCAATGCCGGCGATGCGCTTCTCCCCGCGCGATGGTCAGAAAGCTCGTCAACGCCGATTCTGACGCCAGCAAGTCGTAATAGGAATTGTCGAGCCGGCCCATCGACAGATTGAAGCCGATGGTGAACAGGTGCCGCGATTCGTTGTAGAGAATGGTGAAATCCATGCCCTGTTCGAGCCGGCGAAGGCGCTCCACGAGGCGCTGCACTCGGGCGATGGATTCGCCGGCCTTGGTGGCGCGAAGCTGTTCGATCAACATGCCCACGCGCGAGCGCGCCTTCTCATTCGGCAATCGCGGCAGCATCGCCTCCAGCGCCTGGGCATCGGCCGGCGCGTGCTCCGCAATGAACTGCAATGATGGCGGCGCACTCCAGCGTTCGAGGATCGCCCGCCAGGAGGCCAACAACTGAGGGTCGGTCGGCGCATAAGCCGGATTGTCCCGCACCACGCGCAGCGCGTCGATCCACGGTACGAAGGCGGCGAGTTCATCGCGCCGTTCGCGGATTTGCTCGACGAGTCGCTCGACCCAGCGGCGCATCGGCAGCGGCGGCGGAATGACCGAGGGATCCATCCGCTCCGCGGTTTCCAACAGCCGTTGCAACCAGACCTGCCATTCCAACAAGTCCGCCGGAAGTCGATCCAGTTCCTGCGCGATCACTCCCAGAGCCGTGAGCAGCTCGGTGGATGGGATGCGATCGGCGTACATGCCGTGTCGCAAGGTATGATCCGCCAGCCGCTGGGTGTCGAGCAAGCCGTCGCGCCAAATCGGGCGAATGATCGGCTCCTGCAGTTTTTCGGTGAGCCCGTTACGCACCGCGATCAGGCAGGCGAGAAAGTTTCCGCTGTCCACGGTGGAGACATAGCGCGGCTCGAGCGGCGAGAGGTCGTCGGTGCGATACCAGTTGAGCAGGTGCCCGCGGTACTTCTCAAGCTGATCGATGCTGTCCAGCGCGAGCGTCAGCCGCTCGAGCATCCGCGGCCAGCCGAGATAACCAAGATCGTGGGCGGCGACGTTGGCCGTCAGCGAAAGACCGATATTGGTCGGCGATGTCCGCCGGGCCAGTTCGCCCTTCGGCTCTTCCTGAAAATTGTCAGGCGGCAGGCCATAATCGGCCGAGGTGACGTACAACTCAAAAAACTCCCAGGTCTTCCGTGCCATGCGTCGCAGGGCCGCGCGATCGGACTCGGAGAGGGGCCGATCGACTCGCACGGTCGGCTGGCTGACGGCGAAGGCGATGGCCGGGGCGCAGAACCATAAGGCGAGCAGGGGCGCCGCCCAGATCAACGCCTCGGGCCGCAGCCAGTACACGAGTCCGGTTACCACGGCCGCCGTCACCGGCGAAATCGCCATGAAACGCACGAAATCGACGAAGCGGTTTCGAAGTCGGCGTTCCGTCGCGGCGGCCGCCTCCCACTCCAGGAGATGCCGGCGCGTGATCACCAATCGCCAGAGAGTGCGAATGATGGCGTCAGCGAGCATCGCCGCCTGATGAACCAGAAACGCGGTGGCCATGAGCGCCTGGCCGATTGTTGCGGCGATTCCCGCCGCGACCTCCCGCGCGACCAGCGCGATCGAGTATCCGTGCAGGAACCGCCGGGCCGCCGAAACGACTGAAAACACCAGCGGCAGAAATGGCACCGCTAATCCAAATAACGTCCAATACCCCGGCGACCCCGGCAGCACCGTCCAGCCCAGCACGAACATCACGACCAGCGCGATTGGCGTGAGACTGCGGCGGAGATTGTCGAAGACTTTCCAACGCTCGACCAGCGGCAGAACGTTCGGGTGCGTCTCGATGGAATCCGATCCCGGCGGAGCGTCCGACGGGCGGATCGGGATGCGCCGTCCAAGCCACGGCAGCAATTGCCAGTCGCCGCGGACCCAGCGATGTTCCCGCCGGGAATAGGCGTTGTACCGGGACGGCAGATCGTCAATAAACTCGATGTCGCTCGCCAAGGCGCAGCGCGCGAAATTGCCCTCGATCAGGTCATGGCTGAGGATGTGGTTGTCCGGAAACGCCGGAAACGTCGCTTCCTCGAACGCTCGCAGATCGTAGATGCCCTTGCCGGTGAACGTGCCGATCCCGAACAGATCCTGATACACGTCCGACGTGGCCGTGGTGTAGGGGTCGATACCGGCCGAACCCGCCAAGAGTCGGGAAAATCGCGATCGCCGCGCCGCGGGCAGAGAAATGCCGACGCGCGGCTGCATGACGCCGTAACCCGAAACGACGCGCCGCTGCTTCGAATCGAACTGCGGACGATTCAAGGGATGCGCCATCGTCCCGATCAGCCGGCGCGCCGTTTCCCGGGGCAACTGCGTATCGGCGTCCAGCGTGATCACGAAGCGAACGTGGGGGATGTCGGCGAGGCGGCAACTCATGACCGAAAATGTCGTGTCATGCGCGGCCCGTTGCGAACAGTCGTCGCGCTGAGGCTCGAGATTAGTCGGCTGCGAGTTCGCCGTGGGCAGCCCGCCGACTCCGGAATCGGGCTGGCACGACAGAAGCAAGCGATTGAATTCGGCCAGTTTCCCGCGCTTGCGCTCCCAACCCATCCAGCAGTTTTGCACTGGATTCCAGAGCCGCTTGCGGTGAAACAGGAAGAACCGCGGCGGCCCATTCGGCGCATGCCGGCGATTGAGCGCGGCGATCCCGTCTAGCATCTGTCGGACCAGCGCATCGTCCCCGGCGGCCGTCTCCTCCGGCGCGTCCGCCCAATCTGTCAGCAGTCCGAACCGCAGTTCGCCGTCCGGGTTCGATAAGTAGTGGATCTCCAGCCTCTCGAGCAGAGCCGCATTGCCCTCGGCACTGGTCAGCAGCGTCGGCATCACCACAAACGCCGCGCAGTCCTCCGGTATCCCCTTCGAGAAGTCCATTTTTGGCAGAATGCACGGCGGCACGAACTTCGTGACCAGGAAATTGACGACCCCGATGGCGATTTCCGAGGCGGGGAGCAGAGCCGCCAGCGCGGCTACGAGCGTCCACGTCGTCCCCGCGCCGGCCACCGCCGCCAGCACCCCACTGAGAACCACGATTGCAGCCGTCACAAGTCCAATCGCACCGAAATACAGTCCACGCGCGTGGCGCCGGGTCCAGGCCAGGGCGCGATCACGCGGTTGCGGACGGGCGCCCAGCTCGGCGGCGAACGAGTCGCGGCCATCGCCGATCAGGTAATAGCCGACGTGGGACTGCGGCGGCGCGTCGGTGGTCTCCGCAGTGCCGGCGGATCGCGACGCGGGAGCGGCGGCTTGAGCGCGGGCCAGAAGCCGGTCGCAGACTTCTAATTCGTTCCGGTTCGAATCGCGGGCAAGGACCTCAATCGCCTGACGGTATCGGTCGCGGGTGGCGAAATCCTGCGCGGCATAGACGCCGGCTGGATCGCGCCGCAGCCGGGCATCGACGAGACTCGCGCGTTCGTAGAAGGTCGGCCAGTCGATCGCCGACAAAAGTCGGAGACTGGTCACTCCGTTGCCCACGGTGACCTGGTTGGCGGCTTGCCGTTGGCGTTCGCTGAGGAGCAGTTCTTCGACCTGGACGCCCCGCTCGCGGGCGGCTTCCTCGAAGCGCTCGAGCCGCTCACGAGTGACGCCGTCGGTGCGCAGGCTCTGCAGCACGGAGACGATCAGGTGGCCGGCGCGGGAAACGAGTTCATCGGCCAGGGCGTCCGGGTCGGCCGCAGGGTCGCGGAGCCGATCAACCCATGCCTGGGCCAGTTGACGAAGATTCCGGGCCTCGACTGTGCCATCGGCCAGGCGGCAGAGATTCTCCACGAGCACGAGCCGGAGCATAATGGGCACGGCCCAGAGTTCGCCGATCGTGAGCGGGGTGACTTCCTGATAGGCCTCGATAAATCGCGAGAGAGCCGTTTCCTCCAAGGCGCTGTCGGTGTGCGCGACGAGTTCGAGGGCGAGCCAGTAGACGCGTGGCAGGCCGGCGAACAGGCCGTCCTGCAACTTCGGCAGCCGTCGATAGTAGCCCTGCGGCAGATCGGTGCGGATCTCGCGCAGCGCCTCGGCAACGATATGGAAGTTGTCGTAAAACCAAGCCGCCTCGCCGGGGAGCGACTCGTGTTTGACATAGGCGTCGGCGATGACCCGGTGCGAGGCAAACAGCGACCGGCTGTCGCGCTCGAATCGGTCGAGGAGCAGGCGGTCTTCGGAGATCGTGACGCGGGTCGAGGCCCGGGCGATATCGCGCGCCCGCGCCTCCAACCGTTCTGGTCCGAGGAGTTCGCCGCGAATCGGACCGCGGCTCACCGTCGCCGTTCCCGGAGTCGGGCCCTGAGCGTCGGCGGACGTCCGTTGCGCGGCGGTGGCGAGACTCATTCGTGGTCGGCCTCTCGCTGTGCGCGGCCGAATCCAACAACCCGGCCGGTCTCGCTGTTGTAATTGTCTACGATGACCGGAGCAAGGAATCAGCGGACGAATTGCCCCGCTGACTCGATCGAACGGAATTGGGCGCTACAGGACTTGAACCTGTGACCCCCAGCGTGTCGAGCTGGTGCTCTAGCCAACTGAGCTAAGCGCCCGTCTGCTTCGCACGATAGACCTGAGTGGTGAAGCCGTCAAGGTGCATGTTGAATGAGAGATGCGCGGCGCTGCCCAGGTTCACTCCCGACTCACGCGACCAGCGCGATGAGTGAAAGCGCCGGCAGGACGAGGGAGTGCTCCGTGATGATCGGGGCGTCCGCCTCCTCCACGAAATCGAGCGGCGCCGGTTGGGCGGTATCGACGACGCGCCGCCACGGCCGCCCGTGCGGCGAAGTCGGAAGCACGAAACGCGTCGCCTCACGCGCCCCGTTGATCGCGACGTAGATATCGCAGTCCGCTTCTCGGCCGGTCTGTTCGCCATCGAGAGCGAAGGCGAGAACCCGGCTGGCCGGTGAGAAATCCGGCCGGTGAGGCTCGGCGCCATGCCAGGCGATATCAGGCCGGTGCGGACCGCCGCGCGGTCCATAACCGTCCAGGAAATCTTGCCGGCGCAGAGCCGGGTGCCGCTTGCGAAAGTGGATCATGCTTCGGGCAAAGCGGAAAAAGTCGGCATGCCGCTGGCGGAGCGACCAGTCGACCCAACTCGTCTCATTGTCCTGACACCAGGCGTTGTTGTTGCCTTGCTGCGAGCGCAGGAATTCGTCGCCGGCCAGGATCATCGGCACGCCCTGGGAGAGCATCAACGTCGCGAACAAGTTCTTCGCTTGCCGGAGGCGCAGCGCGAGCACATTCGCATCCGTGGTCGGGCCTTCGACGCCGCAGTTCCAACTGAAGTTGGCGTCGGCGCCATCGCGCTCGTCTTCGCCATTGGCGATGTTGTGCTTGCGGTCGTAGCTGACCAGATCGGCCAACGTGAAGCCGTCGTGGCACGTGACGAAATTGATGGAGTGAAGCGGCTTTCGGCCGCTCGATTGATAGAGATCCGAGGAACCACAGACGCGGGAGGCGAGAGTGGCCACGGTGTCGCCGTCGCCGCGCCAGAAGCGGCGGACGTCGTCGCGGAATCGGCCGTTCCATTCGCTCCAGCGCCGCCCGTAAGGAAACCGGCCGACCTGATACAGCCCAGCGGCGTCCCACGGTTCCGCAATCAGTTTGGTATCGGCCAGCACGCCGTCTTCGACGATGCTCTCCACCACCGGCGGGTCGAGCATCACCTGGCCGAAGCGGTCCCGACCGAAAACGGACGCCAGGTCGAAACGAAGACCGTCAACGTGCATGTGCCCCACCCAATAGCGCAAGCACGTCATCAGCAAATCGCGAACGACCGGGTGGTTGCAGTTCAGCGTATTGCCGCAGCCGGTGAAATTCAGGTAGCGGCCATGCTCGTCGAGCAGGTAGTACAGCTGGTTGTCGAGGCCGCGAAACGAGTAGGTTCGGCCGCGATCGTCGCCTTCGCCCGTATGATTAAAGACGACGTCCAGAATGACTTCGATCCCCGCCGAGTGAAAGGCGCGGACCATGTCGCGGAACTCGCGCACCTGCCCGTGAGCGGGTCCGCTTGCCGCGTAGGACGCCTTCGGCGCTGCAAACGCGATGCTGTTGTAACCCCAGAAATTGCGGAGTTTCTCTCCGGTCAGGGGATTCGTGAACGGGCAATCGCATTCGTCGAATTCGTGGATCGGTAAGAGTTCCACGGCAGTGACGCCGAGGTCAACGAGGTACGGGATCTTTTCGATGAGGCCGGCAAACGTACCGGGATGTGCAACGCCTGACGAAGGATGACATGTGAAGCCGCGGACGTGAAGTTCATAGATGATCGAATCCTCGATCGGCAACCGCGGCGGGCAATCGTCCTTCCAGTCGTAGCGTTCGGTCCGAAAGTACACACAACGGCGGATCGATTGGTGCGGGTTGACCTCGCATTGGCTGCCCCNNCGAGCAGCACCACGCTGGGGTCGTAGCGGTGCAAAGGACTGGCGGGCCCATCCACGCGGTAGCCGTAGCGAAACCCCGGGGGCACGTCGTGCACGAGGATGTGCCAGTGATCGCCGGTGCGATTGCGCCGCGGATCGAGCTCGATCTCGGCGAGAGGCGCGTTGCCATCCAACGGATAGAGCACCAGAACGACGCGGGTTCCGTGGCGGCAAAGCAGGGCGAAATTGACGCCGTCGGCAATGGCGGTCGTCCCGAGCGGCAGAGGCCGCCCGCGCGATACTCGCAGCGACATCCAGCACGATCTCCCGTGGGTGCGAATAGTAGAACTCTTATCCACCCTAGCGGGTAACGGTTGAGAACGACAGTGCCCGCGCGATGTCAGCGGGCGCAAAGGTTGGGAATCGATCAGTGAATCGTCGGGTGGCCAGGGCGTCGGCCGGCGGGGTAGTGAGGTGGGGCGACGAGTGCTGAGCCCGACAGTCGGACGAGTCCGAGAGGCTCCGGCCCGGCAGGCCATTGGCCGCCCGAGTTGCAAAATCCGCAAACTGCGCTGGAAATGTCCCAGCAGGATGGTACAATGCTGAGAGCAACTGGATGATCCCCAGCGCCAGACGCTGACAGCACACTTTCTTCGCGATGCCAAAGGATGGCCGCGACGCCTCGTGTCAGTTGCGAGAGCCAGCGCCACCGAAATCTGGATGAAGTGTTCTGTTTCCGGACCAACGCCACGTGATCGCGGTGCGAGCTTGAGCCAGAGTTTGACTCGTCCGCGTGGACCACGCGGGACCGATTGATTTCAACGCATTGTGACCAACAAATTCAGCGAGGAATGGTTATGACCGACGCCCGGAGCGTCGAAGGACCGCATCGAGCGGTCCCTCGCGGAGGCAAACGTATGCCGCGACGACCAATGGACGGCGCCCCGCCGCCGTCAGCGCCCCCCTTGTCGGTGCCGCCGCCGACCGCCCCCGCGACGCCGCGGCCTCCCGGCTCGGCGCCCACTGGCACGGGCGCGCGGCTCGACGATCTTTATCGACTCCCCATGCCGAAGCTGTTCGCGCTCGCGGAAAGCGAGGGCGTTGCCGAACACGGCGGGATGAGCCGCGTACAGCTGATCGTCGCCATCGTCCGTCGCCAAATCGAGCGCGGCGAGGTGGTGCGCGGTTCCGGCACACTTGAAGTCCTGCCCGATGGCTACGGATTTCTCCGCAGCCAGGCCCACAACTACCTGGCGTCGCCCGAAGACATCTACGTCTCTCCCAGCCAGATTCGCCGCATGGGGCTGCGCACCGGACTCGTCGTCGAGGGTCCGATTCGTTTGCCGATCGAAGGACAGGACAATTTCGCGCTCATGCAGGTCGAGACGATCAACGGCCGGCCCAGCGAGGAACGCACCGGCAGCACCGTCTTCGACGACCTGACGCCGATGCACCCGAACGCCCGGTGGGTGCTGGAAACGACCAGCGACGAACTGGCCACGCGCGTCGTCGATCTCGTCACGCCGATCGGCAAGGGCCAGCGCGGCCTGATCGTGTCGCCACCCCGCGCCGGCAAGACCGTGCTGCTCCAGAAAATCGCTCTGGCGCTCAAGAAGAACTATCCGGAATCGTACATCATCGTCCTGCTCATCGACGAACGGCCGGAAGAAGTGACCGAAATGGTTCGGACGATCGCGGGCGGCAACGCCGAGGTCGTGGCCAGCACGTTCGACGAACCGCCCAGCGAACATCTGCACGTCAGCGAAATCGCGCTGGAAAAGGCGAAGCGGATGGTCGAGGGCAAGCGCGACGTGATCATCCTGCTGGATTCGATCACGCGGCTGGCCCGGGCGCACAACACGGAGGCGCCGTCCGGCGGCAAACTGCTTTCTGGCGGCCTCGATTCCAATGCGATGCAAAAGCCGAAGCGGTTTTTCGGCGCCGCCCGCAACGTCGAGGAAGGCGGCAGCCTCACGATCCTGGCCACGGCCCTGATCGACACCGGCTCGCGCATGGACGACGTGATCTTTGAGGAATTCAAGGGCACGGGCAACATGGAACTGCACCTCGACCGGCGGCTCGTTGACAAGCGCGTCTGGCCGGCAATCGATATCAACCGCTCCGGCACGCGGAAGGAAGAACTGCTGCTGCACCCCGAGGAGGTCGAACGGACGCGCGTTCTCCGCCGCGTTCTGGCCGATATGCATCCGGTGGAGGCGATGGAGTTGCTCGTCAGCCGGCTCAAGAAGACCGGCTCCAACGCGGAGTTTCTGCTGAGCATGAATATGGGGTGATGGGGGCCGATTCCGTATCTTTCTTGGAATGACTCCCGAACAAGCCTACTCCGATCTCATCGACCGCATTCGTGAGGCGTCGGTTCTCTCGTCTTGTGCCGCGGTGCTCGGCTGGGATGAGCGGACCTACATGCCGCGGCAGGGGGCGGCCCATCGCGCCCGGCAAATGGCCCTCCTGGCCCGGCTCGGTCACGAACGATTGACTGCCCCGGTGATCGGCGAGCGACTCAGTCAGATCGAGGGCACGTCGCTCGTCGCGGAACCCGATTCGATTCCGGCCGCCAACGTTCGCGAAATCCGCCGCGCGTACGATCGCGCCGTCAAGCTGCCCAGCGACCTTGTTGAAGAACTGGCTCAGGTCACGACGGAGGCGCAAGGCGCCTGGCAGCGTGCGCGTCAGGAAAACGACTTCGCCCAGTTTCGGCCGTGGCTGGAGCGCATTGTCGCGCTCAAACAGCGCGAAGCCGACGCCGTCGGCTATCGGGAAAGTCGCTACGATGCGCTGCTCGACGAGTTTGAACCGGGCGCGACATCATCCGAGATCGCGCGGCTGTTTGCGGATCTGTCCCGCGAGTTGACGCCGTTGATCGCGGCGATTCGCGAGTCGGGTCGCACGCCCCGCCGCGACGTGCTTCAACGCGAATTCCCGGTTGATCGTCAGCAAATGTTCGGGCAGGCGGCCGCCGCGGCGCTCGGCTTCGACTTCGATTCCGGCCGGCTCGATACCACGACGCATCCCTTCTGCACGGGCATCGGCCCCGGCGACACGCGAATCTTGACGCGCTACAATCCGCGGTTTTTCAGCGAGGCGTTCTTCGGCATCCTGCACGAGACTGGCCACGGAATGTACGAACAGGGGCTGCCGCCGGACCACGCCGGCACGCCCTGTGGCTCCGCATGCTCGTTCGGCATTCACGAATCACAATCGCGGATGTGGGAGAACCAGGTCGGTCGCAGCCGGCCGTTCTGGGACCACTTCTTTCCGAGACTGCGGCAAACTTTTCCCGAGACGCTGCGCGACGTGTCGCTCGACGACTGGTACTTCGCGGTCAACGACGTGCAGCCGTCGTTCATCCGCGTCGAAGCGGACGAGGCGACGTACAACTTGCACATCATCTTGCGATTTGAACTGGAACAGGCGCTGATGACCGGCGACCTGGCGCCGGCCGACTTGCCGGGCGCCTGGAACGATCGCTTCCGCGCGATGTTGAAGTTATCTCCGCCCAACGATGCACAGGGCTGCCTCCAGGACATTCATTGGAGTTTCGGTGGGATCGGCTATTTCCCGACTTACACGCTGGGAAATCTGTACGCGGCCCAGTTCATGGTCGCAGCTCGGCGGGATCTGCCGCGGCTCGATGAGGACTTTCGGCGCGGCGATTTCCAGGCCTTGAAAGATTGGCTCCGCGACGCGGTCTACCAGCACGGCCAGCGGTATCGGCCGATCGAGCTTTATCGCAGGATCACCGGCCGCCCGCTCGAAAATCGCCCGTTCATCGACTACTTGCGCGACAAATACGAACCTCTCTACGGCCTGTGATCTCCTCATTGGATCGGAGGGCAACGCGGCATGGACGTGCGGCGGCGGGATGGGATTCTCTGCGGATTGGCGGCGTTCGGCATGTGGGGCGTCATGCCGCTCTACTTCGCCGCCCTGCGCGAAGTGCCCGCGCTCGAGATCCTTGGCCAGCGAATCGTGTGGAGCATGTTGCTGCTGGCCGCGATCCTGACGACGCTCGGCCGCTGGGGCGACGTCGCGCGCTGCCTCACGTCCCGGCGGCTGCGGGTGGTATTTCTCACCTCGGCCGCGCTGCTCTCGGCCAACTGGCTCATCTACATTTACGGCGTGGCGACGCACCAGACGGTCGAAACGAGTCTCGGTTACTTCATCAATCCGCTCCTGAACGTCGCTCTGGGTTTGCTGATTTTCCGGGAGCGGTTGCGACCCGCGCAGCTAGTCGCGCTGGCGCTCGGAACACTGGCGGTCGGAATCCTGATCGTCGCAACCGGAACTCTGCCGTGGATCGCCCTGTCGCTAGCCGCCAGCTTTGCGACCTACGGGCTGATTCGGAAGGTCGCGCCCGCCGACGCGATCCTCGGCCTTTCCGTCGAGACGATGCTGCTGACGCTGCCGGCCGCCGCGTATCTCATCGTTCAGGGAGCCCAGCGATCGCTGTGGTGGAGCCACGGCGACCGGACGACACAATGGCTCCTGGCGGCCAGCGGCGTGATCACTACCGTGCCCTTGTTGTGTTTCGGGCACGCCGCGCGCACGGTGCCGTTGAGCATGTTGGGGTTCATGCAGTTTCTCTCGCCGAGTCTTCAGTTCATCTTGGCCGTAACCGTGCTCGGCGAACCATTGAGCCGCGTCAAGTTTGTCAGTTTCATCTTCATCTGGATCGGACTGGCGATTTATTCGGTGGATGCCTGGCGAGCCGGCCGGGCCTCGCGGCGTCCCGCCGATGAGTTCGTCACGGAGCAGGTTGTCGAAAGCGCCCCGGCCGAAGCGTGATCTTCTTCGTGCCCGCCCAACGCGCTCTGGGATTTCGCCCCGGAACGGCTATGGCTCGACCGGCGTTTGCCAGTTCATCTACACTGGATTAGGGATCGATGTCTGGAGTTCCTGTACTCATGTCTCAGCCTGCTCGTCCGGCGACGCTCCGGGATCTACGCAACAGCGGCTGGCGTTCGCGGCCGGTCAAACACGAGGTTCGCGAGAACTTTCTGCGAATGCTGCGCGACGGCGAGGAGTTATTTCCCGGGATACTCGGCTACGAGAGCACGGTCATACCCGAGATCAACATTGCCCTGATTGCCGGGCACGACATGTTGTTTCTCGGAGAAAAGGGTCAGGCGAAAAGCCGGCTCATGCGGTCGCTTGTGCGCTTCCTGGACGCTGAACTGCCGTACCTCGACATCCCCGGCTGCCCGGTTCACGAAGATCCCTGCCGGCCGATCACGGCGGCCGGTCGGCGGCTGATTGCGGAATTGCCCGACGATCGCGTGCCGATTGCCTGGTGGCCGCGCGCGGAGCGCTATGCGGAACGCCTTGCTCCTGGAACGAAATTCGCCGACATCATTGGCGAGATCGACCCGGCCAAGCTCGCCGCGGGCACGAGCATGTCGTCCGAGGACGCGCTGCACTTCGGCCTGATTCCGCGCATGCACCGCGGCATCTTCGCTATGAACGAGATTCCCGAATTGGACGAACTCGTGCAGGTCGGCCTGTTCAACATCCTCGAAGAGCGCGACGTGCAGATCCGAGGCTATCCCGTGCATTTCGATATCGACGTGTTGGTGCTGTTCAGCGCCAATCCGGCGACGTACAACCGCTCCGGCAAGGTGATTCCGCAACTGAAGGATCGCATCGGCTCGTTGATCGTCACGCATTACCCGCTCGATCGCGCGACTGGAATCGAGATCATGGAACAAGAGGCGGGTCTCGATCTTGATGGCGAGTTCCCCGTCGCCGTGCCGTTCTTCATGAAGGAAATCGTCGAGCAGATCAGCCGGTCGGCCCGGAAGTCGAAGTACGTCGATCAAAGTTCCGGCGTCTCCGCGCGGTTTTCCATTGCCAACTATCGGACGATGGTGGCCAGTGCCCGGCAGCGGGGCGTGCGGCTCGGCGAGAAACCGGCCGTGCCGCGCATCAGCGATCTCGCACACATTCAGTCCAGTTCGCTCGGCAAACTCGAACTCGACATGATGGGCAGCCACCAGATGAGCGAGCGGCAGGTGCTCGACGCCGTCGTCGCCGATGCGATCAAGACAGTCTTCGAGGAGTACGTCGATCGGCACGGACTGGACGAAATCGCCAGCGTTTTCGGCAAGGGCGTGAAAATCGAGGTCGGCGACATGCTGCCCTCGAGCCACTATGCGGAGCGTCTCCGGCGAGTTCCGAAAGCCTGGGAGAAGGCGTTCGAGATCAATCCAGCGACGAGCGACGCCGTGCGCGCCTCCTGCGTCGAGTTCATCCTGGCGGGACTGTACGCCTCGGACCAGATTTCGCGCTCACAGAAGCACGGGCGAATTGTGTATGAGACCTGAGGGATCGTCCATGCGCGGCAGACCGCTCGGCGGCATCATCCACACGTACCAGAAGTACAACCCCGCCGAGTTTCCCAGTCCGCTCGCTGAGCCGCCGGATTTCTTGTCGCCGGCCATGGAGCACTATCTCCTGCACGGCTCCTGGCGCGAGTTGACCGACGAGGAACTGGCCCGCGCCATCCGGCTCGATCCGAGCCAGATTGCCAATCTCGGGCCAAGCATCGACGCCTTGCGGCAAATGCTCCTGGAACGAAAGCGTCGGATCCTCGAGACCTACGAAACCGAATCGGTCCAGCGAACGGTTGAGCGCGAGTATCATTCTGAGGCCGACGCGATTCGGCCGCCCGGAACGCTGGTCCGCCGCTTTCGACAGTCCGTGCGCGAGGAGCAATTGTACGAACTCGAGCAGCTGTGGTACGCCGCCGGCGATGAAGACAGTCCATTCGCGCGCGGGCTGCTGCAACTGATGGAGCGCCTCGGCGAGAAATACCAAGTCGACGAACTCGCCGCGCGCTATGAGTTCACCGGTCGGCAGCCGCTGACGGTCCCCGAAGCGCTCGCCGTCAAGGAAGAACTCGAGAAAATTGACGAACTGCTCAAGCAATTGGAGGAGGCCGCGAAGACGGCGCAGATCGGCGTCATCGATCTGGAATTGCTCTCAGAATTCGCGGAGCCGGGCGACATCGAGCAACTCAGCGCCATCCAGCAACAGATCGAGGACTATTTGCGCGAAGTCGCCGAACGGCAGGGGCTCGAGCGCGATCCTCGCGGTGGATTCCGCATGACGCCGCGGGCGCTGCGGCTGTTCCAGGGCAAGCTGCTGGAGCGCATCTTCTCGCACTTGCAGGCGTCGCGCACTGGTCGGCACGCCCACGTCGTCATCGGCGACGGCGCCGCCGAACTCAGCGCCACCAAGCCGTATGAGTTCGGCGATTCGGTCGCGCAGATGGACGTGCCGCAGACGTTCGTCAACGCCCTCATTCGCGGCGGACCTCCGGTGCGGCTCACCACCGACGACATCGTCATTCACCGCACGCGCAATACGCCGAAATGTGCGACCGCCGTGATCATGGACATGAGTGGTTCGATGCGCTACGACGCCCAGTTCGTCAACGTCAAGAAGATGGCCCTGGCGCTCGAAGGACTCGTCCGGCGCGAGTATCCCGGCGATTTCCTCCGCTTCATCGAAATGTATACGTTCGCCAAGGTCCGCCCGAGCGGCGAATTGGCCGACCTGATGCCGAAACCCGTTACCATTTACAACCCCGTGGTGCGGCTCAAGGCGGACATGAGTAATCCCGATCTCTCCGAGATGAAGATTCCGCCTCACTTCACCAACATTCAGCATGGGCTGAGCCTGGCTCGACGGCTGCTCGGTGCGCAGGATACGCCGAACCGGCAGATCGTGCTGATCACCGACGGGCTGCCGACCGCGCATTTCGAAGGGGAGATGCTGTACCTGCTCTACCCGCCCGATCCGCGCACGGAGGACGCCACGCTCCGCGAGGCGAACCTCTGCGCCCGGGATGGAATCACGATCAACCTGTTCCTGCTGTCCACCTGGAATCAATCGGAAGACGACGTGCGTTTCGCCTATAGGTTGGCGCAATCGACGAAGGGCCGGCTGTTCTTCGTCGCCGGCCGGGAACTCGATCGGTACGTCGTCTGGGACTACCTCGAGCGCCGCAAATCGATCATTGCGTAATCGCCGGCGCCGTCACTTCGTGCCCAGCGGCGCCCGACCTTCCTGCACTTCCCGCAGCCGCTCCTTGTACTTCTCGTAAAGCCGCGTCTGTTTGCTGGTCGGCTCCAGCGGTTTGCCGTCGATGAACACTGCCTGCACTTGCGACGAAACCTGGAGCGGATTTCCGGTCGTGAGGACGAGGTTGGCGCGCTTGCCGACGTCGATCGAGCCGAGTTCGGCGTCGGCACCCAAGATCTGCGCTGGGTACAGCGTAATCGCCTTGAGTCCTTCCTCCTCGGGAAGCCCATAAGAGACCGCGAACGCGGCTTCGTACGGCAGATTTCGCGTGTTGCTGCTGCCGGAATTGCTGCCGGAGTTCGTGCCGGTGCGGATACAAAATCGAACCCCGGCCGCGGCCAATCGCGCCGGCGTCGTGAACGGCGTGTCATAGGCTTCGTCGCGGTCCTGCGGCATGGCCATGATCGGCCCGACGATCACCGGGATGTCGCGTTTCTTGAGTTCGTCGGCGACGCGCCAGGCGTCGGCTGCGCCGCTGAGCACCAATTTCAGCTTGAGTTCATCGGCGAGCTTGATCGCTTCGAGAATATCGGCTTTGCGAGAGGCCTGGATGACGACCGGTTTCTGGCCTCGAGCATAGGGCACGAGCGACTCGAGCCGCGGATTCGCCGGTGCGTCCGGCGAGAGTTTGCGGCCCTCATCGTAAGCGATGGCCTGAGCAAAGAGCTCCCGCAAGCGGCGGACCTTTTCGTCGCGCTGCTTTTTCTGCAGTCCGCGGCCGCCAAACATGGCCGCCAGCGTCGGATCGCCGCCGCCGAAGCCGAGCGCCGCGGTCGTGGGGAATTCGACGTGCAACGCCAGCCCATCAATCACGGTCATGTCGCGCGGAGTCCACCCGGCGAGATTCAAAAGAACGCTCTGTCCAGCAACGACGGAGCCGCTCGGCCGCGTGACCACCGTGGTCACGCCGTTGGCCCGCGTCACGGGTATCAGTTCGGAATCGGGATTGATGGCGATGCTGGCCCGGAGGTCCGGCTGAAAGTCGCCGCCCTCGCGGTAATCGTTCGTTTCGCGCGCCGATTCGAGTTCCGCCAAACCGAGCACCGTTCCCGCGTCGATCAAGCCGGGGTAAAGATGCAATCCCTCGGCGGGAATGACCACGGCATTGGGCGGCACGACCGCGGAGCCGTTGGCGCCGACCGCGCGGATTCGACCCTGGTCGATGACCACGGTGCCGTTGGGAATCGGCGGACCGGTGACAGGATGAATCGTCGCGCCGCGGATCGCGATGGGACCGCTGACGCGCTCGGGAAGCTTGAATGCACCGTCGCGCGGCGGGATCGGCGAAGCCGCGGCGATGGCCGTCGCCTTCAAATCGGCGGAACGCTGGAAATACAATTCGCCGTCAACCAGCGTCAATTCCACTCGGCTGAAGCTGTTGAGCGGATGGCCGTTGAATACCGCCAGGTCCGCGTCCTTGCCAACTTCAATGGCGCCGATCCGATGAGCCAGGCCGAGTTGCTTGGCCGCGTTGAGCGTGATCGACGCCAGGGCGTCGGCTTCGCTCAGCCCGCCGTACTTGATGAGCTTCGACGCTTCCTGATACATGTGCCGCATCAACTCGTTGGAATCCGATTTGAGGCAGACGCTGGCGCCGGCGGCGCGGAGCAGGGCGGCAGCGAACGGAATCGCGTCGAACGCTTCGATCTTGTACGCCCACCAGTCACTGAAGAGCGAGACGCTGGCGCCGTGGGCGGCGATCTCCGGCGCGATCTTGTAGCCCTCGAGTACGTGTTGCAGCGACGCGATCTTGATGCCGAACCGATCGGCGACGCGGAGCAGCATCAGGATCTCGTCGGCCCGGTAGCAATGGCAGTGAATTTTCAGGTCGCCCCTGAGGATGTCGGCCAAGGCCTCGAGGCGCAGATCGCGGCGCGGTTCCGTCGCCGGCTTGCCGTCCTTGCGCGCCTGTTCGTAGGCGTCCCATTTCTTGCGATACTCATGGGCCTCGGTGAAGGCGCGCACGAGCACCGCTTCGACGCCGAGGCGCGAGTTTGGAAAGCGGCCATCGGTGCGTTTGACGTTTTCGCCCAATGCGAACTTGACGCCGCGAGGCCGATCGAGGACGAGGAGTTCGCGGGCTGGCCGGCCGTACTTCATCTTCAGCACGGCGTCCTGTCCGCCGATGCAGTTGGCGCTCCCGTGAAGGATCCGAGCCGTCGTGACGCCACCCGCCAAGGCCCGGTAGATCTGCACGTCCTCGCCGTCGATCACGTCGAGAACGCGCACTTCCGGCACGACCGAGAGCGAAAACTCGTTGAGACCGCCGGCCGCGGCAAAGTGGCTGTGCGTGTCGATGATCCCGGGCATGATCGACAGTCCCGACGCGTCGATCACCATCATTCCGGAGTCGGGACTGAGATTCGGTCCGACGGCGGCGATCTTGCCTTTTCGAATCAGAATGTCGCAATTGGGCAGCGTTCCGCCGGCGACGGTGAACACTGTGCCGTTCTTGAGCAGCACGTTGCCGCCGGTGCGGATCGATGGAAGCCGATCGGCTTCGATCTCGGTGTTGACGTCTTCAATTGTGGGTGGGCCGACGAGTTCGACCGGTTTCGCGTCGGAATCCGGGCGGTCGCGTCCCGGCCGGCCGCCGGGGCCACCCGGCCCACCCGGCCCGCCCGGTCCGCGCCCGGGCCGTCCCGCTGTCTGTTCCGGCGCCGGCGGCTCGAACTCAAACCGCACTCCGTCCGCGAAGACCATTCGGACCTGCGTCTTGTCGTTGTGAAAATCACCGGTCATCACCGCAAGGTGAGCCGGGCGGCCCGCGGCAATGCGACCCAATTGATTCTCCAGGCCGAGGAGTTTCGCCGGCGCCGTGGTCAATGCGGCCAGGGCGGCTTCGGGTGGCAATCCAGCCGCGATCAGCTTCCGCAGATTGGTCTGAAACTTCTCGGCCGGGCGCTCGGTCAATCCCGCCGTCCCGAACGCCACGAACACGCCGGCGTCGACGAGCCGTTTCGCCGTCTGCAACTCTTCTGCTCGCAGCCGCCGGCGTTCGTCGAGCGCGCGCCGCGGCAGTTCCTTCTCGCGTTCCTCGTTCGGTTCGCTGAGCGTCAGGCGCAGGATAACCGGGACGTTCTCGGCCTTGAGACGATCGGCGAGTTTCCACGCGTCGCGGCCGCCGGTGATGATCGGCTTGAGCTTGAACTCGGCGGCGAAGTCGAGCGCGCGGTGAATGGCGTCTCGGCCGTCGGCTTCGAACACGACCGGCAGCTTCCCGTCGAGATACGGGGTCAGCGCCTCCAATGACGGATCATGCGGGGGGCGCTTGCCCGCGCGGCCGGAACGCTCGTAGGCGGCGTGCAGGCGCTGATAATGCTGCGCGTCGAGAAGGGTCTGCCGGCAATGGGCGAAGACGCCCATGAGCGAGCGCGGATAACCCTCGCCCGAACCGGGACCGAAACTCGTCCTGAGCGAGGCGTGCAGGGCGAATGGCGCTACAAGGAGCGCCTCGCGCGGCGCGGCGCCGCTGTGGCTGACGACGGCGCTCTGCCCGGAGATGAACCCGCCTTCAGGAGCCATCAGATGCGCCGTGAACCCGGCCTTGCGCCAGGCGTCGGTCGTGTCGTCGTCCGCTTTGATCGCCGTGTTGACCGTGAACTCGGGGGTGACGCCTTTGCGATTATCCGCCTTCGTCTCGGCCAGCGATTCACTGGCGAGGTCCTCGGGCGCCGTGGGACCGATTTCGGATCGTCGAAGCGTGGCATCGTAGCCCCAGGCGCCGCAGGCGTCGATGAACCCCGGGTAGACGGTCAGCCCGGCGCCGTCGATTCGCAGCGCGTCCGGCGGCGGTTTCACGTCCGGCCCGACCGCCTCGATCAACCCATCGCGGATGACGATCGTCGCCTTCGGGAGTACCTGCCCCGGTTCAGTGACGACGCGCGCATCGGTGATAACAAACGCTCGGGGCTGCAAGCCGCGCGGCTGGACGACGGGCCCGGTCGGCGCGGGTTCGTCGCCGGGCCGCTGCCGGCCGCGCGGCGGCTGCGCCAGTGCCGCCGCAGATGTCACACAAAGCAGTGCCGCCAAAACGATGCCGACGCGCGTGGTCATGGCTGCCTCGGATCTGTGAAATGCGTTCTCGCTCCGCGTCAGCTTACGCGGGGCTGCTATTCGGAGCAATCGTCAACGCCGATTTGGCCGTCTTCTGTCGGTTGTTGTTTCGCGGCTCAGTCGGGCGTCGGACAACGGACTCGGACCGCTCCGGTTCCGCTAGAATTCACGGAACACGAGATTCTCGAGAGGATTGCCGGCCGTGCTGCAACGATGGTGCCTTGTCTCTTGTTTCACCGTCCTGATCGGCTCCGTCCGAGCCGACGGCCTGGCCGAACGGGTGTCCGCCATCACCGACCGGCCGGAGTACAAGCACAGCCGTTGGGGCATCCTTGTCGTGGACGCCGAGACGGGGCGCGAAGTGTATTCCCGCAACCCCGATCAGTTCTTTCTGCCGGCTTCGACCACGAAGCTTTGGACCTGCGCGGCGGCGATGGAACTTCTCGGCGCCGACTCGCGGTTCCACACGCCGGTCCACCGGCGTGGCACCATCGATGGGCGAACGCTGCGCGGCGATCTGATTCTCGTGGCTTCCGGCGACCTGACGCTGGGCGGCCGAACGCTGCCGGACGGCACAATGGCGTTCGCCGACAAGGACCACACTTACGCCGATCCGACGTCGCGCGACGCCGCCGTCACGCCGACGGATCCGCTTGCCGGCCTGCGCGACCTGGCGCGGCAGGTCCGTGCCAGCGGAATCGAAACGGTGACCGGCGAGGTGCTAGTGGACGACCGGCTCTTTCCCCGCGGCCAGGGCAGCGGCAGTGGACCGACGGTGCTGTCGCCGATCGTCGTGAACGACAACGTGATTGACGTCATCGTCAATCCGGGCAGCGTCGTGGGCCAGCCGGCGAAATTTGCGCTGCGCCCGGACACGGCGACGGTCCACGTCGATTTTCAGGTTCGTACGGTTGCCGAGGGCGGCGCTGCGCGGGTCGTCGTTGTCGGCGCTGGGCCGGGCCGCGTCGTCGTCCAGGGGACGATTCCGCTCAAATCGCGGCCGCTGGTGCGGATCATCCCGGTGGACGATCCGGCGTCGTTTGCCCGGGCGCTGTTCATCGAATGCCTGCGCGAAGCTGGAGTCGAAGTCGGCGCCAGTCCGCTGAAGACGCCGGCCGCGGAACTGCCGGAACGCGCCGGTTACGAACGGCTGCCGAAAGTCGCCGAGTTTGTGTCGCCGCCGTTCTCCGAAGTCGTGAAGGTGACGAACAAGGTCAGCCACAATCTTTACGCCAGCACGATGCCGCTTCTGGTGGCCGCGAAGGACGGCGAGCGCACCGTCGCCGCGGGATTAAAGCGGCAGGCGGCGGCGCTCCGGCTGCTGGGCGTTTCGCTCGCGGGCACTGCGTTTGCCGGCGGCGCGGGCGGCGCCAACGCCGATTCGACTTCGCCCCGCGCCACCGTCGGACTGCTTCAGGTTCTTCAGAAGCGGACGGACTGGCCCGGGTTCGAAGCCAGTCTGCCGATTCTCGGCGTGGACGGCACCCTGGCGGGAATCGTCACGTCCGATAGCCCCGCCTATGGCCGCGTACTCGCCAAGACCGGAACGCTGTGGTGGGAGGATTGGTTCAACGGCGGGGCGATCCTGCGCAGCAAGGCGCTCGCGGGAGTGATGACGACCCAGCGCGGCCGCAGGCTCGTTTTCGCAATGTTTGTCAACGACGTCCCGCTGCCGCCGGGCGTCTCGCCGACGCGGGAAGGCCGGGTCCTCGGCCGGCTGTGCGAAGTGTTTTGCCGCGACGCCGAGTGAGGTTACGGCCGTTCCCAGTACAGCGTGGCGCGCGCTGCCGGGGCCAGCAATCGCAGGCGGACCAGTGGAATGGGATCGTACGGGTCGGGTTCGCGCTCAAGCCGGATCCAGCCCGGCCGAACACGCAGCCCGTCGTGATAGTGCAGGCTCAGCACGACGTCGCCGCTTTCGGGAACCAGGTCGGCCAAGGCGACGCCGTGATGATCGATGCGCACCGACGATGCTCGGCCTTTCAGAACGTACGAGTGCGGGCGCTGGATGGCGTACAACTGCCGCGGTCCGGGCGGTGTCAGGGCGCGCGTGCTGGACCAATCGCTGAGCCGATCGCGCGTGGCCGTGCTCGCGGCCACGATCCAGCCGATGTTGTACCGTCGGCAAAAGGCGTCGAGTTCCGCATTCGACCAGAGCCCAATGGGCCGACCGGCCAGTACGCCGTCCACGAGATTCGCGTAGTCCAGGTCGGAGTCGTTGGCTCCGGAGCCGCCGAGCACCGCGCGGTCCGTCAGGAGCGGGATGAGGACTGACGCAGTCGATTCGTCCGCCGACGAGTCTTCCCAAAGGACGCGTGCCGTGGGCTGAGTCTGCTCGCGCAGGGCGTGGGCCATTGCCGCGATGCTTGGCGGCAGTCCGATTTCCAGTCGCGGCGGCCCCCAGGCGGGCAGAATTGCTTGCGGCGAGGGTCCGGCAAACATGAGCGCCCCGACCGAGAACGCGAGCCCGCCGAAAACGAGCCCGAGCCGGCGGCGACCGGCGCCGAAAAGCTGCCACTCAAGCCAACACGCCAGGCCATGCGCCGCGGGCACAATCGCTAATCCAAGTCCGAGAAAAAGAAATCCCGACGCCGCGAACGGCGCGAGGATCTCGACGGAGGGAGCCGCCAGCGCCACTGCGGTCACAATCAAGGAACTGGCGATCAGCCACTTGATCGGCCGCGGACTTCGCCCCGCCCGGCGCAATACGCCGCCGAGAAACCCGGCCGTCACCAGCCCGAGAGCAATCCAGCGGTCGGCGTCTGCGGCGCCCCAGATCGGCCAATCCCAGATCGGCCAGGATCGCACGCCCTCGGTCGGCGTGCGGGCCGGCAGCGTCAGCCACCAATAGCGCACCCAGTCGGCCAGCCACGGGAGTGCGGCCACGGCCGCCAACCCCTGCGCCATCCCGAACGCACCGTGCCAGCGCAGACCGTGACGCCGGAACATGCCCAACCAGCAGCCGAAACTGAGTAATCCGACGGCTCCCCAGATCAGGGGTTGTAACAGCCATCCGGCGATGGCGGTCAGCAACAATCCGACGAAGCCGAGCAGGTCCGGTCGGTTATGGCAACGGATCAGGCAGGCGAGATGCATGGCGGCGACGACGGCGCCGAGCGCCTGGCCGAGATCGCCGTCGAGGAACAGTTGCCGGCCGGGACCGCTGCCGGCGACGAGCGCGCCGAGGCCGGCGGCGAGAAGCGCCGTGCCGCCGCCGTATCGGGCCATCCGCGCCGCCGCCCAGAACCCGAGCGGCGCGACCGTCCACCATAGGGCCAACGCGACTTTGTAACGGCCCGCCGGCGGCCCACGGTCGGTCCCCAAGAGGGCCAGGCTGTACGGTCGGGCATCGAAATCGACCGCCGAAGCCCGCGCATACCCCGCGGCAAAGCTGGCGTCGTAACTTGAGCAGTCCCCTTTTCGTTGGAAGTTCTCCGCGCTCACGATCGCGTGGTACAGGTGAACGGGATGGCGCCCGGAGGTAACGGGCTCGGACGAAACGAGGCTGTGCAGCCGATCGCCGGTGATGGCGCGCACGGTGAGAGTTCCATGCACGGCAATCACCGCGGCCAGCGCGAGCGACTTGGCGAGTCGACGAGGCGACTCGGCGCCGGTGTGCTCGGCCAGGGGAGTAGGGGCATCCATGCGACTCGGCATGGTACTCCGGGGCCTCGTGAGCCGACAAGATCGACTCTCGCGGGGCTTCGACGGCTCTTCGGCCGTTGCTTGACACCCCCTCCCACAGGGTTAATATGACGACAGAGGGACCATCTCGGAGCGCCGCTCGCCATGAAGTGTGAGAAATGCACGAAGGCGGCCACGATGCACATCACCGAGGTGCTCACCGACGATCAGTTCGAGGAGCACCACCTGTGCGAAGAGTGCGCACAGAAGTACCTTTACGAGCCGCCGAAAAAGGCGGGTTCGAAGTTCGGCGACGGCGAGGAGGCGGACGAGCTGACGGCGCTCGGCCAGCGCGAATGCCCGCACTGCGGCATCAAATTCGTCGAGTTTCGCAATTCGGGGCGCCTCGGTTGCCCGCACGACTATGAGGAGTTTCGCGAGGAACTGCTACCATTGTTGGAGAACATTCACGGCGAGACGCGGCACGCGGGCAAGACGCCGCGACGCTTCCCGCAGACCCAGCAGGCCCAGTCCGAAATGCTTCAGTTGCGGAAACAGTTGCAGGCGGCCGTCACGAGGGAAGCGTACGAAGAAGCAGCCAAGATCCGGGATCAGATTCGCCGACTGGAGGAAGGCTGAGCCTGGCTCCGCCGCTCGGGACGTGCCGGCGAGGACGGACGCATGAAGTGCCAGTACTGCTCGAACCCGGCGACCGTCCACGTCACCAAGATCGTGAACAAGCAGCGCCAGGAGCTGCACCTGTGCCAGACGTGCGCCGCCAAGCACGCCACGCCGACGGTGGAACTCAGCCTGTCGTCGATTCTGCAATCGTTGATCGGGCAGCACGTCAGCGCCGTGACCGAGGAGTTGTCGCGGTTGATTTGCCCGACCTGCGGGATAAAGTACATGGAGTTTCGCGCGGATGGCCGGCTGGGATGCCCGGCAGACTACGAAGTCTTCCGAACGGGGCTGGTGCCGATCCTGCAGCGGATTCACCGAGCCACGCGGCACACGGGCAAAGCGCCGCGCCGGCGGTCGCCGGCTCGCGCCTCCGCCGCGGAACTCCTCGAATTGCGCCAGCAGTTGCGCCGCGCCGTCGAGCACGAGGACTATGAGTTAGCGGCGCATTTGCGCGACACGATTCGGCAGAAGGAAGCCGCGGATGAACCTCGATAGCCTGATTCCCACGACTGGCGAATGGCTGCGCGGCAACGGGCCGGAGTCCGACATCGTCGTCTCCACCCGGATTCGCCTGGCGCGCAACCTGGCTGTTTTCCCATTCACCAATCGGGCCAGCGCGCATCAGAAGGCGGAAATCGAGGCTCAACTCCGCGACCGCATCGTCAAACTCGATCTGCCGCACCCGTTGCAGTACGTCTCGCTGGCCAACCTTCCCGCGCTCGATCGCCAGTTCCTTGTCGAGCGCCAACTCATCAGCCGCGAACTCGCCGCCGGAGAAGGGCCGCGCGGCGTTGCCCTCGATGACCGCGAATCGATCAGCATCATGGTCAACGAGGAAGATCAATTGCGATTGCAGGTCATGCGCAGCGGCTTGGCTCTCGACGAGGCCTGGAAGGAGATCGACCGCGTCGACGACTTGATCGAGGAGCGCGTCAATTACGCCTTCAGCGAGGAGTTCGGCTATCTCACCGCCTGTCCGACCAACGTCGGCACGGGCATGCGCGCCAGCGTGATGCTGCATCTGCCGGCTCTGGCGATGACCAAGCAGATCGAGAAGGTGTTCCGAGCTTTGCAGAAGATCAACCTGGTGGTGCGCGGGCTCTACGGCGAAGGCAGCCGCGCGTCCGGCGACTTCTACCAGATTTCCAATCAGGTGACGTTGGGGAAGACCGAGACCGCGGCTCTGAGCGAGATCCGGGTGGTCAACCAGGAGATCATCGCTTACGAACGGCAGGCCCGCGCCGCGCTCCTGCGCGAAAACCGGTCGGGACTTCAGGACAAGGTCTCCCGAGCTTTTGGAACCCTCCAGTCGGCGACGATGATGACCTCGGAAGAGACTATGGAACACTTGTCCAGTATTCGGCTTGGGGTCAACCTGGGACTGCTGGACGACTTGGCGGTCACGACGGTCAACGAACTGTTCTTGCACACCCAGCCGGCGCATCTGCAAAAGCTCATGGGGTCGTCGCTGGACGGCGAGGAGAGGAATGCCGCCCGGGCGAGGTATCTGCGAACCCGGCTGCGCGAGCATGGCGCCCACCGGAATTAGCCGTCAAGACCGAGCGTCGGCCAGTGACAACGGGTGGGCAGCACCGTCGGCGGTCGTCTCCCGAACTTTTTTTTGAAAATCTGCGCGCGCGGCGACAAATCCCACAAATAATGTTTCGACACCGGCGTCTATTGGAGCGGTGGCCGTGCGGGCCGCGCACTCCCGAGCCGCTTGCCTTCAGGAACATCCATGTCCATGACTTTGGACGACCCGCCTTTAAGCTTCTGGGCGGAGATGCGTCTCATTGCGAAGCGCGCCTGCCAAGTCTGGTGGCTCGTCCCGCGACAGCACAAGACGGCCTTGGTCGGCAGCGCTCTGCTCATGGTCTTCACAAGCCTTTGCTGCACGCTCATTCCATTGCAGCTCGGGCGGCTCGTCGATCAGATCAAGCTCGGAACGGAATCGGGGTTCGACACCGCAAAGCTTTCCCAGATTGCCGGCTATTCGCTGTTCCTGCTCGGCTTCACGTACCTGATACGGGAATCACTGCACGTCGTGCGGCGGTTCCTGGCAGAGAACGCCTGTACACAGGTCGAAAAGGACATGACGGTCCGCCTGATCGATCACCTGATGAGGGTGGACCTCGCGTCTCTCAACGAGGAGAAGATCGGGGCGCTGCATGGCCGGATTCAGCGCTGCGTTATCGGCTTCGTGAAGTTCCTCCGTTTGAGCATTCTCGATTTCTCTCCGGCTCTGATGACCGGCTTCTTTGCCTTGGCCGCGACCGTGTCGAAACAGCCGGTGCTCGGCATCGTGATGCTCGGGGTCGTGCCGATTTCGGTCTACCTGACCCTCCGTCAGTTACTGACGCAGAAGGGCGTCCGGCTCAGCTTGAACTCCAGCCGGGAGCACATGGACGGAACGGTCGTCGAGTTGCTCCACGGGTTGGACTACGTTCGGGCGGCCAATACGGCCGGGCTCGAACTGAACCGCGTGACCACGGCGGCGGAGGGCCGTCGCACCAAGGAGATCCGGCATCATTTCGAAATGTCGCTCTACGGGTGCGCCAAGGCTCTCAACGAAGCGTTCTTTCACATTCTCGTGCTCAGCTTCTCGGTCTATTACGCCATTCACGGCACGATCAGCTTCGGCGACATCATCACCTTCTCGATGCTGTTTCTGAACGTGATGACGCCGCTGGCGGAAGTGCATCGCGTGCTCGACGATGGCCACGAGTGCAGCTTGCAGGTCGGCATTCTGCTGGAACTGCTCGACCAGCCGACAGATCGCTCGTTCTCCCCGGCGCGGACCTACGAGCCGCACATCGGAGACGACGTGCCGGTCATCGAGGTCGAGGACTTGTATCTGGCATACCGAGGCGAAGACGGCAAGCCGCGGCCGGCCTTGGCCGGCGTCTCTCTGGCCGTGCGCCACGGCGAGACGATCGGCGTCGCCGGGCGGTCCGGTGGCGGGAAGTCGTCCTGGCTCCGCGTGCTGTTGCGGCTGGCGCACCCGTGTCACGGGCGCGTCCGCGTCGGCGGCGTGCCGATCGATAACCTCTCCCGCGAGTCGATCGGCCGATTGATCGGCTACGTCGGGCAAAGCCCCTTTGTCGTCGCCGGGACAATCGCCGAGAATATCGCCTATGGCTGCGACGGCGTTTCCGAGGCCGACGTGATTCGGGCGGCCAAGCTCGCCTGCATCCACGAGGACATCGTGGCGATGCCGCGCGGCTACCAGACGCGCGTCACGGAGCGGGGAACGAACCTATCGGGCGGCCAACGGCAGCGGATCGCGCTGGCGCGCGTATTCCTCAAGAACCCGCCGATTCTGATCCTCGACGAAGGGACGTCAGCGCTCGACAACATCAGCGAGCGCGCGGTGCAGCGGGCCATCGAAAGCGCGCGAGCCGATCGCACCGTGATCCTGGTCGCCCACCGCTTGAGCACGCTGCGCGACGCGGACCGAATCGTCGTCTTCGATCAGGGCCAGATCGTCGAAACCGGCACGTATGGCGAGTTGTTGCGAGCCGACGGCGTCTTTGCCGAACTCGCCCGGCATGCCGAGGACGTGGTCGAAGTCCCGGTTCCCGTTCCGGTCCCGATGCCGGTGCACGCCGAGCCGACGATCCACGACAAAGAACTCGAAGCGGTCGGCGTTTGAACGCGAGCGGCGGTGAGATGGTGGCTTGACCCGTCGACCATCATCTCGCCGCCCGACGGACTCATTCTCACTGACCTATCTCCATTTCCGCTACGGCGTCAGGTAAGCGCGCGTCAGGTAGTCGGCAAAAGTCAGCACCATCATGATCGCGAGCCATAGCAGCGACCCGAACGCGATCAGCCAGATCAGCCGTTCGCTGTCCCAGAGGTGCATGAAGAACAGCAGAACCAGCACCGCTTTGGCGCCGGCGATGGCGAAGGCGATCGGCGTGTGCAGGAAGTCCAGCGACTCCGGCAGGTGCAGGTAGGTCGCTCCGACCGTCACGGCCGTCAGCACGATCAGCGCCGCAAAGACGCGGAAGTAGATTCGCAGCGTGGCGTCGGGATTGCTCATGAGCCGCCCTCAGTGCCGCAACAGATACAGCATCGGAAACAGGAAGATCCAGACGATATCGACAAAGTGCCAATACAGCCCGGTCACTTCGATCGGCGTCGCATAGTGCCGCGTGAACCAGTCGCGATGAGCGAGCCAGGCCTGCAACGCCAGGACGCCCATGCCGATGATCATGTGCACGGCGTGCAGCCCGGTGAGCACGAAGTAGAAGACGAAATAAAGTTCGACATGCTTCGGTTCGATCCCGCGGCTCGCCCACGAGGCGACCAGATCGGCCGAGGGATGAAACGTCGTTGTCCCGGGAACCAGGCCCTCGTGAAAATCGTGCGTGTACTCGATGGCCTTCACCCCGAGGAAAGCCAGGCCGAGGACCAGCGTGGCGAGCAGGAATCGAACCAACGCGGCGCGGCGATGGGTCTCGGCGGCGTGGACCGCCAGCGCCATGGTCAGGCTGCTGCAAATGAGCACGGCGGTGTTGAAGGCGCCCAGCGGCAGGTTTTGAAGCTCGCACCCAGCCCGGAACGCCGCCGGGAAGCGATACCGATAGACCGAATACGCCATCAGCACGCCGCCGAAGAACATCACCTCGGTGGCGAGGAACGCCCACATCCCCAGTCGAGCCGCGCTCTTCTGCTGCTCGAGATTGGCGAAGTGATGGGCCAGTTCGGCGTGCGGCGCCGCGGCGGCGGGGCTAGACATGGACCGCCTCCTTCCGGAACGTGTATGGCTCTTCGGTCACCGTCGGCGTCTCGTCAAAGTTGTGCGGCGGCGGCGGCGATTCGGTCTGCCATTCCAGCCCCGTCGCGCCGAACGGGTTCGGCCCCGCTTCCCGGCCGAACCACAGCGACCAGAGGAAGTACCCGAACGGCAGCAGGAATCCGAAGCCGAGAATCGTCGCCCCGGCCGAAGACATCACGTTGAGCACCTGGAACTCCGGATCGTATTGCGCGATCCGCCGCAGCATGCCGGAGTATCCGACGAAGAACTGCGGAAAGAACGTCAGGTTGAAACCGACGAACACGATCAAGGCGGACGCCTTCGCCCAACCTTCCGGATAGAGTCGGCCGGTCATTTTCGGCCACCAGAAGTGGATCCCGCCGAGATAGGCCATGATCGTGCCGCCGACCATGATGTAATGAAAGTGTGCGACCACGAAGTAGGTGTCCGTGACGTGCACGTCGACGGGCAACGCGGCGAGCACCAGTCCGGTCAGCCCGCCGATGGAAAACAATGCCAGGAAGCCGAGAGCGTACAGCATCGGCGTCTGCCACGACACCGAGCCGCGATACAACGTGGCCGTCCAGTTGAACACCTTGATCGCCGAGGGAATTGCCACGACGTAGCTGATTGCGGAGAAGATCAGTCCCGCGTACACCGATTGCCCGGCCACGAACATGTGGTGGCCCCAGACGAGAAAGCCGAACACCGCAATGGCGATCGACGAAAACGCGATGAAGTGATACCCGAAGATCTTCTTGCGCGAGAATGCCGTGATCAGTTCACTGATGACGCCGAACGCGGGGAGGATCATGATGTACACGGCCGGGTGTGAATAGAACCAGAACAAGTGCTGGAAAAGCACCGGATCGCCGCCGTACGCGGGATCGAAGATCGGCACGTCAAACGCGCGCTCGACAGCGACCAGCACCAGCGTGATCGTGACGACCGGCGTGCCCAGGAGCACCACCAGGCTCGTGGCGTACGTGGCCCAGATGAAAAGTGGAAGCCGGAACCACGTCAACCCCGGCGCCCGCATCCGATGGATCGTAACGACGAAGTTGAGCGCCGTCAGGATCGATGAGAAGCCGAGGATGAGCGCGCCCACGGCCACCGGCATGACATTGGTGTGCGACGATCGCGAACTGTACGGGACGTAAAACGTCCAACCGGTGTCCGCCCCACCGGCGATCATGCCCCAGATCGTGATGACGGCCCCGATCACGTAGATGTACCAGCTGGCCAGGTTCAGCTTCGGAAAGGCCAGGTCCTTGGCGCCGATCATCATCGGCACCAGAAAGTTGCCGAGAATCGACGGGATTCCGGGAATCAGAAAGAAGAAGACCATGATCACGCCGTGCAGCGTGAACAGCTTGTTGTAGGTGTCCGGTTCGACCAGGTCGGCCGCGGGCGTGGCCAGTTCGAGCCGGATCAGAACCGCGAACGCGCCGCCGACGAAGAACATCAATGTGATGACGATCAAATACAGGATTGCGATTCGCTTGTGATCGACGGTAAAGAGCCACGATTTCCAGCCGAACTCCGCGTTGACGTAATCCACGCGAGGTTCAGCGGGAATCGTGGCGGTCGGCAGGGTTGACGCGCTGTTCATGGGATCGGATACGGCTTAGGAATCGGCGATTTCGGGTCGGACTGCGGCGGCGTCGATTCTTCGTTTCGCGGCGGCGTCTCGCCCGGACGCAATGCCTTGATGAACGCCACGAGTTCCAGCAATTCGTCTTCCGGCATGCCTTGAAACGTCGGCATGATCGGCTCGAATCCCGCCACGATTTTGGCCCGTGGATTGACGATTGATTCGCGGATGTAATTCTCGTCGGCGAGGACGGTCCGCCCGCCTTCGAGCGCGACCGGCTTGTTGAAGATCGCTTCGAGGTTCGGTCCCTTGGCCGCGGCGTCTGCCGAGTGGCAGGCGATGCACTGGTACTGCAAAAACCGCTGCCGGCCGCGCAACGCCAGCGATCGATCCGCCTGGCTGCTCAGCCAGCGCTGATATTCCGCCGGTTCCTGCGCCACGATCCAGCCGATCATCTTGGAATGGTCCGTGCCGCAGTATTCGGCGCAGTACAGGCGAAAGCGGCCCGGCTTGGTGGCCTGAAACCAGAGGAACGTGTAGCGCCCCGGAACGGCATCCTGCTTCGTCCGAAACGCCGGCACGTAGAAACTGTGAATCACGTCTTCGGAACCGAGGATCAAGCGCACGGGCCGGCCGACCGGCACGTGCAGTTCGTTGATCTCGCGCTGTCCGTCCGGATGTTGCAGCTTCCACATCCATTGCCGGCCGGTCACGTAAACCTCGATGGCGTCGTCCGGCGGAACGACGATGTTGAGGTAGACGCGCGCGCTCCAGATGAACATCACGGCGACGATGCCGAGCGGTACGACCGACCAGGCGATTTCCAGCGGCGTCGAACCGTGAATTTCCTCCGGGATTTCGGCGCCACGCCGGCGGTAGCGGATTGCAAAATAGATCACGAGCACCGCCACGATCGTGCTCACCGCCACCGTCGTACCGATGATGAAGAAATACAGCCGGTCCACCGCGGGCGCCACGGTCGATGCTTGCTCGGGAAATAGTCCGACGTCGGCCAGCATGGTTCAATGTTGGGCGAGAGACCTCGTTCGCCGGCGTTCGCGCCGCCAAGCAACCACGACCGCGCCGGCCAGTCCGGCGACAGTGACAGCCGACGCCAGCCGAACGGCCGACAGCACGGCAAACCCATAACGGCCCCGGTCGGCGTCGTAGTCGAAGCACAACATCAGCAGTTGTTCCGTGATTCCGCCAACCCGCCCGCCCGATGCTTCGACCAACGCGAGTCGCAAGTCGCGGGGCAGGAAACGAATGCCGAACAAGTATCGGGACACGACGCCTTCCGGTGTCAGCACGATGATCCCGCTGGCGTGATCGAACCGATCGTTCCGCGAATCGAATCGATAACGGAACCCGACGTCGCGCGTCAGCGCCGCAATCGACGATTCGTCACCGGTGAGAAAATGCCAATATCGCTCGGCTCCGGGACGCGCCAGGCTCGCGACGTAGTTGGCCTTTTTCGCGGCCGCGATTTCGGAACCCTCCCGCGCGTCGAAGCTCACCGTCACGATGTCGAAGTCGTCGCCGAGCCGCAGCGGCAAGCCGCGCATGGCTTCGAGCACGCCGTTGAGCACCAGGTTGCACAGCTGCGGGCAGCGATAGTACGCCAGGATCAAGATCGTCGGCTTGCCGCGCTGCAAGTCGCGCAAGGTCACACTGCGGCCGGATTCATCCCGGAACGGCAGGTCGAGCGGAATCGTCGCCCCCGGGCGCTGTTGCCACGCCAACTCGGCCGTGCCGGCCGGCGCTGCGCTCGCCGGCACTGGCGCAATCGAATCCTCGGGCGGGGCCCCGGCCAGCGACGGATTCGCAGCCGCCGATTGAAAACACAGATAGACGCCGATGCACGCCGCGCGGCGCATCAGTGTCCCTCCGCGGTTTTCTGTGATCCCATTTGTCATTGTCGGTTCTCCCGCGGCTGGCCGGGACCGACATGCTGGAGCCAACGTTGCATTGCCACTTCAATTGGAATGTGCGCGATGGTCTTGTCCGCGTTTACCCATCCGTAGGAGTTCAGAATCGCCTCGTCCGCCCGCCGCTTTTGGAGCGCCGTAGATGGACCGAAACGTCCGAGCGTGTATTCGGGGCTTTCGACCGGAATACCCTCGATCCGCGGGCGCTGGCTCGGCAGGCGATCTTCCTGCGCCATTTCTCGGCGGATCTGTTCCGCGACGGGATATTGCGATTGTTTCCGGGCAACCTCGCGAGCGTCCAGGAATTCGAGCAGGCTCCAGACGGCGCCCATGAGCACCGCCAGGCCGATTCCAAGGCCCACGGCAAACCCGAGCGCGGCGCGCGAGTTGACGTCCGACTGCTCAAAGCGCACGTCCGGATTCATCGGCTCGTCGTCGGGGCGGCTCGTCTTAAACTCACTCATGATGGCGGGCCTCCGCGAGCAGAGGATCGTGAGCGGGCAACAGCGGCCGGACTTGCAATTGCCCAAGGAACGCGGCGAGCCAGACGCCGCCGATCGCCACCGGCGCCACGATGTCGGTCCAGCGAGCGGCGTACCCGAGCGGCACCGCGCCCAGCCCATCCGCTCCCGGCTGGGCCGGTACGATCAGCCAGTACAGATCGACCGCGCGCATGACCAGCACAAGGATTGCGACGCGCAGGAGCTTGCTCCGCCGCCGCTTCACGTCACCCGAAAGCAGCAGCAGGAACGGCAGGAAGAACGCGCCGACGATCAGTGCAATTCCGACGTATTGCCAGCCGCCCTGCATCCGCCGCAGATAGTACGGGTTCTCCGTTGTCAGGTTGCCGGACCACATCAGCAGAAATTGAGAGAACGCAAGGTAAGCCCAGACCATCACGAAGGCGAGCAGCAGGCTGCCGAGATCGCGGAAGTGCGGACGAGCGAGCACGCCTGCCAGCGGCGGTCGATTCGACAACAAGATCAATACGACGGTGGCGAACGCGAATGCGCTCAACACCTGCCCGACGCCAAATAGTGGCGCGAAAATGCTCGAATACCACAGCGGCTCGAGCGACATCACCCAGTCGACCGACGCGACGGTGATCGTCAGCGCATAAATCGTCAATCCGGCCGCGCATAACTTTCGCAAGTGCCGCGGATTCTCAGGAGCGTCGGCCCGATCCTGCCCCACCGACCAGCGGTTGAACGCCCACGCCAGCGCGATCCAAATTGCGAAATAGCCGGCAGCGAACGAAAGGTATCGCGACGAATTCAGGTATGCGGCCTTGGCGCGGAGTCGCTCATCCGCCGCGACGACCTCGGGATTCATCCAGACATAGACATCGCTCATGCCGAGGGCGATCGGCAGAAAGAGGACGGCCAAGAGCGGCAGCGTTCGCGATGCGGCTTCCAGGATTCTGCGCAGGATCAGGCCCCAGACGCCGCCCGTCAGGTATTGCAGCATTCCCAGCACGAGGCTGCCCAGCGCGATGCCCAGCCAAAAGTTGTACGCCCACAGATACGAGCGCACCACGGCCGGGCGATCGGTCCACCATCCCGCCGCGAGCAATGCCAGTCCCGCTGCGCCAAGGACCAGTGCCTGCTGCTGCCAGCGGCGGCAATCGGCGGGATCCAGGGGCAGGGGGTCACCGGCCACGCTGCGCCTCCTCCAGCCGACGTTGATCCTCCGGAGTCAAGTTCGCCGTCGGCACGTTCTGGCTGAACTGCAAGGCGCGGACGTAGGCGATAATCGCCCAGCGATCGTTTACAGGAATCTGCGATGCGTAATCGGGCATGGCGCCGAACCCGCGCGTCACGACGTCGAACATCTGGCCGACCGGCATCGCACGCAATCGCTCGGAGTGAAACGAGGGTGGCTTGATGTAGCCGCGTTGCACGACCTGGCCGTCTCCGCGGCCGACGCGCCCGTGGCAGATTGAGCAGTAGATGTCGAATCGTTCCCGACCGCGCTCCAGCACGGCCATCGAGAGTGGCAACGGAAAGTCGTTCGTAAACGCATCGCCGCTGCGCCCCGTGAAATAGGCGTTGTCATCGCGCAACTGCCCTCGCGCGACCGTGCCGGACACCAGGGGACGATTGGCCTGACCGTCGGCAAAAAACTCGCTCGGCTGATCCGGGTTGTGATAGCCGGGCTGCCGAGCCATCTGCTGGCGGTAACAGCCGCAGGCGAACAGAATCAAGGCGATCGACCCCATCCGCAACGGGGCGCTGAGTCGGCCGAATGCAGCGTGCGCACCACGCATCAGTGCGGCACCTCCTGCACGTCGCTGGCGCCCAGTTGACGGAGCAGGTCCCGAGCCTGGGCGCGATTGAACAGGGGATCACGCGCTTGCAGGCACAGGAAAAACAGGTCGCCGCTGGCCCGGGAAAATCGCGGCACGTGAAAGAGCGGATGGTACGGCATCGGCAACCCGTTCAAGGCCAGCATGCCGAAGATGGCCATCAGAGCCGCGCCGAGAATCGTGCACTCGAACGTGACGGGGATGAACGCCGGCCAAGAATTCAGCGGCCGTCCGCCGATATTGAGCGGATAGGCGAAGACGGACGTGTAGTATTGCAACAGATACCCGCCGACGCCGCCGATAAGACCGCCGAGGAATATCAACAGCGGCAGCGGCGAGTGCCGGTAGCCGATTGCTTCGGTGAGTTCCTCGCTGGGCATCGGTGTGTATGCTTCAAACCGTCTGTATCCCGCGGCGCGGACGGCTTTGACCGCGTGAATCAACGACTCCAGGTCGGCGAACTCGGCCAGCACGCCGTAAATCGGCGGTCTCATGGCGTCGCCTCCCGACCCGTGGCTTCCGGTGAGCCGACGAGCGTTCGCATCTCGAAGATCGAAATCATCGGCAGGAAGCGGATGAACAGGAACATCAGCGTGAAGAACAGGCCGATCGTTCCGAGGAACATCGACCAGTCCCAGAACGTCCCTTCGTAATTGCCCCACGACGACGGCAGGAAGTCGCGATGCAGGCTGACGACGATGATGACGAAACGCTCCAGCCACATGCCCACGCTCACGATCAGCGAGACGATGAACAGGATGACGGGGCTGGTCCGCGCTTTCTTGAACCACAGAACCTGCGGCGCGAGTACATTGCAGGCAATGAGTGCGTAAAAGGCGCTGGCGTAGGGGCCGAACATGCGGTTCCAGGTGAGAAACCGCTCGATGTGCTCGCCGCTGTAAAACGCCATGAACAGTTCCATGCCATAGCCGTAAGCCACCATTAAGCCCGTCGCCAACAGAATCTTCGCCATATTCTCCAAATGGCGGTCGGTGATGAAATCCCTGAGGTTGTAAAGGGCGCGGAGCGGAATCGTCAGCGTCAGCACCATGGCGAACCCGGCGTAGATCGCGCCGGCGACGAAGTACGGCGGAAAGATCGTCACGTGCCAACCGGGAATGATGCCGACGGCGAAGTCGAAGCTGACGACGGTGTGAACAGAGATCACCAGCGGCGTGGCCAGGCCCGCCAGCAGCAGGTAAGCGACTTCATACCGATGCCAGTGCAGCGCCGACCCGCGCCAACCCATCGCCAGCACGCCGTAGCTGATGCGCCCCAGGCGCGTCCGCGCTCGATCGCGCAGCGTCGCCAAATCCGGAATCAGGCCAACGTACCAGAACAGTGCTGACACCGTGGCGTACGTCGAAACCGCGAACACGTCCCAGATGAGCGGGCTGCGGAATTGCGGCCAAAGTTCCATCGTGTTGGGGACGGGGAAGAGCCAATAGAAGAACCACGGCCGGCCCATGTGCAACAGTGGATACAACCCCGCGCAGGCCACCGCGAAGAGCGTCATGGCCTCGGCGAAGCGATTGATGCTCGTCCGCCACGCTTGCCGCAGCAGCAATAGGATTGCCGAAATCAGCGTTCCGGCGTGACCGATGCCGATCCACCACACGAAGTTGATGATGTCGAAGCCCCAGCCAACCGGGACGTTAATCCCCCAGATGCCGACGCCGGTGAATAGCAGGTGCGCGATTGTGACGACAAGCAGGTTGAAGAGCGCGAATGCGACCAGGAAGCCGAACCACCAGCGGCGGCCCGTCGGCCGGGTCAGCACGATCGAGCTGACCTTGTCCGTGATGGTGGCCAGCGTGTGCTCGGGATGGAGGATCGCCGCGTGCGGCATGCGCTCCGACATGGGGCCGGTGACATCAGCCATGATGATCGGCCCTCAACTTGGGGTTCGGATTCCGTACAGCCGCGTGGTAGGTCAGCCGCGGTCGAGTGTTCAACTCCGTCAGTAAGCCGTAGTTCAATGGATTCCGCTCGGGCTGCTTCATTGCGAAGACGCGGCTGGACGGATCGTTCATGTCGCCGAAAACGATCGCCTGCGTCGGGCACACGGCCTGGCAGGCGGTGACGATCTCGCCGTCCCGGAGCGCGCGCCCCTCGGTTTTGGCTCGAATTTCGCCATTGCGAATCCGCTGAACGCAGAACGTGCACTTCTCCATCACGCCGCGACTGCGGACCGTCACTTCCGGGTTGCGCTGGAGCTTCAGGCTTTCGGTCGTGAAATCGGCAAACAGGAGGAAATTGAAACGGCGGACTTTGTACGGGCAGTTGTTCGAGCAGTAGCGGGTGCCCACGCAACGGTTGTACGTCATCTCATTCAGCCCGTCGGGCGAATGCGTGGTTGCCGCCACGGGGCAGACGACCTCGCACGGCGCATTCTCGCAGTGCATGCACGCCACGGGTTGAAAGATCGTTTCGATCGACGACGGTTGCTCCGGCTCGCCGTGGTGGTATTGATCGATGCGGATCCAGTGCATCTCCCGGCCGCGGGTGACCTGCTCTTTGCCGACAATGGGGATGTTGTTTTCGGCCTGACAAGCCGTCACGCATGCCGCACAACCGATGCATGCCGAGAGGTCGATGACCATTCCCCATTTGTGCCCGTGATCGGGAAACGCCGGGTACATGTCGTTGGGCAGCACGCCGACGGCCGGCGGCTTTTGCGGGAACCCGGCGACGGAGGGCAGGGGGCCGTCGTGATCGCTGTGGTGCAGGTGAAAATGCGGATCGAGCAATTCCTCGAGAGTCGTCGAGCGAATCAGGCCCCGTTTTTCGGCTTCCGTGCTCTTGATGGCGTGGTGCGACTGGGTGCAGGCCAGCGTAAACGTCCGGCCGGTGCGGGTGAGACTCGCCCCCCGCACGACGCTCATCGATTTCGTTGTGCGCACACGGTAGGCATCGAAACCAGAATTGCTGCCGACGCGGCCGGCAAGAGGCCGGCCATAACCATAGTGCAATGTGATTGTCTCATCCGCGTGGCCCGGCACGATGAAGACCGGCACGCTGGCGAGAACGCGATCGCCGAGCAACAGGTCGGCGGTATCAGCGATGGTGTCGCCGTGGGAGCCGCCGTGCCATCCGAGGGTGTTCCGAATGCCGAGCTGCGCCGCTGTCGCCGGGCTGACCATCGCCGCGTTGTCCCACGTCAGCTTGAAGACCGGCTTGGGCAGTTCCTGCAGCCAGCCGTTGTTCGCGAATCGCCCGTCATGAATGGTCGGATCTGGGCGAAATACGACTTCGATTGACGCGTCGCGCTCCGGCGGCGGCAGAGTCGCTTGCCAGTTCGGCTGGAGTTCGGGTTTCGTCTCTGCGAATGCCGTCCCTTCAACGATGCCATCGTGCAGGCAGCGCCGCCAGAATTGGTCGAATGATCCGGCGACCGCCCGGTCTCGTTGATGCGCTGCCCAGAATGACCGGACAATCTCCTCTCCGGTCGGAATGGTCGGGTGCGCGAACGCGGCGATGACTTCGTGAGCCGTTCGACCGGCATAAAGCGGGGCGATCAGCGGCTGGATGATCGAGGCCGTGCCGTCAAAGGCGCGAGTGTCACTCCAGGATTCGAGGTAATGCGCTTCCGGGATGTGCCATTGGCAGAGGCGGGACGTTTCATCGTCATACAGGCCCAGCCGCAGCCGCAGCGGCACGCGCTCGAGCCGGCGGGCGAATTCCAGATCGGCCGGGGCCGTGAACACCGGGTTTCCGCCAAGGATCAGCAGCACTTGAACGTCGCCGCGATCCATGCCATCGGCGAGTTCCCGGATCGACGCGGTGGAGTCCTTGGGCTGCGGGAACACCGGCTCCGTGAGGATGACGGTTTCGCCGAGAGCGCCGAGCGAGTGGTTCATAGCCGCGACGAGCGCATGAACCGCGGCCGAACACGTATCGCCGGCGACGACGAGCGAGCGTCGCGGGCGCGATCGGAAATCGTCGACGAGCGCGTCCAGCCAGCGAGTCTGCTCCGATGACAACGCCACGCCCGGTTGAACCAGGCCCAGCCGTGCGGCCAGCGCCCAGGCAAACCGCTCGACGTCGGTCGGTTTCAAAGCCAGGCGGTGATCGGCCTTCAGGCCGGTGACGGTCGGAGTGGATTCGACGGCATAGAGCCGGTTCATCTCGGCCGGAGTTCGTTGGCGGCGGCGAGCCATGAAGTCCCGAGCGTACCGGACGTGGGCCGGCCCGGCTCCGAGCAGGTCCGCTTCCAAAGTCAGGATGCGCAGCGCCCGGTCGAGCCGAACGTGCATTGACACCGGCCGGCCGAACGCATGAGCCAAGCCGGCCGCGGCCGCCCCAGTGTCTGTCGGTTCGTAGACGTGCCATCGCGCTTCGGGATATTGGCGGAGCAAGGCGGCAAGCTGCGCGGCCAACGTCGGCGACGTGATCTGCTCCGAGAGAATGTGGAAGCCGCGCCCGGCGACGGGCTTGAGCTTTTCGTTGACGAGCTTTTGAAGATCGAACTGCGCTTCATCCCACCCGCGGATGCGGCCGAGATATGCAATCGCCTTGGCGCGATCGGGATCGTAGAGTCCCAGGACGGACGCCTGGGCGATCGCGTTGGTGGCGCCCAGGCTGGCGGGGTGCTGGGGATTCCCCTCGATCTTGGTCGGCCGGCCTTGGTGGCTTTCCACGAGCACGCCCATCGCCCCGCCGGGAAACGGCATCGCCGTGGCAAAGAACTGCGGAATGCCGGGCGTCATGCCCTCGGGCTGGCGGACGTAGGGGAGGATCTTGACGGCGGGCTCACGGGTATTGCAGCCCGCGACGCCCGCCAGCGCCAGCGACGCGCCCATGAGCGTGACAAACTGCCGTCGCGACACCGGATCGTGCCAACTCGCCGCTTGTTCCGGGAATTCGCGCTCCATGAGATCGCGAAAAGCAGGCGTGGAGGCGAATTCCTCCAAGCTGCGCCAATAGTCACGGCCGGGGCGCGGCACGGACGGGCCGGCGGGCGCTTGGTCGTCGATCATCGGCAGTCGAATCATCGGCGCATCACCGGTGGCACGTCGAGCAGTGAATCAGGCTTTGCACGTGGTACTTGGCCGCTAATTCCGCGGTATTCAGCGTCGATGGCGGCGTCCAATGCATCGAAAAGACGGCGTCCCGCGGCCGAAGTCGCGGTGTCGGGTCGCGGTGGCAATCGAGGCACCATTCCATCAGCAGCGTGCCGTGCTGCCGCATCAGTGGCATTTCATTGACGTTGCCGTGGCACGTCTGGCACGCGACTCCCTTGTTCACGTGCACGCTGTGGTCGAAATACACGAAGTCACTGAGGCGATAGACTCGGCTCCATTCCAGCGGCGTTCCGGTGCGATAGCTTTCGCGGACCGGCGCCAGCATCTCGCTTCCCACCCAAATCTGCTCGTGGCAGTTCATACAGGTCTTTGTCGGCGGCATGCCGGCGTAGGCGGCCGTTTCCACCGACGTGTGGCAATAGCGACAGTCGATGCCCAAACCGTTGACGTGTTGCTCATGGCTGAATGGCACGGGCTGAGCGCGGATAATGTCCTGGTTGGTGACGTACGACGAGCGCACGAATATTGCCAACACGCCGCCGGCGCCCGCCAGCAGGAACAGCGATCCGAAGATGGTCACCCTCGAGATCGTGTTGAAGCTGCGATGAAATATCTGCGACACCGAGATCGCTCTCCCCGATGCGGATCGAGATTACGCAATTGCGATGCCAAACAGATTCTTAGCGAAACGCGCATGGGCAAGCCACCACACGGCGTCGAACATTTCGCCGCGCGGCGGCTCGTTCTCGGAAGTGGGAACAGCCGCAATGCCGCGTTCTCGTGCGCCTCACATCGGCTGCACTGTGATGGCGTCGATGAAGACCGCGTTGTCGCCGCCAAAGAGATTCGTGCCGCGGAACTGGATCGTGTGGTTGCCGCCGGTGACGGCGAAGGTCGAAGTCGTCAGCGAGACGTAGTCCGTGGATGCGAGGCTGTTGAATGTGCCGACGACCACGCCATCGACGAGGACTTGGAACGTCTGCTGACTGCGGAGGTTGGACCGCTGGGCCGCCTGGAAACGGATCGCGTAATTGCCCGCGACGAAATTGACCGTTTGGCTGAAACTGCCGAGCCGTTGCAGCACGGCGACCTGGGTGCCTTGCGGGGCGGATGGATTGCCGGACGTGAACCCGCTGCCATTCGCCGCGACCCCGGCCGTGCCGCTGAACGTCCACGGCGAACCTGCGGGATTGTAGGCGAATGCTCCGATGGCCAAAGCCGGCGACTCGAATCCGGCGTCGTTGATCACGCTGGTGGGTTGCACAATGGAAACCTGATCGATGAAGACCGTGTTGTCGCCGCCGTTGGCGTTCGTGCCGCGGAGGGTGATGACGTGATCGCCCTCGGCCAGCACAAACGCCGCGGTCGTGTACGTGACGTAAGAAGTGCCGCGAATGGCGTTGAACGTCCCGACGACGTTGCCGTCAACGAGCACTTGCAGCGTCTGGTTGCTGGGCAGGTTGCCGCGCTGCGCCGCGCTGAGCGAAATAGCGTACGTTCCCTCGGCGAGCCTCACGGTCTGGCTGGCGGAACTCTGCCGTTGAAGGAACAGGACCTGGTTGCCCTGCGGCGCGTCGGGATTGCCGGACGTGAAGCCGCTGCCGTTGGCGGCGACGCCGGCGCCGATGCTGAACGTCCACGGCGAGCCGCTGGGTGCGTAGGCATAATCGCGCGTCGGCACGGCCGGCATTTCAAAGCCCGAGTCGGCCAGCGGAGTGGCTTGCCGCACGAGGGCCACCTGATCGATCAGGATCGTGTTGTCGCCGCCATTGACGTTGGTTCCGCGGAGCGAAATCGTGTGTTGTCCGTCGGCGACCGTGAAGCTCGAGGTTGTGAAGGTCACGTAGCCGGCGCCGGAGATATTGTTGAACGTGCCCACGACAGCTCCGTCGACGAGCACCTGCAGCGTTTGCGCGCTGGCTCGATCGCCGCGCTGCGCCGCCGCGAACGAGAGCACGTAGGTCCCGGCCGACATGCCGACGGACTGGCTCACGGAACTCTGCCGCTGCAGGAACACGACCTGATTTCCCTGCGGCGCGATGGGGTTGCCGATCGTGAACGCGCTGCCATTCGTCGCCAGGCCGGCGCCGCCGCTGAACGTCCAGGACGATCCGGTCGGGCTGTATTGAAACTGCCCGGCCCGCAATGCCGGTGACTCGAAGCCCGAGTCGTCGAGAGTCGTCGATTGACGCTCGATCGACACCTGGTCGATGAACACGGTATTGTCGCCGCCGTTGAGATTCGTGCTGCGGAACGTGACGGTGCGCACGCCCGCGCCGACCGTGAAGGTCGACGTCGTCAGAAGCGTGTAGGCGGTCCCCGTCAAGTTGTTGAAGGTGCCGACGACCTCGTTATCCACGAGCACTTGGAACGTCTGGTTGCTCGGCAGATTGGCGCGCTGCGCCGCCGCGAACTTGATGGCATAGGTTCCGGCGACGAATCCGACGGCTTCGCTCATCTCAGCGACGCGCTGGAGGAACGCGACCTGGTTGCCCTGCGGCGCGGGCGGGTTGCCGGCCGTGAATCCGCTGTTGTTCGCGGCCACGCCGGCGCCGGCGCTGAAAGACCACGGCAAGCCCGTCGGCGAATAGAGGAAGGTGCCGGGGCTGAGGTTCGCCCACTCGAATCCGAGGTCGTTGCTGTTGGCATCGAGCCGATTCAGCGTCAGGTTGTCGATGAACAGCGTGTTGTCGCCGCCGTTCAGATTCGTGCTTTGCAGGCGGATCGAATGCAACCCGGCGGCCACGGTGAAGCTCGACGTGGTGTACGTCGCATAGCCGGCGCCGGCGATGTTGTTGAACGTGCCGACAACAGTGTCGTTGACCAGGACCGTCAGAGTCTGAGCACTCGGCAGGTTGCCGCGCTGGGCGGCGCTAAAGCTGAGCGTGTACGCGCCCGCCGCCAAAGGGGCTTGCTGGCTGGCCTGGCTCTTCTGTTGCAGGAACAGAACCTGGTTGCCTTCCGGAGCCTGTGGGTTCCCGGCCGTGAAGCCGCTGCCGTTGGCCGTCACCCCGGCGCCCGCGCTGAAGGTCCACGGTGAATTCGTCGGGCTGTAGCGAAACGTCCCAATGCCCAGTGCCGGCAACTCGAATCCGGCGTCGGCGATGCCCAGCGTGGCGGGAACCGTGCGATCCTCGAGGTGCAACAGCGACAGCTTGCGCCGGCTGCGGGTTTCGGTTCGGCGGACTTGGCGGAATCCGGGCATGAATCGGGTCTCCGTGCGATGGGCGCAGAAGAAATCGAGCGGTCCATAATGCCGGATTCCACGGGTGTCAATATGGGATGTAGGGAGCGCGCCGGGGCGTCGGACGGGAGCTACAATGGCAAGACGTTCGCCAAGATGGGACTCGTGAACCGCCGCCGATCGGCCGCCGTAAAGGAATAGGACTCACGTGCGGGCCTCCGCAGAACTGACCGCCGGCTCTGACGAGGACTTGTTCGCCCGCGTCCGTGGCGGGGACGAGGCGGCATTCGCGGTCCTGGTGCGGCGATATGAACGGGAACTGTACGGCTACCTGCACCGCTATCTCGGCGACGCGTCCCTCGCCGATGACGTCTTCCAGAACACGTTTCTCCAGGTGCACGTCAAGCGGGATTCTTACGAGCCGGGCCGGCCGTTTCGTCCCTGGCTTTATGCGATTGCGACGAATCAGGCCATCGATATGCTGCGTCGCCGGCGGCGGCACGCGGCGGTCAGCCTCGACAATCAACCGAACGACGCCGCGGATGGCAACAGCGGTCAGCTGCTCGAACTTCTCGAGCATCGTGGACCGTCGCCGGTCGACGCCGTCTCCCAAGACGAACGCCGGAAGCGCGTCCGCGACGCGGTCGATCGATTACCCGATTTTCTCAAACAGGTGGTGCTGCTGGCGTATTTCCAGGGCTTGCCGTACCGCGACGTCGCCGAAGCGCTCCACATTCCGGTCGGCACTGTGAAGTCGCGATTGAACTCGGCCTTGCACCGATTGCACGAGGCGTGGAGCGAGGACTCCGGCTCTCCTGCGAGTGATTGACGATGGACGAGAACCTGATCGGATACCTGCTGAATGCCCTCGACGCCGATGAACGATCGGCGACGGAGGCGTATCTGGCGGCAAATGCTGACGCCCGGCGGAAGCTGGATCTGCTCCGCAGCGCCTTAGCTCCGCTGGAGCTTGATCGCGGCTTGCCGGACCCGCCGCCGCGGCTGGCCGAACGAACGCTCGAGCGCGTGGCCCGCGGTGCCGTGATGCCGCGGCCCGCGTCCAGCGGCAGCGATGTGCCGTTCTCGCCCGCCCGATGGAAGCGCATCGATATTGCCGTCGCCGTCGGAGTCCTGATTGTGGCCGGCGGCCTCGGAACGTCCGGATTGACCCGCATGCGCGACTACCAGGAACGGGCCCGGTGCCAGAATAACATGCGCGAAATGCACCAGTCGGTTGTCAGTTACGCGCAGACCCATCACGGCGCGATCCCGGCCATTTCGGATCAGCCCCCATACAACTATGCGGGCGCCTTCGTCCCGATTCTCGATGAGGCCCGCCAGCTGAACCCGAAGACGATTCGCGATTGCCCGTCGATTCGACCCGGGGTCGATCCCGTTTACAGCTATCCGCTCGGGTATCGCGACGAGGCGGGCAATCTCCACGGGCTACGGTTCGGACCCATCGACGCTGACCCCGAGGGCACGCCGATCCTGGCCGACCGGCCGACCGCGCGGCTGCACGGGCGCGGTTTCAATGTGCTGTCGCTCGGTGGGTCGGTGAGTCATTACCTCCGGCCGACGATCGGCATCGGCGGCGACCACATCTTCGAAAACGACGATCATCAGATCAAAGCCGGCAAACATCGGCGCGACAGCGTCCTGGCCAGCGACGGCGCGAAACCGTGAATGGCCGACGCCAGATCACGCAGGCTGTTGCGATTCCCGTTATCGCCGTGTAGTTTTGTCGGCATGGCGGAACAACTTTCGTATTCCCATGGCGCGATTGATCGGCCGCTGCTCGGCGAGACTATCGGAGAGAATCTCCGGCGGACAGTCGAGCGGCATCCGAATCACGAAGCGTTCATCTTTCGCTCTCAGGGAATTCGCGCCAGTTATCGGCGGTTCTGGGACGACACGACGCGGCTGGCCAAGGCCCTATTGCGGCTGGGGGTTTCGGTCGGAGAGCGCGTGTCGATCTGGTCTCCGAATCGCTACGAATGGCCGGTCGTCCAATACGCCACGGCTCGAATCGGCGCCATCCTCGTCAACGTCAATCCGTCGTTCCGGGGTGCGGAGCTCGCTTTCGCGCTGAGCCAATCGGGATCGACTGTGCTGATTCACGCGGCCGGTTTTCGCGGCGCCGACTACGGCGAAATCCTGAAATCGGTCCGCTCCGAACTGACAGATCTGCGGACCGTGGTGCGGCTGGAGACAGAGTGGGAAAACTGTCTGGCGTCCGGCGACGCGGTGGCCGATGCCGAACTCCACTCCCGCGAATGCGCGCTGTCGTTCGACGATCCAATCAACATTCAGTACACATCGGGGACGACCGGGCGGCCCAAGGGCGCGACGCTGACGCATCACAACATTCTCAACAATGGGTGGTTTGTGGGTGAAGCGCTGCGATTGACCAACTGCGATCGCGTCTGCGTGCCGGTGCCGTTCTACCACTGTTTCGGCATGGTGCTCGGCAACCTGGCGTGCACCAGCCATGGCGCGGCAGTCGTCGTGCCGTCCGAGGCGTTCGACCCGCGAGCCGTGCTCGAAGCGGTCGAAGCCGAGCGGTGCAGCGCGCTCTACGGCGTCCCGACCATGTTCATTGCCGTCCTGGACCATCCCGATTTCGCTCGATGCAACGTCTCGACTCTGCGGACTGGCATCATGGCCGGTTCGCCATGCCCGATCGATCTGATGCGCCGCGTCGTGCGCGATCTGCACATGCCGGAGGTGGCGATCGGCTATGGGATGACGGAGATGTCGCCCATCGCAACCTTCACCGCGCCGGACGATCCGCTGGACCGGCGCGTCGGCACCGTCGGCCGCGTGTTTGCCCACGTCGAAGCGAGAATCGCGGACCCCGCAAACGGTCGAACGGTCCCGCGCGGCATGCCCGGCGAGTTTTGTGCTCGCGGCTACAGCATCATGCGCGGCTACTGGGACGATCCGACCGCGACGAACCAGGTCATCGACTCGGCCGGGTGGATGCACAGCGGCGACCTCGCGGTCATGGACGATGCTGGATACGTCCACATCGTCGGGCGGATCAAAGACATCATCATTCGCGGCGGTGAGAACATCTCGCCGCGCGAGATCGAGGAGGTGCTGCTGACCCATCCCTCCGTCAGCGACGCGCAGGTCGTCGGCGTGCCAAGCGTTCGTTACGGCGAAGAGGTCATGGCGTGGATCCGGCTGCGACAGGGATGCTCGACGGCGTCCGACGAACTAGCCCGGTTCTGCGCGGGAAAGCTCGCCCCATTCAAGATTCCCCGCGTCTGGAAGTTCGTCGCCGAGTTTCCCCAGACGGTGACCGGAAAGGTGCAGAAATATCGCCTGCGCGAGATGGCAGTGGCCGAATTGCACCTAGAGAGCGCGGCGGAGATTCGGACCGCCTGACCGCGGTTCAACCCATCGACTTTCCTAGCCACAGGCCGAGTGCGAACGTCAGGCCGAGCCCGAGGACGATCAGCACGAAGGCGACGGCGATCTGCTTCCGCGTCAGCGCGATGGTCGCCGCCGCAGGGGCAGGGGACGGTTTCGATGTGTGAAGCGCGGAACTCTCGCGCGGGGTGAGTGGTGCGGGCGCGTCGGCCAACGCGGCGGGCATCGCCGGTTTCTGATACGGTTCGAGGAACTTTTCGAAATCGTCTCGTTCGAACAGAGCGCCGGCGTCGCTCGGCCGCTTCGCCCCGCCGCGAAGCTTGGGGGGCTCATCGCCGGCCAATTCCGTGGCGGCCGGATTCGCGTCCGGTACAATAATTTGTCCCTCGCACTTCGTGCAGCGGACGATCGCGCCGGCTTTGCGGCGAGCAATGCTTAGGAGTTGATTGCAATACACGCAGCGAAAACGAATCGGCATAACCCACCCCGTTCGACCCAATGCGCCCGCAGATTCAATTTGCGATCATTGTGCCGCGCAAGCGAGCATGGAGCAACGGTTTCTTGAATAGTGTGAGTCGATTCACCGGCCGAACGATTCGCGCCCCGGGAGACAGAGCGTGAGCACTGCGCATCGACTGATCGGGGGCATCGCGCTGGCCCTGGCCGCCGCCGGGATGGCCGCGGCCGACGCCGTGTATCTGAAAGACGGCTTCACGCTTCATGGCCGCATCCGCCGCGAAGCGGAGATGATGACCGACCCGCTCACCGGCGTCGCCATTCCGGTCATCAAGGGCAGCAACTTCTTCATCATCGACGACAAGGTTCGCTGGGTGATCTTCGACCATCGCAATGTCCAGGACGCGACGCCCGATGTGAATATCTGGCGCGACTTTCTGGAGTTTCACAATCCGATTCCGGCTGGTCAAATGAACCAGTTGCCGAAGTCGGCCCGGGTCGTCGATGTCTCGCCGTTTGATGCGACGTGGCATCGAACCGTCACGTTGCAAAACGAACTCGGCAAGTACAAGATTCGCCAGCGCCTGACGGCCCTCAATGGATATTCCGCCAAGATCGAGGCCAACAACTATCGGTGGAATACGTTCTACCTGACTCAGGAACTCGGTCTCGAAAACGTCCAGAAATTGCTCGATTCGCATCCAGACCTGAAGGAAACGCCCGGCGACCCGGCCAACATCGATAAGCGGCTCAAGCGGGTGCGATTCCTTATGCAGGCCAATTGGCTGCTCGCCGCCGAGGAAGAATTGCAGCGAGCGGTGCGGGACTTTCCAGATGAAAAGGAGCGCATCGATCGCACGCGGTCAGCCCTGCGCCAGGCCCAGATTCGCGCGCTCTGGGACGAGGCGAAGCTGGCGCAATCGTCCGGACGCCACGCCGAGGCGCGGCGCATCCTGACGCGCATTCCGTTGAGCGAAGTCGACGCGCGCTTGGCAACCGACATCAGCGCCCTGCGGGCCAAGGTCGAGTCCACTGATCAGAAGATCGAGCAAGTGCGCCGCTTTCTGACGGACTTGCCGCAGCGGCTCGGGGGTCCCTGGCCGCCGTCGATCGGTCAAGCGCTCCCGGTGATTCTCGAATCGCTGTCTCCGAATTCGATCGAACGATTCGAGTCATTTCTGACGCTCGCCACGCAGCACGAGCAAGAGCGGACGGCGGGCAAGCAGCCGACGCTGGCGGTGGAAGATTTGCTGGCGCTGGCTGTTACGGGTTATGTTCTCGGCAACGCGGCGGCGGAGCCGAAACTCGCCGCGGCGGACCGTCTCTGGGCCGGACGAGAATTTGTTCTGGAATACCTGCGCACTCCGGACACGGCGAGTCGGCGCCGACTACTCGAGGACTATCAAGTCCGCAAGCCGCTGGGCCTGGATGAGTTCGCTCAACTCATTCAGCTGATGCCGCCCGCGGAGCCGGCGGAGACGTCGCCGGCCGCGGAGAACGGCCTCGAAGAGCGGACGACCGGATCGCCGTTCAGCCTGCGCAAGGCGGTGCCGTACGTCCTTCAGCGGCCCAGCGAATACACGCCACATCGGCCCTGGCCGGTGTTGATCGTCGTGCCGAGCGGCGGCGGCGAGCGGCCGATCGAGGCGCTGGCGCGCTGGGCGCACTTCGCCCGGCAGCACGGCTATCTTCTGGCCGCGCCCCAATGGGCTGCCGCCGCCGAAAACTACAGCTTCAGTGACGATGAACACGCCGCCGTGCTCGACGTGATCTACGACCTCCGCCGGCATTTCAACGTCGATTCCGACCGTGTCTTTCTCGCGGGATACAGCGACGCCGGCACGATCGCCACTGATATCGGCCTGTCGCATCCCGATCAATTCGCGGGGGTCGTGACGATGAATGGCCGGCCGCGCTGGTCGGCGTCGATGTGGTACTGGCACAACGCGCAGTACCTCCCGTTCTACATCGTGGCCGGCGAGTTGGCCGGCGACACCTGCTCGCGCAACCGCCGCGTGTTCGAAAACTGGATGACCCGCGGCTATCCATCGCTCATGACGATCTACAAAGGTCGGCCGTCGGAGTTTTATCTCTTCGAGTTGCCGTACATCTTCGATTGGATGGATCGCAAGCGGCGGGCGACGGGCTTTCCGGATCTCGGCCGCACGCCCAACGCCGGCTCGCAGGGCGAGGAGTTCCAGACGGCTCGACAGGGAGATAATCGGTTTTACTGGCTCGAAGCGGCGGCGATCCATCCTCGCTATATCAGTACGACGATGGGCACGGGCGAGCGGCCGTACACACCGGCGGCCCTCCAGGCCACCATCCGCGACGGCAATACCATCGCGATCAACACCCGCGGCATCAAGACGCTCCGCGTCTGGCTGGGGCAGGCCTACGATCCCATCGCCGGCTGGCGACCGATGGTTGATCCGTCGCGCCCCGTCACATTCCAGGTCAATCGGCAGCCGCCGCGGCAGCAGACGGTCACGCCGAGCCTCGGCGTGATGCTCGAGGACCTGTATCAGCGAGGCGATCGCCAACGGCTGTTCTGGGCGTCTGTCGAGTTTACGAATCTTCAGTGAGGCCAGCGCCAGCCCGAGACAGCGCGGCGCTTACCGTGGCGAAGGCGGGACGAAGGTCGTCGCTGAGGTGCGGCGCCAGCCCGTCCAGGTATGTCCGATAGCGCTGGAACGATCGTCGGCGCTGTTCCGGCGGCCGGCGCGCTGAGTCGATAATGTTGTCGTAGATGTCCGCGAGCTTGATGACGTGCACCGGCCGGCCGGCGGAGCAGAATGCGCGAATGTACTCCGGCTCGCGCTCGTCCTCCGGCCGGCGCTTGTCCTTGGTCAGCGCAGCGACCCAACTGGCAATCTCCGGTCCGAACGCCGCAATCAGATCGTCGCAATCGGTCGTGGTGTCTTCGATGACGTCGTGCAGGATCGACGCGGCCAGGACCCGTTCGTCCGTGATCCCGAAGACGTGCCGGGCGATCAGGCAGACACGAAATGGGTGGCTGACGTAGGGCGTGTCGCCATCTTTGCGCAGCTGATGCCGATGAGCGCGAGCCGCGAACGCCGCGGCTTCGAGCAACAGGGCAGGGGGGTCGGCAAGCGGCTGGCTCATTCCAATCCGTAATCCGGCTGCGGCGGAATTGTCCGAATGTGCTTTTCCCAGGGCGACGGAACGACCAGCACCGGCAGGTATTTGTCCTGGCCGACGAGCTTCCGAAATTGAATCTGGCCCTCGACTTCCACCCAATCCTTGCCGCGAAACCCGGCCAGCGGCTCCTCCGTGATGATCCGCACGCCGACGGGGATCGCATCGGCGGCGCAGCAGTTCATCTTCACCCGGAACAGCGTGAATTCCTTTTCCGAGATCGGCGAGAACATACCGCGCAATCGTCCGGTTTTGCCTTCGAGCTCGGCTCGCTGATCCGGGAAAAATGCCGCCTGGGTCAACTCTCGGAAGCCGAGGTGATACGCTTGCCCCTTGTCGCCGATCAAGCCGGTCGCGCCCTCCACGGCGCCGGCGTGCAAGTCGCGCCCGAACTTCTCGGCGCTGAAGCTGCTGTTCGGAAGATTGAGCAGGAAGAGGGCAATGGGAATCATCAGCACGGCATATCGCAGCGGCGTCCAGCCGTGATCGTGCGAATGGTCATGAGCATGATCATGAGCGTGAGCATGACCGTCGCCGTGGTCGTGTCCATGATCGTGGGCGCAATGCGAGTGATCGCAGGAACGCGCCTCGCCGGCCTGCCGCCATAGGGTGATCGCGCGAATCGTCACCAGCACCAGCAAAGCAATTCCGCCAACCAGCACCGGCACGAAAAACTGGGGCGCGAGAATGTACGAGAGCTTCGGCTGCCCGCTCGGACCCGATCCGCGATACATCAAAATGGCGACGATGCCCAGCGCTCCGCAGGTGGCGATCGTGCACAACTGATCGACGTAGTACGTCCCGCCGTGGTGATGATCGTGATCGTGGGCCATGAGCGGACTGCTCCCTTCTACCGTCATCCCGTCGGCGTCACGGTTGGGCGGACCGCAAGCCAGATCTGATGGATGATGAGCGAATAGATCAGCGTGAGTACGATTACGCTGCTGAAAATCGTGAAAATCAGCCGCGGGCGGAAGACTCTCGTGTACATGACGTAGAGCTTGATGTCGAGCATCGGCCCGAGCACAAGAAAGGCGAGCTTCGCGGCCGGCGGCATCGACGTGAAGCTGGCGGCGACAAAGGCATCGGCCTCGCTGCACAGGCACAGCAGAATCGCCAGTCCCATCATCGCCAGGATGATGACAACCGGATACGACGTGGACAGATTCTCGATGTCGCTGTGGGTGAAAAACATTCGAGCGGTCGCGGCCAGGAGCGCGCCGAGGATCAGAAAGACGGTGATGTCCACGAAATCATGCAGGGCGGTTTCGGAGATGTTGGCGAGGCGCTTCCACGCCGACGGCCTCACGCCGGTCTCTTCCTCTTCCTCGAAATGCGCTTCCGCCGGCGATTCGCTGGCGCTGGGCGGCGGCACGTCGTTTTCCGAGGGCAGGGGGGCGTTCGGGCGAGCCAACGGCGTCAACAGTGAATACCCATGCTTTCGATACGCCCGCTCTACGATCAGGGCCGTCAGCACGGCGACGATGAATCCGCCCAGAACGCGAAGCACGGTGATCAACTGTCCGCGACCGGCGGCGAATGCGGCAACCAGTGTCGGATCGTCCGGCGCCTGAAACGCCACCGCGGTACTCAGGATCACGACGGGGTTGATGATCGGCCCGGCCAGTAGATATGCGCAACAGCATCCGAGAGGCAATCCCTTCCGCAGCAGCCGGCGCATGACGGGCACGATGCCGCACTCGCACATCGGGAAGACCAGGCCGAGCAGGGCGCTCAGGCTGATGGCCAAAACTCGGTTCCGCGGCACGATCTTGGCAATCCACTGCTGCGGAACCAATTCTTCCAACACGCCGGAAATCACCGCGCCGAGGACGATGAACGGCATCGCCTCGTACAGAATGGACGTGAAGGTAACGATGAAATCCTGGACCAGTTGCTGCAGCGGCACGAGAGAGGTCCTGTGGATGGCGAGGTCTGAGACTCTTTACGCTCCCGACGGTGGGGTCGGTTCACCAATGGAAGAGACATTCTCCGGTTGGCGACCGGCAGCGACCAGAGCCGCGGACAGTTGAGGTGGGCGATCTCGCAGCGCTTTCCAGGCCACGGACACGAAAAACAGGATGACGCTGAGGACGACGATCGTGCCGGCCGGGGCAAATTCGAGTTCCTGCCCGCGGCCGAGATTCAGCCTGGCCGTGTTGCTGATCCACAATCCCGTGACGCCGGCGCCCAGGCTCAAGAGAACGCTGCACCAGAACATTTGCCGCAAGTTGCGGCAGAGATTGGCCGCCGTCGCCGCCGGAACGACCAGCATGGCGTTGATCAGCAAGGCTCCGACGGCCCGCAGGCACAGGTTGACGATGAGCGCCAGCAGAATGATGAACAGGTAATTGCACCAGCGGATCGGAACCTGACGCGATCGGGCCAGGCTCGGGCTGAAACTGGCGAGCACAAATTGGTTGTAGCGCCGCTCCAGCACCAGCGCCAGCACCAGGCCCAGAATGATGAGCGCCAGAATGTCGGCTTCATATACGAACAGCAGGCTGCCGAAGAGAAAGCTCTCGGGGTTCAACGTGCGCTGCTGGAGGGCGCCGAAGAGCATGCCGCCAAATCCGACGGCGAAGGCAAAGAATACGCCGATGATCGTGTCGTTCGCCAACCCGGTGCGCTCCCGAACGTAAGCGATCGCCACGCCGACGATCACGCCGAACGTCAACATGACGATCGGAATCAGGATCGACTCGGGATGCGCGCCGACAATGAGAGCCACGATGAAGCCCAGCGTGATGCCGGCAAAGGCGCAGTGAGCGAGCGCGTCGCTGAAAAAAGACATCCGGTTGCCGACGACCAGTGATCCGACCGAGCCGCAGATCACGCTGACGATCGCAATGGCGACGAGCGCCCGAACATTGTGCGGATAAGCCAGCCACGTATCCTGGGGAAACAAACCGGCGATGTGCAGAATTGTGGAGTGAAGCCATTCGGTCATCAGCGGGCTCCCGGGGCAGGATCGCCGTCAGTTCATTCTTTCTACCAGAATTCGGTGCATGAGTTCGAGGGCGTCGGCGGCCTGCTCCGGCGTCAGGACGAGGGGCGGGGCAATGCGAATCACGCGCTGGGCAAGCGGGCCGAGCAGATGAATGCCGGTCGTTCCGTCGCCTCGGTAGCACCATTCGACGATCGCATTGGCCCAATCGGACGCTGAGCGGCCGTCGTAGTCGCACGTCTCCACGCCCCAGACCATTCCATGCCTCTCACCGCGGACCGCCGCGACGGAGGGCAACTCCTTCAGTCGAACGAGACCACGCTCGACGATCTCCGACGCCATGGTTCGACGTTCGAGCAAGCCGCCGTCGGCGTATGCGTCGAGTGTCGCTCGGACTGCCGCGCCCGACAACGGGTTGGCGCTCCAGGTGTCCGACGCTTCTCCGTAGCTCTGGCTCGCCAGGATGTCTCGTCGCCCCACGACAGCTGCGACTGGCACGCCGTTGGCCAGGCTCTTGCCAAGCACGACGAGGTCCGGTTCCAGCCCGTACGTTTCAAAGGCGAACAGTTTCTCCGTTCGGCCGAAGTTCGATTGCACCTCATCGAGGATGAACACGATCTCGTGTTCGCGGCAGAAGTCCTGAAGCAGTCGGAGATATGCCGCGGGCGGATGGAACGATCCGCCGCCGCCGAGATACGGCTCGGTGATAAGCGCAGCGATCTGGCCCCGGTGACGTGACCAGGCCGATTCGAGTTCCCGACGGTATTGCGTGGAATCGAATGGTTCGTTTCGCTGCGACAGGTCTCGGCACTCGGCCATGGGAAACGAGATGAACTGAACGCGCGGGTCACGATCAGGATCGCTTTCGCAGCCGGTGACGGCGTTGGCGAGACCTTTCTTGCCGTGGAACCCGTGGCGGGTGGCGAGGATGGTGTCGCGCGGTCGACGGAACGCCAGGGCCGCCGCCAGGGCTTTGTGAATCGCTTCGGAACCGGACGCCGCCCACAAAACTTGTTCGAGTCGTTGCCCGCCCGGGCGCGATCGCACCAAGTCGAGCAGTCCGCGATTCGCCGCGACTTCCACGGGCGTCGCGGCGTTGTACGCCGTCAACGGTGCTCCGCTGGACAGATACCGCCGCCATCGCTCCCACCAATCCGGTGGATTGTGGCCGAGGTTCGCGACCAAAACCCCGGATGTGAAGTCGAAAAGCCGACGGCCTTCGGGAGTCCAGTGGAAGACGCCCGCGCTCCTCTCGATCACGGCGAGCGACGGCGTGAAGGTCCTCTGACTCGCCGGCTCCTGACGGGCCAGTTCCTCGCGCAGGCTGTTGGACTGATCTTCGCCGGGATGCCGCGGAACCGCCATGCTCCAGTCAGACCTCATGGGAGTAGAGACACTCCGGCGATGATTCGCCCGGAACATGCAGCCACAGGCCGGGCCTCGGGCTGTTGACAGTGGCGAAGCATCCGGGGCGGCCGGCGGCGTGCCGAGCGAGAATCGCTTCGAGCGCTTGCACCACGGCGACGACGTTCCGATCGGCGGCCAAGTCGTTGTAATGGAATGCCCGGGCCGCTTCGAGCCGGCGCGGCCGATCGTCCGGCGGTCCGCCGAACTCGACCTCGGCCAACTCTTCGAAAAACCGCCGCGGCGCGTCGAGCCCGTAGCCGCATCGGCGACGCTCGCCCCACGGTTCGACCAGGTCGGTGCTGTAATGGTGATTGGGCGTGATCGGCAGGGCGGTCGCATCGTCGACGGCCATCTCGACCCCCCGCTTCCGCTGGTGCGCGTTCCAGACGCCGTTGTCGAAGCGGAACTGGACTTCTTGTTCGACCGAGCCGGGGAAGCGGTCCGGCGCCACCCAACTGGTGTGGACGTCGAACGCCGCTTCGCGCCCGTCCGGATACTCGTACACGAATTGCAGTTGAACCGAGTCCCAGGTCGTCGCATCGGCCGGCGCCACCAACCCACGCTGGCCCGTTGCGAGGATCCGGTGCAAACGGAAGGCCGATCCAAACGTGAAATCGATCAGCTTCAGATAGTGGACGGCGACGTATGTCCCCGGATTGCGGCCGGCGATCCATTCAGCGAACTGAACCCGACTGATCGCTCGGGGTTCCAGCAACGAGCAGTAGCCGTTGTTGACGTGCCGCAGTACGCCATCGGCGACGTGCGTTCGGAGCTTACGGTGGTCCGGGTCGAAAAGTTTGTGGTAGACGACCTTGGCTAGGACGCCGCGATCCCGGCTGAGCGCGACGAGTTCGTCGAGCTCCTGCAAGCGCAGCACCGATGGTTTCTCGATCAGCACATGCTTGCCGGCGGCGAGGGCGGCGCGGGCGGCGGCAAAGTGGCGATCATCCGGCGTGGCGACGATGACGACGTCGAGCGGCAGGGCGGCCAATCGCGCCACGGCATCCGGCCCAGTCAGGCTCTCGAAATCGCCCAATCGATCGCGGAGCCGTTCCGCCCGCTGGCCGGTCCGCGACGCGACGGCGGCGAGCCTGACTTCGACAGATCCGTATGGACCCATCAAGGCTGTCCGCCGCAGTTGTTCGAGAAGCGGCAAATGCGTCTCGTCGCAGATCATGCCGACGCCGGCCAGGCCGACTCGCAATCGGCGCTCGCCGGCCGGTGGATCCATCATCGCGAAGGCTCCGGATTGGCGGCGGCTCGAAATCGAACATAACCGGCATTATCAGACGATCGTCTCGGGTGTGTCCGTCAGGCCAACGTCCGATAATGGCTCTTATGTTCGATTCTCGGCCGGCGGATTCTGCACGGCAAATACGCCCATTCTGCGGTATTTCTCGTATCGCCGCTCGAGAAGCGACTCGACGGGGATCGAGCGGAACTCGCGCAGCGACCGCAGCAGGTGTGTCTTCAGCATCTTGCTCATCTCGCGCGGGTCGCGATGAGCGCCGCCGAGCGGTTCCGGGATCACGTCGTCGATGACGCCGAGCCGCAACAGGTCGCGGGCCGTGAGCTTGAGCGCCGCGGCTGCGCGGGGCTTGGTCGCGTCGTCCGCCACCTTCCAGAGGATGCCGGCGCAGCCCTCGGGGCTGATCACCGAATAGTAAGCGTGCTCGAGCATCGAGACTCGATCGCCGACGCCGATGCCGAGCGCTCCGCCCGACCCCCCTTCACCGATAATGACGCAGACGATCGGCGTGGGCAGGCGGGACATTTCGAGAATGCTGGTCGCGATCAATTGAGCCTGCCCACGTTCCTCGGCCGCGATGCCGGGATAGGCCCCTGGCGTATCGATCAGGCAGACGATCGGCAGGCGGAACTTGGCCGCCAGACGCATCTTGCTCAGGGCCTTGCGATACCCCTCAGGGTGGGCACAGCCGTAGAAGCACTCGCTGCGCTCCTTCAGATTGCGGCCCTTCTGGTGCCCGATCAGCATCATGCGAAACTCGCCGAGCCGGGCGAACCCGGCCCGGATCGCGCGGTCATTGCCGATCGCGCGATCGCCATGAAGCTCGACGAACTCGTCGAGGATGAGATCGACGTAGTCGAGCGTCTGCGGCCGATCAGGATGGCGGGCCATGAGGACCGTCTCCCACGGCGACAGGTTCGTGTACACCTGCCGGCGCAGAGCCGCAAGCTCACGGCGGAGTTGGCGGACTTCGTCGCTGCCGGGGGCCGCGGCTTCTTTCCGAGCCAGCGCTTCCTCCAGCGCGACGATCTCTTTCTCGAACGGCAGTCGAGGCGTCGGCATCCCGATGTTGTATGGGGACGAAGGCAAATCCGCAGACTGCTCCGACGTCGCCGATGCGATCGCGATTTGCAGTCCAGTTCCGCCCCGGCCGACCTCGGCAGCCGTGCCGTGTCGGGATCAGAACTCTTCTTCCTTCTTGACCGGTTGGCCTTTGAGGACGCGCATGTTGCGCATGGCCATCAGCACTTCGTGAAAGTCGCGCGGGCGATCCTCGCGTTTCTTCTCGAGCATGCGGAGAATCAGGGCGGCGAAGTCCTCGGTGATCTCCGGATTGAATTGTCGCGGATTCGTCGGCTTCTCGGTGATGTGTTTCGTGAGCAGGTCCTGCGCATCGCGGCCGCGGAATGGCGGCCGGCCCGTCAGCACTTCGTAGCAGGTCGCGCCGAAGCTGTAGATGTCCGCGCGGCCATCGAGAATCTGGCCGCGAATCTGCTCCGGCGACATGTAGCTGCGAGTGCCCTGGGCTTTCTGCTTGCGCCCGAACCATTTCGCCAGGCCGGTCGGCGGACGATAGGCGATGGCGAAGTCGATGATCCGCACTTCGCCCAGCCCATTGACGAGAATGTTCGCCGGCTTGACGTCGCGATGCACCCAACCGCTGGCGTTCATGTAAGCCAGGCCGGTCGCCGTCTGCTTGAAAATCTTCTCGACGTGCTGCTTGATGAAATCGAACTGCTTCAGTTGCATCTTCGTGCGCAGCGAACCCGAGGGAAAAAACTCCATGATGAAATAGGGCAGCTGCGGGTCGCGGTTTACGCTCAGGATCTTGATGACGTTCGGATGGGCGAGCTTCCGGCCGACGTCGGCCTCGTAGAACAGTAACCGCCGCTGCTCGGCGTCGCGCGCGTGCTCGGGCAGCAGGATCTTCATGGCGAAGTGGCGCATACTGGCCATTTCGACCACTTCATACACCTGCGACGTCTGACCGGTCTGGATGAGATTCTGCAGCCGGTATCCGCCGATGGTCTCCGCGCCTTCCACGCTGGCGTTCCCCCCCCCCTGTTACCAATACTCTTCCGAGTGGATGTTCCCGCGGAACTTCGCCGCCGGCACGTCGCGCCGGAAGCCGAACCGCGTCTCCAGGATCTCGATCACACCGGTCGGTTGCGGATACCGCGTGGCGCCGGTCTCCGGATCGACTCCCGGCATGCCGATCATCGCCGGATTGCCGCACAGGTAGACGTGCGTCGATTCCGGCTGGAGCGGCCGGCCGAGGATCTGCTCGAGCTGTCCGCTCGTGAGCAAGTCCTGGATGTAGACCTTCTGTCCCGCGTTGACCGCCTCGCGAGTCGTCAGCGGCACGTATGTGTACTGGGAGTACATCTGTTGAAGTCGGGCATGGATATCCGCATACCCGAGGTCGCGGGCATAACGCACACAGCATACCGAGACGATGCGGCCGCGATGCCCGGTGTGAAGCAGTTCCCACAGCATGTAGTTGTGCGGCGCCTCGCCGGTCCCGGTACTGAGAAAGACAATCGTGTCGTCGGCCTGGACTCCTTCGAGGGTGAAATGCCCCGTGATGCGGTCGCCGATCTGCAATCGATCGCCCTCGCGGAGCATGAACAGCCGCGGCGTGAGGCCCGGAGCGCGAGCCGGGTCGGCCGTCTCGCGCACGAGCACGATGTAGAACTCCAGCCAGTCAGTCCGGTCGATATCGAGCAGGCGGCCGTCGTCGTCCAGTACCGAACAACTGATTGAATAAGCGCGGCGAACGAGCCGAGTTTCATCGCCGGGCTTCCGCACTTCTTCCTGGCAGCCGGGATACCGCGGCTCCCACATGCCCATGCCGAGCGTTGTATACTGCCCGGCTCGGTGGGGAGGCCGCGGAAAGTCGGGGCGGATCCGGACGATCATCAAGTCGGGGTTCGGCCGCCGCAAATGGACGACTGCCGCGTTGTACCGCTTGCGGCGCAGTTCGGCGATGGTTTCGACGGTCATCTAATGTAATGAAGTAACGATGGGACATGAAAAATGAAGGGCGCCGCCCGAGGAGGCGGCGCCCTTGGCAGATTTCAATGGCCGGCCAATCCGGCTGGCTAGATCAGAATGGCGTTGTTGACCGTCTGCACGTCCAGCGGCGGCAGCTCGATGTTGATCACCGTGGCGGTCGGCAGGACGCCGAATCCGAACGACACGCTGCTGACGCCGAACTGTCCCGCCGGGCCGGTGAAGGCCAGGAAATTGTCGATCGGGTCGAAGTATGGCGTGTTGCCGCCCGGGAAGATCGGCGAATTGGCCCGAACCGGCAGGGCATCCGGATTCACCCCGTCGGTGAGAATGAACTGAGCGTTCGGACCCAGGTTGCCGAAGATTCGAACGCGCGGTCCACGGTTCGTCAGGCCCGGGGCCGTCGCGCCAGCGGCCCAGACGTTGGAGCCGACAATCCCGGACGCCGTTGTTCCGGTCACCGAGAAACCGAGATAGGACACGGCAGTCAGGGTCGTGCCCACGAACTGATTGTCGATTGCGTTCGGAAGGTCGTTGAAATCAACGACGCTTTGGTAACCGTTCAGCGGATTGTTTGGATCAAAAACGGTGGCCGATCGCAGCAGAACCGGACGCAGGTCCAGTTGCGTGATCGACGTACGCACGGATGGCTGGCCCGTGAAGAAGTTCACGGGGTTGTAGTCGGCGAAGACGCGGACCTTTCTCCCGCCGCTGGCCTGGCTGACGATGATCTCTGCCGTGCCTTGGCGGTAGTAATTCGTGCTGAACGGGAAGGTGACGTCGCCCGAGCCCAGCTGCGCGCCCTGGGAATTCGGCATGATGGTTCCGTCTGGCAGTGGGTTCGGCCGGTCGATGACGTCGCCGATCGCGACGTTGAGCCCCGTGCGTGAATTCACTAGAGCCGGATCGTCGGCAAACGCATTGAACATGATCGATGCGTTGATCGCCAGCTGGTTGCCATTGGCGACGAAATCGATCACGCGGACGATTGGGCCGCCGCCGACGCCTGGAGCGAGAACAAGTTGATTTCGAGCGTTGGGCTGTCCCGGGGGCGCTTCCAGTCGCGTGATGATCGGCGGGCCGTTTGTGCCCGGCGAGACCTGGACGAATGGGCCGTAAACTCGATCCGGCACGGCAAACGCCGGCCGATTCGGGTCGTTCTCCGACCAACTGGCCATGATCAGCGGTTGCTGCGGCGGCACGCGGTCCTGGCCGAGCGGGTCGATGACGTTCGGCTCGTACACGATATTGCCGAGCGAATTCAACAGGTTGGCGCCGCCAAATTGATAGAAGCCGCCGCCGACGGAGAAATACGGCAAATTCAGGCCGGGGTTCTGCGGGTCCGGTGTGTTTGACGGCGGACCGTTGAAGAAAAGTCCACCAACGAGGGGGATGCCAGCCGCCGCGCCGGGCACCGGAACGCCAGTGGGATACGGCACCTGCTGGAAGTTGCTGCCAAACAGCGGCGAGTTCTGCAAGGCCGGAAGTTGCTGATTGAGCACCTGCCGAATCTGGAACGGCGCGCGGTAACCCTGCCCCGAGGCGAGGTTGACGCCGCCAGTGAACGTCGGTTCGTAGGCCATGAATTCGTTGACCAGTCGAACCGTGTTCGTGTTCAGATCGAGCTTCCACACTTTGACGTGTGGCCCGCCCTGCCCCGACGGGGCTGTGATCAACTCCGCGACACCGTCGCCATCGAGATCGCCACAAGTGATGTTGACGCCGCCGGTGAAGCGGATGTCGTAGGCCATGAACTCAGCGCGCTTGCGTTGGAAGAAAATCTGCCCGTCGGCAGCTTGAACCATGTCCCAGATGATGACGTGCGGGCCGCCCGTGGGTCCCGCGGCGGTGACAAGTTGATCGGGCGTGTTCGGATTGCCGTCGAAATTCCCCGAGGCGGTCCGGACGCCGCCGCGGAAATTGGCGTTGTAAATCTGCAAAACTTGTGAGGTGATATCAGTGCGCCCGTCGCTCCGCGGCGTGGCCGGCTGCCCCGCCGGGTTCGGAGGCGAACCCGCCAATGAATCGACGATATCGCAGCGAATCGCGACCAACGGCGGGGCGCCGAAGCCGGCGCCGATCGCCAGATAGCCGGCGGGAACGTCGCGGGCCTCGAGTTGCAGGGGAACCGCGGCCAGCCGGGCCTTCCGCGACTGCCGCAGTGATTCCGCCGACGGCGCTCGCCGCCGATTCACTATCCGTGACCAGAGTTTGGCGATATCCATGTCTTGATCCACCTTGTTGAGTTTGCGGCCAAGGCGGGACGCATCCGTACACCGAACCTTACCCGCACATTCGAACGCTGGTCAAGCAACCAATGTCCCACAGTCCGATTTTCCTGGAGAACTCCCGGGGTTGCATCGATTATTCCACCCGCGGGCCGGGCATGCAAGGTTCCGGTACCTCGCGACTCGTGCTCTTTCACGATGCCGTGTGGCACACTTTTCACCATTTGCCGCGACACTGCGGTCCTCGGGGCCGAGTTGTCCGCGCGACACAATCATTTCTGCTATCGACAGTCACTCATCCCCGAATTTGTAGCGACCTGACCGAGATTGCCGCCCGATCGAAAAAGGTCCCGCATTTCCGGACGCGGTTCCCGCTCACAGACTCGCATGGGTGTTCGATTCTCGACCGATACGCTGCACCTTAGACGCAACAGCAACGCAAAACGTGCGCTGATCGGCCCGGTTTTCATCAATTCGGGACGAAACTCCTCACAATCCCGATCTACCGTTCGTCAGCTGAAAAGTTTGCAAGAGCATCAGGCGCCTCACCATGGGGCCTGAAGTCGCCAGCCAGGGATCTGTTTCTGAACCGAATGTTTAGGCCGTCTCCCGCATTCGGAATGCGCAGTGATCGAGCGGGATCAGCTCGGCACGCGGAAGATCAACAGCACGTCGATGGCCCCGGAATGCCGACCTGCCCGGCGTTCGAGAGCGGCACGCCATTCCTTCGCGGTAGCCGGCATCGTCGCGGATCGCCCTTGTCCAAAGGGGACAAGCACTGCGATTTTGGCCTCGGTTTCGGGCGAATCCGACTCCGGGCGCGGCAACGTGGCCGGGTCAAATCCCAGCGACTGGTTTAGATCTCTCTGATCGCCGGCGCTGAACGGCATGACCACAAGTTGATCGAACACGCCTTCGCCAGGCTTCTTGTCCTCGAGTTGGCGGTCGATGGCGGCGAGCAATCGGAAATGATTCGCCCAATCGCGAGCTGAAAGATCGCCGCTGTAGATGGCGAAGGCGCCGCGCTGACGCCGTTTGATCATGTCGGCGGCGGCGGCGTCCACAATCAAGCGCACGCCCCGCTGCCGGAGCACCGATTGAACGCGGTCAGCCGCCCGCGCCGCGTCTCGATTGAACACGTCGATCCGATGGCTGTCGCCGCTCTTCAATTCACTGAGGAACCGCGGCTGTACGTCGCCCTGATCAAGCGCCCGGATCGGAAAAGCGTTCGGCATTCTCGGCGGTGTGACGCGAGCAACTTCCACATTGGACCGCGGCGGCGCGGCGAGCTCCGTTCGTGGCTGCGCGGTCGGCGCCCCGGCCGCTTCACTGGTCGCGTCGCTCGGCGGAACCGGCGACGATCGTGATCCGAATCCTGATTCCGGCCGCGCGATCGTCCCAGGAGCCGGTCGATTCGCCGGATCCGTGTCCGGCTGTTCGTCGATTCGCGGGGAGTCAATGGCCGGCGAGGTCGCGGCCAGGCGCTCGACCGGTTCCGGACCGTTCGAAATCTGAACCGCCCACCAAGTTCCCAGACACACGGCGATCAGAACGCCGGCGACCGTCGCCAGCGAAGCCGCCTCGTGCCAGCGCCGTGATCGGACGGGAGCGGGAGCCACGACGGCGTCGGGCAGGCGGGACATTATCGCATCGGTCAGCGTGGTCGGCGCCGGCACCCGGGGCAACTGCCGCAGCGCCCGGGCGTCCGCCTGCAACTGCTGGAGCAACTGCCGCGCGCCCGCGGAACGGCGCAGGACCTCTTCCGCGCGGCGGCGCTCATCCGCCGTCACGTCGCCCGACGCATAGGCCGCTATCAGCAATCGCAGCGAAGTTTGAGCCATGGTCAGGGCCGTTCATCCGGGGCCAGCGACTCGATCAAGCATTGTCGGAGTTCCAGCCGCGCTCGGTGCAACCGGCTGCGGACGGTGCCGATTGGCACCCCCGTAATCTCCGCGATTTCGTCGTACTTCCGCCCTTCAATCTCCTTCAAAATCATCACCAGGCGATGCTCCGGCGTCAGTCGATCCAATGCCGCCTGCAGCCGGGCACACTCCTCGGACCTCTCGAGCGACCACTCGGGTCGGTTCGAATCGGAATCGTCCGCCGGCTCCGCGAGCAGCGCTTCGCCCGGCTGCGCATCCGCCAGCAAGGGCACGCGCTGCTTTCGTCTCATGCTCATCGCGGAGTTGACCGCGATGCGGTACAGCCAGGTGAAGAACCGCGAGTCGCCTTTGAACGACTGAAGCGACACGAAGGCATTCAGAAAGGCATCCTGCACCACCTCGGCCGCGTCCTCGGCGTTGCCGAGCAGCCGAGCCATGGTGTTGAACAGCCGGTCCTGGTGCCGTCGCACCAATTCGCCGTAAGCCGACCGGTCCCCGCGCACGCACTGCTCGATCAGTGCGGCGTCATCGCGCTCCCCGGCCTGCCGGTCGTTGGACGTGTTCATATTGGCCGAAGTTCCATTCCGTTGCACTTTCATAGTCGCATTCGCGACGGACGATGTCAATCACCTGCTCGGCCGCGCTGCCAATGAATCTCTTGGGCTGGCGACAATTCGTCACTATACTGGCTTACAGTATCGGCATCTCGGAGGAGCGCTCGGCGGACCGATGGCTGAATCGCAGATCGTTGTGCGCGGAGCGCGCGAACACAATCTCCGCGGCGTCAATCTCGACTTACCGAGTCATCGGCTGATCGTGTTCACGGGCGTCAGCGGCTCGGGCAAGAGTTCCCTGGCATTCGACACACTGTACGCGGAGGGCCAGCGCCGCTACGTCGAATCGCTGTCGAGTTACGCTCGGCAATTCCTTGGTCAGCTGCCCAAACCGGACGTCGAATATCTCGGCGGGCTGTCGCCGTCGGTGAGCATTCAGCAAAAGACAGCCGCGCGCAACCCCCGCTCGACCGTCGGCACGATGACGGAGATTCACGATTTCCTGCGCGTGTTGTTCGCGCGCGTCGGCCAGGGATCGTGTCCGGATTGCGGTCGGAAGATCACCGCGCAGTCTCGCGAACAGATGATCGCGCGCATCCTGGCGCTGCCCGCCGGCGCTCGCTTTCAGGTCTTGGCGCCGCTGGTCCGTGGGCAGAAAGGCGAGTTCAAGGATCTCTTCGCCGACATGCTCCGCCGTGGGTTCGTCCGCGCCCGCGTCGATGGCGAGATCGTGCGCCTGTCCGACGACCTGAAGCTCGACAAGCGAATCAAGCACGATGTCGCGGTGATCGTCGATCGGCTCCAGAATGACGCCAAGGTCCGATCGCGGCTGGCCGATGCCGTCGAACAGGCCTTGGCCCTCGGCGGCGGATCGATCATCGTCACCGTGGAGGGCGACGATGACGAACTGCTGCTATCGGCTCATTACGCCTGCCTGCACTGCCGGAAGTCGTACGTCGAGCCGACGCCGCAGATGTTCAGCTTCAACAGTCCACAGGGGATGTGTCTCGCTTGCGACGGACTCGGCACGCGGTACTCTTTTGACCCGGACCTGCTCATACCAGATTCGTCGCTGAGTTTTCATGACGGGTGCATTCCGCTGATCGGACCGATGAAGGGCATGGGCCGATGGCGCAAGCATATTTACGCCGGCTTGGCCGCCACGCTCGGCATCGACCTCCGAACGCCGTGGCGCGACCTGCCGGAGCAGCACCGCGACTGGCTGCTCCACGGTACCGGCGACCGCACGATCACCTACGAATGGCGCAATCGCGGCGGAACCGTCTGGAAGCACAGCGGGAAGTGGGACGGCGTCATCCCGCAGTTGCTGAGCAGTTTCAAGAAAACGGCCGCCGGGCCCTGGCGCATCATGCTCGAGAAAGCCATGCGCTCACTGCCATGCGACATCTGTGGCGGCGCGCGGCTCAATGCACAGGCTCGGGCCGTGCGCGTGGCGGGGCGGTCGATTGTCGAGGTCGCGGCGATGCCGGTCGGCGAATTCAGCGCCTGGATCGCGCCGGACGGTCCGCTCGAACGGTCGCTTGATCCAGTTCAGCGCCACATCGCCGCGGAACTGCTGAAGGAGATTCGGACTCGAACGGGTTTCTTGCTCGACGTCGGTCTGCACTATCTCACCCTGGATCGCTCCGCGCCGTCCCTCTCGGGCGGAGAGGCGCAACGAATTCGCCTGGCCGGGCAGATCGGCTCCGGACTCGTCGGCGTGCTGTACATTCTCGACGAACCGTCGATCGGCCTGCACCCGGCGGATAACGATCGGCTGCTGCGGTCGCTGGAACGTCTGCGCGACATGGGCAACACGGTCCTGGTCGTCGAGCACGATGAAGAGACCATCCGAGCCGCGGATTATGTCGTGGATTTTGGCCCCGGTCCTGGAGTCCGCGGCGGGGAGGTGGTCGCCGCCGGCTCGCTGAACGACATCATTGCGGCGCCTGGCAGCCTCACCGGTCAATACCTCTCCGGGCACAAGAGTATCGCCCTGCCCTCCCGCCGCCGGGCGATCTCCGATCGGCGGCTGACGATCGTCGGCGCTCGCCGGCACAATCTCAAGAACATCACGGTTGAGATCCCTCTCGGCGCGTTCGTAGCCGTCACGGGCGTCAGCGGGTCGGGAAAGAGTACGCTGGTGAACGACATCCTGTTGTCCGCGCTGGCATCGGGGCAGTTGGCTCAGGAGGACGGCAACGGCGAGCCGGCCGACGACGAACCGCTCGCCGCGGCCGGACGAGACTTCGATCGCATCGACGGCGCGGACCAGATCGACAAGATCATCGCTATCGATCAAAGTCCGATTGGGCGGACGCCGCGATCGAACCCCGCGACCTACATCAAGGTGTTTGACGAAATTCGGGCGGTGTTCGCCGGGGTTCACGACGCCAAGGTGCGCGGCTACTCGGCCGGACGCTTCAGCTTCAATCGTCCCGGCGGACGGTGCGAAGCCTGCGAGGGCAACGGCTCGACGCGCCTCGAGATGGATTTCTTGGCCGACGTCTGGGTCACCTGCCCCATCTGCGAGGGCCGCCGCTTCAACCGCGAGACGCTCCAGGTGCGGTATCGCGGCAAGTCGATTCACGACGTGCTGGAAATGGACGTGCAGGAGGCACTGGCGCACTTCGATCACCAGCCGCGAATTCGCGCGATGCTCCAGACGCTGCACGACGTGGGTCTGGATTACATGAAGCTCGGCCAACCGTCGCCGACGCTGTCGGGCGGTGAAGCGCAGCGGATCAAACTCGCACGGGAACTCTGCCGCCGGGCCGCCGAGCGCACGCTCTACGTGCTCGATGAGCCGACGACCGGCCTTCACTTCGACGACATCCAGAAGCTCCTCGCTGTGCTGCACGGGTTTGTCGATGCCGGGCACACCGTTCTCGTCATCGAACACAATCTCGACGTGGTCAAGACGGCCGACTGGGTCATCGACCTGGGGCCGCAGGGCGGCGAGCACGGCGGGCGCATCGTGGCCGCCGGACCTCCCGAGCAGATCGCATCATCGAAACGTTCGTTGACCGGCCAGGCGTTGCGGCGGGTCCTGTCGCCGGCGGCGGCTCCGCGCCGCGACCGCAAATCCGCGCAGGGCCGGACCGCTCCGCCGACTGCTCCGCTCACGCATATCACTGTCACCGGCGCGGAGCAGCACAACCTCAAGCACGTCTCGGCCTCACTGCCGCGCGACGCCTTGTCGGTGTTCTGCGGACCGAGCGGCTCCGGAAAAAGCTCGCTCGCTCTCGACACCATCTACGCCGAGGGGCAGCGTCGGTACGTCGAGTCGCTGTCGAGCTATGCTCGGCAATTCCTGGGGCAGATTGCCAAGCCGCGCGTCGAACGAGTCGATGGTTTGTCGCCGGCCATCTCGATCGAACAGAAAACGACCAGCAAAAGTCCGCGTTCCACCGTGGGAACTGTCACCGAGATCTACGACTATCTGCGGATCCTGTACGCCCGGCTGGGCATGGTGCATTGCCCGGCGTGCGGCTGTGCCGTCGGCACCCAGACAGCGGACGAGATCATCGCCCGAATCCTGTCGATGCCGGAGGGGACCAAGGCCTACGTCATGGCGCCGATCGAGCGCCGCGGCCAGGAGCGCTACCAGGCTCTCTGGGAGGAGGCGCGGGGAGCCGGCTTCAACCGCGTTCGCGTCGATGGTCGCTCGCACTCGCTCGACGATCCACCGGCCATCGACCACCGCCGCAAGCACGACGTGGAGATCATCGTCGATCGGCTGGTCGTGCGGTCCAATCAGCGGTCGCGGATCGCGGACGCCGTGGAACAGGCGCTCGAACTCGGCCGCGGCGTGGTTCGTGTCGCCCTGGTCGATCCGGAGCGTGACGAGACCGACTGGGTTGTACAGCGATTCAGCCAGCACATGACTTGCGAGTCCTGTGGACGGAGTTTTGAGCCGCTCAGCCCGCACCATTTCTCATTCAATAGTCCGCTCGGGTGGTGCCCGACGTGCGAGGGTCTCGGAGTTCAGCACGGCGCGAATCCGGCGTTGCTGATCCGGGACCCCGCGCAATCGCTGCGCGGCGGCGCAATTGCCCTCTGGCCGTCTCTGACGCCGACGCAGCCGTTCACCCGCATCGCCGAGGCCATTGCGCGATTCGGGCGATTCTCGCTCGATACGCCATTCGCCGAGCTCGAGCCGCGGCAGCAGAGAATGATCCTGCACGGCACGGGCGACGCCTGGCTGCCGCTCGGCCGCGAGTCCAAACAGGCGCCGACGACGTGCGTTCAGTACAAGGGCCTGTTCGCCGCGATCGATGAGGCCTCGCGCGTCAGCTTCGTCTATCGTCAGAAGCTCGACCACGTCGTCGGCGAAGTGGCGTGCATGGCGTGCGGCGGATCGCGGCTGCGCGACGACGCGGCGGCCGTCCGCTTCGACGGCAAGACTCTTGGTGAACTCTGCGCCCTTCCGGTGGAACAATCGCTACGATTCTTCGAGCGGTTGAAGCTCAGCGCCGGCGAACGCCGCGTTGCCGGTGAACTCCTGCGCGAGGTCACGAGCCGACTCCGCTTCCTGGTGGACGTGGGACTGGAGTATCTGACGCTGGCCCGACCGGCGCCAACCCTCTCCGGCGGCGAGGCGCAGCGAATTCGACTGGCGAGCCAGATCGGCAGCGGCCTGACCGGCGTGCTCTATGTTCTGGACGAGCCGACGATCGGCCTGCATCCGCGCGACAACGCCCGGTTGCTCAGCGCGCTGCGCCGTTTGCGCGGTCTCGGCAATACGTTGATCGTCGTCGAGCACGACCGAGAAGTCATCGCCGATGCGGATTACCTGCTCGATTTTGGCCCCGGCGCCGGCGATCGGGGCGGTGAGATCACCGCCGCGGGTCCGCCGGCCGCGATCGCCAAATCCGCGCAATCGCTGACGGGACAATATCTCAGCGGCGCGCGAGCCATTCCCGTGCCGACGAATCGCCGAACCGGCGATGCCGGCGAACTTCTCATCGTCGGCGCGCGGCAGCACAACCTCAAGAATATCGACGTGCGCATCCCGCTCGGTCGGCTCGTGGCCATCACTGGGGTCAGCGGGTCCGGGAAGAGTTCGCTCGTCCATGAAGTGCTGTACAACACGCTGGCCCGCCGGCTGCATCGTGCGCGGACCGAAGGCGCCGCACATGAAGAAATCCGCGGTGTCGAGGCGATTGACAAGATTATCAACGTCGATCAGGAGCCGATCGGCAACACGCCCAGTTCCAACCCCGCGACGTACTCGGGCGTCTTCGATCTGATTCGGCAACTGTTCGCGCAGTTGCCCGAAGCCAAGGTTCGCGGCTACCAGCCGCGGCGATTCAGCTTCAACAAACCCGGCGGACGCTGCGAGGCCTGCGAGGGCAACGGCCAGAAGCGGATCGAACTCCATTTCCTGCCGGACGTCTGGGTCGAGTGCGAAGTCTGCAGCGGGCGGCGCTACAGTCCCGAAACTCTGGCGGTTCAATACAAGGGCCGCTCCATTGCCGACGTCCTCAACCTGCGCATCGGTGAGGCGCTGGACCTGTTCGGCAACATACCGCGAATTCGCTCAATCTTGCAAACGCTGGCGGACGTCGGTCTCGATTATTTGCGTCTCGGCCAACCGGCGCCGACGTTGTCCGGCGGCGAAGCCCAGCGCGTCAAGCTCGCCGCCGAACTGGCCCGACCGCAGACCGGCCGGACGCTCTACCTGCTCGACGAGCCGACGACGGGTCTGCACTTCGACGATGTGCGCAAGCTGCTCGACGTGCTGCATCGCCTGGTCGATTTCGGCAACACGGTGATTGTCGTCGAGCACAATCTGGATGTCATCAAATCGGCCGACTGGGTGATTGATCTCGGTCCCGAAGCCGGAGACGCGGGAGGCGAAATCGTGGCATCGGGGCCGCCCGAAACCATCGCCGAGACCGCCGGTTCGCACACCGGCGCTGCGCTCAAGAAGGCGCTCGACGCCGGTCCGCGAGCGCCGCGGCCACGATTCGACATCCAGGCCGCGGCCGCCGAACGGGACGGCGATCTGGAACTCGAAGCGGTCGGTCAGGACACGCTTTTGCCGTGGGAAGTGAACGGCGAGCGCTGGCACACGCAGGATCGCCTCACTGCCACCGGCAAACCGGCGCGTTGGGAGGGGGCGATCCTGTCGTGGCTGGACCAGCAAATTCACCGCCTCGGTTCGTTCGGTCCGACGAACTGGAATCATCGATCGATCGTCGAGATCCCGGCCGTGCAAAAATCCCAGGGATGGTTCCTGCACGCCATGACCGGGCGCGAATGGTTGGTGCGGCTCGTGTTCCGTGTCGCGCGAAACACGTTCCGGCAGGCAGAGTTGTCATCGCGGCTCGCCCTGCCCTCCGTTCACTCGATCGACGGGATGGATGCGTTTGGGGAGACGCAGCGCGTGCAAGTGGCCAATCGGCGCGGTCCGTGGCAGGAAGTCGCCGTGCTCGCCCACAAGTTGTCGGACGTCGATACGCCGGCGTTCCGGTCGTTTCTCGCGGAGGCGGTGAAAGCGTTTGAACTCAACCTGGCCCGCATGCGCACGCGGCCCGAGGATGTCATGCCGTGGAAGCTTCTCGGGGAAAAATGGCATCTGAGCGAAAAGGGATTCCCACCCGGCCAACGCGTGCGCTGGGATCGAGCGATCCTGCCTCGCTTGTTGACCGAAGTGCGCCAGATCGAACCAGCGCTGGAGATCAAGTGGGATACCCGCGACTCGATCACGCTCCGCGTGCCGGGAATCAGTCGCGCCTGGGCGCAATGGCGGACGAAATCCGTCGAGGCGCTCGACTGCCGTTTTCTGAGCGGGAAAGGACGATTCAACCTCGCGCGCGCCGACGGACTGGGTGGAACCGCGGAAATCCTGCCGCATCGCGACGGCGAGGTGTTGCACGTGGCCGTGCGGCAGATCACGCCCGCGCAATTTCAGGAATGGCGGCGAGTGCTGTCGGAACACCTGGCCGAGTTCCGCGCCGCCTTTCGCGGCAACGGTGAAGCGTAGGAGCGAGGCCGGCGGCGCCGCGGGCCGGCCCCGCTCAAGTCTCCCGCGAGTCGTTACTTGTCATCCGGCGCCTTGCCGGCCAGGATCTGACGAAGCTGATCTCTCTGGCCGGCCGTCAGCACTTTTTCGAGTTCCTTGCGCTCCTGATCCTTCAGGTCCGCTAGCTGCTTTTGCAGCGCATCCACCTTATTGCGAAAATCATTCTGAATTTTGTAGATCTTTTGTTTCTGCTCTTCCGACAAACCCAGCTTGCCCCAGTTCTGGGGCAGTTGCCCCCGCATCTTGCCGCCGGTGTCCTTGTCAGCGGCGGTGCCGCTGCCGGCCTTCGGCTTGTCGTCGCCAATTGCCGGGGGACCTCCGAATGCCACGAGTAATGACGCTAAAACCAGCCAACGCAGTCGCATCATGGTGCGGTCTCCAGAAGTGAAAATCAGGTAGCCGGGCGACAGTGTTTCGAGGCCGATGCGCCGTGTCAACAAAAAAATGCAAAAAAAACTTCGAATGGCCGGCTGTCAGCCCCGCACAGTTGGAACTAGGTCAAACCACGATGAATATGATCGCTGTTCACATGTCGGATGGCGTGCTGCCGCCGGTCTGGCTGATCGCCGGAGCGGGGGTGGCGGCCGCGCTCGTGGTCCTCGGCACGCGCCGAATGTCCGATCGCGAGATCGCACTTGCGGGCATCCTGAGTGCCGCCTTTTTCGCCGCTTCGTCTCTCCACATCAGGCTCGGGCCCACCAGCGTTCATCCGCTGGCGAACGGACTTCTCGGGGTACTGCTCGGCTGGCGCGCCGCGCCGGCCATCGCGGTCGGGTTGACGATGCAGGCGCTTCTCCTTGGCCATGGCGGGCTGACGGCTCTCGGCGTGAATGCCGTCGTTCTAATCGTGCCGGCACTGCTGGCCGGCGGACTCTATCGTGCGATCGTCGCGGGCTCATGGTGGCGTCGTCCGGGAGGACGTGCTGTGTTGATCGTGCTAACCGCGGCGGCGTGGTGCGCCGTGGCTCTGCTCGCCATTGACGTGGTCGCTCCTGCACGGCTAGAGACGGGCCGATCCGATCTCGCCTGGGTGCGTTGGGCGGCGCGCGCTGCCGCGGTCGCCATTGCCGCGGCCGGAGTGATCGCCGGCCTGCGGAGTCGGTCCGAAGCCGAGTTCGCATTGGGATCGTGCGTCGGCACCCTATGCGCGCTGGCAACGGTAGGGCTCAATGCTGTCGTTCTGTACTGGACGCTGCCCGAGCCCGCGGAATCAGTGGCCGGGGCGATGCTGCTCGCGCATCTGCCGATCGCCGCCGTCGAAGGCGGCCTGGTGGGAACCGGACTCGTCGTCTTGCGCCGCGCCGCGCCCCAAAGTCTGCCCGCGCTATGACGACGACCCGGGCTCGAGCGGGTGAATCTCGTCAAGCGGAATTTCCCACTGTCCCAGGCCGACGCTCACGATGGCTCGATGCTTGGCGTGATCGATCCGGACAATGCGGCCCGGCTGGTCGAAGCGTTCGACGCGGACGCGGTCATTGGGCCGGAGATTCGCGCGGGCCGAGCGCAACCGCTCGGCCTCGACCTGGGCTCGCTCCAGCGCTTCGAGCCGGGCGCGGTATTCATCGCGCTGGCGTTCGGCGTCGTGAGTCGCGGCGAGAGCGGCGGCGCGCGCCTGCTCCGCCTCGGATCGCAGCGCTTCCAGTCGATCAAGTTCGGGAGCGCGACGCTGACGCCGCTTCAAGTATCGCCGGGCACGCCGCAACACCTCTTTCGGCACATCGAGTCTCCGGGCGATCCGCAGCGCGTTGCTCTTGCCGAAGCGACCGATCTGGAGTCGATACGTCGGTCGAAGCGTTTCCACGTCGAACTCCACGGCCGCGTTCTCGGCGTGCGCATTCGCGAAGGCATACGTTTTGAGATCGCCGAGGTGCGTCGTCACCATGGCGCGGCATTCGGTGCGATCGAGCGCGTCGAGGATCGCACGGCCAAGCGCGGCTCCTTCCGTCGGATCGGTTCCGGCGCCGAGTTCGTCGAGCAAAACCAGCGTGTCCGGGCCCGCGCGGCGGAGGATATCCGCGATCCGCGACATGTGCGAACTGAAGGTGCTCAGCGACTGTTGAAGGCTTTGCTCATCGCCGATGTCGGCCAGCACGTCGCGGACGAAAGGCACGACGCTGCCGTCGGCTGCGGGAATCGGCAGGCCGCAATGCGCCATGACCGTGAGCAAACCAGCGGTTTTGAGCGTGACCGTCTTGCCACCCGTGTTCGGCCCGGTGATGACCATCAGGCGAAAGTCGTACCCCAGTCGCAGATCGATCGGGACGATCGCTTGCCCCGCCGCCTGGAGCCAATGTTCCAGAAGCGGGTGCCGCGCCTGGCGCAGCCAGAGTCGGCCTTCGTCGCTCAGATCGGGAATGGACATTCGTCCCTCCCGGCCGAAGCGGGCGATGGCGGTCAGGAAATCGAGTTGTCCGAGCAGTTCGAGCGCGTGGGCCAGGGGCTTGGCGATTTTCCCGATTTGTTCGGTGAGCCCGCGCAGGATGCGGCGGATTTCGCGATCTTCCTCCGCCTTGAGGAGTGCGCGTTCGGCGCTGAGATGCGCGACCGACGCCGGCTCGATGAAGAGCGTCTCCCCGGTGCTGCTGGTGCGATGGACGACGCCAGAGACCATCTGGCGGTAATTCACCGCCACCGGCAACACGAAATGATCTCCGGCCACGGTGGCGCTGGGATAGCGCAGCGCCTTGCGTAATTCCGGATCGCGGAGGAGGCGGCGAATCTGCGACTGCACTCGCTCCTCGAGTTCGGCCAATTGCCGGCGGACGCGCGCCAGATCGTCGCTGGCGCTGTCGACGACCTGTCCGCGGCCGTCGATGCAGCCGCTGATCGATTTGGCGACCGGCCCGTGATCCTCGATCGGAGTCAACAGATCGATCAGCGCGGTCCATTGGCCGTCGAGCCGCATGCGAAACCGGTACGCGGCGCCTGTGCAGTTCAACGTGTTCGCAATTTCGAGGAGTTGCTCGGCCGTGAGTATGGCGCCGATCTGAGCGCGGCGGACGCTCAGCCGCACGTCGTGCAAGCCGCCGAACGGCAGCGTATCGCCGCGGTCCAGGACAGCGGACAGTTCCTGCACCAGCCGTTGCCGACGTCGAATCGCGGTCGGGTCGGTCAGGGGTTCGAGCAAGCGCACGCGTTCCTTGCCGAGCGAGCTGGCAGCGTAGTTCGCCAGCCGGTCGCGGAGCGCGGCAAACTCCAGCAGTTCGAGCGTGTGCGCGTCCATGGGGCGTTTCGGATAGCCGATTGAGGATTTTGGCTCCGCCAGGGACTTCGGTCAATGGGCCGCGGACGCGCGACAAGCGGAAATCGAAATTCGCTACAATCCGACGTATGGACTCGGCAGCGCTGAGAACTCACACGACCACATTGGCGGACGATCTCGGCTGGCTGGAACAGCACTGCGAGAGCCGCCCCGCCTTGGCGGAACGAACCAGCGAATTGCGCGTCGCCGCGGCGCTGGTTCGCAACGTCGTCGCGCCGAGCATCGAAGGCCAGCCGGATGTTCCGCTGCACGTCGTGGTTGTCGGCGGAGCCGGCACTGGCAAGAGTACGGTCGTCAATTTCCTATGCGGGGATATTGGCGCCGAGGCGAACCCGCAGGCCGGATTCACGCGGCATCCTGTCGCCTATGCCGCCGCGGCCGGGACGGCCGCCTGGCCGAGCCACGCTGGGTTTCTGGGGCCGCTGCGACGTCTGGAGCAACCGGCGCCGTCCAGCCTCGACGACGACGTGTTTCAGATTCGCCGAGTGCCAAATGCCTCCGGCCCGCTCCTGGAGTCGTGCATCGTCTGGGACTGCCCCGACATGACGACGTGGGCGGCGACTGGCTACGTCCCGAGACTGCTCGAAGTTGCCGCTCTCGCGGACGTTGTGATCTACGTCGCCTCCGATGAACGCTACAACGACGCCGTGCCGACGCAGTTCCTCCGGCTGCTTCTCCAAGTCGGTAAGCCGGTGATTGCCTGCCTCACAAAGGTGAAACCGGAACACGCCGAGGAAACAGTCCGGCATTTCAATCAGGAAGTGCTCGCGGACCTGCCCCAGGGCCGGGTGACGACGCTGGTCATTCCGTATCTCCCTGCCGACGTCTTGGCCGATCCCGTGCATCGAGCCGCGGAATACCGCGTGCCGCTGCTGAATCAGGTCCTGGTGCTGAGCGAGCCGGCGTCGGCGGCGCGCCGGCGCACCGTCCAGAGCGCGCTGCATTTCCTCCAATCCGCATCGCCGCGGCTGCTGTCGGTCGCGCGGGACGACGTCGCGGCACTGGAGAAATGGACCGCTCTCGTCAGGAAGGGTCAAAAGGATTTCGACGACCGCTATCGCCGAGAGTATCTCACTGGGGAGAAGTTTCGACTGTTCGACGACGCGCTGGTGCGCCTGATCGAACTGCTGGAATTTCCGGGCGCGGGTCGCGCCATCAGTTCGCTTCTTTATGTCGTGCGGACGCCCTATCGATTGCTGAAAGGCGTCGTGAGCCGGGCCCGGTCAGATCAGTCGGCGTCGGCGCTCCCGGAACAAAAGGTGCTCGATCGAGCGCTCGCGGCCTGGCTCGATCAATTGCAATCCGAATCCGTGCGGCGCGTCGATCGGCACCCGCTCTGGCGGCATGTCGCCGATGGGTTTGGGCACGGTTTGGCCGACGAAGCTCACAAGCGCTTCCGCGCCAGCATGAAATCATTTCAGGACGGGCTGCACGACGAGGTGGAGCGGACGGCGCGGGCAATATACGAAGATCTCGAGAAGTCCCCGAATCGACTCGCGATGATGCGCGGCGGCAAATTGGCATTGGACCTGGCTGCGATCGGCGGATCAGTTGTACTGGGCGGCATCGGCCTGCACGACCTGATCCTGGTCCCGTTGGCGGCCTCGATGTCGCATCAACTCGTGGAGTGGATGGGTGCGGCCTACGTGGAATCGCAGCGTGAGGCGACTCGGGCCCGGCAACAAGCGTTGGTCAACGAGCGCCTGTCCGAGCCGCTGGCCAACTGGCTCGCGGGCTGGCCGGTGTCGGGTGGCACGGAGTATGAGCGGCTGCAAGCGGTGCTGCGGCGCGTCCCGGAATCGATCGCCGCAGTTCAGGCGGCGTCGACACCGGCTCGGGGGGAGGCCGCATGACTGATGCCGCTCCGCCGGGAATGCCGCTGTTACGAACTCTCGCTCCGGCCCTCCGCAATCTGGCGAATCACTTGCGGACGTGGCTCGACGGATCGCACCCGCGGCCGTTGCCGGCGATCGGCCATGCCGCTCTCGAAGGCGCCGTCGCCGATCTGCAACGGAAGGCGGAAGACCTCGACGTCGATCGGCCCAATCTCGTGATCATGTTCATGGGCGGCACCGGCGTCGGAAAATCGACGCTGCTCAACGCGCTCGCGGGAGAGCCGATCGCTCAGGCCGCCTTTACTCGACCGACAACGCGGGATCCCGTCGTCTATTACCATCGATCGCTGCGGCCGGAGCGGCTCGATCCGGCGTTGCGCCGCTGTCGGCTCGTGGCTCACGAACGATCCGAGCTCGAACATAAGGTGCTTGTCGATACGCCCGACCTCGACAGCAACGAGCCGGAGAACCGAGCCAAGCTGGAGCAATTATTGCCGCTGGCTGACATTGTGCTCTACGTCGGCTCGCAGGAGAAGTACCACGATCAGGTCGGCTGGAAGATGTTCCGCGAGCAGCGCCGCCGCCGTGCGTTCGCCTTCGTGTTGAACAAGTGGGATCGGTGCCTGCACCCGACGGCGAGCGGCCTGCGGCCGGACGAGGACTTGGCCCGCGACCTGGCCAGCGAAGGATTTGAAAATCCCCTGATCTTTCGCACGGCGGCTCAGCACTGGATCGATCGGTCGTCGCAGAATGGACCGCTGCCGCCCGGCGAGCAATTTCAGGATCTCGTGCAATGGCTCGAATTGGGACTGACGCGGCTGGAAATCGAGTCGGTGAAGGCGCGCGGAGTCAGCCAGTTGCTGGCGCAGATTGACGAGGCGCTCGCCCTCGTCCGGCCCGGCGATCTCGCCAAGGCCGCCAGCCAGACCGTGGCGGGCTGGGAGCCGATCCTCGAACAAGAGGCCGATGGATTCTCCGACGTGCTCTTGGCGGCGCTCGATCCGCGCCAAGAGGACGTCGAGAATTACTTCCGATTACATGGCCAGAGACGGTTCCGGGGATTGTTTAGCTGGTACCTGAGCATCCCGATGAAGCTTCGCCAAATGGGCGCCGGCATTCGCCGGGTCATGCCATTCAGCGGAGCCGGCGGCGCGAGCGGTCCGCCAATTACAATCGATCTTTCGCGGGTGTCACACGACTGCCTGCGTCTGACCGGCGACCACGTCCTCGAACAGCGACGGCGAGCGATGGTTCACCGGCTGATCGTCGAGGCCGACGGGCACGGATTTCCTGCCGACCTGCTCCCCGATCCGGCGGATTTGGCCGCTCAGCGGAAATGGCGCTCCGAGTTTGAATCGGCGTTCAGCGACGCGATCGCGAGTGTTGAGCGGCAGTGGATTCAACCGCGCGGACCGCGGGCCTGGCTGCAAGCGGCATTCGTCCGATTCGCCAACGCCGCGCCGCTCGTGGTCCTCGGCGGAGCGTTGATCAGCTGGGGCTGGCTTGTGTTCTACAAGCAAAACACGGCGATGAGCCTGGGCACTTTGGCCGTTCCGTTCTTAATCACACTGGTGGTGATGATCATTTTGCAACTCGTGATGAATTGGGTGCTGCCGTTGCATTGGACGGCGATCCGCGGCGAATTCCAGCGAACACTCACCGCCCGGCTTCGAACCGTCCTGGGCGACGCCTATCTGCCGATTCCCATGGCCATTGCCGATGCCGTGGCGGCCGAGCGCCGCCGAATCGATCAGTTGCGCGGCGAAACCGACGAAGTGCGGCGATTCCTCGTGGCGCGGGAAGAAGCGAGTGCGATCAAAGGGTTATACGGTTTATGAAGTCCGAGCACGAACCGAAATCGGAACTGGCGCCCGATTGGCCGGCGGCCAAAGCCGCGCGGCGCATCCTGGCGACGCGATTCGATGCGGTGCGGGCGGCGCTGGGCGGCGCCGCGGAACTCAGCGCCGACCCGGAACCGGTCCATCAGTTGCGCGTGGCAACGCGGCGCGCGACCTCGGCCATCTCCGTCTTCGAGGATCTGCTGCGATCGCGGCTCGCGCGGCGGGCGCGAAGGCTGCTCCAGCGACTGCGGCGCTCGGCCGCCGCCGCACGCGATTCCGATGTCTTCCTGGCCGATCTCGAAAGTTGGGCGCCCGGCCGGCCAAACGTCGAGAAACCGGGGATTCAATTCCTGCTTGGCCACCTGCTCGCCGAGCGCCGCGCCGCCCAGGAGCCGCTGGCCGCCGCCATCGCCGCCGCGGAATCGGCTTGGCGCGGACGCATGGCTCGGCTGGTCAGCGACGTTCGGCCGCGCGATCGGCGGACGTTTGCCGAACATGCCGCGCCGATTGCGACGGCACTGGTGCGCTCGCTGAGCCAAGCCCTCGATCGCGCGGATTTCGACGACCCGCTGCGGCTGCACGCTCTCCGAGTCGCCGGGAAACGCGTGCGCTACGCCCTGGAGATCCTGGCGCCCGCGCTGTCGTCCGCCGTCGGCCCCGTCCAGTCGGACCTGGCGGAGTTGCAAGGCATCCTCGGCCGGGCCCATGACAATATCCAGGCGATCCAGCGGCTCGATCGGCTGATCGATGACCTGTCCGTCGTGCGGCCGCATCTGGTTCGATTGGTTCGCGGCGGCATTCACGCGTACCGGTCGCTTCAGCGGGAGCAATGGGCGTCGCAGCGAGCGGCCTTCGCAGCGTGGAAATCGCGCCGCACCGCGTTTCGCGGGATCGACTTGGGCCGTTAGGCCGCGCGAGCGGCCATCAATCCATCGACCAACGCTTCCAAGACAAGAACCAATTGCACGCGGCGCTGAATCTGCTCCTCCGCCGCGAGGCAGACCTCCAGCCAATTGAGCAATTGATCCTGCGGTTCGCGCGCCAGGGCGGCGACGGCGGCGTCGTCCGATCGGCCCGGCGCGAGCGCCTGCCGCAGCGCTTCGATCAGCAGTTCAATGAGGGCGGAAGCGCGCCGACGTTGAGCGCCGCCGTCCTTCCCCGCTGACTGCGCCAGCCCTTGCAGTTCCTTGGCGAGGGAGATGACCGATGCGCCCGGATCGGCCATCGCCGTCAGAATCTTCGCGCGCATCGTCCAGAGATCAGCCGCGGCGAGTTCGCGCGCCAACCCGGGCCGGCCGCCCGATTGCCGTGCGAGTTCCCGCGCGGCGCCCGCTTCGGCGATGCCGTCGGCTTGCAGAACTTCCTCCATCACGTCGGGGGTCAGCGGCGCGAACCGCACAATCTGACAGCGAGATCGGATGGTCGGAAGCAGGCGCTCGGCCGACTCTCCGATCAATATCAACAACGACTTCGGCGGCGGCTCCTCCAGCGTCTTCAGAAAACAATTCGACGATTCCTCATTGAGATCATCCGCGTCTTCGACGATGGCGATCTTGCGAGGTCCGCGGGTGGCCGTTAGCGCGAGTCGATCGCACAGGTTCCGAATCACTTCGATCGGCATCTCGACACGGTCATCCGGCCGGCGAACGATTTCGAAATCGGGATGCGTGCCCGCGGCGATCCAGGTGCACGCCGAGCAGTGATCGCAGGAATCCCACGACGCCGCTGGCGCCTCGCAAAGCAGCGTCTTCGCCAGTTGACGGGCAACCAGGCTCTTGCCGACGCCGGCCGGGCCCACGAACAGGTAGGCATGGGCGAGGCGATCGCGCGCCGCGGCTCGAGCCAGGCCCTCGACAATGGCGTCGTGTCCCCGAATCGATTGCCACGCCATGGGTCGGTCTCACCTATCCGAAATCAACGGAGCGACCAGGGCACGAATTCGCTCCTGAACGGCATCGGCCGACTCCGAAGCGTCGATGACTCGAATGCGGTCAGGCCGTTTTCGGGCCTCGGCGAGAAAGCCTTGCCGAACGCGCTCGTGAAACTCGCGATCGCGCTGCTCGAGCCGGTCGGGCTGGCGGCCGCGCCGGCGCTCGGCAAGCTCGATCGGCAGATCGAGCACAATGGTCACATCGGGCTCGATGCCGTCCGCCGCAAAACGGCCGATGCGCCAGAGTTCGTCGATGTTCATACCGCCGCCGTGACCCTGATAGACGACGGTCGCCAGGAGAAAGCGATCGCTCAGGACCACGGCTCCGGATTCAAGGGCCGGGCGGATGACGCGCGCGACCAGCTCCGCCCGGCTGGCCATGAACAGCATGGCTTCACACGGAACTGACATGTCGCGCCGATGATCGAGCACCAGGGCGCGGATCGCGTCGCCGATCGGAGTGCCGCCGGGGTCGACGCAGGTCACGACGTCCCGGCCGCGCGTCCGAAGCCAATCGGCGAGCAAGCGCACCTGGGTGCTTTTTCCGGTCCCGTCGATGCCGTCCAAGGACAGGAATAAGCCGCCGGCTTGCGTGGATTGCGATTCTCGAATTCCAGTTCCCATTGAGACCACGGACAATCGCAGTTGGATCTCGGCGACCGCGGATCAACCCAGCATAGAGACACGGCGACGCAGAGAGGAGCAGGTTTTTGTTGCTCTCTCTGGGCCTCTGAGTCTCTGTTTTACTGTTATCGAAAGGTCAACTGCCCGGATTGGGCGTGACCAGACCGAGCACCTGCCCGGGTTGCAACCGATCTCGCGGCAACGCGCGTTGCTCGAGCAGTCGCCCGGTGACGGGCGCCGCCACGTCGAACGTCGCCGCCCCGGCGCTCACTTCGACGATGCGATCTCCCTCATACACAAGTTCGCCGGGTTCGGCGAACCAGACGCTGACGACCGCCGGCTCAATGCCGATGGCGGGCATGATGACGGGAACGGCGTGGGTCGTCTCGGCTGGCATGGGCGCGGTGTATCCCAAGCGGCAATGGATCAGCTTCCCACGGGGCACGGTCGGCGGCGATCGGCGGCGGCCAGAGCGGGGTGCGAATGGAATAGCGCCACTCGGTCGCACTCAAGCCCGCGGGCCAACTCCTCGATCAGCCGCTGCCGCACGGCCGAGTGCCGCACCGCCCCGCGCCGCTCGCGCTCCAGCGAGGTCATCGGCGGACGACCCGACCCGGCGCAGTCGACATATCGGAACGGCGCCAGATCGGGGTTCACATTGAGGCAGAGCCCGAAATAGGCGATCCAGTCGCGCACGGCGATGCCGACATGCCCCAGCAGCCGGCCGTCGGCCCAGACGCCCGGGCGATCCGCTGGCGTTTCGACCGACACGTCAAAATCCTGAACGACGCGGGCGGCGGCGGCGTGCAATCGATCGAGGTAACTTCGCACGTCGATGCGCCGGATATCCAGCGCGGCCACGACGTACGCGGCGATCTGCCCGGGCACGTGCAGGAGGCAGCCGCCGCCGCGATTGACCCAGCGGATCGGCCAGCCGCGGACACGCAGTTCGGCGGGTTCGATGCGGATGTGCGTGCGGCTGCCGTCACGCCCGACGCTGATCGTCGGCGGATGCTCGCACACGACGATGCTGCTGGATGAGCGGTCGCCGGCAACGTCGTAAACCAGCCGGCGCTGCAAGCGCAACGCAGCATCGAACTCGATCGTTCCCAGCAAATACGTTTGCAAGGACAACGATCGCGGCGCGGATTCAACAATCGTCGGCGCTATGTCGATCATCGCTCGTGGTGCTGCTCCAGGGTGTCGCCTGTAGTGTACCAGTGATGTTGACCGAGCGACAAGCGGTTGCCGGCGATGTTCGGCGAGGCGCTCCGGCGATTTCGTGCGACCGTGCCGGTGAACCGGGATGGATCGTTTCCGCGCTTCTGCCGGGGACAATCCTCTGTCTGCTCAATGCGGTCAAACCAATCGTCGTGGACGATACAGCCTATCACGCTTACGCCGTTCAGGCGGCGCACAATCCCGCGGACCCATATGGTTTCACGATCAACTGGTACGGTCGCGCGGAACCGGCGTTTTCGGTGCTGGCTCCGCCGGTTGCCTTGTACTGGTGGGCCGCGGGCATTCGGCTCTGGGGCGACGACGTGCTCGCCGCCAAGCTTTGGCTCTGGCCGTGGTGCCTCGTCCTCGCCCTCAGTCTGCGGAGCCTCGCGCGGCACTGGCTGGGATCGGCAGCCACGCCAATCGTCTGGATGATCGCTCTCGGCCCATGCGTGTTGCCGTCGCTGAATCTCATGCTCGACGTGCCGGCCTTGGCGCTGTCGCTGACGTCGTTGGCGGTATTCTTCGGAATCGCGGAGAGATGGCCGTGGATCGGCTCGGCGACGTCCGGCGTGCTGGCCGGATTGGCCATGGAAACCAAGTACTCCGCCTTCGTGATCCTGCCGACGATTGCCGCCGCGGCGTGGTTCCGCGGCGATCGGCGGCGCGAACTGGGTCGATGCGCCGTCGCGCTGACGCTAGCGCTAGGCTTGGCGTTGGGATGGGAAGCGTGGATCGCGACTCGGTATGGCGAATCTCATCTGTTGCACCATTGGCGGCGTGACGCAATCGGTCGGATGCCGAGACCGCACCTGTTCTGGCCGTTATTCGGGTTGCTTGGCAGCGCGGCTTCCCCGTTGCTCCTGTTGGCGGCCGCGACTCCGCGCGCCGTCTGGCTTCGACGGCTCGGAATCCTCGCGGGGATCATCTCGGCCTATGCCGCCGTCGCCGCGATACCGAGATCGGAGGGGACGATCTGGACGCCGACAGCGATCGCATTTGGAATCCTGGGCGCCGCGGTCATTGCTGTGATTCTCGGGGCCGCGGTGAGTTGCTGGCGCTCGCCGCGACGACTGGAAGATCGCTTTCTGGTGGTCTGGGTTGGCCTGGAGCTTGCGGGTTACTTCGTGCTGTCGCCGTGGCCGGCTATCCGCCGAATTCTCGGCCTGAGCGTCGCGGCCACAATGCTGCTCGCCCGCAATGCGGCGGCGACCGGAGCGAGCGGAGTGGCGCTCTGGCTGGCCGCGGGCGCGAGCATTGGCCTGGGTGTCGGACTGCAAGTCATCGACATCGAAAATGCAGGGCTGGAGCGCGATGCGGTCGCGAGGGTGGCGGATCGCATTGCGGCCGAGGAGTCGTCGGGGACGATCTGGTTCGCGGGGCAGCGCGGCTGGCAGTTCTATGCCGAGCGCGCCGGATGGACGCCAATCTCTCACGGCGACTCCCGCGCGGAGCCCGGCGACTGGCTCGTGCTGCCGCGAAGCGATTTCGGCGGACCGCGGCCCGCCCTTTCCGACTCGGCTGAGTACCGCGGCACGATCTCCGTCCGCAGCCGACTCCCGCTGGCCACGATCCCGTGGTATTACGGCACGAACGCGGCCGTGCGGCGCACCGCCGGCGCTTTCATGACGATCGACTTGTACCGGGTAACGCGGCCGATGATCCTGACCGCCGATCCGCGATGATTCAACTGCCGAAGGAGGGACTTGAACCCACACGCCCTTGCGGGCACCGGATTTTGAGTCCGGCGCGTCTGCCATTCCGCCACTTCGGCTCGATTATCAGTTTAGAACGGACATCGGATCTCGTGTAGCGGCGCCAAGGCGAACTCTCTTCCGAATTCGCTCAACCGCAGAGACACGGAGACGCCAAACCATCGTCGGGTTCGGCGTCTCCGTGTCCCCGGGCGAGTTCAGAATAGCCCATTCAATCGCGATTGCTGAGGAACAATCGCAGCACGTAGAAGAACATCAGCGCGACCGAGGCGAACAATTGCAACGCCGCGCTCACGTATTGATCGGAGCGGTAGTGGCGCATGACGTTCGACGTGTCATAGATGATGTACGCGGCGGCCAAGCCGATCATCGCAAAGCTGAACCAGGTGCCGAGGTTCAATCCGAACAGCAATGCGATGACGATGATGGCGACGCCGAGCCAGGCGGCGACGAACAGCGCCGGCCCGAGAAACGAAAAATCTTTGCCGGTAAAGAACACCGTCATGGTGAGCCCGGCGAATACGCCGAGTGTCAGCAGGCCGGCTTTCGGAATGATGGTCGGGTCATTGAGCTGTGTGGCCGCGATCCACAACAGCGGCAGCATGATGATGGCTTGCAGCACGATGTACAGTCCCAGCCCGGCGTACTGCATGGCCTTGGACGTCGCCGATTGCGCCCAGTATTGGGCTAAGTATCCGCCGCCGATGAACACCAGCAGGAGCACGAGCATGGCGGCGTTGCCGCGAAACAGGCTGCGGATGATGTCCTCGGCAAACCCGCCCTTGATCAGTACGGTCTCAATCAACGCGAAAACGAGAATCGCCCCCGCGACGTGCGCATAAGTCTTGCGGATGAAGGCGACGCGCTCGGCCGGCATGGCCTGAGCGACTGGGCGATCGGTGATGTAGCCATCTTCGAGGTACGACATGCGTTCCCTCCCTCCGGGGATGTCGGCCGCGGGAAAACAACTCCAAGGCATTATAGCCGATTTCCCGGGGGTCGCAGGGCGACGCGCCTGGCCGCTTTGACGCCGCGCGCGGTCCTTCGTAAGACAATTGGCATGACAAGTCGGACTTCCGCGACAAGCGCGGATGCGGACACGGATTTCTCGGTCCCCGTCGTTTCGAGAGCATCATGAGCCAGAAGTACGTCTATTTCTTCGGCGACAAGCGCGCCGATGGCGATGCGTCCATGAGAAACCTGTTGGGCGGCAAGGGCGCCAATCTCGCGGAGATGACGCGCATCGGCCTACCTGTGCCGGCAGGATTCACGCTGACAACGGAAGTCTGCACGTACTTTTACGCGCATGGGAAGAAGTACCCGCCCGAATTGCGCGATCAGGTCGCCGTCGCCTTGCAGGACGTCGAGCGGATCATGGGCGCGAAATTCGGCAGCGCCGACAACCCCCTCTTGCTCTCGTGCCGCTCGGGCGCCCGGGATTCCATGCCGGGCATGATGGACACGGTTCTCAACATCGGCCTGAACGACACGACGGTCCAGGCGTTGATTCGCAAGTCCGGCAATGAGCGGTTCGCTTTGGACTCTTACCGCCGGCTGCTCCTGATGTTCGGTGAAGTCGTCATGGGGTTGAAGGGCCATTCGGAGGAGCCGTTCGAGCACATCCTCGATGCCGTCAAGTATGCCGAGGGAGTGAAGCTCGACAGCGAAGTGAGCGTCGCTGGGTTGCGGACGATCATAGAGCGGTCGAAAGAAGCGATCCGGCGGCTGACGGGCCGGGAGTTTCCGCAGGATCCGCATCAGCAGATCTGGGACGCGATCGGCGCGGTCTTCGGATCGTGGATGAACGACCGCGCCTGCGTCTATCGCCGGCAGTACGGCATTCCCGACGAATGGGGCACGGCTTGCAACGTGATGGCGATGGTGTTCGGCAACATGGGCGACGATTGCGCGACCGGCGTGGCGCTGACCCGCGACGGAGCGCTGGGCACGCCCGGCATCAACGGCGATTACCTGATCAACGCGCAGGGCGAAGACGTCGTCAACGGCTCCCGTCCCACCAAGCGTATCGAGGAGTCGCTCGCTCTCGATATGCCGGAGGCGTACCGCGAACTCGTCGAAGTCGGCAAGATCCTGGAGAAGCACTATCGCAACATGCAGGATATCGAGTTCACGATTTCGCGCGGCAAGCTGTACATGCTGCAGACGCGGAACGCGAAGCGCACGGGATTCGCGGCCGTGCGCGTGGCCACGGATCTCGTCAGCGAAGGCCTGATCACGGAGGACGAAGCGATCTCGCCGAAGTACATTCCGGCCGGCGATCTGGGTCAACTGCTCCAGCCCCTCTTCGATGCGGAGGCGAAAAAGGCGGCCATGGCCGCGGACCGCCTGCTGACGCACGGCATTCCGGCAGGACCGGGAGCGGCCACGGGTCGCATCGTCTGTTCGCCGCACAAGGCGGAGTCGCTTCGCCAAGCCAATCCGCTCGCGCAACTGATCCTCGTCCGCCGCGAGACCACGCCGGAAGACTTGCGAGGCATGAAAGCCGCCGCCGGGATCGTGACGTCCGTCGGCGGCGTCAGTTCCCATGCGGCGCTGGTCAGCCGGCAGATGGGAAAGGTCTGCATCGTCGGCGCCAGTGAGTTGGACATCGACGTCAATCGGGGCACGGTGTCGGTTCGTGGACGCACTTTCAAGGAAGGCGACGACCTGTCGATCGACGGATTCACGGGCGAAGTGTTCGCCGGTCCGCTGGCGACGAAGCCGAGCGAAGTCGTGCAGGTGCTCATCAAGAAAGAACTGTCGGCGGACCAGTCGGACGTCTATCGGCGCTTCGAGCAGATCATGGCCTGGGCGGACAAGCGTCGGCGGCTGCGAGTCCGCGCCAACGCCGACCTGCCGGGAATGGCCGCCGAGGCCATCGCCTTCGGCGCGGAGGGAATCGGTTTGTGCCGGACCGAGCACATGTTCTTCGACCACATCACCGAGATGCGCGAGATGATCATGGCCGATACGCCGCAGCGACGCGCCGAGGCGCTGAAGAAGCTGCTGCCGTTCCAGCGCGCCGATTTCGCGGGGCTGTTTCGGGTGATGGCCGGCCGGCCGGTGACCATTCGTCTCCTCGATCCGCCGTTGCACGAGTTCCTGCCGCACGGCCCGTTCGAACAGGACGAATTGGCGTCCCGGCTGGGAATTCCCGTCGCGGCCATCGCCAAGCGCGTCGCCGATCTCCACGAATCGAACCCGATGCTCGGGCACCGCGGCTGCCGGCTGGGCATCGTCTATCCCGAGATCACGGCGATGCAGTCCCGAGCGATCTTCGAAGCCGCTGTCGCCGTGCACCAGGACGGGATCGAGGTCTACCCCGAGGTGATGATCCCGCTCGTCGGATTCCTGCGCGAGTTTCAGAATCAGGAAGCGGTCGTGCGATCCGAGGCTGAGAAGGTCTTCTCCGAGACGGGCGTCCGGCTGAAGTACACGGTCGGCACCATGATCGAGGTTCCGCGCGCCGCCATCACCGCCGATGAAATCGCCCGGTCCGCCGAGTTCTTCAGCTTTGGCACCAATGACCTGACGCAAACGGCCCTGGGCATGAGCCGCGACGACTATGGATCCTTCATCGCGGCGTACACTGACCCGAAGAAGGCGGACATTCTGCCTCACGACCCATTCGAGTCCATCGACCAGCCGGGCGTCGGCGCGCTGATGCGGATCGGCGTTGAAAAGGGCCGCGGCGTCCGGAATGATCTCAAGATCGGCATTTGCGGCGAGCACGGCGGCGACCCGGCCAGCGTCATCTTCTGCGACCGCATCGGGTTGGATTACGTCTCATGCAGTCCGTTCCGAGTGCCGATCGCCCGGCTCGCGGCGGCGCAGGCAACCCTGAGTCGCTGATCCATCTTGACAGAATCGCGCGCCCCGGGGATTCTGCGATCCGGAGCCTGACAAGGACGTCGCGCGATCATGTCTGCCCGGCTGGCACTCATCGTTGCGGATGATTTCGGCATCGGGCCGGAAACGTCGCGAGGCATCGTCGACCTGGGCCTGATGGGCCGCCTGTCGGCGGCGGTTCTGCTCGTCAACACGCCGTACACCGAGTCGGCCGTTCAAATCTGGCGTCATGCCGGCCGGCCAATGGACCTCGGCTGGCATCCCAATCTGACGCTCGACGCTCCGATTCTGCCGCCGTCGGAGGTGCCGAGCCTGGTCACGACGTCAGGCCGATTCCACTCGCTGGCTTCGTTCGTGATTCGCTGCCTTTCGGGTCGAATCCGGTATGACGAGGTGTTCACCGAATTCGAAGCGCAGTTCCAGCGTTACTGCGAGTTGGTCGGCGAGCGACCTCGGCTCGTCAATTCGCACCAGCACGTCGCGGTCTTTGAGCCGGTTCAGTCCGCGTTGCTCGAGATTTTGTCGCGGCAGACGCCGCGGCCGTATCTCCGGCGCGTCGTCGAGCCGGCCGCCACGCTGGCGTCAGTCCCGGGGGCTCGATTCAAGCGCGCGATGCTGACGCTATTCGGCCGGCGCGGCGCCCGGGCGGCACGGCTGGCCGGCTGTCCCGGCTGTGATGCGCTGTTGGGAGTGACCGCGCCTCGGCACGTGTTCAACGAGCCATTCTTCCAGCGCTGGATCGAAGCGGCGCCTGGCCGCGCCGCCGAGTTCATGGTGCATCCCGGCCACCGCGATGTCACACTGATTGGACGCGACTGCTCGAACGGTCCGGCGATCGAGCGTCGCGTCCGCGAATGGGAACTCATCCAGCGGCCGGAATTCGAGGAATCGCTCCGAAGCGCCGGGTTTGTCCTGGCGCACGTGGATCAATTCCTGTCGCCCGCAACCGCTCAGGCTGCATGAAATGGGAAACGCGACCATGTCTCCGCACGTGCCGACGTTGAGCATCGTCGCACCGGTCTACGACGAAGATCAGGTGGTGCCGTTGTTTCATGCGGCGCTGACGGAGGCGCTGGCCACACTGCCGACGGATTGCGAGGTCGAGATCATCTACGTGGACGACGGGTCGCAGGACCAGACTGCGCCGATTTTGCGAACAATCGCGAGCAGTGATCCGCGCGTCCGGATCATCACGCTGAGTCGCAATTTTGGGCATCAGGCGGCGCTGACAGCGGGGCTGGAACACGCGCGTGGCGAAGCGGTCATCACTCTCGACGCCGATTTGCAACATCCGCCTCAACTGATTCCCAAGCTCGTGGCACTGTGGCGTCACGGTCACGACGTCGTGCAGACGATTCGCGCCGAGGATCCGTCTCTGCATTGGTTCAAGCGCGTGACGTCATCCACGTTTTACCGGCTGCTGCGGCGCTGGAGCGATCTCGACGTGCGGACGGCGGCCGCGGACTTCCGACTCATGTCGCGGCGAGCGCTCAATAGCCTGCTCCAGTTCCGGGAATCGCACCGGTATCTGCGGGGAATGGTGCAGTGGCTCGGATATCCAGCGGCCGAAGTGCAGTTCAGCCCGGATCCGCGCGGCGCGGGGCGATCGAAGTTCACGATTTCCAAAATGCTCCGGTTGGCAATGGACGGGCTCTTCTCGTTTTCCAAGGCGCCGCTGCGCGCCGCCGCCGTCCTGGGGCTGATCGCATGCGTCGTCAGCGGAGCGTCGTGGCTGGCGTGGGCGGAACTCGTCGGCGACGGCACGCTCGTATTACCGCTGCTGGCTGCCCATACGGTCGCGGCGCTGGGATTCATAGCGATGAGCGTCCTCGGTGAATACCTGGCGCGGGTGTTCGAGGAATGCAAGCGCCGGCCGATCTACGTTCTCAAGGACGTGTTTCCAGCCGAGCAATCGGCGAGATCCGGCGCTCCGGAATACGATGCGCCGAGCGGCCCATCGAGTGATGCCATTTCCATTCGCCAGCATTCGCAAACCCCTCGCTCCCGAGCGGCGTGATGACCCGATGCGATCTTCCATCTGCGAATCCTCGGCTTCGGGCCGCTGCGGCTTTCTGGATCGCGGTGCTGCTGGCGATCAGCGTTCGCGTCGGCGCATCGCCGAGATCCAACAGCGTCTATCCGATTTTCGTCGCGGCGGGCCAGCGCTGGGCTGCCGGTGACTCGGTGTATCTCGAGGAAACTCCGGGCCTGGATCAGTTTCGGTACAGTCCTCTCGTCGCGGCGTGGTTCGGCGCCTGGTCCGGTTGGCCTGAACCGGCCGGCGCAATCGTCTGGCGCTGGTTGAACGCGGCGGTGCTGTTCGGTGGACTTGCTTGTTGGCTTCGCTGGCAGGAGCGATCGGCGGAACTCGGCGCGGCGCTCATTCTGATCGCGCCGCTCGCGATCGGCGGATTGAACAACGGCCAGTGCAACGCCGCGATCGCCGGGCTGTTGCTGATCGCCCAAGTATGCTTTGCCCGAGAGCAATGGTGGCCCGCCGCTGGCGCGGTCGCGATGGCCGCACTGATCAAGCAGTATCCGATTGCGCTTGGGCTGCTGCTGGCGATTCTGGAGCCGCGGCGCTTTGCGCCTCGATTGGCGGTGACCGTGGCGATCGGCCTCGCGGCGCCTTTTCTGTTGAGCGATCCTCGTTACGTTGCCGATCAGTATGTCGCCTGGTGGGGGCGCGTGCTCGGGGATGATCGCACGGCTTATCCGCTCGCCAATTCGTACCGAGACCTGCAGATGCTGCTGCGCGTGTGGGGCTGGCCGCTGTCGCTGAGCGGATATCGTTTGCTGGAACTTGCGCTGGCCGTCGCGGCCGCTGCCGGGGTCGTCTTCGCGGCTCGGCGCGGACATCGGCGGCACGTCGTCTGGTCCTGCGGCGCACTGTCAATGTGTTGGATGACGGTAGCCGGACCCGCGACCGAATCCTCGACCTACGTGCTCGCGGCGCCGCTCCTGGCTGCGTGCGTGCTGGACCGCGGATCGGAGTCGCGCGTTGTGCGCGTGGCGTCGAGCATCAGCTGGATGCTGCTTACCGTTGGAGCCACGGCCGTCTGGTGGCCGCGGCCGATCGCACAGGCAATTACCGCGACCGGCATTCAGCCACTGGCCGGAGCCCTTCTCAGCCTGGCGGTTGTGGCGTTGGTCATCCGCGGTTCGAAATCGGCGACACGAGAACGTTCGGGCCTGCGGGCGGCCGCGTAGTTACGAAATCGACTTTGACACGCAGCCGTCAGCCAAGACGCCGGCGAGCGGCATCGGTCAACTCGAGGAAATAACCTTCGAGGTCGCGGTTGTTTTGTTCGCGCGCCCTCGCCAAGCCCTGATCGGCGAAGCGAAGTGCGGCCTCCGGCTGCGACGCGCTGAGCAGCGCCTCGGCCGCGGCGCCGAGGTGTTGCGCTTCCACAGTCGGTTCGCTGAGCAAAACGTCAAACGCCGCGGCCGCGGCGGCAGCGTCACCCTTCCGCGACAGAATCTGTCCACGGCGCAGCGCCAGTTCGTGGGCGTGACGGCCGCCGCCAGCGCCTTGGTCCTCGGCGGCAGCCCGGTCGGAGATTTCGAGCGCGCGGTCGAATTCGCCGGATCGCAGGTGAGAGTTGATCAGGAAGTTGAAGAACGGCCAGCGATCTCCGTCGGGCGACGGCGCGGGCCGCGTGATGCCCTGCTCGGCCAATTGACCGGCGACTTCGGCGGCGTCGAGTCGAACGGCGGCGCGAAACGCTTGCTCGAGTTCCGAATCGGTCAGGGCCGCCGGGTCCAGCGCCGCGATTTCGGCCGCGTTCATCGCCGCGAAGTCGCGGACGCCTCCCGCGGCCGGCGGCTCGTTCGCCGACGCCTCGTCGAGCCTCAACTTGTGACGCAATCGGGCGAAATCGTAGAGCCGAATGTTGGTCTGCGCCGAACACTCCTCAAGGAATTGAATCACGCCGCGCAATCGTTTTCGCAACCCGGCGTGGCCGGCGGCGTCGATCGGCGGTGCGCCCATCAGCGACTTCAGCGGCCGATGGATCCAAGTCTCCTCAAAATATGCCTGCGCATGATTGCGGATTTTTGTCTCCGCGTCCAGTTGCGTCGTGGCCGACGTCGGAAACAACAGCGCTTCGGCGACCACATCGCCAAATCGAACCGGCCCGACCACGTGCTCTGTCTCACCGAGCGCGGCGCCGATCTTCTCCTTGAGTGATGCGACGATGCGTTCGACGGGCTCGTTCTGCGGGTGCGAGAGGTGCAGAAGCGACGGCGTCAGAATCAGGTAGGCGGCCAGGCGAGCCGGCGGCGCGGACGCGCCGGACAACACGAGCGACGTCGTTTCTTCCAACACCAGCGCCGTCAAGACGCCGGCCTCGATGTTCCTGCCGGTCACGATAAGCCGATGCGACTTGTGCCAATCCTCGAGCATCGCCGCGATCGGTTCGCCGTTCACGACTGCCATCAGATATCGGTGCTCGACATAGTCGGCGTCGGCCTCGAGACCGTGGCCGCAGCGCAGGATTTCCGCCAGCGTCCACGCTTGCCCGGCCTGGATTTCGTCGGGTTCGCGCTCGACGTAGGCAGCGAGGGCATCGACAGCGGCCGCGTTGTCGCCGAGCCAGGCGTTCACCAGGCCGAGGTTGAACCACGCGGCCGGGTCGTCGGGGTGCTTCTGCGTCCACAACTGAAACACGCGGTGCACGTCGGACAGCCGCCCGCTCGCCGCGTGCTGCAGCGCTCGATCCCAGTTGGCTGACGCGGCCGCCGGCCGCTTGAATCCGTAATCCTTGCACGCCGACGCCGGATACCGTGAATTCGCGCCGAAAATCGCCTTCAGATTTTCGCGTAGTTCCTGCGCATTCGAGTACCGGATGGCGCGGAGGAGCGCCGCTCGCGCCGCGACAGGCCGATTCAGCTTCAGTTCGATCTCGGCGATTTCGTCGTGAATGATCGCCAGTTGAGCATGGGCTTCGGGATCGTACAGGTCGGCTGCGCGGCGAAGCAACTTCAGCGCGCCGATCAACTCGCCTTCCGCCGCCCGCAACTCGGCGCGAAGCAAATGACCGAAGGGATAGTCCGGATTGATGGCGAACGCGCGCTCGAGCGCCGCCTCCGCGTCGTCAATGCGTCCGAGGCTGGCGAGGAGTTGCGCGCGGCGGCCGTGAGCCTCCGGGTTGCCCGGATGCGCCGCCACAACGTCATCGAGCTTGCGAATTGCGGCTTCATGCTGCCCCGCGGCGGCTTGCTCGAATGCGGCATCGATGTCTGTGTAGATGTCCTGGCAACACCATTTGAACTTCTTGCCGCTGCCGCAAGGGCATTGATCATAAGGATTAACGGCCATCCGCATGTCTTTCCATTATTAGGCTGGCGCGCCCGGTCGCGGCTTAGCATACGGAGTCGGGTCGCGATGTGCATCATCGACGCGGCAGTTTGACTCTCCCGTTTCGCGACTTAAGCTTGCGCGGGGACCCGCACATCGGCGGTGCCGCGGTGGCGCGCATTCGGGCGGCGCGGCGAGTATTGCCGGCAGGCGGTGATGGAAACTGGGACACGGTCCCCACCGACTCGCCCGAATTTTCGCCGGCTCGCATCGACGGAGGAACTCGCCATGGCGACTGCGGAACTCGGAGCGTGTGAATGGTTCGTGTATGAGCTTCGGCGCAGCAATCTGATCGACCGCGGCCAACTCGATCAGTTGATCGGCGACTGCCTCCGCCAGAATCCGCGGAGCGATGCCAACGCCGTCGCCCAGTTCTTGATCGATCGCGGCGTGCTGACGCGCTTTCAAGCCGACCGGGTTCTCACCAAGAAAGCTCAAGGTCTCGTTTGCGGACCCTATATCTTCGTGGACGCGCTGGGGTCGGGAAGCATGGGGACCGTGTACAAGGCGGTCTCCAAGACGGATCGGCAGGCGTTCGCAGTCAAAGTTCTCCCGCGGCGGAGCATGTGGAACGTGCGGCTGGCGCGTCGGCAGGTGCGCCAGTTCGGTCAGTTCTCCCATCCGACGGTCGTGCCTTTCGTGGACGTCGGCACGTCCGGCGGGATGCACTATCTCGCCTGGCCCTTCTGCGAGGGAGAGCCGCTCGAAGCGCTGGTGCACCGATCCGGGAAGCTTCCGCCGGTGCAAGCGGCGCAGATCGCCCTCCAGATTGCCCAAGGGTTGCATGCCTGCCATCAGCAGAACATCGTGCATGGTTTGCTGAAGCCTTCGAATATCCTGATTGCCCACGACGTTCACGTGTCGATCCTCGATTTCGGGATCGGATCGTTGCTCGCCGAAAACGAAGGTGAGTCGCTGGTGGATACGATGTCCACGGCGAACACGCTGACGAGCGGCCTGGACTGCGCGAGCCCCGAGAGCATTCTCGAGCCGACGAATCGCACGGCTGCCGGCGATCAATACAGCCTGGGTTGCACGCTCTACTTCTGTCTGACCGGCCGCTATCCATTTCCCGAGGGCAGCGCCGTCGAGAAAATGATGGCTCATCAGTTCAAGGAACCGCCGCCGATTAGGGACATCGCGCCGGACGTCCCGGAGAAGCTCGCCGCGATCGCCGAGCGCCTGATGAAGAAGAAACCGGACGAGAGATACGGCGGTCTCGACGAAGTGGCGGAAGAGTTGCAGCCGATCGCGGGCGCGCTGCCGACGGCGCGGCCGGCGCCGCGCCAGACGCTCACCGCCCTGCGCGATCGAACGATGCGAAAGGCGAACGTCATCGCCGGCGGAGTGGTCGCGCCGCCTTCGAGCGCCTACCCCGCGGCGTCACCGTACCCCGCGCCATCGACGTCGGCGTCGTCGTTCGCGACGGAACCGCGAAGTGGAACGGCGTTCGCGCCAGCGCCGCCCGCCCCCAGCGAACTTCATCGCGCCATGCCGACCCGGCAGATCCTGCAGGGTGCTCCGCCCGCGTCGGAACCGAACTACGCGGCGCCGCCCGGTTACGTTGCTCCCGCTGCGCCGGGCTCGCAATTCAGCCCCGTGTTCTACACGGTTCTCGGCATGGGAGTCATGGCCGTCACGTACATGGCTCTGATGGTACTCAAGCCGTTCTAACGGCGTGTCCGACCGCTGGGGCCGCAAAGTCAACTTGCTCCCGAGGGCGGCGCACGAATACAATTTCCCGTGGCGTGGCAGGAGGCGGCGACCGGCGCTGCGGCGTGCTGCGTGCCGAAGTTGTCGTACTTTCCAGCCGTGGTGGTCCGTGTTCCATCGGTCCCTGGCATCTCCTGGCATGCGTCGGCGCGTGGCGATCCTCGGCTCGACGGGATCGATCGGTTCGAACACGCTCGACGTGATCGCTCACCTTGGCGATCGGCTGGAAGCGCGCGGTCTCAGCGCCCATGCGCAGATCGGGCGGCTCGCGGACCAGGTTCGGCGGCACCGCCCCGAAATCGTGGTCATCAGCGACCCGGCGGCCGCGAGCGCGTGGCCCGCCGGTTCGGTATCGGTTTCGCGGCTGCTTGTCGGGCCGGAGGGCATTGCCGAACTTGCCGCCGATCCGGACGTGGACATTGTCGTGGCGGCGATTGTCGGCGCGGCTGGACTCGCCGGCGCCTGGGAGGCCGTCCGAGCCGGCAAGACAATCGCTCTGGCCAACAAGGAGACGCTCGTCGTTGCCGGCCCGATGATTCTGCACCAGGCCCGCCGATCCGGAGCCGCCCTTCTGCCGGTTGACAGTGAACATTCCGCGATCTTCCAAGCGCTGGCCGGCGCGCGAACGAATCAGGTGCGCCGCGTCGTGCTCACGGCCAGCGGCGGACCGTTTCGAGGTCGTTCGCGCGAATCGCTCGTCGACGTCACGCCCGACGACGCGCTGCAGCACCCCACCTGGCGCATGGGGCCCAAGATCACGGTCGATTCCGCAACACTGATGAATAAAGCGCTCGAAGTCGTGGAAGCCCGTTGGCTTTTCGATCTTCGTCCCGACCAGATCGAAGTCATTATCCACCCCGAATCGATCGTGCACTCGTTTGTGGAATTTGTGGACGGGTCGGTCCTGGCGCAATTGTCGCCGCCGGACATGCGCCTGCCGATTCAATACGCGCTCACGTATCCGGACCGGCTGCCGGGTCCGGCGCGGACGCTCGATTGGCCAGCGCTATCGGCGCTGACCTTCGAGCAGCCGGACCGCGAGACGTTCCCGGCTCTCGACCTGGGCTACGAGGTTGCAGCGCGAGGCGGCAGTTGCGGAGCGGTTCTGAATGCCGCCAACGAGGCGGCCGTCGCTCGGTTCCTGACCGGAGACCTGCCATTTCTCGACATCGCCCGCGCTTGCCGGGCGGTGCTCGAGCACCATGATTTTCTGCCGTCGCCATCGCTGGGCGAGCTGGCCGCGCTTGACCGCTGGGCGCGGGCCGAGGTCGCTCGCTGGACGCCGACGCGCGTCCCGGCCATGGCCGGCTGCGGAACTCCAAACGCGGACTGAGGATCATTCTGTGTGCATCCGTGTTTCTCTGTGGCCCCGATTCCATCCGCATTGCGCATCGAGGATTTGACGTGAGCGATGTTGCCGAAACTCCCGGCGCCGACGCGGCGCCGATCTCGATTCGAAACTGGCTGGTCCAGAACGCGCTGACGCTGTCGATCGTGGCGGCTGCCATCGGCTACGCCCTGTGGCGCGAATGGGATTTCCTGCTGATCGGGCGTGTGATCCTCGGTCTCGGGTTCGTCATCTTTATCCATGAACTCGGTCACTTCCTCGCCGCCAAGTGGTGCGACGTCCACGTCGAGACCTTTTCCATCGGCTTTGGTCCCGCCCTGCCCGGCTGCTCGACGCAAATCGGCGAAACTCGGTACATGCTGGCGCTGCTGCCGTTGGGCGGCTACGTCAAGATGGTCGGCGAAGGCGCCGACGGCGAGGACGGCGAGGACGATCCGCGGTCTTTCAAGAACAAGACAGTCGGGCAGCGGATGCTGATCATTTCCGCCGGCGTCATCATGAACGTGATCCTGGCCGCGGTCTGCTACGTCGCAGTGTTCATGACTGCGGGCGTGGAGCGGACGGCCGGCGTCGTCGGGCTGGTTGATTCCGGTTCCCCGGCGTGGAAAGCGGGGTTGCGGCCCGGGGCCGTCCTCACCCGCGTCGGCACAATTGACAATCCCTACTTCAACATCGACATCATGCCCGAGGTCATGCACTGGCCGACCGGTGAACCGATGCCAGTGTGGTACGAAGTGCACGGGCAGACGATTCAGACGACGGTCACGCCGAAGAAGTTTGACGGTCCCGGCCGCCAGATGATCGGCATCGGTCAGCCGTTCTCGACGCGGCTTTTGTCGCCCAATCGCTTGAAACTGCCGCCGTACATTCCCGGCAGTGCGGCGTCTCGGGCGACTCCGGAGTTGCTGAACGGCGACCTGATCGTGGGTTCGTCCGATCCCGATCAACCCGATCGCACCAAGCCGCTGCCGCCCGATCCGCGGACCACGCAGCCGGACCGGCTGGATCATCACGAGTTGACCCGGCGATTCGAGCAGTTGGCCGGACGACCCGTCGATCTTGTCGTGCAGCGGGTCGTGGACGGTCGGAAGGCGGAACTGACGGTCTCGCTGCCGCCGGCGTTTCATGCGAACACAGGCTTAGTCATGCAGATGGGCCCCGTCGCCGCCATTCGCCGCGATTCCCCGGCGGAACGAGCGGGCATCCGGGCGAAGGACGCGGGCGAACCCGGCGACATCATCGATGCGATCGAGCTCCCGCAGGCTGCCGGCCGCGTGCTCCGGATCACCGCGGCGCCATCCGCTCAGGCTGATCCCAACGTCGACGAGCGGACGCTCGATCCTGTTCGACTTCCCTTCGAACTTCGCCGGTGGGCGCAGTCACAGCCGCCCGGCGCCAAGAAAGTTCGACTGGTCCTCGCGCGCCAGGTGGAGCACAAGGAACGCAAGGAAGTCCGCGTCGACGTCGACTGGGACGATTCGTGGACCTATGAACGATCGTCGCCGTCCGGAGAAAACTCGCCGCTGGCCATCGACGAGCTGGGCCTCGCCTATGCGGTGCTATCGGCAGTGCGCTCCGTCGCTCCCGATTCCGGGGCGGCTGGCGCCGGATTGCAGCCCGGCGACATCATCAAGGAAGTCGGGTTCTTCGATCCGCGTTCGGACGCCTCGCCGCCCAAGACCGAATGGCGGACGATTGAACTCGGCCAATGGGCCAACGCGCATTGGCTGTTGCAAGCCGGCGGCAATCTCCGCCGAATGGCGGTCCGGTTCGCACGATCCGGCGCCGTGCAGGAAGCCGCATGGAATTGCGAACCCGACACGTCCTGGCCGCTGGTCGAACGCGGCTTGCGCTTCGATTACGACACCCGGCTCCAACGGGCGGACAGCTTTTTCGGCGCTCTGATGATGGGCGGCCGCGACACGCTCCGCCAGATCGGCGTGATCTACAACAACTTGTTCGCCATGGTGACGAACAAGGTTTCGTTTCGAAAGAATGCGAGCGGGCCGATCATGATCGCGGCGGTTGCCTACGAATTCGCGGGGCGCAACCTGCCGGAATTCATCCTGTTTCTCGGCATGATCAGCATCAACCTGGCCGTCATCAACTTTCTGCCGATCCCGGTGCTGGACGGCGGCCACATGGCGTTTTTGCTGTACGAGAAGCTGCGCGGCCGCCCGGCTCCCGAACAACTTCGCGTGGCCGCGACGTTCGTCGGCGTCGCGCTCATCGTGTCGCTGATGCTCTTCGTGACCTACCTGGATTTCATGCGGTTGTAGCGCGCGTCATCGGAGCGCGTTCGCCTCTTCGAGGACGCTGCGGATTTGTTCCCAGACAAGCTCGGCAGGCGGTTCGTTCCCGCCGGACGCCGCCCAGGCCTGAGCCGCGGCGCGCAGGCACTCCAGGACGCGGGCATCGACGTCCGCCCGGTGACCGGCTGATTTTTTCCGCCGCGGCGCCGTCGCGCGCGGCGATGCGTCCGGGCGCGACTGCTTCGCCGGGCGATCGGCGTCCAGCGCCGCATTGCACAGAGCATCGGCCCGGCGATTATCGGCTCGGCGGACGTGCTCGATACGGGCTTCGGCGAAGCGCGCGAGCCGCTCCCGTGCCGCTTCATATAACGGCCGCAGTTCCGGGCTCTTGACCGCGTACTCGCCGTTCAGTTGCCGGACCATCAGTTCGCTGTCGCTGAAAATGGCAATGGCTCGGAGGTGCAACCGAGCCGCATGATCGAGAGCATGAATCAGAGCCGTGTATTCGGCGACATTGTTGGTCGCCTTGCCGATGACGCCGGCAGCCTCAATGGGGCGCGATCCGGGCCGCTCAATGACGTACGCCCAGGCGGCCGGGCCGGGATTTCCCCGCGCCGCACCGTCGGTATGAATCCGAGCGACCGAATCCGACATCCCGTCGCAACTCCGGCGCCAAAGGGCGAGCGAGAATCTTACGAGGCATTGAGATGACTGGCAATGACCGGACGTTTCGAGGCGAGTTTCGCCTCCTGATCGACACGTCCGAGCGAGTCGGGCAAGTCGGGCTCGCGATGGATGAGCGAGTGGTCGCGGCGCGGCGTCTCGACCCGAGCCGCCGGCACGCCCGTGACTTGTCGCCAACCATTGCCGACGTGCTGAACGAGGCCCATCGACCGATGGCTGATGTGACGGCCATCGTCGTCACGCTTGGTCCGGGGAGTTATACGGGATTGCGCGTCGGCCTGATGACGGCCAAGGCGCTGAGCTACGCGCTGGGCCGACCGCTCGTGCCGGTGCCGACGTTTTCAGCCATAGCCTGGGCGGTGCGGCAGCCGGCGACGTCGCTGAGCGTGATCGCGGACGCCTTGCGGGGAAATCTGTACGAGCAGCGATTTGAGCGCGCAAGCCCGGTGGAGCCGTGGCGCGCGGCCGCAGCGTTGCGCATCGTCGCGCGATCCGATTGGCACGCGTCGCTGAATGTCGCGGCAGTCGCCGGCCCGGGCGTCGCGCTCGTGGAGAGCGAATTGCCTGCGGAGGTTCTTCGAGCGGCGGCGCGCGCGCCGACGCTCGAGGCCCTGGCCGCGCTCGCGCGCACCACGACCGCCGTCACCGAGCCCGCGGGTTTATTTGCCCTGGAGCCGATTTACCTGCGCCCGAGTTCCGCCGAGGAACAATGGGCTCGACGATCGCCGGCGAGTGCTACCGGACCGGGTGCGTGTACGTCGCCGAGTTGAACGGCAGGGTCGGATTGCCGGCCGTGCTGGTCGCTGTCGGCGTGGCGGGGGCCATGACACCGGGCGTCACCGACACCGCGGGGATCGGCGCGATCACCGGCGCGGACGGGGCGACGGTCGGCGTGTAGCACGAAGCGCACGGAGCGGCACAGGCGCACGGGGCGCAACCACCGCACCACGGGCGGCAGAAGAATGGCCGCCAGCACCAGCAGCAGCCGCTCGACAGTTGAGCAAACGCCAGGACGACGGCGATCTTGAGTGTGCGTCCTAACATGGTGAACCTCCTGGATGCGGCCGTGGGTGTTTCTCCATGGATTGTCCTTTGTGGCCGCGTGCAAGTATTGCCCGGCGCGCGGAGCGATCAATCGGATTCGGGAGATTTCGTCGCGCAATCGGCGGAGACGAGAGCGAGACTGCTCAGAAAGCGAGATGGTGCGGTGGAAGTGATCGCGCGATTTGCGCGCGGCAAGCCGCCGGCGCCGATGAGAATTCGGCGCCGGCGGGCTTGACGCGCCGGCCCGCCGTCTTCTCCGCCGCGATTCGGCGGGCGACGCCGGGACCGTTATTGCAGCGGAATCGCACAAGTCGGGCCGACGCTGAACGCCTGCGTCGGCGGCGTCGCCGGGGCCGCAGGAGCCACAGGACCGGCTGGAAAGACCGGGCCCGGCGGCGGGCAGCAATCCGACCCGCCGAGCAGCGGCCGCTTGTGGCAGCAGCCACGATTGCTCGAGCAGCCGCTCAGTCCGATGATCCCGACGCCGATCAGCCCACAAATGAGCCAACGTCCCAACGCCATAACGAACCTCCCCTCACGACTGGTTCTTCAAGAGGCGTCAGCGCCGCGGAGCCGCGCTGAAGCCTGAGAGTGCAGCGTACTGAGTTTGCCGCTGGCCGCTCAACGGATCTCGGCGAAATCCGCGGGCGTTTTCGCCGTGCGACGATGGGTCTCGCCGCTTGGCCGTAAAACGCCGGTTTTGCGCCTTTTTCGGATTGGTGCAATTGTCCCAACGCCAAAAACAACAGTAATTTCCGAAATGAACCACTGCGCAAGACGTGCCGGTTGGACAAGCCTCGGAATGCGACTTAAAGTTGCCGTGAACGGACGGTGTTGCGCCATCGGCCGGTCTGCGCTCGTGCGCTGACGTCGCTGGCGGCGTCCGCGATCGCCCTCCCGGTCAGTTCCGCCGATTTCCGGCTGGCCGATCGGTTGTCCCCGGAGCGCGCGATCCCATGAGCTGGCTGCGTGAGCCTGGCGCCGAACCAATTCCGGGCTACCGCCTGTTGGAACCGCTTGGCTCCGGCGGGTTCGGCGAAGTGTGGAAGTGCCTCGCGCCGGGCGAAATCCTCAAAGCGATCAAGTTCATCTACGGCAATATTCACTCGGCCGACATCGACGCCGCCCGCGCCGAGCAGGAATGGAAAGCTCTGCAACGAGTCAAGGAAGTCCGCCATCGCTCGGTCCTTTCCATCGAACGAATCGACAACGTGGATGGCGACATCGCCATCGTGATGGAACTGGCCGACAAGAACCTCTTTGATCTGTTGGTCGAGTGCCAGGCTGCCGGACAGCCAGGGATTCCTCGAGCGGATCTGATCGAGTATCTCAAGGACGCTGCCGAGGGCCTCGATTTCCTCTACGAGCGCTTCAGCCTTCAGCACCTGGACGTAAAGCCGCGGAACCTGTTCTTGATGTCCGGACACGTCAAGGTCGCCGATTTCGGGCTGGTCAAGAACCTGGAACGTCCCAGCTCCGCCGGCATCATGGCTGGAGTGACGCCCATCTACGCGGCGCCGGAGTCGCTCAACGGCCGCATCAGCCGACACAGCGACCAGTACAGCCTGGCGATCGTCTACATGGAGTTGCTGACAGGTCAGAGGCCGTTCGACGGTAAAAACGTCCGCCAGATCGCGCTTCAGCACATGAGCGAGCCGCCGCGGCTCGACGCCTTGCCGGAGTGCGATCGCCCGATTATTGCCCGGGCCCTGGAAAAGGACCCGGCCCGGCGATTTGCCAACTGTCTGGCGTTCATTCGAGCCTTGTCGGCGGTGTGCGAACCAGCGCATCTGGTCGCCGAGGTCCCGGTCGGCGTCGTGCTCGGCGAGGGCGCGTTGCCAAACACGGATTTGATTGAGACGCGACCGGTTTCTCCGGCGGAGGTCCCCTATCGAAACGGGCGCGCTTCGCACCACGAACTTCCTGTGCCCGCGGCCCCGTCACGTCCGACGGGCGTCCTTCGCCCGACGCTCTTCATCGGCGTCGGCGAATTCGGCCGCCAGGCGCTGATCGCCCTCCGCTGTCGGCTGCTCGATCGATTCGGCGAACTGAATCAGTTGCCGTCGATCCGCTTTCTGTATCTCGATTCCGATCCTGACGCGGTGCAAAAATCGACGGCGGGAACCAGCGACGTGGCGCTCTCGCCCAGCGAAGTCTTCGCCCTGCCATTGCAGCCGCCCGCCAATTACCGCCGACGGATGCTCGACCATCTGACTGAGTGGCTGCCACGGGAGAAGCTGTACAGCATCCCGCGATCGCTTCAGCCGCACGCCAATCGCGCGCTCGGCCGACTGGCCTTCTGCGACAACTTCTTGCGCTTCCAGGCTCGACTCCGCCGCGAGATTGCGCTGGCGACGGATCCGGAGGCGTTGTCTCGGACGGCGGAAGCGACCCAACTGTCGATTCGCGACGGCGCGCCGCGCGCGGTCGTTCTGGCCTCGGCCGTCGATGGACTGAGCGGCTTGCTGCCGGACTTGGGGTTCGCCCTGCGACGACAATTCGATCTAGCCCGGACGCCGCACGCTACGCCGGTCGCCGTGATCTATGCCGGCTCGCCGCTTGATCCGGCGACTCCGGCCATTGAACAGGCCAACCTCTACGCGGCGCTGACCGAACTGCATCATTTCTCGGATCCGGCGGTGTCGTTTCTCGCGCAGTACGGTCCCGACGGCGTGCAGATCAGCGACAAGCGTTCGCCGTTCAATGGGATTTACCTGACGCTGCGGCGCAACCGGACGCCGGCGGCGGAGCGCGAAGCGATCGCGCACGTGGCGACGTTTCTGATCCACGACCTGGCGACGCCGCTCGGCGCCCTGCTCGACGACCGCCGCCAACGTCCGCCGGACCCCAGCGCCGTCGCGTTCCGGACATTCGGCACGTCGACGATTTGGTATCCCCGCGGCCTGCTCCTTCGTGTGGCCGCGCGCCACGCCTGCGAACGCCTGCTCGGCATCTGGCGTTCGACCGGCCAGCCGACGGCCTTGGACGCGATCGAAGAGGTCGCGGCCGCCGCCGTCAACGCCCCCGGGCTTTCCGGCGACGCACTGCTCTCGGCGCTCAACGATCTCGCCGCGGCGCCCGGAGAAGGCACGCCCACGGAAGCCACCGAACGATACCTCGCCACGCTCGAATTGCAGGCGTCCAGCGTGGATGATCCGGGCATCTGGTCGGCCCAGGCGCTGGAGCGCGTGCGCGACTGGGCCGGCTCCGGCACCAGCCGCGATCCCGATTCCACTTGGAAAAAGAGCCGCTTCTTCCGACCCTTGCAGATGGCGGCCGCGCGACTGGCGGATCAATGGGACGAATCGCTCACCGCTCAGGCGTTGACCGTGCTGCAACATTCGGGCCTGCGGCTCACCAACGGCGAAGCGGCATTGCAGCGCCTGATCCAGTTCTGTCAATCGGCCGTGGTCCAGCAGACCATGGCGATCGATCGACAGTACGAATTGGTCAAGCCGCTGCGCGACGGGCTGGCCTCGGCCCAGGCGCAATGCGCCGCCGGCGGCGGATTCAAGCTTTTCGGCGGCGGCGGTCCCCGGGCTCTCCGCGCCTTCGTCGCACTCCTGGGCCAGTTCGCGCGGATGCGCGTCGCCCAGGACTTGCTCGAAGCCGGTCTCCTCTTCTATCGAGCGCTCCAAGGCCGGCTCGAAGATCGCGTGAAGGACGTCGGGTTCTCCCGGCAGCGGCTCAAGGCGCTGCAACAAGTGCTCTCAACGCCCGGCAGTACGATTGACGGCGAAGACGCCAACGGGATCAACGTCTTGGCCAACGGCGCCCTGCACGATCCGTTCTGGGAGGCGGTCCAAGGCACCGAGACGGCCGAGATCGTTTTGCCGGCCGGCGTCGCGGACCTCGAACAATCCGCGGAGCAGTTTGTCGAATCGCTACGGCCCGAACACTGGCAGCAGCTCGACGAGACGCTGCACCAGAGCGTGCTGGCGCCGCTGGGCAATCTCCTGACCGCGTGCACGGGGAATACAAATCTGTTGCGTTATCTCGGGCGGCCGCTGGTCGATGCGGCGGCCCATTACCTGGCCGGGATTCTCCCCATCACAGACGTCGCCCAGGTGCAGTACTCCGCGGCCCAGGCGGGCACGATCGAACTGGCCGAGGAATTACGCCGGTCCGATCGCGCGAGCGCTCCGGCGGCGGCAACGGGCGGAACCGCCCGACAACAAGCGTTCTTCCTGGTCCCGGACAGCGATGCCGGATCCGACCTGGGGCGCGACGCTCAGGAGGTCGTGCCGGGGTTGCAGGTCGTTCCCACCGGCGCCCAGACGGAAGCCACGTTTGTGCGCGAGCAGTCGTCGCTGTCACTGGATGAACTTCAACCGCTCTTGCACCTCAGCAAAGCGGCGTACGATGAAACCGGGGCGCAGCCGCCGGTGTCATCCCATGCCCGATTCGACGTGTTGGAATGGTCGCCGCTGGAGCCGTGACACGTCACCCCATCGACGGCGCGGGCGCCAGCCGCGGCACTGATTCGCCGTCCGCGGACGATTCGCGGCGCGTGTCCGGCGGTCGCAACAGAGCTTCGATATCGCTCTTGTCGAGGTCTTCCTTTTCAAGCAGCGCCTCGACGATCTTGTCCAGTTCCGCCCGATGAGATTGGAGCAGGTTGTAGGCTTTCTCGTCGGCGGCGCGGAGGAGTTTCTGCACTTCGCGGTCGATGATCTGGGCCGTGCCTTCGCTGAAGTCGCGCGGCTCCTGGATCTCCTTGCCGAGAAAAACATGCTCCTCGCCGATGCGGAATGACATCGGTCCCAACTCGTCGCTCATGCCCCAGTGAGTCACCATGTAGCGAGCCAGACGCGTGGCCTGTTTCAGGTCATCCTCATGGCCGGAATAGGGTTGGCCGTAGATGAGCCGATCCGCGGCGCGACCGCCCATGATGAACGCCAGCCGCGCCTGCCAGTAATCGAGGCCGTGATGGTATCGATCTTCATCGGGCTGAGCAAAGGTGACGCCCAGGCCCCGGCCGCGCGGAATGATCGACACGCGCTGCGGCGGGTCGCCCTCCGGGAGCAGCCAGCCGACGAGCGCATGTCCGGCTTCATGGTAGGCGGTCCGCCGCTTACCCTCCGGCGTCATCATCTCCTCGCGCTTTGGGCCCATGAGGACGCGATCGGCGGCGCGGGCGAAATCGCTGCGATCGATCTTCGACTTGTTTTCCCGCGTCGCCAGCAGCGCCGCCTCATTTGTCAGGTTGCGCAGATCGGCGCCGGTCATGCCGATCATCTGCCGGGCGATCGCTTCCAAATCGACGTCGTCGGCCAGCGGCTTGTTCCGCGTGTGGACTTTCAGGATTGCCAGCCGGCCCTGCCACGTCGGCCGATCGACCGTCACATGCCGGTCGAATCGTCCCGGCCGCAGCAGCGCGGAGTCGAGCACGTCCGGCCGATTGGTCGCCGCGATGACGATGACGGTTTCGCTGGGCTGGAATCCGTCCATCTCGCTGAGGATCTGGTTCAGTGTCTGCTCGCGTTCGTCGGACCCGCCGCCGACGCCCGCGCCGCGCATCCGGCCGACGGCGTCGATTTCGTCGATGAACAGCAGACAGGGCGAGTTTTCCTTGGCGGTCTTGAACATGTCGCGAACGCGGCTGGCGCCGACGCCGACGAACATCTGAATGAACTCGGAGCCGTTAATCGAATAGAACGGCACGTTGGCTTCGCCGGCGACGGCGCGGGCGAGCAGCGTCTTCCCGGTACCGGGCGGCCCGATCAGCAGCACACCCTTGGGAATCTGCGCGCCGAGCCGCTGAAACTTGTCCGGATTTCGCAGAAAATCGACGACTTCCTGCAACTCGCTCTTGGCGCTCTCCATATCCGCGACGTCGTCGAACGTGATGCGGCCCTTGGAGCGTTCATAGCGCCGGGCGGGACTCTTGACGTAATTGCTCAGGAATCCGCCGCCGAGCGGGTCGCGGAATCGCGGCAGCACGAAGAGAAACAGCACGCCCAGCAGGATCATCGTCGTCAGCAGCGTGGTCAGCAATGGACCGACCCAGGCGCCGTGCTCCTCCTCGAAAGTGATTTTCATGGAGGGGTCTTTGCGCGCGATGTCGTCGGCAAACGGCTGACGATCGCTGGCTGGCGGCAGCGATACCGTAAACTTGCCGTTCGGCAGACCGAGAGACTTGACGAATTCGTCCGGCGGATCGGGTTGTTCCTTGACTTCGCCGACGGCCCGCTCCTTGCCCACGAAAACCAACTTCTTGATTTGCTTGCTTTCGATGAGCTTGAGAAAGTCGCTGTATTCGATGGTCCGTGCCGTGGTCAGCGGGTAGACGTACATGCCGACGATCAGCGCGGCAAACATCAGCATCAGCACGAGGCTGCCGGGCATCAGTGGCCCTTGCCGACGGCGTGAGCCGTCTTTCTGGCGCTGATTCGGTTTCGTCGGCATGCAGCGACAACTCCCCGGGCGCGGCGGTGATCCGCAACGGCCGCGCTGGACCTCAACTACCTCTATCTTACGGACAACAAACCGTGGATGAAAACAGATGACTGCAAAAGGGATGGGAGATCATCCTGGTTCGCTCGCGGGTCCGGGTTGATTCGGGTCCGTGCCGGCATCGGGGGGCGCGGCTGATTGCTCCCGCGCTTTGAAGAACGCTTCGAGTTCGCCCAGCGTGTTCAAGTACGCCTTGCCCTCTTTCTTGGCTTGCGTCAGAGGCGGCAAGGGCTTCGGCTTGGGCGGGCGACGCGGCGGCAGTTGGCGCGGCGGTCGCGGTGGCGCAGGCCCGGTGGCCTCGCCCGGCGCTTCCGCGGGTCGCGGGGGTGGTCCCCGTCGACCGCCTCGCGGAGGTTGCGGTCCCCGCATCGGCCGACCGCGCGGTCGATCGCCCATTGCCGCTGGTTCGTCTTTACCCGGCCGTCGCTCCGAGCTTCGACGGTCCGTGCCCGGCGCGATCATGGTCAGCGAAACCCGCTTTCGTTCCTGATCCACGGCCAAGACCCAGACCTTGACCACGTCGCCGATTGACACGAGTTCGTGCGGATTCTTGATGTACCGGCTGGCCATTTCGCTGATGTGAACCAAGCCGCTGTCCTTTAGACCGACGTCCACGAAGGCGCCGAAATCCACGACATTCAATACGGCGCCTTGGAGTTCCATACCGGGTTTGAGGTCCTCGAACCGGAGCGCGCGTTTCTTGAGCGTCGGCGGGGGGAAATCGTCACGGGGATCGCGCCCCGGCTGGCCCAGGGCTTCCAAGAGGTCGCGCACGGCGCCCGGCGCCATGCGGTAGCGCTCGGCGGCTTCGTCCAGATTGACGCTCCGCGCTTTTTCGTGAAACGGGTGCTCCGGCCCAATGTCGCGCACGACCGCTGGCTCGAAACCGAGATCGCCCAGGATCTGCCGCGCGATCGGGTACGACTCCGGGTGAATCCAGGTCCCGTCAAGCGGTTCCTCGCCGCCGAGCACTTTCAGGAATCCGGCCGCTTCGATGAACCGCAGTTCGCTGACGGAGGGAACGCTCTTCAACTGCTCCCGCGTCCGAAATGGGCCGTGCTGCGAGCGATAGTCGATGATGTCGCGCGCCACGTACTGATTCAGGCCGGCCACGTGGCGCAGCAGCGGCAGACTGGCGGCGTTGAGATCCACGCCGACAAAATTGACGCACGAGGCGACCACGTCGGCGAGCACGTCTTTCAGGTGCCGTGCATGCACGTCATGTTGATACAGGCCGACGCCGATGTGTTGCGGGTCCGATTTGACGAGTTCGGCGAGGGGGTCCTGCAATCGCCGGGCGATCGAAATCGCGCAGCGGATACCGACGTCCAGGTTCGGCAACTCCTCGCGCGCGAGAGGGCTGGCGGCATACTCACCGGCGCCGGCCTTGCTGACGATGACGTAAGCCAGGTCTGGGTGCGGCTCGGGGGCCGTCGAGTCAATGACAGGCTTGGGCGGCGGCGGCGCGACTGGCGCGGGTTCAGCCGGCGTCGCCGCCTCTGTTGCCGCTGGCGGCGTCGGTTGGTCCGGCGCGGACGGGGAGGATTCGCTGGTGGGCTCAGGTGCGCCTGACGCGGCCGCGTGTTCATCCGCGTTCATCGGCGGAGTTGGATGGGCGGCGCTGTCGCCGCCGGCCGCATCAGATGCGTCCGGCTCGGGTTGGCGCGCCTCGGCGGCCGCTGGTGGTTTTGCGTCTCCGCGCCGCCGGGCCTCGAACTCGGCGATCAACTCGGCGATGAGCTCCTCGGTCTCTCGGAAACCCGTGCCGTTGCCGATGGCGACGACTGTAATCTGATGCCGCCGCAGCAGGTTCTCAAGCACAACCTTGGCGTCGTCGCGTTTCTTCTGCGGTTGGTGGGGGTGGATGACGGCCGAGTCGAGACATTGTCCAGTTTCGTCGACGACGGCGAGTCGGCAGCCGGTGCGGAAGCCGGGGTCGATACCAAGCACGCGCCGACCACGCAGCGGCGGCTGCAGCAGGAGACTGCGCAGGTTCCGCGCGAAGACGGACATGGCATGATCCTGAGCTCGCTCAGTCAACTCGCGGCGGACTTCGCGCTCCAACGCCGGAACGATCAGTTTGTCAATCGCTTCACCAATCGCCGGTTCGAGGAATTCGCGATGTGGATGGTCGGCGATTGGCAGGTGACTCTCGACGGCGCGCCGGACCGCAGCCACGTCAGAATCGATTTTGACGACGAGCGCCTGTTCCTTCTCGCCGCGGTTGATTGCCAGAACGCGGTGCGGCGGAATGTGCCGCACGGGTTCGGTGAATTGGAAGTAGTCCTTGTATTCCATGCCGCGGCCGTCCGCCAGCGACGGCGACTTCGCCGCCGTGACCCGGCCCGTTTCCCAAAGAACCGAGCGGACGGCGCCACGCACGTCGGCCGATTCCGAGATGGTCTCGGCGATGATCTGCCGAATGCCGTTTGCCACGTCGTCGGACGTGGCGAGCTGTTTCTCCGGGTTGACCAAGCCGGCCAGGACCTCGTCCAGCGACGCGACCGCCGGATCGCGCTCCAAAATCGCCTGCGCCGCCGGCTCCAGGCCGCGATCCCGGGCCTCGGCCGCGCTCGAACGTTTCTTGGGTTTGAAGGGCAGGTATAAGTCCTCGAGCCGTCGCGGCGCATCGGCCGCGAGGATCGCCTCACGCAGCGGCTCGGTCAACTTGCCCTGCGAATCGATCGACTTCAGAATCGTCTGTTTGCGCTCGTTGAAATGCCGGAGCTGCCCGATTCGGAATCGAATGCGGCGAACGACATCTTCAGGCAGCCCCCCCGTGCGCTCACGGCGGTAGCGCCCGATGAACGGCACGGTATGGCCCTCGTCGAGCAACTGCACGACGTGCTCGACTTGCACGCGGCGAATCTGAAGGTCCTGGGCTATGCGGGACAGATCAATTCGGAGCGGCGTTTCGGTCGGTACGGATGTCGGTTCCATGATCGCGACAATCCTGGGACGGCTGGTGCCCGGCGGAGGGGGCCGTGGCTGAAGACACGGGACGCCGATGATTATATGAGCCATTGCGGATTGCGGATTTCGGATTTCGTAAAGCCCGGGTGAAGAACGCGATCCGCAGTCCCGCACGCGTCGCAGATCGAGACACGCTCCCGCTCGAAATCGCGGGGGATTCGCTTCCAGTCGGCCAGCGCGATCGAGACCGCTTCGGCCGGGCGCTCTTCCCGGACCCGAGTCACTTCTGGTAAAACAAGAGCGTGGGGTGAACGCCTTCAGGAGCGGGTTTGCAGTTCGGTCATGGGCATCTACGACCGCGAGTACTATCGGCGCGACCGGTCCAGCGTCTTTTCCGCGTTGAGCGGCGGCGGGAGCGTCTGCAACGCCTTGATTGTGATCACCGTCGTGGCGTTCGTCGTCCAGATGATGACCCGCGAATCGAGCCTTTTCGGCGGAATGATCCCGAATAGCGGCTGGTTCACCGCCGCGCTGGAGTATCGGCGGCACGAAATTCTGGGCGGACAGGTCTGGCGACTGATCACCTACGCTTTTCTGCACACGACCAGCGACATCTGGCACATCGTCTTCAACATGCTTCTGCTGTGGATGGTGGGCCGAGAAATCGAGGGGATCTACGGTTCCCGCGAGTTCCTCGCCTTTTACCTGTTCGGCGCGCTGGTCGGCGGGCTCGGGCAACTGGCCGCGGACACGCTGCGGCTGACGAACGGCGGGCCGATGATCGGCGCGTCCGGCGCGGTGACGGCCGTGCTCGTTCTCTTCGCCCTGCACTTCCCGACGCGGGTGTTTTACCTCTTTTTCGTGATTCCCATCCCGGCCATCGTGCTGGTCGTGATCTATGTCGTCGTCGATGCGCTCGGACTGCTCAGCGGGCGGAAGGACCAAGTCGCCGTGGCTTGTCATCTCGGCGGCGCATTGTTCGGCTACCTGTACTACCGGTTTCAGTGGCGTATTCTCAACTGGTGGCCGTCAGCCGGGACGTTCCGCTCGTGGACGCGCCGGCAGCCGCGGTTGCGCGTGTTCCGCGGCGAGACCGAGGAGGAACCGGTCCCCGTTCACGCCGGATCGCGGCCGACGCCCGATTCGGAACTCGAGGCGGAACTCGACGCTGTTCTCGAAAAGGTCTCTCGCTACGGTCAAAGTAGCCTGAACGAGCGCGAGCAGCGCATCCTGCTGCGCGCCAGCGAAATCTATCGCAATCGGCGAAAGTGAGTCGAGGAGTCGCTCGCATGCCGCTTTATGAGTACGAATGCCGTTCCTGTGGAACTCACTTTGAGGAGCTGGTGCGCGGTTCCGAGTCCGTGGCCTGTCCGAAGTGCGAAGGCACGCGGCTGGAGCGGTTGCTGAGCGTGCCGGCGCGCCCGGTCTCATCCGGGATGGAATTGCCGAGCGCTTGCGCGAACACCGGCCCGCCCTGCGGCCCGATGTGCAGTCGCTTCAAATCCGAATAACCCGCCAACTCGGCTTCAGCCGTAAGTTCGCTTCAGCCGATACCGTTTCCGGGGTGCGTGCCGGCACGGTCGACGATCGCGGAGCGCGCGGATGGGGCCAACGGTCTCGAGGCGAGTCATGTTGCAGGCGCTGGCGGCGGCGCCGGCCGTCGCCACCGTGCTGACCAATCGCGCCGACGCTGGAATTCGAAAAGCCCGCGCCACGGCCGCGGATGGCTGGATTCTCGGTCGGATGACCGGCGCCCACGTCACGGCGGCCGCCTTGCAGCAGCACGGCGTCGGCTGCGTCTTCGGCATCCCGGGTGCTCAGGAAAACGAACTTTGGGATGCGTTCAAGACTCGCGGAGTCCCCTACCTCCTGGCGGCGCACGAGTTCTCGGCGGCATGCATGGCGGACGGCTACGCACGTGCAACCGGCTGCCCCGGCGTGATCTGCGTTGTCCCCGGACCCGGGGTCACGAACGCTCTAACAGGTCTCGGTGAAGCGCTGCTCGATTCCTCGCCGATCGTGGCGATTGTTGGCGACATCGGTTGCGGCCGCCACGGAATGCCGTTTCAGGTCCATTCGCTCAACACCGTGGCCCTGTTGCAGCCGGTGACGAAATGCGTCTGGCGCACGGGATCCATCGCCGAGATTCCCGGCGCCATTCAGCAGGCGTTCGCCGTGGCGCGGTCCGGAGAACCTGGGCCCACGGCGGTGGTGATCCCGTACAACCTATTCCTCGAATCGCACGATTTCCGCGTGCCGCCGCCTCCGGGTCCGGAACTCATTTCCGACGACGCCGCGACGGCTCGAGCGATTGATCTTCTCGCCGAGCGCCGGCTGCGAGTCGGCATCTATGCCGGCTACGGCTGCATGGATTACTCGGCGTCGTTGATTCAAGTCGCCGAAACTCTGCAAGCGCCCGTGGCCACGAGCATCTCCGGCAAAGGCGTGATTCCGGAGACGCACCCGCTGGCCGTCGGCTGGGGCTACGGGCCGCAGGGGACGCGGACAGCGGAGAAAGTCTTCGAGGACGTCGATTGCGTGCTGGCCGTCGGCGTGCGGATGAGCGAGGTAGCGACCGGTTACTATTCGAATCCGCAGCCGCGGCGGCTCATCCAGGTTGATGCGAACCCTCGAAACCTCGGCTGCGTGCTCAAGCCGGATGTCTGCGTAGCGTCGGACGCGGGAGTGTTCTTTGATGCCGTGTTGGCCCAGGCCGATCGGGTGCGTCGATCGGCGATGGCCGCCCTGCCCGCCCGGATTCAGCGGTTGCGATGCGCGGACGCCCAGCGGCTCGGATCCGGGCGTTCGGACGGCGGCGTGCCGCCCGCCGTGTTCGTCCAGGCACTTCGGCGACAATTGCCGGCCGACGGCTTGCTCTACGTCGACGTCACGGTCTCCGAGCATCTTGCAGCGGAGGGTTACACGGTGTGCCAGCCGCGGACCTATTTCAACCCGGCCGACAATCAGGCGATGGGCTGGTCGATCCCCGCGGCGATCGGCGGTCAGCGGGCCTGCTCCGGACGGTGCGTCGCCACGATCACCGGCGACGGCTGCTTTCTCATGACGGCAATGGAATTGTCCACGGCCGCGCGCGAATCGCTGCCGATCAAGGTCTTCGTCCTCGACGATCAGACTTATCGGTACATGCAGGAATTGCAGCGGCCGGCCTACCTGCGGACAACCGCCACGATCCTGGCGCGACTGGATTACCCGGCGATGGCGCGGGGTCTCGGCGTCGGTTACTGCGAGATTGCCACCGCGCACAATCTCGATGCGGCCATTCGCGGTGCACTCTGCCAGCCGGGACCGATGCTAGTCCGCGTTGCCGTGGATTACCGCGACCTCGAAATCCGCTGGATCGAGTGCGTGCGGAAGAAGTTCACCAAGGAACTGACGCTTCAACAGAAGATGCGCTTCCTGGGGCGGATCAGCGCCCGGGCACTCAATTGCAAACCCGAGTGCAACGATTGACGAATCGATCGTAAGGCATCAGAGCATCGAGAGCCAGTCAAACACAAACATCCATAGATTCCGCCGATCAACTCCCTTCAATCTGTGTCATCTGTGAAATCTGTGAATGGTCTTTCTTGCGAGTCGCCATGCACTGAGCCCCGGCCCCCAACGCGCCGTCCGTTTTTCAACGGTTTGCAACTGAGGTTCCGGATTTCACTGCGCTTCGCCGGCGGCGGCACGGTCGGCGATGACGATCGCCGCGCTGCGTTCCACTCGTCCAGCCGGGATGTTCCGGTCGCCGTCGCGCAGGCGTTTGAGCATGGCGGCTTTATCGGCGCCGGTCACCACCCAGAGAATTCGCCGCGCACGATTGATCACGGGGAACGTCAGGGTCATTCTGCGGCGGCCGAGGTATTCGCCCGTCACGGCGACGTCGGCGTCCGCCACGTTCAGTACGGCGTCGCCGGGGATCAACGACGCGGTGTGACCGTCGGCGCCCAGCCCGAGATGGACCAGATCGAGGACAGGCGGCCGGCCGGCAGCCGCGGCGAGCGCCTCGGCGTATTGTCGGGCCGCCGTCGGCAGATCGGTCCCCTCGACCGGCATCGGGTGCATTTGCGCTGGAGGCAACGGCACGCGGCTGAGCAGGCTGGCGGTCAGATGGGTCAGATTGCGGTCGTCGTGCCCGGCCGGGGCGATGCGCTCATCGACCTGAAACAATTGCACCTGCTCCCACGGGACTTTTTCTCCAGCGAGGAGCTTGAGCATCAGCCACGGCGTCTTGCCGCCGCTGACCGCACACGTGAATTGGCCGGTCGCCACGACCGCGTCGCGCGCGGCGGCGGCAATGATGGCCGCGGCTCGTTGCGCGGCGGCCTTGGCGTCGGGGAGAACTTCCACCTGCATCGCACTGGCTCCCGGGACGGATCAATGGCCGGCGGGTTTTTCCTGATGACCGCCGAACTCTTTCCGCATCGCCGACAGCACCTTGTTGGCGAAATCGGCCTCGCCGCGCGAACTGAAGCGTTCAAACAGAGACGCCGTGAGCACGTGCGCCGGCACGCCTTCGTCGATAGCAGCCTTGATGGTCCAGCGGCCCTCGCCGGAATCGGACACCCGACCGCTGAATTCCGCCAAGTTTGGGTCCTTCATCAGTGCGAGTGCCGTCAAGTCGAGCAGCCAGGATGAGATCACGCTGCCGCGACGCCAAAGCTCCGTGATGTCGCGCAGGTCGAAATCGTACTGGTAGTGCTTTGGGTCGCGCAGCGGCGTCGTTTCAGCGTCCTTGGCGTGATCACGCTTGCCGACGTTCGCGGACCGAAGCACGCCGAGACCCTCGGCATAAGCGGCCATGATGCCGTATTCGATGCCGTTGTGGACCATCTTGACGAAGTGGCCGGCGCCGCTCTGTCCGCAATACAGATAACCCTCTTCCGCCGTGCCGCCCACTTTGTCCCGCCCCGGAGTACGGGGAATGGAACCGCGGCCCGGTGCCAACGCCTTGAAAATCGGGTCAAGACGCTTCACCGGATCCGGTTCGCCGCCGATCATCATGCAGTAGCCGCGATCGAATCCCCACACGCCGCCGCTGGTGCCGACGTCCACGTAGTGGATGCCCATTTTCTTCAATTCATCTGCCCGGCGAATGTCGTCGATGTAGTACGAGTTGCCGCCGTCGATCAGGATGTCGCCGGCCTCGACGAGCGTTGTGAGTTCGCAAATCGTCGTATCCACGTAAGCCGCCGGCAACATCAACCAGATTGCGCGGGGCTTGGAGAGTTTCTTCACGAGATCGGCCAGCGAATTGGCCCCGATCGCCTTCTCCTTCACGAGGTCAGCGACGGTCGGCGGATTGTGATCGTAAACGACGCACTCGTGCCCGGCTTTCATCAGTCGGCGCACCATGTTCGCGCCCATGCGCCCCAAACCGATCATTCCCAGTTGCATGGCAGGATCTCCCATCGAGAATGCGCCACGAATTCCAACGCGGCTGGCATGCAATCAGAGTCCAGAATAGGAATTCGTCGCCAATCGCGCGGATGCGCTCCAAGAAAATGCCGGCGCAGAGACAGGCGAACGGTCGTCATCACGACAATCCGAATTCATTGGCGTTCATCAGCGGCTTCCTCAGTTCGGGCGGCGAATCTCGAATAGTGCACTTGTCGAATCCCGCGGATGCACGATCCCTCGCGGATATACACCCCGACAGGTATACTCACAGAGCGGGATCAACTCGGATCGAGGAAGTCACCGTGCTGAACCGGTTCGTTGCCGCCGTCTGCGGAGTGGCGATTGCCGCGGCGTTTCTGTCGGCTGATTCGCCTGGCCGAGCGGACGTCGAAGCCGTCGCAGCCCGCTATCGAGCGGAGCGGCAGCAGGCGGAATCGACCGGCGTCGCTGCGCGGTTTCCCGCAGCCTGGATGCAGCGGGCCGACGACCTCGCCGCCCGCGCGGAAACGGCGCGATCGGCTGGACTCAACGGCGAGGCGCTCACGCTCTACCGCGACGCACGCTGGCAATTGCCGGCGCTGCCGGTGAAATTCCCCGATCACTCTGGGCGCGTCTTCGGTGATCCGCGGTTGAAGCACGGCCATTTTGTTCGCGCCGTGGCTTACAGTCCCGACGGTTCGCGGCTGGCGTCCGCCTCGCGGGACGGAACTGTGCGGGTCTGGGACGTCGGCAGCGGGCGCGAGCTGCTTGTCTTCACGGGCCATGGCGCGGAGGATGTGCGCTCGGTCGCCTTCGCGCCGGACGGCAAACAGATCGCATCCGCCGGCGGCAATGCCATCCTGGTCTGGGACGCGGCCAGCGGGGCCGTGACCGGCACGTTGAAAGGGCACAGCGGCGCGGTGAGTTGCCTCGCCTTTCGGCCCGATGGCCAGCGGCTGGCGTCGGGCGGCGAGGATCGCACCATCCGAATCTGGGACCCTGCCTCGAGTCGCGAGTTGAGCAGCTTCGGACCGCAAAATGCCTCGATGAACGCGTTGGCGTACAGCCCGAATGGTCAACTGCTCGCATCCGTCGGCGGCGATGGTCGGCTGAGCGTCTTTGCCGTCGAGAGCAAGGATCGCCGGCAAGCTCTCGGACAGGACAATCACACCGGCGCCGCGTATGCCGTCGCATTCACGCCCGACGGGCAGCACATCGTCACGGCCGGCGCCGATCGCAAGATCGTCCTGATCGGCGCGCCGGGGCCGACCGGCGAACCGCTCGATCGCATGGGCGTCCGCCAGCGCGAGTTCGTCGGGCATTCGGAGTACGTGACGACGATCGCGGTCAGCCCGGACGGACGCTTGCTCGCGTCCGGCAGCCGCGACGCCAGCGTGCGTCTTTGGGACCTCCAAACCGGCCGGCTCGAACGGACGTTTCTCGGGCACACCGAAGAAGTGTCTGCGGCCGCATGGCGTCCCGACGGCCGCCAGTTGGCGTCCGGGTCGCTCGACCAATCGGTGCGATTGTGGAATTTCGATCCCATCGATGCGCAGAGGACTTTGATCGGCCACAAAGGCGCGGTCTGGTCAGCAGCGATCAGCCCCGACGGCCGGCGCATCGCCTCGGGCGGCGCGGATCGCGTCGTCCGCATTTGGGACGCGGGCACGGGGCGGCAGGTCGCGGCGCTCGCCGGGCACACTCAGACGATCACCGCCGTCGCCTTTCATCCCAGCGAACCGTTGATCGCGTCCGGCAGCGGCGATCGAACCGTTCGACTCTGGAACTCGGCGTCGAACCAAGCAATCCGCGCCCTCGAAGGTCATGAGGCGCCAGTCTTGTCCTTGGCGTTTCAACCCTCTGGAAAGCTGCTGGCAACCGGCGGGGCCGACCGCAGCGTCCGCCTGTGGGATCCGCGCTCTGGGCAGCCGCTCGGCGTGTGGAGCGGGCATTCGGCGGCTGTCGCCGCCGTCGCGTTCCGGCCGGACGGATCGCAACTCGCGGCCGCGGCTGCCGACGGAACTGTCCGACTCTGGAACGTCGCCGAAAGCAAGGAAGAGGTTCAATTCCGCGCCCATGAGACCGGCGGGGTCTCTGCCGTGGCATATGCTCCCGACGGGCAGCGGCTGGCCACCTGCGGCGGCGACAAGCAGGTGCGCCTCTGGAACCTGCAATCGCGTCCGATCCGCGAACCGCTGTTTCGGCTGCTGGGCCACTCCGGGCCGCTGATTGCCCTGGCCTTCAGCCCAAAGGGGCAATTCCTCGCGACGGGCGGGGCGGATCAGGTCGTCAAGGTCTGGAGCGTCCAGAGTCGCAATGAGATTCGGGGATTCCGCGGGCATTCCGATTGGGTGACGAGCGTGGCATTTTCGGGCGATGGATCATCGATCGTCTCGGCGTCGCTCGATCAGCGGGTGCTGGTCTGGCGATTCCTCGCCGATGATGCCGGCAATGCTGAGGGCCACGCGCGCCGGGTCACCGGCTTGGCGGCTGCGTCCGATGGCCAACGGTTCGTCTCGGGCTCCGACGATCGAACGGCTCGGCTCTGGGACCTGGCCCAAGGCGTCGAGTTACGCACGATGTCCGGCCACGGTGGCGCGTTGACCGCTGTTGCATTTTCGCCGGATGGGCGGCAGATTGCGACCGCCGGGCAGGATCGCAAGATCAAGACCTGGAACGCGACGACCGGCCTCGAAGTAAACGCCTTCGAAAGTCGGGATGAAGTGCTGTTGCTGGCCTATTCGCCGGACAGCCAGTCAATTCTCGCCTGGGTGCGCCGCCGCGCCGTCAGCGACGAGGACTCGACGGACACGATTCAGAAGTTCGAGGCGGCCACTCTGAAACCGCTCGACGCGCTAACCGATCGCGGGCGGCGCGTCACTTGTCTGTCGCTGAGCGCCGACGGCGCTTGGGCCGCAATGGGCGCGGCGGACGGCGGCGTTCGAATCTGGGACCTTGCCAAAAAGGAGCGAATCGGCGCCGACCGTTCGCTCATGTCCAAGCCCATCTGGGACGTCGCGCTGACGCCGGACAAATCAGCTTTGATCGCGGCGGACAAGGACGGCCAAATCCAGGTGGTTTCCCTCGCTGGCTCAAGCGAAACGCGGTCGCTGAAATCCACGATTCGAAGCCTGGACGGGATCCAGGTGGCGGCGGACGGGAAGCGATTCGCCGTTTACGGTGATGGGCGCGTCGAATTGCGCAGTCTGCCGACCGGCGATGTGCTCCGATCCTGGTCGCTGGCCGGCGTCCGCTCACTGGCATTCGTGCCGAATAGCCGAACGCTGCTCGCCGGACTCGACACCAGCGTCATCATTGCGCTCGAGGGGCCGTGACAAGCGCGGGGAGAACGGGTTGATGTTCCGCAATTGTGTGGCTGGGTGCATGATCTGTGGGATCGCGGCGGGATCGATGCTCGCCGACGGCCGGCGGCCAGCGTCCTCCGTCGAGGCTTTGCAGCCGCTCAACGAGTTCGTCGGCGTTTGGAATGGCGTCGGCGGACCGGACAAGCCGCGGCCCGACCCGGCCGATCCCGTCTGGAAAGAAACCATTGAGTGGCAGTGGCGATTCCGCGACGGAGACGCATGGTTGAGCTTCACCGTTCAGGGTGGGAAACACGTCGCCGGCGGCGAGGTGCGATATCGGCCTGGCACCCGTGATTATCTTTTGCGGCTGACGACGGCCAATCAACAGACCGTTGAGTACGTTGGCCGACGCGACAAGGGCTACATGGTTTTCGAGCGAGTCGATGCCGTCGGCGACACGCATCAGATCACGATGAATACCGCGGCCGACGGCGTGCGCTTCATCTACCGGGCGGCCACGAAACCCGCCGGGCGCACGGTATTTACTCGGCAATATCAGGTTGCCGCGTCACGCGCTGGTGAATCGCTGGGCGCCAATGGCGCGAAGAAGAACGAGTGCGTCGTGACTGGCGGGCTTGGCACAATCGCCGTCAGTTACAAGGGAGAGACGTACTGGGTGTGTTGCACGGGTTGCCGTGACGCTTTCAACGAGGACCCCGAGAAATACATCCGAGAGTTCAAGTCGAAGAAGTCGAGGCCGTAGCAGATCCGGTCAGGGCAGCGTGGGATCCGAGTATGGGTCGAAGCGGAAATTGCCGCGGGGCCGGCCGCCATTGCCGCTGCCGTTGAAGTTTCCCGTCGGGGCGTCGGGTCGTCCGCCATTGTCGCCGCCACGGGGTCCGCGATTGAAGCCGCCGTTTTCGCCGCCGCCGCGGGGCCCGCGGTTGAAGCCGCCGTTGTCTCCGCCGCCGCCGCGGGGACCGCGATTGAATCCGCCATTGTCGCCGCCGCGCATTCGCGGCCCACGGTCACCGAAGCCGCCCGGCCCACGGTCACCAAAGGCGCCGGGACCCCGATCGCCGCCGAATCCTCCGAAGCTACCCGGCCCCCGATTGAATCCGCCGTTGTCTCCGCCGCCGCCGAACCGCGACATGCCCGGTGCGCCGAAAAACGTCATCCCGCCCGGCGGCCCGTTCGACACGACCATGTCGCCCTGGCTCGGCGCTTGCGGTTTGCCGCGATTGACGAACGCCATAATCTCGTCGATCGTGAGGAACCCGTCGTCGTTCCGGTCCATGCTCCGGAATTCTTCAATAGTCCGCTCACCCTTGACCCATTCGTAGAGCCCGATCTGGCCGTCCTTGTCGGAATCGAGTTGCTCGAACCACGAGGGGATATCCTTCGGCAGCTTGCCGGCGCGGTAGACGGTCGGTTTGCGATCATCTTCTTCCATGTTCGGAAGGACGACCGGCGGAACGCCGTCGGGCAAGGGCTGAAACGCGCCGGGAACTCCGTCCGGTTGCGTCGGCGGTTGCTCTTGCTGAATCGCACTGCGAAAGTACGCCTTGTACTCGTTCAAGTCGATCGCGCCGTCTTTGTTCAGGTCAAACTTTTCCCAGACCGGCCGAAGCCGCTCGGAGAGTTCGTTCACCTGGAGCAAGCCGTCGCCGTTGAGGTCGGCCCGGCGAAAGCGCTCTTCGGCAAAGCGATCCATCTGCTCGGGCGACATGCCGCCGCCGAAGCCGCCCGGACCGCTCCCGGAGAACGAGAGCGACACCGGCCCGCCGCCCTGCTGCATCCGCGAGCGCATCATTTCGGCCGCCTGGCGAAACTGATCGCGCGACATCTGACCGTTGGTGATCCCGAGCGCCGGGGCCATCCGATCGAAAATGCGCTGCTGCCAATCTTCGAGATCGTTGCGATTAATCGTGTCCCGACCGCGCGAGAGCATGTTGAAGAAGATCATGGGGTCGGCATTCATCATCCCCATCATCCGGCCGGGTCCACCTCCCTGCCCCGGACCGCCGGGGCCGCCGCGGCCGCGCATCATGTCGAAGATCTGCATGCCGCCACCCTGACCCGGACCGGCAGGCGACGGCGGTTGAGCGAACGCTTCGGCCGAAGTCGCCAGCAGCGTCAGGAAGCCCAGGTGCTTTAGAATCGCCGTTCGCATCGGTCGCTCCTGAAGTCGCCGCCATGCGCGGAGATTGGGCGCGAGATCCAACATATTATGCGCCCTCCCCCATTAACATTCACTGAGAAGTTGCGAAGCCGATCTCGATTCCGCTGGCGCCTGGCATCGGATTCCTGTTGTCGAGGCGCATCACTCTAATGGCCAAGACCTTGTGACGGGCGGACTTTGGCTTCGAAAACAACCTTTCCGCCAACCACTGTCATGACGACGCGGGCCGAACTGATCGAGTCGCGCTTCGCCGGGTCCAGAATGTCATCGGATAGAACGACCAGGTCAGCGAGTTTGCCTGGAGTCAAGGACCCGCGGTGGCGCTCCTGGAAGCCGGCCCAGGCGCTGCCCAGAGTGTAGGCCTCAATCGCCTCGGCCACGCCGATGGCTTGCTCGGGAAACCATGATTTGCGGTCGGGGCTGTCCAAGGGGCGACGATTCACGGCGGCGTCGATCCCCAGCAGCGGGCTGAGCGGCGCCACTGCCCAATCGGAGCCGAACGCCAGCCGCGCGTTGGCCTTCAACAGCGATGCGTAGGCATAGGACGACGCGCAGCGCTCCGCGCCGATCCGGTTTTCGGCCCAGCGGCCGTCGTCAATCACGTGAAACGGCTGCATCGAGGCGACGACGCCCAACTCGGCGAAGCGGCGATAATCCTGCGGACGCAAATGCTGCGCATGCTCGATCCTGAAACGCCGATCGCGCGGCCCATTGGTCCGCGCCACGTCAGCAAAAATGTCGAGGAGCCCGGCATTGGCCTCGTCGCCGATCGCGTGGATCGCGACGCTTAAGCCAGCCGCGTCCGCCTCGCGGATCAGTTCTTTCAACCGTTCGCGGGGCGTGACCCAGACGCCCGAGTTTCCCGGCTCGTTCAGATAGGAAGAGAAAAACTTCGCGGTGCTGGCGCCGAGGGAGCCGTCGGCGAATCCCTTCACTCCGCCAATGCGAACGAAGTCGGAGCCAAACCCGGCCGTGACGCCGAGGTTCGCCAATTCGCGCCATTCCGCCAATGGCCAGCGCAGGTCAATCCGCAGAGTGAGTTGGCCCGCGCGCTCCAGGTCCTGGTAGAGCCGAAACAGCTTTCGCCGCGTCCCGGAGTCGCTGCCATCCATGTCCTGCACACTGGTGACACCGACCGATCGTGCCTCGGCGAGGGCCGCGTTCACCGCTTCGACGATTTCCGCCGTATCCGGCGCCGGCACGAGTCTGGCAACGAGACCGATCGCCTGATCCCGCAGCACGCCGGTCGGCTCGCGGCTGTTGGGCTGACGGAAGATCACGCCACCAATCGGATCAGGAGTCTCGGCCGTGATGCCGGCCAGCTGGAGAGCTTTTGTGTTGGCGACGGCCATGTGCCCGTCGTAGCGTCGGAGCAGGACCGGCCGATCCGCAACGTACTTGTCGATGAGAGCCGCGGTGGGCAGCGCTCCCTTCAACGCGCGGTCGTGGTCCCAATCGCCGCCCACGAGCCAGCGCCCGGGCGGCAGCTTCCGATCGAATTCGCGCAGCCGTCGCCCGAACTCGGCCTCGTCCGCCGCGTCTTTGAGCGCGACTTGGCTCAGCCGCAAGCCGGAGCCCAGAACGTGGACGTGACTATCGTAAAATCCCGGGACGACGCGACGGCCATGCAAGTCGAACCGCCGCGTGTCCGGACCGGCGAGCGCCGCCACCTCGGCGTTGGAGCCGACCGCAAGGATCCGCCCCTGCCAGACGGCGAGCGCTTCCGCCTCGGGTTTGGCGTTATCCACGGTCCAGAGTCGGCCGTTGACAAAGATCGCATCGGCCACCGGGGGCGTAGCGGTTGCAGGAGTTTGCACGGCGAGAATCAGACTCGCAGCGAGAAACCAGGTCCATCGTGGCATCGGCTCGCCTCCAAAGAACACCGCCGACCTCACGTTAGCCGGTCGTTCGGCGGAGGCAAGGCGCCGACGAGGTCGCCCCGTCTCGACCGGCGTGTATGATGACACCGTTCGGCCGATCTTGCGGGGTGCGTCGCATGACGACGAAACGGCTCGTTCCGATCCTGGCCGGCGCCTGTCTCCTGCTCGCGGGTTGGTACCTGCTGATGCCGCACGTTGGGACCAATGCCGAGCCGCCGGTCAAGAAAGGCGGCGGATTCGCGGCCGATCGCGCGGACGATCGGCTGCCGGATCCTGCCCCGTTCGACGGCGATCGGGCGATGCGCTACTTGCGCACGCTCTGCGAAATCGGGCCGCGGATCAGCGGCAGCGCCGGAATGCAGCGGCAGCAGGAGCTCCTCGAAGCGCACTTCAAGAAGCACGGTGCTCAAGTGACCTGGCAGCGGTTCACCGCAACTCAGCCGAGCCAGGCCAGGTCGGTCGCCATGGCGAACCTGATCGCCTCGTGGCATCCGGAACGGCCGCGACGAGTCGTGCTTTGCACTCATTACGACACGCGTCCCAAGGCCGATCAGGAACCCGATCCGCGCCGATGGGACGAGCCGTTTGTCAGCGCCAACGACGGCACTGCCGGCGTCGCCTGGCTGATGGAACTGGCTCATCACGTGGAGAAGCTCTCGACCGAGGTGGGAATCGATTTCGTCTTGTTCGACGGCGAAGAATGGGTGTTCGACGGGCCGGTCCCCGCGGCGCCCGGGCGCGACCGCTACTTTCTCGGCTCGGAGCATTTTGCCGCCGAGTATCGCAAGTCCGCGACGAAGCCGCGGATCATTGCCGCGGTGCTGCTGGACTTGGCCGCCGGCAAGGATGCGAAATTCCCGATTGAACAGAACTCCGGTATGCTGGCTGGGCCGCTCGTTTCGGAAATCTGGGGCATCGCCCGTAAGCTGGGCGTGAATCGGTTCCAACCACAATGGGGACCCAACGTCTTGGACGACCATCTGGCGCTCAATCGCGTCGGCATTCCGGCGGTGGACATCATCGATTTCAGTTACCCGCACTGGCATCGGCTCAGCGATCGGCCGGAGCAATGCTCGAGCGAAACCATGTCCGACGTGGCGCGGGTCTTGACGGTCTGGCTGCAGCGCGTTCGGTGAAGAGAAGCGGGAGCCGAGCGTGGATTCGATCGAACCATTGATCGCGTGGCTGCTCGTGGCCGCCTGCGTCGGCGCCGCGGGCATCTTCGGCTGGCAGCAGGTGGCGACGCTGCGACGCCTGCGAGCCGAGCCGGATATGCCCACCGACGATCGCACCTACTTCCGAAGGCAGGCGATTCGCCGGCTGATCGGCTGCGGATTGCTCGTCGCGATCGGCGGCCTGATTGCGGGTTCGTACGTCTCGGGGCAGGAGGCGTGGGTGGCCGAACTCAAGACGCCGTCGCCAAAAGTTGATCCGGCCGCGCCGCCGCCGGACCCGGACGTTCAGCAGCGCAAGCGGGCCTACGTGTGGTACTGGATCGCGGTGCTGCTGTTGTTGCTCGCCCTGGTCATTGTCGCGGCGCTCGATTTCCTGGCGATTCGCGGATTCGGCGCGCGGCACCTCCGCCGTCTGTACGCCGATCGCAAGGCGATGCTCGAACGAGAACTCGCCGAGTTACGACGCGCGCGCGGCCGGCGCAACGGCCAACCGTAAGCCGCGCCCGGTTGACGCCCCCGCCCAATTCCGGTTATATTTCCCCGCAAGGACTCGCGCTCGTAACTTCCATCGTCATGACGCAGGATCTGATGGCTTCATCCGAACAGGAGGTGCTGGACGAATGCCAGGCCACCATCGGATACCGATTTCAGAAGCCGGAACTGCTTCGAGCAGCCCTGACGCACACGTCCGGCGCCAATACGCGGCTGGCGTCGAATGAGCGGCTGGAGTTCCTGGGCGACGCCGTGCTCGGGCTGGTCTGTTGCGAACAGCTCTATCTTCGTTACCCGGAATATCAAGAAGGCGACATGACCAAGGTCAAATCGGCCGTGGTCAGCCGCCGCGTCTGCGCGCGGATCAGCAAGCGGTTGCAGCTGGGCGAGTTTCTTTTCATGGGTCGGGGGATGCACGCGCACGGCGACGTGCCGGCCAATATTCTGGCCGACGTTTTCGAGGCGCTGGTCGCGGCCATCTACCTCGACGGCGGTTTAGAAGCGGCCAAGACGTTCATCCTCGCTCACCTGTTGCCGGAAATCGAACACGCCGCCGATGGCGGCCACGGCAACCACAAGTCGGTCCTGCAACAGGTCGCTCAGCGGCAGTTCGGCGAGGCGCCCCGGTACCGCGTTCTCGACGAACAGGGGCCCGACCACAAGAAGTGCTTCAAGATCGCCGCCGAAATCAATCAGCACCGCTACCCGGCGGCCTGGGGCATCAACAAGAAGGAAGCCGAACAAAAGGCCGCGATGAACGCCTTGGCCGCCATTCGTGGCGAACCGGTCCCGCACCCGGCCGATTTTTGAGGGTCACGCGTCACTCATCGCGACAACACGAAATCGAGAAAGCACGATATAAGCCGTTTCGTGCTTTCATTTTTTCGTGCTGTCGGGATGAGTCGTCTTCGGTCCCGTCACCGTGATGCATCGTCACGCGGTTGGTTGCCCGCGGGCCGCATCGTCCGCCGAACCAAGCGCCCGCGTTACCGTCTCCAATAGCCGCTCCATTGCGAATGGTTTCCGAATGTAATCGATCACGCCGAGATACTCGGCGTAGGCCTTGTGCCGGCTTCCCTCGTTTGCGGTGATCATGATGATCGGCGGCGTTCCGGGTTTGTCGCGAAAGTGCTCGAGCACCGGATAGCCGCCCATCCGCGGCATCATCATGTCGAGGATGACGAGATCGGGCTTCTCATTGTAGATCGCTTGTTTCGCCTGATGGCCGTCGGTGGCGCGCAGGATTCGATAGCCCTGCCGCTCGAGCATGAGCCGAAGAGCATCGGCCAGCTCGTGATCGTCGTCCACAATCAGGATAGTCTTGGCCGCCATGTCCGCACCTCGAAGCGTCCTGCGGGGCGATGACCGAGTCACGATATCATCTGATCGGGACGGCTACAAGCGGGCCGACCCGTGCGTGAATCTCTAACGTGACAATGGCTCATCCAATACGGAGGCGCGGTCATGCTCGAAAATGTGGCATTAAAGACGCTGGTGCCGCTCCTCCTGCGGGCGGCGCTGGCGGCCGTGTTTATCTTCCACGGTCTGGACCACGTCCGCGTCGGCGGCGGATTCACCTGGGCGAACCAGATGCCGGATCCCCCGCCGGAGATTCTCCAGGCCGCCATCGCCTGGGGCCAGCTTGCCGGCGGCATCGCGCTGGCGCTTGGCTTGTTCACGCGCCTGGCGGCGATCGGCATCATCGCCGTCATGATCGGCGCCATTCTGAAAGTGCATCTTCCGCACGGCTTCGACATCCGCAACCAGGGTTACGAGTACAACTTGGTGCTGATTGTCATCGCGGTCTGCCTGGTGATCTGCGGCGGCGGAACGCTGTCCATGGACCGGTTCATCAAAGCCAAATCGCGGGGTCCGGCCAAGTACTGATCGACCCGAAGTTCACGGACGACCGCATGAGCGCGACATTCACGGTGCTGGCCAGCGGGTCGAGCGGCAATGCCGCGCTGATCCGCGCCGGCGGCTTCGGGCTGTTGATCGACGCCGGCGTCGGGCCGGTTTCGCTGAAGCGGCGCCTGGCGGAATCGGGCGCCGACTGGAATGACATCAGCGCCGTGGTCCTCACCCATACGCACAGCGATCATTGGAAAGAACGGACGTTGGCGCAATTGGCGCTGCGTCGGCGGCCGGTGTTTTGCCATGAAACGCACATTCAGGCGTTGCGCGACGGCAGTCCCGCGTTCGCCACGCTGCTCGCCGCCGGATTGGTGGAGACGTACTCTCCGCGCACGACGTTCTCGCCGGGCGGCGAACTGCGATTGGAAGCGATCGACGTGTGGCACGATTCGCACCGCACATTCGGCTTCCGAATCGAGGGCCGGGATACCGGCTGGCGGCTCGGATTCGCGGCTGATCTCGGCGATCACGACATCGCGCTGATCGAATTCTTCGCTGGCGTTCACGTGCTGGCGATCGAATTCAATCATGACGTCGACATGCTGATGTCGAGTCGCCGGCCGGACCACCTCATTCGCCGGATTCTCGGGCGGCACGGCCATTTGTCGAATGTGCAAGCCGCCCGGCTCGTCCGCGCTCTGCTGTCCTGCCGTGGCCGGTCCGTGCTGCACGCGCTGGTGCCGCTGCATCTGAGCCGGGAGTGCAACACGCCGCAACTCGCGCTACGAGCGGCCAAGGGCGCGTTGTCTCAGTCCGACTGCGGAGCCGACGTCGTTCTCTCGTCCCAGTGGACGGCGTCAGCCGTGGTGCCGTTGTCGAATCCCATCGCTGCCATCGTCAGAGAAGAAAGCTTGGGATAACCGGCTTCCGCTGCGCCAATGTCGGCGCCGATTTTCAATCGAAGCTGGGAGGCACGGCTATCGGGGCCTCGTCGGAGCGAAGTGACCGCACCGATAGTCCCCCAATCGGAACTTCGAGCCCGCCACGGATTCGAAACTCGCCGCGGGCATCACACGCGCAGCGGGCGATCGGCTTGACCTGCGAATCATAGGCGACAAGCGACGGAGCCGGTGACACGTCCGCAGGCAGCAGGATTCGCCAATCGCGGCTCGGCAGCCAGGGCGAATGCGACCAGTCGAACGCAGCGTCGAGAACTTGCAAGCTCGAGCGCGTCGTTTTGAGGACGAGCCAGTCGTCGGCGGAGATCACGGCATCGGCCAGTGAGGCGGCGCCGGGTCGAGTGTGGCGCAGCCGCGGCGCCGGCACGCCCGCAATCATGAATCGCTGCAGTTCACCCCGCGCGGTCTGCAACAGATCGGTACCACCGATCCGGTCGGCGAGCGGCTCCAACAGCGACAGACGACGCACCGCAACGTTTCGACTGCACAGAAGATGAGATAGTAACGGCGTGCGGTCTGGTTCGCCTGGAAGTTTGCCGATGCCAAACGGCCGATCGATGAATAACGCCCTGCCGAGCCAGTGGCTTTCCCGAGGATCAGCCAGATCGCGGCAAAGTTGCCACAAATCGGATCGGTCGGGCACCGGGTCGGTGAAGAGCACGCGATCGCCTGCCGGAGCCGACGCCCCGCCGCTGCCCGGCAGCACGCGCAGCCGATCGCCGCTTGAGTTGGGTGCGGCCGGGACCCGGCGACCCGCATATTCGATCCGCCGCAGCAGCAGATGCCGCACGGCGCGGCGCCGAGTGGCCCCGGCCGCTCCGAGGTCAAAAACGGCCGGCGCTTCGTCGAGCAGCCGCAGCCATTCGCGCCAGAGTTCATCGAGCAGCAACGCGTCGGGATAGTTCGCGCCGCCCTGGTGAAATCGGACCAGGTCATACGCGTTCAAATGCAGATCGAGGAGCAACGTCAGGCGCGCCAGGAAGTCGGCGAATGCCGAAGGCTCGCCCGCCGACAGCCGCCGTGCGAGTTGCAGCGCGCGAGTGGTGAAATCGGTGTACGGCGTCAGCGACGCGCCATTGAACACGTCGCCCAGCAGCCGAAGCCACCGTTCGGGCTGCGGGTTCATATGCAACAATTTCGCGGCAACCGAGCCGACGTCGAATCGGGCTGAGAATCGCAATGCCGCTTCGAGCCGCCTGGTTTTGTCCAATGGTGGCGTCGTCCGGTCTGCAACCGGTGCCAGCCAATCGCCCTCGCCGATGCGCTCGTCAAATCCGTAGGCGAGGAGCCCGAGGCTGAATTGCGGCAACGGCGACTCGATCGAGGTCAGCGGCAGCCGACTGGCGCCGACGATGGCGTCCAGGACAAGTCCCGCGAGTTCGTCGCGGAACCTGCCGGCGCACCCGGCGTCGCGAACCGCGACCGAACCGACGAGTTCCCGGATCCAGCCGGTCGTCGGCCGGGTCTCGATGACGCCGGGCGCCGTTTCGACCGCTTCGTGAACCTCGCAGAGAATTGCCCGAGTGACGAAGATGTCGCCCGCGGCGCGATCCCAGCGGAGCGCCAGCAGCGGCTCGGCGTCTCCAGCCGCAGGGAGTGCGATGTGCCAGGAATCGAACCTTCGGCGCTCGCGCGTCTGCCCGCGATCCAGCGCCCGACCGTGGAAGAGTTCCCAGTAAGTCTCTTCCACCAGGCGGCGCGATTCGACCGCGAGCGAATCGGCAATCAGAAAATGCCGCAAATCGATCACTTCGTTGACGATCTGTTCGGTCAAATCTTCGGTAAGCGCCCGAGGGTCGGCGTGGACGCGGCTCAGACGATAGGCAAGCATGGTCAGTCGAGTTACCGTGTGCCGCTGTCAGCTTGAGGAAGCTGCGGTGACTTTACGGATTGTAATGCCGGCCGACATTCTCGAGGCCGTCGCAAACCGCATTTTCCGGAGTCGCGGCAAAAGCGCTGGCCGATGCAATTTCGGAAGAAGGCGCATTATCGGCCGAACGGTCGTTCGCCGCGCGGAGGTCCACAACATGCGGTTCGTCTCGATGCTTGCCGTGGCCTTGGGTCTGGCGGTTCCGGTGGCTGTTGCGGCGGCCGATACTCCGCCGGCGGCGGGAAATCCGCCCGTCGCGGCCGCTGCCGTGCCGATGCCGTCTTCGCCGTGCGCCGCATCGGCGGCCATGACCGCCGCGACTCAGGCTGAAAGCTGGGAATGCCCCACCTGCGGCCGGCGCGGGCCGTGTTCACGTTGCCGGTTTCGCGATCGGCCTGCTTTGACTCGACTGTTTCGGTGGATGTTCTATCGGCCGACGGATGCGGCCTGCCGGGAGTGCCCGCGGTGTGCGACGCCTTGCCATCCGCCGTTGTATTCGTGGTTCCCGTGCGCGACCGGATGCGGCGGTTGCGGCGGCTGCAATGGCGCGATGATGCACGAGGGGCGCTGCGGCATCGGCGGTTGCGCCCGGCCAGAGCGCGTCAGCCGGTTTGCCATTGGCAAGTCCCGCTGCCCGAAGGGCCAGTGCGGCGCATTCCGCTTCATCGGCATCTGTAAGCCGAAATGGCCGCTGAGTCTCGGCGGCTGCGACGCGGATAGCTGCGCCGCCGGCGAAGGGGCCATGGTCATCCCTCCGCCGCCTGCCGGGCCAACCACGCCGCCCACCGCCGGCCAGGAATCGACGTCCTACAAGCCGAGCGGCGACGGCGCGTTCCCCGTCGTCCGGCCGACGGAACAGCCACGCGCAACCACATATCGTCCGAACGCCATTCCCGCCACGATGCCGGTGTTGTCGCCAGACGCATTTCGTCGTCCGCAGAAGTGACGTGAAACAGCGGTGAGGAAAACGCTGCGGCCGCGCGAGTAATCGCGCGGCCGCTCGGTCAGGCGTGGCTCAGTTTTTCGTTGGGCTGGAAGTCGAGCCGGGAGTGGGCGCCAGCCGCGGCATGGGGCCGACGGGCGGCGTGTTGAGCGGCGGCGCCGGCGTGCCGCTCGCCGGCGGCATCACCGGCGCCGGCGCGCCGTTGATCGGCGGCGTGCCGGGCGTCACCACCGGTCCCGGCGCTGGCATGGCTCCCGGAAAGCTCGGAACCATGCCAGGCGAATCCAGGATCGGCCCCTCGGTGGCCGGCACGCCGAAGTCGAATGGGACGCCCTCCGATTGGCGATACATCACCGGGCGGTACGGCCCGGCGCAGCCGCTGAGCAGCATCATCCCCCCCACGATCGCCGCTGCCGCATGACTTCGTCGCATGTGTCTGTCCCCGATCGGCTGAGAGGCTCGGCGGCGAAACCGTGCGGCCCGTCGTCGAATTGTAAAAATTGCCTCAAGAAACCATGCGCTCGCGGCCGATAAGACGCAACTTGCGCGGACAAAAAAACTGGCCCGCCGGGTCAGTCCGGCGGGCCTGGCGAAAGTTTGCCGGTTGCCCGGATCGGGTCATCCGGCCTTGTTGGCGGGAACTTTAGCGGCCATCTTGATCTGGGAGCGCAGGTACTCGAGAGCCGCGTCGAGTTGCCGATCCTTGAACGCCGGCTTCGATTCGGCCTCTTTCTTCGGCGCGTCCCGGTTCGGAATGATCTCCAGTTCGCGGAGCTTCATGGCCAGGTCCCAATGCTCCTTGCGCTCGAGCTTCACCTGATAACCCGGATCCGGGCGAACGCCCCAGTCCTCGTCTTCCTTGCCCTTGGTGCTCGACTTGTTCAGATTCTTGCCGTTTGGCCGCCAGAACGACGCCGTTGTCAGCTTGATCTCGCCACCGGTGGGTGTGAATGGCTGGACGTTCTGCACGCTGCCCTTTCCATAGCTGCGCTCGCCGATGATGACGGCTCGCTTGTGGTCCTGGAGGCACGCGGCGACGATCTCGCTGCCGCTGGCGCTGCCCTCGTTGACCAGCACCACCATTGGGAAGTCGAGGTAGCTGCCCTCGCTCTGCCCGCCGTACGACTGTTCCTGGCCGACGCGCGGCTTGATCGTGACGATCAGTCCATCGTCGATGAACATGTCGGAGATCTGCACGGCGGAAGTCAACATGCCGCCGGGATTGTTCCGCAGGTCGAGGATCAGCCCTTTCAGCCCCATCGCCGAGAGCTTCTTGATGGCGTCCACCATGTCGCGGTACGAGTTCGGCGCGAACTGCGTCAGGTGGATGTAACCGATCTTGCTCTCCGGATCGATCATGAAGTCCCAGGAATCGTCGTCTCGACGGTGGAAGCCAAGCACGGTTTCCACCATGACGAGTCCGCGATTGATTTCGAACTGGAGCGGCTGCGAGGCGCCCTCGCGCTCGACGGTGATCTTCACCTTGGTTCCCGGCTCGCCGAGGATGTGCTTCACCGCGGTTTCGGTTTCCATGCCGGCGGTGGAATACTTCTTCGGCGCCGGCAGTTTCCGGCCGTTCTCGTCCTGATCGGTTTCGACCTCGGTGATCAGGTCCCCGGCCTTGACGCCGGCTTTGTAGGCCGGACTGCCTTTGATCGGCGTGACGACCAGCAGTTTATCCTTCGCGGCGACGCGGCGGATCTGAATGCCGATGCCTTCGAACTGCCCGCGCAGTTCCGAGGCCGCCTTTTTCCGCGTCTCCTGATCGATGTACACCGTGTACGGATCGAGGTTCGCCGTCACCATCTGGAGCGAAATGTCCACGTCCTTCGTGCGCTCGAGGTCTTCTCGCTTGCCGAGGTATTCCCGAGCATCGGCGAGCAGGGTTTCGAGTTCCGGCGGTCGCATCTCCTTCGCCTTGGTCAGCCGCTCCTTGATCTCCGCGGGAATCGGCTCTTCCAGGCGGCGGTACATGCCGCGGATCGCCCAATCCACCATCTCGCCGGTATTCAGTTCCTTGACGTACTGCTCCTTCAGCATCCGCACGCCGCGGAGCACGCGCTTGGCGTAGGTCTCGGCATCGTCACGCACCAGCTTGCGCGAAGCCAGGATGTCGGCCCGGGTTTTGACCAACTGATCGGGCGCGATCGCGCCGTCGGCCAACTTCTGATACTCCTTGCGGAGCGATTGCTCGGCCGCCAGCTTGGGCATGGCGGTGAGCAGTCGGCGGCCTTCCGCGGCGATGTCCGGATCGAGCTTCAGCGACTCGAGCTTGCGAACCCGCTCCGCGACTTTGTCGGCGACGGCGGGGTTATGGCTGAGGACGAAGTGATTGACCACGCCGCCCCAATCGATCATCGATTGTTCTTTGTCTTCCATCGTCGTGCCGACGCGGCGGGCGACGTTCGGCATTTCCTTCTTCAAGAAGGTGTGGAGTTCGTCCACGGTGACGCGGCCATCGGGTTCGTAACCGAAGGTATCGGCGGCGCCTTTGAGCCCGTCCACGACCAGCTTCATGAAGACGCTGTGGCCGTCGACTTCCAGCGGTGTGGTCGCCCCACGGTTCGACAGCATGACGACGCGGCCCGGCGGAACGGTCGTCTCTTCCTTGTCCGCGGACGCGACGAACACCTTGAACAAGTCATTGAGCGGCGGGTCGGCGACGACTTCCGCACCCGCGTCGTAACTGCGAAAGTTCAGGTCCAGCAGCGTGCAGAGCTGCTGGCTCTTGAACTTCTCCAGCGCGGTCTCGAAATCGCCGGTGTTGACGGCGGTCGTGGCCCGGTCCTTGAACGTCGAATCGGCGGTCAGGAACCCGGTGCGGTCGCCGACGGGGACGCCCTGACCGAGAAACGCCAGGATCACGAGGTCGTTCTTCCGCGCCTTGCCGGCAACGTCGGCCAGGGCCTTGAGCACGTTGTCCCGCGTCGCCGGCAGGCTGCCGCGGTCGGCGTCCGGCTTGCCGAGGAGCAACTTCACGTTGCCCCGGTCGGCGCCGATGAACTTCGGATCGACAACGAGATCGAACAGGGCCTTGGCATCGGCCTCCGCGGTCTTGCGCGGCTTGATCTGGGGATCGGCGAACTCGCCCACGCCGACAATGACGGCGTAGGTCTTCGGCGGCGCCTCTTCGGATGCGCGCCCGACCTGACTGCCGATGCCGCCGGCCAGGATGACCAGCAGACTCAGTCCCAAAGCCCGAAGCATATGACGTCCTTTCCTGACGGAAATGGTTTCAGTCTCGCACGTTGGAATCGAACGGGACATGGGCAATACGCTGCATTGGGGATCGCAGTTCGCTCGGAAATGGCTCGCTGGGCGATGCCCGGTCATGATCGGTCCCATTCTGCCGTGGCCGCCGCGGGGGTCAATCCGGAATTGCTGATCGACCGCCGACCCTGTTTACGCGGTCTGGCCAATCTGGGCAATACCATTCTACGTCGCGGCCAGTTCCGACAGGATCGAAATTCCACGCTCGAGCGTGGAATCGTCGGCGGCGAGGCTGATTCGGAAATGCGAATCGCGCTGGCTGAAGGTCCCGCCGTTGATCAACAGGAGGTTGTGCTTGATCGCGCGGCTGACGAATTCCAGTCCGTCGCCGCCGGGCGCCTTCGGGAAGACATAAAAGGTGCCGCCGGGCACGACAAACTCGTACCGCTCGCGCAACCCGGCCACGAGCCGATCGCGCTTCCGGCGATAATCCGCGATCACGGCCGACATGTCGCAGTCCCAGGCCGCCAACGCCGCGTATTGGAATGGGCTCGGCGGACAAACGAAGGTGAACTGCTGGAGTTTCTGCATTTGTTCGATGAGCGCTTTGGGACCGTGAGCGAATCCCAGCCGCCAGCCGGTCAGTCCGTACGCCTTCCCGAATCCGTCGACGACCAGCGTCGCCTCATTCAAAGTTGCCGGACTGACGAACGGACCGTCGTAACAAAACAGGCGATAGATTTCGTCGCTGATCAGGAGCACGCCGCGGGTCTGCGCGAGCCGAGCGAGAGCGGCCAGGGTTTCGGCGGACGGCACGACGCCGGTCGGGTTCGTTGGCGAGTTGACGAGAATCGCCTTGGTGCGCGGCGTGATGGCGGCCGCGACCCGATCGACGTCGATCTGAAAGTCTGGGTACGTGTCGATGGGCACGAATGAGCCGCCGGCCAGCGCAACCATCGGCGGGTAGCCGACAAAGTATGGATCGAACCCGATCACCTCGTCGCCGGGATTGATGACGGCGAATAGCGCGAGCATCAGAGCGCCGCTGGTGCCGCTCGTGATCACCACGTCGCGATCGGCGTGCCCGTATGCGCGGTCCAGCCACGCGCGAATCTTGTCGCGAAGTTCGGGAATGCCCTGCGTCACGGTGTAGCCGTTGTGACCGGCCTCGATGGCGGTACAAGCCGCGGCGCGGACCGGTTCGGGCACCGGGAAGTGCGGCTGGCCGATCGACAGATTGACGGGATTCTTCAAACTGCGGCCGAGTTCGAACATCCGCCGAACGCCGGATAATTCAATGGCGCGAGAGCGATCCGCGATCCAGCGTTCGACCATGGCCCCTCCGACGGATTACCACTCCAGCACTTTGTGCGTGCCGCTGCCGGCCTCCGCCAGGCGCTCCGCAATCTGCTCCAGTTGCTTCTGTACGACCGCCATGCTCTCGGGTCGTTTGTGAGCGTCGAAGGACAGACAGGCGTGAATCAGGTCACACAGGTCCTGCGGCGCCGCGGCATTGATCGTGCCGACCGGCTTGAGCCGGCTCGTCCAGATTTCGCCATCGACTTCGACGGCGTCTTCCGGCACGACGGTCGGCGGCGGCAGGCGGAAGGTCACCAGCCGGTACATCATCGCGCCGAAATTGAAGAGATCCGTCCGTTCGTTGATCAGTTTCCGTTTCACGGTTTCGGGGGCCATGTATTCCGGCGTGCCCTGGAGGCGCGCCTTCTGCTCCCCCTTGATCCGCGCCAGACCATAGTCGATGATCTTGACGTCACCTGAGCGGCTCAACATCACGTTGTTTGGTTTGATATCGGCGTGCAGGATGCCGCGACGGTGCATGTGCGCGAGTCCGGCAGCGACGATCGCAAACACGCGCGCCAACTTCGGCAGCGACAGCGGGGGCACCTCGTCGAGCGTCTTGCCGTTCACGTACTCGATGAGCAGATGGACCTTGGTGACGCGAAACAGCCAGTTCTTTTGCTCTTCGAGCGCATGAATCTTGATGAGGCTCGGGTGGTCGAGCTTCTGCGAGACGGCGAATTCATGCTGTGCCTGATCGAAAAACTTCTGCTCTTCCGGGCTGCCGATGGGCACGACCTTGAGGGCGTACTGCTTCCCGTCGGCCTTGCGCCGGATGTGCAGGATGGAACTGTGCGCACCCTGCCCCAATTGGCCGAGCACTTGAAACTTACCGATCGGCTCGCCGGCGGTCACGAGTCGTCTCCGCTCCCAGATGCACCGGACGGTGTGATCTTAGCGGAAACGACTCGTGCGGAACATCGCCGACCGTCACCAGCCGCGGACGACCACTTCATACCCGTGGCCGCGAAGATGCCGCGCCGCCGAGTATGCCTGCCATTCGGAGTAATAGGCTCCATAGACGCGCCACGGTTCGACGCGGCAGGAGCGGTAGAGTACGCGGACGGCGCAGCGGGGCGCGATCGGCCGATACACCGGATACGCGACAACAGCCGGTCCGGGTCCGTACGGCGGATGGGCTTCGACGGCATTGGGTACGACCAGCCCGGCGAGTGCCGCCAGCGCGCACAGCGAACGACGCAACATAGCCAAGGCCTCCTCGATGGGGTTGGGTTCGACCGGCCCGCGGTGAGGATCATTGGGCCAGTCACCCGATGAACGAGCCGCCGATTCGCACTTGCGCGGATTGCGTGGCGTCGCCGCCACGCCTCACTATTCTTTCAGAAACCGAGCCTTTGGCCGGAAATCATCCCCATGCCGCCGCTGTACCCGATGCGGTTCGTGCCGATTTTCAAGACCGCGCTGTGGGGCGGCCGGCGGATCGCCGACATGATGCCGGGCGCTCCGGCCCAGGGACCGATCTCGGAAGCCTGGCTCATCAGCGACGTGGCCGGCAACGTCAGCGTCGTGGCCGACGGTCCGCTCGCCGGCACGTCGCTCCGCGAACTGATGCGGACGCGCCGCGGCGAGCTCGGCCTCGAGCGGCACGAGACGTTTCCCCTGCTCGTCAAGATCATCGACGCCGCTCAACCGCTCTCCGTGCAAGTGCATCCCAATGACGAGCAGGCGCGGCGGCTGGAGAATCAGCCGCGCGGAAAGACCGAGGCCTGGTACGTCCTGCACGCCGAGCCGGGCGCGCGCATCTTCGCCGGGTTCAAGCCCGGCGTCGATCGCGCGGCATTCATCAAGGCGCTTGCTGGCGGGCGCGTCGACGACACGCTGCACAGCTTCGAGGCGGAGGCGGGCGATTGCGTGTTCCTCCCGGCCGGCACGATCCATGCCGCCGGCGGCGGCCTGACCATCTTCGAGGTTCAACAAACCAGTGACCTCACATACCGGCTGCACGACTGGGGCCGGGTGGATGCCGCGACAGGTCGGCCGCGAGAACTGCATATCGACAAGGCGCTCGATTGTCTGGATTTCGAAACCGGGCCCCGGAATCCCAGTCAGCGGATGACTTCCAGCAGCGATTCGAGCGACGCGGCTTGCGAATCCACGACGACGGGCGACATGACGCCGTCATGCCGACATTTCGGTTTGACCCGAAACACGGCGATCGAGGAAGAGACTCTTGAACTGCAAAGCTGCCGCATCATGTATGCGGTCGCGGGGCGGGCAACCTTGCACGCGCCAGCCAGCGAATTCGAGATCACCCCTGGCGCGGCTTGGTTGATCCCACCCGGCAAGTATGTGTTGCAACAACCCGATGGTTTCGAATTCGTGGTCGCCTTCATGAGATAGAGTTGCCGTCATGTTCATCGATCTCAACTGCGATCTCGGCGAGGGCGCGGGTCACGATGCCGAACTATTGTCGCTGGTCACGACGGCCAATGTGTGTTGCGGCGTCCATGCGGGCGACCCGGAGACGGCACACCTGACCATAGCCGCCGCCGTGTATCTGGGCGTTCGCGTCGGCGCCCATCCGAGTCATCCGGATCGCGAGCATTTCGGCCGGCGAGAGTTGGATCGCAGTCCACGGCAGATTTACGCCGATTGCGTGTACCAGATTGGCGCGCTGGCCGCGTTGGCTCGGGACTGCGGGACGCGGTTGAGCCATGTGAAACCGCATGGCGCGCTCTACAACCAGGCGTGCCGCGATCGCGCCGTCGCCGAGCCGGTTGTTGCCGCTGCCGGAATGTTTGGTCTGCCGGTGATGGGATTGCCGAACTCTCAATTGCAATCCCTGGCGGGCGATCGCTTCATTCCCGAGGGCTTCGCCGACCGCCGTTATCGTTCCGACGGATCGCTGGCGCCGCGCTCGGAACCCGGCGCCGTGCTCGATGATCCAGCGGAGGCGGCACGGCAGGCGCTCGAACTGGTTCGTCGAGGGTCGGTCCGGACGCTGTGCGTTCACGGCGACAATACCCGGGCCGTCGAGTTCCTCAAGGCCGTTCGCGCTGCGCTCATCGAGGCCGGGGTGACGATCCGGGCGTTCGCATGAGTTTGCTCGTCATCGATCCCGGTCTTCACACCCTCGTCGTCGATTCCGGGCGCCCCGGCGCGCGCAGCCTCGGCGTGCCGCTGGGCGGCGCGGCCGATCAGTTTTCCTGGTTGCTCGGCAATCTACTCATCGGCAACCCTCCCGACGCGCCAGCCTTGGAATTCAGCTTGATGGGACCGACGCTCGAGGCGCTCGACACACTCGGCGTCGCGCTGACCGGAGCGCCGTTTGACGCCTATCTCGATGATGCGCCAGCGCCAGTCCATCGATCGTTCAACGTTGACAAGGGCCAGCGGCTGCGAATCGCCGGGGCGAAACGGGGCGCCCGGGGGTATCTGTCCGTTCGCGGCGGGTTCGAGGCGCCGACAATTCTGGGCAGCCGCTCGTCGCTCGAGCCGATCAAATCCGGCGATCGGCTCACTTGCGCCTCATCCACTGCCGTGGCGCGCGGCATCATTGTCGCCGAACCTGTGGACGGCCCGGTCCGCCTCCGCGCCCTGCCGGGCGTGCAAGCCGACTGGTTCGACCTGGATCAATTCTTTGGTTCGCCATTCGTCGTGAATCCGGCCAGCGATCGCATGGGCGTGCGCCTTCACGGCGAACCGCTGCGGTTCGAGCGGCGCGAACTTGTCTCGGAGCCGGTCGCTCCGGGAGCGGTGCAGGTCGTCAACGACGGCCAGTGCATCATCCTCGGCGTCGATGGGCAAACGATCGGGGGCTACCCGAAAATCGCGCACGTCATCGCGGCCGATTTGGACCTCGTGGGACAATTGCGCCCCGGCGACGAGGTCCGGTTCGAAATGTCCAGTCTCGATGAAGCGGTCGCCGCGATGCGTAAACGGAATCGCGACTGGCAGCGCTGGGCGACGCGCTTGGCGCTGTGAACAACCGTTAGCCGCGAGGCGTGTTAGCCGCGAGGCGTGTTAGCCGCGAGGCGTGTTAGCCGCGAGGCGGAGGCTTTGCGGAGCCGAGCGCTCCGATTCCCCCGCGCTCCGCTCCGCTCACGCTCGCCTCGCGGCTAACCCTGGAGTTCGCGCAGGTTCGACACCAACGCCGCGATTTGCGCTTCGGTGGCCGCCAGTTGTTCACGGTGCTGCTCGACCACCTCGGCCGGGGCACGCGACACGAATCCCGCGTTCGCCAGCTTCGCCTGCATGCCGGCGAGATGCTTGCGCTTCTCGGCGATCTGTTTCTCCAGCCGGGCGATTTCCTTGGCCACGTCGATCAATCCAGCCAGCGATACGGAGACTTCGAAGTCCGAATGCACGGCGCTGACGGACTGCGGCTGCTTCGCGCTCGCCGGGCCGCATGTCAACGCGCCGACGCCCGCCAACTGGCGGATGAACGGCTCCAATGCTCCGAACTCGCCAGCCGCTTCTGCCGAACAGCGGACAACGACGTCCAGCGGCGTTCGCGGATCGACCGAGTAGCGATTGCGAATCTCGCGGACGACCCGAACCAGGTCCTGCATGCGCGTGAATCGTTGCTCAACCGTGTCGTCGCGCCACTCGGCCGGCAAATCGGGCCAGGCCGCAATGCAGACGCTCTTGGCCGCCGGTTTCGGCGCCGGCAAGCCGCGCTCCGGCGCGATCTCGCCGAGGGCCTGCCAGACCGACTCCGCGACGAACGGCATGACCGGCTGCGTGAGCCGGAGAATCGCATCGAGCACGCCGATCAATACCCGCTGAGTGGCGGAGCGGTCGCGGATTTCGACGCCGGGGGCGGACGCCTCCGGCTCGGCTTTCAGGCGCGACTTCGCCATCTCGACGTACCAGTCGCAGAACTCCGACCAGATGAATTCGTACAGCGTCCGCGCCACGTCACTGAAGCGAAACGCCTCGAGATGACTGGTCACGGTCGCGGTCGTCGCTGCCAGCCGGCTGAGAATCCAGCGATCTTCGACGGGCAGCTTTTCGAATTCAATCGCGCCGGGCGTGTAGCCGTCGAGATTCATCAGCAGGAAGCGCGAGGCGTTCCAGAGCTTGTTGGCGAAATTGCGGCCCTGCTCAAAGCGTTCAGACGCCTGCTTGGCCGTCGGCAACTCCGGATCGTCGCTCGGCCACGGACCGCCCGGCCGGAACGGCTTCTTGCACGACGGGCACGTCAGCTTGCGCGTCCGCATCGACATGTGCTCGTGCTTGACCGGCACGAGGGTTCCGCAATGCGGACAGACATTCGAGACCGGCAGCCGGGTGTCCTGCGTGTCGCCGGAAACGAAGACCATCTGGAAACGCAGGGCGTCGGCTCCATAAGCGTCGATGATGTCGAGCGGATCGACGCCGTTGCCCTTCGATTTCGACATCGTCTCGCCGAACCCGTCAAGCAGTTTCGGCGTGATGTACACGTTGCAGAATGGGACTTCGCCCGTATTGTACAGGCCGCTCAGCACCATCCGCGCGACCCACAGCGTGATGATGTCGCGCGAGGTCACCAGCGTGCTCGTCGGGTAGTAGTACTTGAGTTCCGGCGTCAGATCGGGCCAGCCGAAGGTTGCGTACGGCCAAAGCTGCGAACTGAACCAGGTGTCGAGAACGTCGGGGTCCTGCTTGAGGACCTGATCCCGACCGAGCGGGTTTTCCGACAGATCGTCCAGCGAGCAGACGAGCCAGCCTCTCCCGGACTCATCGCGGCGCAAGTACATGTGATCGTGGGCGCGAAACGCTTGGCGGAATTCCTGCTCTTCCGAATCGCTCAAGTACCAAATCGGTATCCGATGCCCCCACCACAGTTGCCGACTGATGCACCAGTCGCGCTTTTCGCCGAGCCAGTCGAGGTAAGTCTTGGCATACCGTTCTGGCGTGAACTTGACTCGGCCGCTGGTCACCGCGTCCATCGCCAGTTGCGCGAGTCCGGGCTTGCCGTCGTCGCGGTCGCCCATCCTCACGAACCATTGATCCGACAGGTACGGTTCGATAGGCGTTTTCGAACGATCGCTGAACTTCAGCGGAATCTCGCGATCCTCCCGGCCCTCGAACAGCCCGAGCGCTTCCATCCTGGCGACGACGGCTTCTCGCGCCTTGTAGCGATCCATGCCGACGTACTCGCCGCCGTTTTCGTTGATCGTGCCGTCCGGATTCAGGATGTTAATGAGGCCAATCTCGGGGTGCCGCTGCCAGCAAGCGTAATCGTTCGGATCGTGAGCCGGCGTGACTTTGACGCAGCCGGTGCCCAGCGCGGGATCGGCCAGCAGCCCATCGGCGATGATCGGAATCTCGCGGTTGACCAGCGGGCAGAGCGCCTTGCGGCCAATCAGTTGCTGGTACCGTTCGTCGTTGGGATGGACGCAGACAGCCACGTCGCCCAGCATGGTTTCAGGGCGAGTCGTCGAAAAGCGAATGAATTCTTTCGAATCGACGATCGGATACTTGAAAGTCCAAAAGCCGCCCTTGACGTTTTCCGTGTAGGTCTCGTCGTCGGCGACGGAGGTTTGCAGTTGCGTGTCCCAGTTGACGAGTCGTTTCCCGCGGTAAATGTAGCCGTCCTTGAACCAGCGGAAAAAGGTCTCGCGGACGGCCCGATTGTTGCCCTCATCCATCGTGAAGCGGGTGCGCGACCAATCGCACGAGCAGCCGAGTTGCTTCAATTGGCCGAGGATGCGCCTCTCGTAGGAATCCTTCCACTCCCAGATGCGGCGGACGAGTTCGTCCCGGCCGAGATCGTGGCGGGTCTTTTTCTCCTGCGCGAAGATCAGCCGCTCGACGACGGCCTGCGTGGCGATGCCGGCGTGATCGGTGCCCGGCATCCACTCGGCGTTGTAGCCCTGCGCTCGCCGCCAGCGGATCAACACGTCCTGGAGGGTGTTATTGAGCGCATGGCCCATGTGCAGGGCGCCGGTAACGTTGGGCGGCGGGATGACGATCGTATACGGCTTGCGATTCGGATCCGGTTCGCTGTGAAAGAAACCCTGTTCGTCCCAGAACGCCAGCCAGCGCTCCTGGGCGGACTTCGGATCGTATTGTTTCGGCAGTTCGGTCATGACATTGGTTTTATGATCTTCGTTTAGCCGCGACGCGCAGCGCCAGCGAAGCGGAGCGCGTTTATCGCGCTCCGCTTCGAAGACTTCGTGTCGCGGCCGAAGCGGCATTTTCACCGCTGATCACGGCGCTTTCCATCGTCGCGGGCCAATTGGTGGCGGTCCAATCCCCGGCCAGGAACAGATTGGCAACCGGCGTCGTCGCTCCGGGCCGCCACTGGTCCACGCCCGGCACGGGGCTGAAGGTCGCGGCGCGCTCGGTAACGACTTTCGAACGGAGCCGCTGCGCCCCGACGAGGTTCGGAAATAAGTCCGTCAACTCGGCCACAACGCGCTCTTCGATCTGTTCGGTCGAGAGACCAGCAAGCTCATGGGCCGCGCTGACCACGACCTGGATGTAATTGCCGCCACGCTGGAACAGCCATTGACTGAGACAATCGACGAACACGACGTGCGGCAAGTCGGTTGCCGGACGATCGAACCACAGGTGCACGCTCGTAATCGGCGCGAACTCGAAGCGGCGGAGATCGGTGAACGCCGGCTCGGCCGCGAGTTCCGTCGGCAGCAAAGCGAGCAAGCGATCCGGCGGCACGGCGGAGATCAGCGCGTCGGCGGTGAGGCGCTTGCCATTTCGGAGCATTACTGACTCGACGCGGCGGGCGCGAAACGTCAACGCTGCGACTGATGAGCTCAGTTGAATCGCGACGTCATGCCGGTCAAACCACGACCGCAGTTCCTCGCCGTACAGCCGGTCGAGCGGCACAACGGGAATCTGCACGTCGAAGCCCCGGCGATCGCGCCAGAAGGCGTCGAGAAACACCTTTCGAGCGTATTTCAATCCGATGCGATCGATCGGCGCATTGAGTGCGCTGACGAGCACGACGCTCCAGAAACGGTCGATGATCCGCCGCGTTTGCTTCCGCGCAGCGAGCCACTCCGCGAATGAGCCGTCGGATTCGGCCGGCTCCTTCACGAGCCGATGCAGCGCGACGGCGATCCTCCATTTTTCGCCAAGTGTCAGAAAGTGAGCCCCGAGGAAGCTGCGCGCCAGGTGCAGCGGCGCCGGCAGCGGATCGGCCGAGAACCGGCTCACGCGGCGGTCGGGCGTCATGAAGTACAGCGACTTCTGTGGCGCGAGCAACGGGTCGATGCCGACGGTTCGGCAAAACTCGGCGAAGCGCGTGCAGCAGCCCATGCTCACGTGCTGGCAGGCGTCGATCAGTTCGCCGGTCGCCGGGTCGCGAAACGAGCCGGCGCGTCCGCCGAGCCGCTGCTTCGATTCCAGCAGCGTCACCTGCCAACCGTGCTGGGCCAGCGCGACCGAAGCCGATAATCCGGCCAGGCCGCCGCCGATGACGATCGCCGTCGGCCGGCTCACAGGCGCAGCCCCCAGCGCGCCGGCAAGGCTCGCAGCACGACGCGCAGCTTTGCCCATCGGCTCAGGCGGACTCGACGGGAGCACACGTCGTAGCCGCAGCGCTCAATTTCGTCGAGCAATCGGCGGTACATGGTGACGATGACGTGGAACGCCGCCCGCCCCGGCGGGGAGAGGTATCGCGGCAGCGCCTCGGCCTGACGATAATAACCCCGCGCGCGCGCCACTTCGAATGCCATCAGGTTGCGATAGCGCCCGTCGGCGACGTCGCCGAGCCGGTCCGCGGGGCAGTCGAATCGGGCGAGATCATCGGTCGGCAGATACAGTCGGCCGCGGGCGGCGTCCTCGCCGAGATCGCGCAGGATATTGGTCAGTTGCAGTGCAATGCCGGCGTGCTCCGCGGACTTCAGAGCCGCGGGGTTCGAATAGCCCCAGACGTGGACGCTGGCCAATCCCACGGCCGCGGCAACTCGGTAGCAGTAGACGTACAACTCGTCGAACGTCGTGAAGCGGACCGGCGACAGGTCCATCTCCATGCCGTCCAGCGCGTCGTCGAAAAAGCGCAGCGGGATCGAAAAGCGGTGAACAGCGTCCGCGAGCGCGGGGTGCAGCCGATGGTGGAACTGTCCCGCCGCCGCCGCGTGAAGCTGCTCGCGCCAGGCGAGCAAGGCCCGGCGTTTGTCGTCGAGCGCGTCGGGCCCATCGGTAATGTCGTCGGCGACTCGCAGAAATGCGTAAAGGGCGCACATCGCCAGCCGCTGCGATCGGGGCAGCAGCCGGAACGCGGGGTAGAAATGGCCGGCCTGCCGTCGCGCGACCCGCTCGCACCAGGCATACGATTCGCTGATGGAGCGCTCGGTCATCGCGCGATGCTCGGAGTTCGCGGCCAGAATTGCCGGCGCCACGACCGTCCGGCGACTTGCACGATCAACCGGGCCTTATCGAGCTTCGTTAGCCGCGGCCGGCGCTGCCACACATTGTAGCCTTGCCGCTCGATCTTTCCCAACACGGCGAGCCCGCCGCGGGCGAACAACTCAACGTCGATGCGCACGTCGCGCGGCACGCGCTCGACCAGCGGTGAGCCGCGGTCGAACAACTCCCGGGCGCGTTCGACCTCGAAGCGCATCAGATCCGCGAACTGCGGCGTGAAGCGCCGGGCCCGCAGATCGGCGTCGGCATATCCGAATTGCAGCCGGTCCTCGCGCGGCAAGTAAACCCGGCCAATGGACAGGTCGCGGTCCACGTCCTGCCAGAAGTTCGTCAATTGCAGGGCGGTACAGATGGCATCGGACAGTCCGGTGTTGGTGTCATCAAACGATTCGAACAAGTAGAGCAAAATGCGACCGACGGGATTCGCTGAGCGCCGGCAGTAGTCCAGCAGATCGGCGTAGGTGTCGTACTCCTTGACTCGCTGATCCTGCTCGAAGGCGGACAGCAGATCGAGGAACGGCTCCGGCGGAATTGCGAACCGAGTCATCGTGTCGGTGAGCGCGATCGTGATCGGGTGCCGCGGCTTGCCGGCACAGGCGCGCTCGAACTCCTCGCGCCACGCGGCCAATTGCGCCAACGCTTGATCGCCCGTCTCGTCGCCGAGATCGTCGGCGTGCCGGCAGTAGGCGTAAACGGCGAAAAAATGCGGCCGGAGCCGGCGAGGCAAAAACAAGGTCGCGACGCTGAAGTTCTCCGCATGCCGGCGCGTGAACGCCCGGCAAAAGTCCCGCGCCGCTCGTATCGTCGCCGTCTCCACGATTCCAGTTTAGTCGCGAGGCGAGCGGCAGCGAGGCGGACGCGCTCGCCACGCTGACGCTTGGCTCGCGGCTAACGGCGCCACTCAGGGCAGATTCGTGAAGTACCGGATCGAAAACTGGCCGAAATCGGCGATGTCGATGACGCCGTCGCCATTGAAATCGAACGCGGCGATGTAGTTGGCCGCGTTGAGGTACGACACCGCGAACAGGCCGAAGTCGGCGATGTCCACGCGCCGATCGCCATTGACGTCGCCGAAAAAGCGGAACAGGCCCTGCGCATCGCCGAAGGTGTAGTTCACGCCGCCGTTCAGTTGCCCGCCGGCGTTGGAAATCTGCGATGCGAGGGCAGTCAGCGTGAACCGCCCATCGCGGAGCGATCCGAACTGCGTTTCGACGCCGGTGAAGTTGTTGAGCGTCACGACGGTGACGCCGTTGACGACGCTGGCGCTGGCCGAAAACGCGACGCTGCCGCCGCCGTTGCGCGTCAAGGTGAATGCGTTGGCAACGCCGTTGGCGAACGAAACGACGGAGTCAAAAGTCACGGTGAGGCTGGTGACGCGCGAGCGCTGGGCCGAGCCGTCGTTGACTTGCGTCCCGGCGACGGTCGGCGCCGCGGCCGTCACGCCGACGCGCAGCCCGTTGCCGAAACTCGTCACCCAAATCTCGTTCACGTTGAACGGATTGAAGAATACGCGCTCGGGCTGGCGGAACGGATACGCGGCGACCTGGGAAAACATCGGCGACGCCGAGCGGATGTTGTTCGAATACCACAACCCGTTCGTTTCCGTGGTGACAAACACTTCATTCTGATTGGTGGGATGAAACGTGGCCGAACCGACGCGATCGAGATTGAGAATCCGCGTCCAGGTGACTCCGCGATTCGTCGACTTGTACAGTCCGCCCAGGCCGTTCGGCGGCCCGCCCCAGCCGCTGAAAACCCCGGCGTACCAGGTCTGCTGGCTTGGATCGTGCGGATCGACGATTACATCCTTGGTCCAGTAGATCATGCCGGGCGCGGAGCGGTCGGACCACGTCTGGCCGCCATCGGTGCTGAAGAACACGCCCGAACTCGGGGTAAACGCCAGCGGGCTGCCGGCCCGCCGAGCCGAGTAGCTGACCACCAGCGAGCCGTCGTTCAGCACGACGATGTTGAACGGATGCCCTTCGGTTCGCGGCGGGTTCGGCAGCTTGGTCCACGTGGCGGCGGTGCCAGCCGAGAGATTGTTTGTCACCCAGATGCCGCCCTGCGTGCTGTGGACCACGGCGGCGTAGAGTCGTTCGCTATTGGTTGGATCGGCGGCAACCCAGGCGACCTGCCGTCCGAAGTTGCGCAGCGTCTGCCACGTCGTGCCCCTATTCGTGGAAAAGAGGACCGCGCCGGTGGCGGTGTCGAGCAGCGAGTCGGTCAGCGTCGTGCTCTGGTACATGTCGTGCCGCGATCCGGCCGCGCCGTACAGATTGCCGTTCGGGTGTGCGATCACGCGGAACATCGAATTGTACGTGTGGCCCGTGTAGCCGAAGCCGAACGATTGCCCGCCGTCGCTGCTGATCTGCCCCCGGATGTCGGAATTCGAGACGAAGATGCGCTGGCTGTCGGCCCAGGTGACGCCCCATGCGGTGGTGTTGTCGAGGCCGCTGGAGCGATACGGCTTTCCGGGCGTGATGGCGCTACCGGGTGCATTGCGATCGGCCGGGTTGACGTAGAGCGCCTGCCACGACGCGCCGCCGTCGGTCGAGCCGTGAGCAAAACCGAAATCGGTGATGAGCACTCGATTGGCGTCGCTCGGCGATACGGCAAAGCCGAGCGCCAATTCGCCGTAGCCCCAGCCGCGGTCGCCGCCCTGCCCGCTCCAGCCGGTGGCAATGTTCTGATTATTGGTCGTGAGAAAAACGCTGCTCCAGTTGGCGCCGCCGTTGGTGGATTTGTACACCGTCGGCGCGCCGGCGCAGGAGCCGCCGGCGACGTACATCGTGTCAATGTTGTTGCCGGCCATGCCGGCGTAAAATGGCCAGGCGCCGCTGGGCAGCGAGCGGACGGTCCAGCTCGACTGACCCCAATCGAGCGTCACGACCGCGCCGCCGCCGCCGTTGTCGTAGCCCGGAATGCCGGCATAGGTTGAGCCGCTGGGATACGTGACCGCGACGAAACGCGTGGTCGCGCCCTGCTTGGCGCCGGCGAACGCCTTGATGACGTGCCCGGCCGGCAACCCGCCGACATTCGCCACGCCAAACGACGTTCCGCCGTTGGTTGAGACGAGCAGGCCCGCGTTCGTGCCGACAAAGATGTTCGAGCCGTCGAAAAACGCCCCACCCACCACCAGGCCCGCGCTCGTGTTCGAGGTCGTGTACCGCAGGTTCCACGTCGCGCCGCCGTCGGCGGAGAAAAAGAGCCGAGTGTAATCGCTGACCAGCAGGCGATTCGAGTTTTGCACGTCGTTGAGGAAATAGAAGGCTCCGCCGCCGGTCGGATCGTTGGCGAAGTGCTGCCAGGTCTGCCCTCCGTCGGTGCTTCTCGACGGGTAAGCCGCCCCGCCGCCGCCCGGGTCGGTGTAGTCGATCGTGTAGCGAATCAGCGGGTTCTCGGTGAAGAGCATCCGCGTTTCGTGATTGCCCTGGATGCGGCGAAAGTCCATCGTGGTCCAGGACGCGCCGTTGTCCGTGGAATGGAACAACTGGCTCATGTCCGAAGAGATCCACAAGTCATTGCCGTCGGCGGGATTGATCGCCGGGGCGAACAGCGCCCCGCCGCCGCCCGAGCCGCGCTGCGCCCACGTCGCCGGCAAACCCGACGGAACCGTGCGATCCTCCAGGCGCATCACCTGCAAACGCCGACGTTGCGACATGTCTGGCTCCCAATTCTCGATGCGGTGGGAAACGGCCGGGCTGAGACGGGACGATTACGGGGCCGGCCGATGTCAGTAGCATAGTTCAGGCTGCTTCGCGACTCAACGTGAACTCGGCGAATCGATGGGGAAAATCCAATGGCAAATTCGGTGCGGGCCCGGCGGCGATTCCTGAAGTCAGTCGCGGCGCTCGGCGTCGGCAGCGCGACATTTCAGCGGGCGCTCGCCGCCCAGGTCGAGCCGAACCGGCCCGTGACCGCCGAACTGGTTCAGCAAGCCGAGTGGATTTCCGGGCTAACGCTGACGGACGACGAGCGCAAGGAAATTCTGCAAGAATTGAATCAGCAACAGCGCGGATTCGCGGCGATGCGCGCCGTGCCGATCGCAAACTCGACGCCGCCGGCGCTGCACTTCGACCCGGCGCCGTGGCTGCCTCCCGCGCCGGCGGAGCTGCGAATGCCGGCGCAGCCAGCGCCGACGCCGACCCCAGCGAAGCCGGCGACGTCCGACGATCTCGCGTTTCTCCCATTGACGAGCTTGGCGGCGCTCCTCCGCGGCCGTCAAGTATCGTCAGTCGAACTGACAAAGTTGTACCTCGATCGTTTGCATCGATTCGACGCCATTCTGAAATGCGTTGTGTCGTTCACCGACGAGTTGGCGCTGCGGCAGGCCGAGGCGGCGGATCGGGAATTGGCGGCCGGACGGGATCGCGGGCCGCTGCACGGCATTCCCTGGGCGGCGAAAGACCTGATGGCATATCCCGGAACGAAGACCACGTGGGGCGCCGGGCCGACCAGGGATCAGACAATCGACGAGAGGGCCGCCGTCGCCGAGCGGCTCGATGATGCCGGTGCCGTGCTGGTCGCCAAGACGACGCTCGGCGCATTGGCGATGGGCGATCAGTGGTTCGGCGGCATGACGCGCAATCCGTGGAACCCGAAGCAGGGATCGAGCGGTTCGTCGGCAGGCTCGGCGGCGGCCGTCGCCGCCGGTCTCGTCGGCTTCGCCATCGGCACCGAGACGCTCGGCAGCATCGTCTCGCCGTGCACGCGCTGCGGGGCGACGGGATTGCGGCCGACCTTCGGCCGCGTCAGCCGCCACGGTTGCATGATGCTCTCCGGCAGCATGGACAAGGTCGGCCCGATCGCGCGAAGCGTTGAGGATTGCGCACTGGTATTCGGGGCGATTCACGGTCGGGACGGTCGCGATCCGAGTTCCGTCGATCGGCCCTTCCGCTGGCCGGCGAAGGTCGATTTCAAATCGATGCGCGTCGGCGTGTTTGAATCAGGCCGCGGCGCCACGTCCGACGAAGTGAAGCGCGTGCTGCGCGATCTCGGCGTGCAACTCGTGCCGATTGCACTGCCCGAAAAGCTGCCGATCGGCGCGATGCGGATCATCCTGACCGCCGAGGCCGCGGCGACTTTTGACGACCTGACGCGGCAGGGCGTGCGCGAAGGGATCGGCTCCTGGCCGAAGGAGTTCCGCCGCGGTCAGTTCATTCCGGCTGTTGAATACATCCGAGCCAATCGGCTCCGGACGATGCTGATGCATGAGATGAAGGATCTGATGACCAGGGTCGACGTGTACGTCGGCGGAAACGATCTGCTCCTGACCAACCTGACCGGGCATCCGACGGTGGTGATGCCCAACGGCCTGCGCAAATCCCGCGACAGCGACGTCGAGACGCCGACGGCGATCACCTTCACGGGACAACTCTTCGGTGAGACGAACTTGCTCGCCGTCGCCAAGGCATACCAGGACGCGACGGGGCATCATCTGAAGCGGCCAGCGACGGAGAAGCTTTTGGGGGGTTAAAGCAGACGCTCGCTAATATCGAGAAAAGTCGTTGCTGTCATTGGTCAGAAGCGCCATTAGCTTGGGATGAACGAATAGCTTTTCGCGCCCCACGATTCGCTCTTCGAGCACGCCGACGGCAACAAGTTGTTTGAGATAGCGCGATGCGGCCTGCCGTTCGGCGATCTTCGCTCGGACGAGGTTCTGGATGCGGCAATATGGCAATTCAAAAATGAGTTCGATCAACTCACGCGAGTAGATCTTGGGCAATAAGGTCCGAGCGAACTCAGCCGTGTGTGCCGATAAGGCGCGGATTGCCTCAATTTTCTGGGTCGTCCAAACGGCTGTCTCTTCGACGCCGCGGATGATATATGTCAGCCATTCCTCCCACGCGCGGTCGGTCGTCACTTGGAGCAGCAGTTGGTAGTACTCCGACCTGTGACGGATGATGTAGCGGCTCAGATAAAGGATGGGCAGCGTGAGCAGGTTTTCTTGGATCAGAAAGAGCGTGTTCAGGATACGGCCTGTGCGGCCGTTGCCGTCGTTGAATGGATGAATGGCCTCGAACTGGTAGTGGCCGACTGCCATGCGGATCAGCGGATCGATGCGTGTGTCCTCGTGGAGAAATCGTTCCCAGTTTCCGAGCAATCTGCGGATCAGGTCTTCGCCGATCGGGGGCGTATAGACGACGGCGCCGGATCCCTTGGCGAGGGCGGTTCCGGAATTGCGCACGCGCATTTCGACGCCCGTAATCTGGCTGCAGACCTGCTCGGCCGTGCGAGTGTTGAGCGGCCGGCGCTTCAACGATTGGAATCCCTCGAGAAGTGCCCCGCTATAGCGGAGAGCCTCCTTGGTGGCGGGATCAGCGTTCTCGTCGGCGTCGCGATATTGGAAAAGCCGATCGGTTGTCGTCACAATGTTTTCGATCTCGGAACTGGCGCGGGCTTCGAGAAGCGGCAGCGTGTTGATGAGGATGCTTTGGTTGGGAATGAGTTCGGCGGCGCGTTTCAATTCCGCCAGGGCGGCCCGAGCCGGAATGCACAGTTTCAGAATTGGCTTGGTTTCCAGATCGACGGGCGGGGGCAATGGCGGCAGGGTGTTGTAGGGTCGATCGGCCTGCCAAGCGGCGCGGGACGTGCTTCTGTTTTTCGATTTTTGCGACACGTCGTGAGCTTAGGTCGCTGCCGGCGACACGTCAACGAAATATGTCGCAGTTTTAGCATTTTTGCGACACGTCATCTCGGACCGTCGTTACCGGTGAAATGACGCCGATCCTCGCAAAAACAAATAGCGGGGGCCGGATTTGAACCGGCGACCTTGGCCTTATGAAGACCCTGCTCTAACCACTGAGCTACCCCGCCAATCTGCGCCAATCTTAGAACTTGCGCCCGGTCGTCGCAAGATGCCCCGTTTGCCCCGCTTGGCGTTGACCGCACGACCAGATCGGCGTATGGTCCGACCCGCGGCCGGCTGTGGCCAGACACTCCGGCTCGCGCAGAGGTTCCCGGACATGCGGCGCCGATCGCTGCTCGCGTTTGCCGTCCTCGTCGCGGTGGTGGCCAGCGGCGGCGCCACGTTTGCCGCCCTGCTCCGGCACGTGCCCGCCTTTTACCGCGACGCCGCCGTCGCCGAGGACGCGCAGCGACCCATCAAGAGCCGGGAATGCTTCCAGCGTTCCATCGAACTCTGGAACGACATCGGCAACGGCCTGCCTTGGGAAAAGGAATTCGTCCAGGATCACCTCAACGCCTATTTCCAGGAAGAGGATTCTCGTTCCTCAGCCGGATTGATCGAGTTGCCCGAGGGCGTTCATGACATCCGATTTGCCTTTGAACAGGACCGCGGGAAGATCGGTTTTCGCTACGGCTCGGGCTGGTGGAGTTGCGTCATCAGCGTCGAATTCCGCGTCTGGCTCGTGGCGCAAAAGACGAATGTCGTCGCCTTGGAACTGATCAGCTTCCGCGCGGGAGCGCTGCCGCTGGGAACGCAGTCGCTGCTCGATTTCATCACGGAATCGGCCCGGCAGCAGAATATCGACGTGACCTGGTATCGCTACCAGGGTCATCCGGTCGCGCTGTTGCAGTTTCAAGCGAACCAGCCGCGGCCCAACACGCTGCTACGCCGGCTGGAGCTCTTGCCCGGCCGGGTCATCGTTGCCGGCAGCCGGCCGGGCGACGTGGCTCAGGCCATCCGTGAATAGCGAAACACCCAGCCGTCGGCCGATCGGCGCAACTCAGCCGCGCCCCGGCAGCGGGCGCCGTTCAGCCGCAGGCGCAGCCCGTCCGCGGAGTCCGCCAGCAATTCATACGTTCCGGCATCCCAGCGGAGGACCCGGCCGCGCCCGCCGCTGACGGGCCCCTCGTATTCCAGGTAGTCGATGCGATGATCGCCGAGCGGCTCGGCATGGAGATCGATTTCCGAATCCGGCGGACCGTGAATCCGCCACGTGCGCAAGCGGCCGTGTTGTTCGAGCATCAGATCGAAGTGGGGCGCGGGATGGTCGTGATCGAGGATTACGAACCGGAGCATGCCGCCGCCTCGGCGAGAACCGGAACGAGCTTGGGTCGCGGAATGGCCACGCCGACGACGCGCCCGTGCCGCCGCAGCAGTTGACCGAAATCGAGCCGCAGGAACGCGTGCAAATCCGGATCGGGACCGCCGGCCAAATAGCGCCGAGCCAACGCGGCCATGCGCTCATCGTAACCGCGGCGACTGCGCGTGTGGATCGAGCAGCGGCCCGCGTGCCGCCGCAGATCACCGTCGAAATTCGGGCCGATGTGGAACATCTCGTGGAACACCGTGACGAGCTTATCGTCGAACGGTTGATTGAGGAATCGCGGCAGGCAGAATGTCATTAGGTAGAGGATATCGCGGCCCGCGACAACGTGGCGTTGCACCTGGTAGTCGCCGTGGCGATGGCGCCGGATCAGCCGGCCGCCGCGAAACCGCAGCGGCGTCAGTCGCGCCTGCAAGCCGTGCGCTCGGTTATTCCGCGCCTTCGTGATGGCGAAGAGAACCTGGTCCGTTCGCACGTGCGCCAGGTCGGTGCACCGCTGCGTGATGTCGTCGCACAGTCGGCGGATGTGCGCGCAGAAATCGAACGGTTCGCTGTTGGGGCCGGTTTTCAGCCACGGCGGAGCGAGTTGGGCGGCCTCGGCGGCCGCCGGATCGATCAATTCCACCAGGGGCAACGGGTCGAACGGCTCGCCCCACTGAACGACCAGCGGTTCGTCGGTTTGCGACAGCGTCACGTTCCGGCGCATCCGTACTCTCCCATCCCCGGAACCGCCATGCTAAGCGCTCGCCGTCGCGGAATCAACTCTCCGGCGTCCCCGAAAAACCCGGCAGAGTCGGGCGAACTGGCAAAAGCAGTAAACTCTTCGTCGTCGCCAGCCGATATGGTTCGATGACACCATTCAAATGGCCCGCGGCCGCCCGGCGCATGGATCGAGCCGGCCGACGCGCGCGGGAAGGTCGGCGCAGGGCCCCGCGATGGGCCCGGGAGATCGTCATGACGACAGGACGCCGGTGGCGATGGGTGAGCGTGGCGGGGCTGGGAATGTGCGTGGCTGGGCTGACCGGCTGCCAGACGTGGGTCGGCGGCATGACGCTGCCTTCTCCGCATTACCTCGAGCACCCGCCGCAGTACTTTCCGCCGGACCCGGACTTCCCGTTGCAGCGTGAGCTGAACACGCAATTGGCGCAAGATGCCGCGGCTCGGGCCGCCTGTGCGCCCTCGATCAGCGGTCCGCCGACGCCGGCCATTGTGCCGCCGACCGCGCCGCCGGCGGCCCCGGTCGCGCCGATCAACCCACCGGTTCCGGGGCGGTAATCGCCGTTGATTCCATTGCGGCGACCCGAGCGGTCACGACGGACCGTGATCGATTTCGGGTCGCCGTCGCGCGCGCCGGCCGGTTGATATTGACCATCGCTGCGGCCGACGCTAACGTCCCGCCCGCTTTGGCTCGCCATCGGCCGACGATTCGCTCGCGCGCAGGAAGCGCGCGGCCGCCGATGAGCGCCACGGAAGGAACACGTCATGGCGATGCACTGGCTGCGGATGGGCGCCGGCTGGGTGGTGGCTCTGGGAGTCACCGGCTGCACAAGCCTGGGCACGCCGCCCGGAACCGTGGTCACTCGCCCGAATCCGTCCATTCCGTCTCGCGCCAATCCCAACCCGGTCGCCAGCACGGCGAAGACGAATCAACCGATCAACGCCTCGGCGTGGAACACAATGCCGGCCAACGGTCGGACGCCGACGCCGCCCACGCTGACGCCGATGGGAACGCCGCCGTCCAACGTCCAGCCGACGAACGGCATCCAACCGGTTTCGGGCATCGGGCCAGGCTCGGCCTCGGGCGGCATGTCGCCGCTGCCGGCGCTGACGCCGGCCCCGAGCGGCGGATCACCGAACGGCGCGCTGCCGGGCGGAATTTCGAGCTCGTCCGGGCCGACCAATTCCGGGGACGCGGCTCGCAAGCCGGAAATGCCGGCGGCCCTGGCGGTGAACGTGCCGAAGCCGGCCGATGCGCTGAAGCCGGCGATCACTCCGGCCAAGGGTGACGATCCATTACCCGCGCCGCCGCTGCCGGCGCCTGCAAACATGGAGATCGCGCCGCCGGTGCCGCAACCCGCCACGGGGCTCGCAATCCAGCCGGTGCTGCTCAATCCGCCGCCAGTGAAACCGGCCGCGCAAGTCAACTAATCAGTCGTCGGGTTACACCGACGCGCCGCGGGCGATCGCCGCGCCATCAATGCGGCGATGTAGCCGGCCTTGAACCCCGCGTCGATATTCACCACGGCCACGTTCGCAGCGCAGGCATTGAGCATTGTCAACAGTGCCGCGACGCCGCCGAACGCCGCACCGTAGCCGACGCTCGTTGGCACGGCGATGACTGGGCAATCAACCAGGCCGCCCACGACACTCGGCAGCGCCCCATCCATCCCCGCGACGACGACGATGACGTCGGCCTGCGTCAAGCGCTCCCGATGGCGCAAGAGCCGATGTAACCCGGCGACGCCGACGTCGACGATGCGCTCGACGTTGCAACCGAGCGCCTGCGCGGTCACGAGCGCTTCCTGGGCCACGGGCAGATCGCCGGTTCCAGCCGTCACGACGAGCACGTCGCCGCGGAGTTCCGCGACATTCTGCCGCAGCCAGAAGGTCCGCGCCAGTCGGTCGATTTCCGCCGTCGGATAAGCGCCGGCCAGAGCCGCGGTTTGAGCGTCGCTCAGTCGGGTTGCCAGGCAGTCCTGCCCCGCAGCCACGATCCGGGCGACGATTTCGCTCAGCCAATCGACGGTCTTGCCCTCGGCGAAGATCACCTCGGGAAACCCGCAGCGCGCCTGGCGGCTGAGATCGACCGTGGCGAAGGGCAATTCGGCGACGGCGCCGCCGCTGAGCCGGGCCGCAGCCGCATCGACGCCGATCGCGCCGGTTCGCACCAGTTGAAGCAAATCGTGGAGGGAATCGTTCATCGAGTTTCGCCCGTTGCTGCGGGTGAGGCCGGCCGCTACAATTCTGCGCGTCGCGGGATTGGTATATCGGCTGTGCCCAGCCTTCCCAAGGCTGTGAGACGGGTTCGACTCCCGTATCCCGCTGTCGCCGATCCACCGGTGCGCGCCGGTGGTTTTTTTTCCGAGGACGCGTCATGCATCTGGCCGAACGATTCGCACGCTACGCCGCCAAGTTGCAGTATGCCGATCTCCCCGCCAACGTCGTTCACGAGACGAAGCGGCGGTTCATTGATTCGTTTGCCACGGCGGTCGGCGGCATGGACTCGGACGCCTTCGCCATCGCTCGGAAATGCGCGCAGCGCGTCAACAGCAACCCCGGGGCGACGCTGTTTGGCGGAGGATCGTCCAGCGTCGAGTGGGCCACGTTCGTCAACGGGCTGGCCATTCGTTACCTCGATTTCAACGATACGTATTTGTCGCTGGAACCAGCCCACCCGAGCGACAATCTCTCGGCCGTGCTGGCGGTCGGCGAAGCAGCCGGCGCCGACGGCAAGGCGCTGATCACCGCGGCCGTGCTGGCGTACGAGATCCAGTGCCGGCTCTGCGACGCCGCCAGCCTGCGCAAGTACGGCATCGACCATGTGACCTACGGAGCCATATCATCCGCCTTGGCCGCCGCCAAGCTCATGGGCGCGGACGTGACGCAGTGCGCCCACACCGTCGGCCTGGCCGGAGTCTGCAACGTGGCTCTGCGGCAGACTCGCGCCGGCGACATGAGCATGTGGAAGGGCGCCGCCTTCGCCAACGCCGCCCGCAACGGCGTCTTCGCCGCCACGCTGGCCCGTGAAGGCTACACCGGACCCGGGCCGATCTTCGAGGGCGAACTCGGTCTGATGAAACTCATCCTGCGCACCGAGTTCACCGTCGCCCCGATGGGCGGCGAGAATGGGTCCGCCGACTACATGCTGCCCAAGACCTACATCAAGTTCTGGCCCGTCGAGTATCACGCTCAATCGGCCGTCGAGGCGATCCTGGCCCTGCGGCCGGAAATCGGCGACTGGAAGAAAGTGCGGGCGATCGACATCCACACGTTCGACGCGGCCGTGGACATCATCGGCAAGGACCCCGAGAAATACCGGCCGAAGACCCGCGAAACCGCGGACCACTCGATGCCCTACTGCGTGGCCGTGGCCCTGATCGAAGGCGACGTCGGCCTGTCGAGCTTCGATGACGCGCATCTGGCCAACGAGCCGCTCATCGAACTGACGAACAAGGTCAAGCTGCACCGCGACTCGCAATGCAACGCCGGCTATCCGAAGGGGATCCCCAATCGGCTGACGGTGACGCTGACCGACGGCCGGAAGCTGGTCAAAGAAGTCGTCTATCCCCGCGGCCACTCGGGCAACCCGATGACCGACGCCGAGGTCGAGAAGAAGTTCCGCACGGTCGTCGAGCCGAGACTCGGCAAGGCGAAGGCGGATCAGATTCTGAAAGCCTGCTGGGAGTTGGACAAGTTGAAGTCGGCCGGGGATTTGACGCGGTTGATCAATAGCGCCAGTTAGCCGCGAGGCGAGCGCCAGCGAGCCGAGCGCGCCGGCAGTTTACCGGCCGCTCCCCCACCCCGGTATCGGCATTGGCGTGTTGCTGTCGGTGATCGACTGGAACCAGTCAAAGTTCTGGACGCGCCATTGGCCGTCGGGATCGAGCGCGAAAGTGATCCGGGCGAACGACCCGGGCGGGGTCTCGCCGAAGCTGCCGCGGACCTTGAACGAACATTCCGCCACGGCGCGCCGAGCCGCCCGATCCAACGGGTCTACCGCGATGTCCCAGATTTGGACGTCCGTGACATAATCGCTCCTTCGGCGGCTGTCCGCGAAGCTCCGAAAACCGACCTTGTCGACTCCGCCGCGCAGAAAGCTGGACGAGACGTTCTCGAAGGCGGCGTCGATATCGCGTCGGGTCACCGCCGCGGCGATGTCGCCGAGCTTCCGCACGATCTGTTCGCGGTCGCTTTCGTAGGCGCGGTCGAGAAGGAAATAGCCCACGCCGAGGACGGCCATCGTCATCGCGCAGATCGCCCAAATCCGTCGTTGCGATCGCTGCCAGGCCCAGGCGCAAGCCACGAACACCAACGCCAGTGCCAGGTACACAACCGCCCGGCCTTCAATGAGCCAATCGGGCATGGCCAGCATCCTGACTTAGAAAAACCGATTGTCCACAGATTCGCACAGATGAACACAGAATTCGAATCAGTGTTCTTCTGAGTTAATCGGTGGATCGATTATTCAACGCAGCAGCGCTCCGTCGCCGAATTGCGCCCGCGGGCCGAGGTCCTCCTCGATCCGCAGCAATTGATTGTACTTGCAGATGCGGTCGGTCCGGCTGGCCGAGCCAGTCTTGATCTGACCCGCGTTCGTGGCCACGGCGATATCGGCAATGGTCGTGTCCTCCGTCTCGCCGGAGCGATGGCTGATGATCGTCGTGAAACCGTTCTCCTTGGCCAGTCGGATGGTCTCGAGCGTTTCCGTCAACGTTCCGATCTGATTGACTTTGATCAGGATGCTGTTCGCCGCGCGCTCCTGGATACCGCGGCGGAGTCGGGAAACGTTGGTGACGAACAGATCATCGCCGACGAGTTGCACGTGGCCGCCGAGTTCGCGGGTCAGAGCTTGCCAGCCAGCCCAATCGTCCTCCGCCAAGCCGTCTTCCAGCGATCGGATCGGCCAACTGGCGCACAGTCGCTTCCAGAATTCGACCATCTCGTCGGAAGATAAAATTCGGCTCGGATCGCTCTTGAAGAAGCAGTAGCCCGTCTTGCCGCGATTTTTCGCCTCGTCGTACAGTTCGTTGCAGGCCGGGTCGAGGGCGAAGACGACGTGCTCGCGCAACTTGTAGCCGGCCTTTTCGACGGCGGTCGAGAGGAGTTCCAGCGCCTGGTCGCACGATGTCAGGTTCGGCGCGAAACCGCCCTCGTCGCCCACGGCCGTGCTGAGATGCTGCTCATGCAAGACGTTCTTCAGATGATGAAACACCTCGGCGCCCATGCGCAGCGCGTCGCGGAAGGTCGGGGCTCCGACCGGGCAGATCATGAACTCCTGGAAATCCAGCGTGTTGTCGGCGTGCTTGCCGCCGTTGATGACATTCATCTGCGGGACCGGCAGGACTCGGGCGGATTCGCCGCCGAGGTAGCGATAGAGCGGCAGATTGCGCGACCGAGCCGCGGCGTGGGCCACGGCCAGCGACACGCCGAGTATGGCGTTCGCGCCGAGCCTTGCCTTGTTCGGCGTCCCGTCGATTTCGAGCATTCGCTGGTCGATGGCTGATTGTTCAAAGGGACTGCGGCCGAGCAGGGCCGGCGCGATCGTTTCCTGGACATTGGCGATGGCCTTCCGGACGCCCTTGCCGAGGAAGCGCTTCTTGTCGCCGTCGCGCAGTTCGACCGCTTCGTGCGCGCCGGTGCTGGCGCCGGACGGCACGGCGGCCCGGCCGAGCACGCCGTTCGAGAGTCGAACGTCCGCTTCCAGCGTCGGATTGCCGCGACTGTCGAGAATCTCGCGCGCGTGAATACTCTGAATCGTCGGCTCGCTCATGGTGACTCTCCGAGGGCTCCGCGGTGATGGCTTATCGCGGTCGGAGCGCGAATCAAGTCCGGCGCGATCGCGCCAGGCGCCGGAGCAGATTCAAATTCACCGTGTCCATGTCGGAATTTCCCGCCGTTTCCTTGGGCGTCTCGAGAATCATGGGTCGATCGGCGAAACGCGGATCGCCCACCAGCCGGCGAAATGCGCCGAGACCGACGTGGCCTTTCCCGAGATGCGCGTGCCGATCGACCCGGCTGCCGAGCGGCTTCGCGCTGTCGTTGACGTGAAACACTTTGATTCGTCGGCAACCGATCAGGCGACCAAAGGCGCGAAACGTCGCTTTGTACTCGGCGTCCGGATCGAGGGCGTACCCGGCGGCGACGACGTGGCAGGTATCGAGGCAGACGCCAAGCCGGCGCGAGTTTCGGACTTGCCGCAGAATGTCGCGCAGATGCTCGAATCGGCCGCCGAGACAGGTTCCCTGCCCCGCGGTCGTTTCCAGCAGAATGCGCACCCGGGCCGTCGGGCAGCGATCGTGGACTTCATCGAGAGCCTGCGCGACTCGCCGCAGTCCAGCGGGCTCTCCGGCGCCCATGTGAGCGCCGGGGTGCGTGACGAGATACCGCAAGCCGAGTTGATTGGCTCGCCGGACTTCGTCGACGAACGCCTCGACCGAGCGTCGGAAGAGCGCGTCGTCCGGCGAAGCGAGGTTGATCAGGTAGGAATCGTGACCGACCGGCAAGCGAATGCCGAACTCGCGGCAAGTTCGGCGAAATTGCGTCGCCTCGGATTTGGAGATCGGCTTGGCGGCCCATTGACTCGGCGATTTCGTGAAGAGTTGGACGGAGTCGCAGCCGTGATCGCGCGCCGCGATCAGAGCGTTGCAGTAGCCGCCGGCAATGGACATGTGCGCTCCAAAGAGCGGCATCGAAGATCTCCCGGGACCGTGTTGACGACGGACGGCGGCGGCCTATCGTGCCTGCAACCGCTATTGATGCGACATCGGCTCACAATCGGCGAGTGACTCATGGAATCCACATTGGCCGAATGGTTCCCAATCATCAATCGGGTGCTGCTGAAGCTGCTGCCTGGCGGACTATTGTGCGTCTGGTGCCTGTGGGCGATCGACTGGCGGAAAGCTTGGCCGGTCCTGCGCGACGGCGGTTGGGCGCCGTTGGTGCTGATCGGTCTGATGTCCGCGGCCGTGTGGTCTCTGGTCTGGCCGCGGCCGCTGCCGATCCTCGGACTCGGCGCGATCCTCAACGGCGTCTGGCAGGTGGGCGCCGTCGCGGTGCTGATCGGCGTGGTTTTGTTGTGTGGTTGGTTGCAGAGTCGTTCCGGCTATGCGCCGCCGGAGTTCGATCTCGATGAGCCGGCCCACGACGCGGGGCACGCCCATGAGCATCACGCCGTCAGTCATTGAGGAGCCGGCCATGCGCGCGGTACGAGTCTCCGTTCTCCTCGTGGCGACGATCAGCGCATCGTGCAGCCGATCGCCGCGGCCGGCGCCGCCGCCAGCGGAACCCGCCAAGCCCGTCGCCGTCGTCAATGCCGACGATCTGGTGGCGGAGTATCAGAAAAACGCGCTGGCGGCCGACGCCAAGTACAAGTCGCAGTTGATCGACGTGAAAGGCAAGGTCGCCCGCGTCGGCCGAGGGCTGGTCGGCGACCCGTACGTCCAGATCGGCGGGTCGGCGCTGGAGGATGCCTTTGGCGTGACGTGCTATCTGGCGAAATCGGCCGAAGCCGCCGCCGCGCAACTCAAGGAAGGCGACTCGGTCACGATGCGCGGCGTCTGTCAGGGACTGTATGCCGGCCAAGCGTTGCGGCTGTTCGATTGCGAAATCGTGAAGTGATCAATCCTTGAGCAGTTCGTAACTCTTGATTTTTCTGTCGAGCGTGGACCGTTCGATGCCGAGGATTTCCGCGGCCCGGCTCTTGTTCCAATCCGTGTGCTGCAGTGTCCGCAGGATGTGCTCACGCTCGAGGTCGGACAACGACACCGGGTGGTAAAGGCTATCGCTTTCCGTGCCGGCCAGGATGTCGATGCCGGTCAGCCAGATGTCGGGTTCGTCGAGAAGCGGACCGGCGCCGAGGGCGACGGCGCGTTCGACGACGTTGCGCAGTTCCCGCACGTTGCCGGGCCAGGAATGCCGGCGGAGCTTTTCGATCGCGGCGGGCGTGAATCCCTTGATGCGCCGTCCGGTTTCGCGGACGAATCGCTTCAGGAAATGCTCGGCGAGGATCGGCACGTCCCCCGGCCGATCGCGCAACGGCGGCACCTGAATCTCGACCACCTGGAGTCGGAAGAACAGGTCGCGACGGAATGTGCCGGCGCGAACGTTTTGTTCCAGCGGTTGGTTGGTTGCCGCGATGACCCGGACGTTGACTTTGATCGGCGTGTTGCCGCCGACGCGTTCGAACGGGTGGCCCTCGAGCACGCGCAGGAACTTTGCCTGAGTCCCGAGCGACATCTCGCCGATTTCATCGAGGAAGATCGTGCCCTTGTCGGCGGCCTCGAACTTGCCGATCATCTTTTCCGTCGCGCCGGTGAAGGCGCCTTTTTCGTGGCCGAACAATTCACTCTCGAGCAACGTCTCCGTCAGCGCCGCGCAATTGAGACAGACGAATGGGCCGCCTTTCCGCGGGCTCGACCAGTGGATCGCCCGGGCGACGAGTTCCTTGCCCACGCCGCTTTCGCCGCGGACCAGCACCGTGGCGTGCGTCGCGGCCACGCGGGCAATTTGCGATTCAATCTCCCGAATCGTCTCGCTCTGTCCGACGAGCTCGCTCTCGATCTGAAGCTGGGAACGGAGCGATGAGTTCTCCTCGGCCAGGGATTGTTGCCGGCGCAAGTGCCGCATCGCGACACCGAGTTGATTGGCCACGGCAACGGTGAATTCGAGGTCGTCCGCGTCGAGAGCGCGATCGGGCCGAATGCAATAGAGATGCACCAGACCCAGCACCGTATCTCCGACGCGAATCGGCGCACAGATCAGGCTCGTCGCCTTGAGTTCCGCCAGGCTCTCGCGTTTGGAGAGGTCTTCGTTTCGGGCCACGTCCTCGGCCAGGATGGCTTCGTGCGTCGCCAGCACTTCGCTGGAAACGAACTGGGAGACCTTGTGGTACGTTTGCACCGAGGGATCTCGGTGGCGGTAGGCGAGCAGGTCAAGTTCGCGGCTTTCGGCGACGGTCAGGATGGCGCCGACGTCGGCGGGCATGGCGTCCAGGAGGCCGTCGAGCACCACCTGCACGAGTTCCTCGATCGACCCGGCGGAACCCATGGCCAGCGCGAGGCAATAGAGCCGGGCCAGATCGCGGCCGAGACGTTGATCGCCCGTCGCCGGCTCAATCGTCCGGCCGTCGAGCGTGGTGTCGGCGGCTTTCAGAAAGCGGGTTTCCGCGACGCGCTTGCGGATGGCGATTGGCTCGTCGCTGGGTTTCCGGCCGGTGGGAGCCGACGGCAGCTGCGACATGTCCTCCACGAAAACGAGCCGGCAGCGGCCCAGTTGAATCTGGTCGCGGGGTGCCAACACGCGCTCTTCGGTGACGATCTCGTTGTTCAGTCGCGTGCCGTTCAGACTGCCGAGGTCGCGCAGGCACCAATGGCCGTCGTTGCGAAAGACTTCCGCATGTTCGCGGCTGCAGAGTTCGTCGGCGAGAACGATGCGGTTCGTCGCGCCGCGCCCCAGCGTGAACCGAGCGCCGGCATGAAGCGGGTAGACTTCCCCATAGCCGTCGTCCACGCACAAAACGAGATAGGCAGAGGCAGCCTGCGGCATCGGTCGGCTCGCGAGCACTTCTGTTGCGAATCGTAGCAATTGTAGCAGATCATCCGTGCGGATGGCAGAGTGCACTTGCAGCAGCGGCAGCGAGAATCCGTAATCCGCAGCGGCGCTGCGAACGGCTGCCGACGGCTTCCATCGGTTTTCATTGTTCCGTCCCTGGGATCGCTCCGAAACTCAAAACAAGTCCGGTCCCCGCCCGTTCGGGATCCGTTCCCGAACGTCCGCAGCCTGAGGATTCGCCCATGAGGAATGTCAACCGACACCGCGGGTTCACCCTGATCGAGCTGCTCGTCGTGATCGCGATCATCGCGATTTTGATCGGCCTGCTGCTGCCGGCCGTCCAGAAAGTGCGCGAAGCGGCGCAGCGAGCCAAGTGCATCAACAATCTGAAGCAGATCGGCTTGGCCCTGCACAATTTCCACGACACGTACAACGCGTTCCCCCCGGGACTGGGCGCTCCGGGTGATCGCACGGCAATGGCGCCGTGGACGACCTCCAACTCGTATCTGGCGGCGACGTCGCCGCCCTTGCAGCGGGTTCAAAGCTGGCTGGCCCACATCCTGCCGTACATCGAGCAAGCGGCCTTGAAAGATCAACTGCCGCTCCAGCCGATCGACAATGCCGCGGCGCAGGCGTTCAACATTCCGAACAACGATCTGAGCGCTCGGCCGGTCGCCATTTACGAGTGCCCGTCGGACCCGCGCGGCGGCGGACTGGTCTCCGCCGGCGGCGGCCTCTATCGGCGCGCGGCGTTGACGTGGTACGCGGCCGTCGGCGGCATCGATTCCGGCAGCCCGACCTGGCCGCTGTCCGACGGCGTCATGTTCTGGCGATCGCGCGTCAGCATCCCGACGATTCCGGACGGCACGAGCACGACGCTCCTGGCCGGCGAACGCCCGCCCGGACCGGCGCCGAACCATCCCTACGGCTGGTGGCAGTCGCTCGACACGATCAACTGGCGCTACGGCGGCCCGTACTGGGAGTTCGACACGATCCAGTACATGAGCAACACCGTCAACGCGCCGGTGAACTCCAGCACGCTGACCGGCCAGCCGTGCTCGTTCCCGGCGAATTTCGGGCCCGGCCGCGTGGATAACTCCTGCGACTTCAATCACTTCTGGAGCAACCACGTCAACGGCGCCAACTTCGTCTACGCCGATGGCTCCGTCCATTTCATCCTGTACTCGACCAACCGGAACATCATGCTGGGACTGTCCACGCGCTCCGGAGGCGAAGTGGTGTACTCGCCGGACTTCTGAGCACGATCGATTGTCGATTTTCGATGGATGATTGCATTGCGAGTGGAATTCCTGGCGTCTGCAATCGGAAGTCCAAGAATCAGCAATCGAAGTTCGATGTTGGGCGGAGGCGATCGGCGATGAGCCTGCAGGAACTGAAGCCGCAGACGGTCTATCGCACGGCTGGCGGCGTTGCCGGGTTCGGGCTGGTGCTCATTGTGCTGGCCGCGATTTTCTCCGGGCCCAGCCGGGCGACGATCACCGGGCGCGTCAGTTTTCAAGGCAAGCCGGTGATCTGGGGCTCGGTTGTCGTCGTGGGCGCTGATGGCCGTATCGCCTCGGGCAAGATCGAATCCGACGGCACCTATCGGGTCGAGGATGCCGCGACCGGCCCCGTTTCGCTCGGTGTCATCAGCCGCGACCCGCTGGTGCAGAACTGGGCGAGCAACATCAAGGCGACGCGGTCGCGGCCGACGGCCAAGGCGTTCACCGCGTCGCCCGTCGATCGCAAGAAGTGGTTCCCGTTGCCGCTGCACTACGAAGATCCGGCGCAGTCGGGCCTGACGGCCAAGCTGAAGCGCGGCGGCAACGAGCACGATATTCAATTGCAGTAGAACGCAACGGCTCACCGCAGGAGATGAGCGCTAGTATCCGAGTAGATGAGCGCTAGTATCCGCGCCATCCCCACGCTTCCATGGCGCGATAGATCCACGGATGCCGCCAGGGATTGGCGAGCGAATAATGAGCGCTGAGGGTGGATAATCCCAGCAATGCAATAGCCAATCCGCGGCCGGTCCGACTTTGGGCAAGCTGATCGGCGGCCGGGAGAAGCGCCAGCAGCCCGAATGGCGTCAGCCAGAAGAACCACCGCGGCCCGCACGTCCAGCCGCCGTAATTCCTCGTCCCAACGACGGCGGTGAAGAAAATGATCACGATGAGCCATGCCGCCGCCCCGGCCAGGTTCACGTCGCGCCATCTCGATCCGCGCCCATCTCGTCCCAGAGCGATCCACAACCAACCGAAAATCGACAACAGCCAGATCGGCGTCAGACTGAAGAGGCCGTGATGCCCGAGTAACAGGTGAAAGGCATATGTGCCGCGAGACTCCTGATCGGCGGCATAGTCGATGCCACGGCGCTCCGTCCCTTGTTTGTTCCAGTGGCTGCCCTCGTACCGGTACCAGACGGTATCCGTTTTTTCGTACGCCGGCTTCCAGTCGCCGAGTACCGCGACGTTCAACGCAATCTGAGCGGCGATGGGAACCGCCGCGGCCGCGGCGAAAACCCCGGCTCGCCCCCAGCCTTCGTGCCGCAGGACCACCAACGTCAGCAACGCGACAAGTGCCAACGCCGGTAATTCGAAGCACGCCGTCAGCCCGGCCAGTGCTCCGCCGATGATCACCGCCGGGATCGTCCGCCAGCCGAACAGCATCGGTGCCGCGGCCAGCAGCGCCGTGATCGCCGCGGGCGTGTGGTTGTTGAACGTGTTGGAGAACGTGGTGATGAACGTTCCGAAGCATGCCGCGGCGAACGTGAACAGCCGGCCGAAGTCACTGCGACCGTATCGCTCAATCAGCGAGGCCAGAACGATGAGGTACACGGTCAGCGGGACTGCATTGATCGTCAACAGAATCGTGGCGATCACCCGCTGGGGATGCTCGGCAATCTGCCAGCCAAGCGCGCGCTTCAGCAGCCAGTACTCCCCGGCGGCGATGACCGGCAGGAGCGGCGGTTTGCTGGAATAGAACTCGCCGGTCTCGGGGTGCAGAACTTTGTCGATCGATTCCCAACCGTCCTCGAAGACGACGCCGAAATCGCGAAACCGGCCGTCGGGCAGCCGATCGCGCCGGCCGATGACGAACGTGCCGTGATCGACCAGCGATCGGACCGTCGCCCAGCGCGACTTATCGTTGGAACTGAACGTGGGCGACACGGCCGGCCGCCGGGGCGGCCAGGACCGCGGCGGCGCCAGCGCGTCGATGCGCGACCACGCTTCGATCGCCGTCGCCAGCACCGTCGCCTGGTCCATGGGGCTAGCTGCGCTCAGCGGCAGGATGATCGCTGCCAAATCCGGCCGGGCATCCGGCCGATAAATGCTCGGCTCATAGACGCGTTCGATCGCCAGAATCCGAGCGCAGACAATCGACACCGTGACGGCGATGAACAGGCTATAGGCTGTTCGTCTCACGCGCTCCGTCGGGTCGGCGGTCACGATGGCGACTCCGAATCGGTTCGCTCGGCGACGCTGTAGCTTTCCTCGGCGCGCGATTGGTGGGCGGTCAGCATCTCAGCCAAAAATCCGATCGACAGCAATTGCGATCCGAGCAGAAAGGCGACCACCGAGTAGTACATCAGCG